>Ga0194044_10001237_pt1 | contig 13040 bp, 14 predicted proteins | sample JunL4417m_MetaG_FD_155460 | JGI IMG/M metagenome (GOLD analysis project Ga0194044, IMG submission 155460) | Anoxic zone freshwater microbial communities from boreal shield lake in IISD Experimental Lakes Area, Ontario, Canada - Jun2016-L442-17m | ecosystem: Environmental > Aquatic > Freshwater...
ATACTGAGGTGCGCTAAAAACAGTGAGACGATCAAATGGCCAACCGCGAATCCAAGTGCGACCAACAATAAAATCCTTTTTAACTGGTCCAAAAACTCTGGAATCCAAACTTTGATTGCGATTATCTCCAAGTAAAAAGTATTCATCAATGGCCAAAGTGACATCACCATAGCCCTTGGCTGGCAATTCAGTCAAAAGCTCTGCTGGCAAATAGGTTTCTTCTAAAGTAGTAGTGCCATTTTTATTAACAATTGTAATTTGGCCATCACCAATCATAACCCTTTCTCCAGGCAAACCAATAACCCGCTTGATAAAATATTGGCGAGGATCGCGAGGATATTTAAAAACCACGATATCGCCACGATTGGGCTCACCCAAACGATAGCTCAATTCATCAACAATCAAATATTCATGATCATAAAAATTTGGCTCCATTGACGCGCCCTTGACATAAAAAGGCTGGATTAAAAAATATCTGACAGGAATGATAATTGCTGATGAAATAATGGCAACTTTAGCCAATTCCCAAACAAACAAAGAAACAGCTCGCAAACGTGATGGTTTGCTGTAGCCGTAATCATTGAGGTTTAACGATTGTTTTGAGTTATCCACTATTTTTTAATTTAAGTTAAATATAATAATATTATAACAAGAAATTTATTTTTTTTCAAATTTATAAAATTTACTATAACACAATGTGTTGTCAAATTGCAAGAGCAGGTGTATAATAAAAGACGTTGTCCACAGGACGAACTTTTTTTTAAAAAATCATAATTATAAAAATAATGTCTAATTTGACCATGAATATCCTGCCAGAAGAAGAAAACACCATAAAACACCATAAAAAAACCAACTACTGGTTTTGGATAATTTCTATTCTGATCTTTGTTTTTGTGGTCACTTTGACCATATTTTTCTCTTCAGTGGTCTTTTCTGACAATGGACTAATAAAAAACATTGGCAAATTAGACATAATTGGCCAAGTCGGCGGATTAATGGGTTCTGGCGGACGTCAACTTAATGGCGAAAATAATGACAGGGTTAATGGAATTATCATTGGTATGGGTGGCGCTGATCATGACGGTGGCACTTTGGCCGACACTATGATTTTAGTTTCTTACAAACCCAGCACCAAACAAGTGGCTATGATGTCTATTCCACGAGACATGTGGGTCAAATATAATGGTTCATTTATGAAAGTCAATGCTGTCAATGCTTATGCCGAAAGAGCCAAAAAAGGCAGTGGTGGAGCAGAAACAGCCAAATTTTTCAGCAATCTATTAAAAACAGACATCAACTATTACGCCACAGTTGATTTTGATGGCTTTGAAAAAGTCATAGACGAATTTGGTGGGGTGGATGTAGATGTTGAGCGTGAACTACTTGATTATCAATATCCTATCAGAGGCAAAGAAGATATTTATCCAATAGAAAACCGTTTTGAAGTTTTAGATATCAAGCCTGGCATGCAACACATGAACGGCGAACTAGCTTTAAAATATGCCAGAAGCCGACATGCTATGGGCGTTGAAGGTTCAGACTTTGCTCGCAGTCGCCGTCAACAAAAAGTCATGGTGGCCTTAAAAGAAAAAATCATGACTGCCGGCACTCTATTTAATCCAACTCGCATCAATAGTTTGCTCACCGCTTATAACGAACATGTGACAACTAACCTGCAAGCTTGGGAAATGTTGCGTGGCGCCACTATTGCCAAAGATATAGATACTACCAAAGTAATCAGCCGTTCACTCACCAATGGTTCTAATGCCCTGCTTTATGCTGATAGTCTTAACGGCGCTTATGTACTTTTACCAAGAACTGATAATTTTGATGAGATAGCCTCGGCTTGGAATACTATTTTTGACGGCCCTAATGATTCTCTTCAGAATTCCACCAGCACCAAAGATCGTTTTGCAGTGCCTATGAAAATTCATCCCAAAGCCACCACGACCGCCACTTCCACAGCAACTTCTACGGCCAGCACCACTGAAGAAGATCTTTTTGCAAGCTCCACGCCTGACACTACTGTCACCACCGCCAAACCAAAAATACCAGCCACAACCACTCCGCCCAAAGCAACCACCACCAAGCCTGTTGTCAAAACTTATAAAACCGAACAAGCCAAAATTGAAATTCAAAATGGCACTAAAATAAATGGCTGGGCCTCATCAGAAAAAACCGCCCTGCTCGCCAAAGGTTTTAATATAATCACTGCCAAAAATGCAGTCAAACAAGATTACACTAAAATTTATATTTATAATCTCACCAAAGATAATCCTCTCACTATCAGCGAATTGCAAAAAGTTTATGGCGTCAAAGCCACCAGTGGCGCGCCAGCTGGAATTTCTTCCTCGGCTGACATTTTGATTATTTTGGGGAAAACGCAATAACAACCAAAAAAAACAGACGGGACAATGCTTAATTGCATTTCCCGTCTTTTTGCCTGCCTGCTGGCCTGCCTGCTCGGTAGGCAGGTAGGCAGATTTGGCCGACTCTTAACTTCGTATCCATAATTTAATAGGACCATTCCTGCTTTTTCGCACGAATGTATTAAATTTCAAATTGAGCTGTTTTTTGCTAGCCTTCAACTGACGAAGAAGCCGTCGGCTCACCTGCCACATATCACGACGTCCATTATCTTCACAGCGCAAACCCAAATTCATCATTGACTCCAACATTTCATCGTCAGCAATAGCCTGACCGATAATTTCATTAGTACAAGAACCAATTGGCTCTATATACCAACAATAATCTCGCTCTCTTGAGCATGCCTTGACCGTTCTCTTGGATTTGTCCATTGGCTTATTACTTTCGTCAACAACAACTCCAAATCCATAACACATAGCAAAATCTCCTTTTTGTTTTTGGCCATAAAGAACTTTGAAAACCTTAAATATCATAAACCAAAAAGAAGAAGCGGTCAAGAATGCGTTTGCTGAAAATAAAAAAACCAACTATAATTTATACAAAGAAATAATTTTAACTTTATGAATAGCAGGGAATATGGCGGAGACAAAAGAGCAGCCTTGGGCGTTTATGGCACCGGTGACGGAGCTTTGGATGAAAAAATACAACACTTGCACACCAACAAACCAATAGAGACGAATTTTTCTGATATTTATAAATCTGAAGAAATCAAAACTGATTTGCAAGAAGTGGAAAGAATCAAGCAAAGTCCAACCTACCAAAAAGAAAGAACTTTTGAAGCCACCAGAGCCGAGGCTGTGATTGTTTTTTGTCTATCCGGACGAGAACTTTTGGGCAAAAATTCAACCGGTTATCTTGCCAGCGAATTTGATGATATTAAAAAGGGCACTGATGCTGTCGCCTACATGAGAAACCCACTTGATCCTGAAAATATGAAAACTGATTTATTACTAGCTATTGATATTACCTCATCAGAAAATGATGATATTTTGGAAGAAAAGCTAAGCAAGTCAATTAGACGCCTTGACAGAAAAACCCAAAGTCCGGGCAATCGTGGCAGTTGCCTGACTAAATTAAAATATTACAAAGATGATGATCGCCCCAAAAACGAATTATTAAATCATTATGTAGTGCCTATTAGTAATTTTCAAAGCAAGGAAATGGCCGACATTATTACTGGCAAAAAAAAAGACGAACGGGGCGCGGAATTAGAACTGCAAATCCAAACGCTTTTCATTTTGCGCCAACAAGCCTATGTTCAACTAACGGTCGCTTTGGATAAATACACAGATTTAAACAGACAAGAATTTTCCCCTTATTTCAATCTAAGCGAAGAACAAAAAAATAATACCGATGAAATTCTAGATCTTTTTACTCCAGAAAATATCACTTGGCTAAAAAAACTTACAACCGAACAGGGCGTGCCAGAAATTTGGACTAGCATAGAAAAAAATATCCAGCTGGTTGGATATTGCGATTCATTGCTGGAAGAATTAGTCAACACAAAAAAAAGAGCCTCTGACATTATTAGTCGTGGCTCTTATGATTATGGCGCTCAATTCATTTCTAGAATGACACGCCGTTCAGCGCTTAATTTTTTTTGATAGGCGTCTAGGCCACAAAGATGTGGCCTAGACAATTTAAGGTACTTTTTTGTTGGCTTCAGCGGCAACTTTCTTTTGAAGGACTTTTTTGATAGCCGCATCAACTTTACGGCCAACCTCGGTGTTGGCACCCATATTACTGATAGTCTCTGGTGGCAAACCATTTTCACGTCGCCACTGGCTGTGTCTTTTTCTTTCTTGCTTTTCTTCTATTTCTTCCATGACACTCTCCTTTTTTTAGTTCAGTCGCGTGAAAAATAATCCTAACAAAAAAAATTCATTTTGTCAAGACAAATCGTTCTTATTTGCCGGTTGGCAGATAACGGACGATTTTTTATTTTCGCAGTTTGTACCAATAGTCAATTCCTGACCAAACACAAACTGTGCTGATAACTATTGCGCTAGTCCAATACAAAAAACCGCTCAGTGGCCAGAGCCAAAAAAAATAACTCCCCTTCACCGGCCAAATTCCAACTAGCAAACACAAAAAAACCAGATTAACGGCTGTTTTAATTTTGCCTGAAAATTTAGCCCCAACCACTTGCCCGGGAGTCAAACTACGCAAATGCGCCGACCATATATCACGTATCAATAGCACGACCACTGGAATAAAATGAATCAGATTCATCTTAACCAACGGTAAATACCACAACACTACCAATTTGTCAGCGAGAGGATCGCATTGCGCGCCAAACTCAGACACGCAATTCCAACGCCGAGCCAAATAACCATCAAGTTTATCGCTGATGCAAGCTAGCACCACCAATATCACCAAGATCAGATGAATATTTGGCGAACAAGAAGCAAAACAAAATAACACCATTACCGGCAACACTAGTGCCATGCGCATGACCGTCACCACATTCGGAATATGTTTGTGCATTCTTTCTCCTTATAGTCATAATGACTGTTGAAACACAAAAATTTAAAGAACCGCTTTAATTTTATTTTTTATATGCGGGAATGTCAAATAAATAAACCCCGAAAACTTTTTCAGTCAAGTATTTTTCCCCTATCCCCTCAAAGCCAAAAATGCTATAATTTCAATAATAAATCATTATCATAATAATATGACTGATAAAAAAATAAAAAAAGAAAGAGAAATAGCTAAGTCAGAAAACTCAGAAAAAATAGACAAGCTTAATATTTCTTCAGTTGTAGAGCTTGATGGCAATTTTCCAGAATTTGCCCAACTAGCCAATGGTCAAGAAATTGAAGTCTTACCAGAAGATGCTTCCAGAAATTTTTTAGCTTCAGAAGTGACCAGACTAGATGGTCAAGAAGAATCCGCTATTATTGAACTTAAAAAAGAACTAGGCTCGGAAGATTTATCAATTATTGAAACCAAAGCTAAAAAAGCCATCAATGAAACCGACCGCGATAGTAATGTACTTGAACTTTTTGATCAATTTCGTAATCAGCACCAAGGCGAGCTACTTGTAATCAAAGAAAATAAAGCAACTCCTTGGCCAGCCGAGGTGCCACGCGAAGGTTTGAAATATCTAATTACCCCGACTGCTGGAGAAAATTTCAAAAAACAATTTTCAGAATTCTGGCAAATAGAAGATATCGGCGATCCGGACAATTCCGGCTTCGTGGTTAAAAACAAAGACAACAATATACGCTATGTTTTTCTGTATGGCCAAGGAACTATCAAAAACAAAAAATCAAGTAAAAAATAATTTACTTTTATGAAACAATCCATCAGAGAATTACCAAGACGAGAAATCACTCCAAACAAGAATACTGAGAAACAAATAAAAAAATGATTTTTGAATTTTTTTGGCAATAAATTTTTTAAAACAAAAAATCTCCTGAAATAATCAGGAGACTTTTTTTTATTTTATTTTTTCTAAATTACATTTCCGAATAAGCTTCACGAATACCGTCTTTCATATCCAAGCCCAATTTGGCAATAACTTTTTTAACAGTCTTATTATTATCTTCTCCACCAGCCGAACGGATTTCCAAAAATGTTCCCATATCTTCTTCTTTTTCATCTCCGACTTTACGCTTGACCTGATCAATGGAAAAAACCACACCATCAAGAGAATACAGAACACGCTTTTTTTTGATCACCTGAATTTGATCTCCATACAATTCCAAAAATTTCTTTTCCATATCCGCGTCAATTTCAAATTCCAGCTTGGGCCGTTCACGAAATTTTGATTCTACTTTCGGGCCTTTATAAGTCAAAATACGAGCGTCACCTTCTTCGCGGATTCTCAGAGTTTCGCCAGTCTCGGATAAATCACGATCACTGGGATTATAATAGCGATCAATTTGAGTGGTCTGAGATAATCTGTCTGCGCCCAAATGACGCAATTGTTCCGCTGAAATATCAGCTTGAAATTTTAATTGCAATTCATGCAAACCGCTACGCTCGGCTTCCACTTGCGGATTATACTCATTTTTAATAATAATATCCGCATTCTTTTTGGTGCTTTGCACATGTTTGTCATGCATAGGCTCCACCACTTCATTGAAGTAGCCAAAAATATCTTTGGGCGCCTGGCCAGTGCGTTCCACGTCACGCATTAGTCGTCGCAAAATCCGACCGTGCATACCAATATCCACAAAAGCTTTAACATCAGCTTCGTCTTTGATCTGATCATTTAAAGCAAACAAACCTTCAACTATAATGACCGGTTTTGGCTTTACAGTTTCAGTGCCATCGGGTCCGCTTTTTTTGAAACTATAAATCGGCTTTTCAATTGAATGACCCTCTTTTAATTCCTGTAAATGTTTTTTAAGCAAAGGAAAATCTATAAAACCTGGCTCATCCCAAGTAAGTGGATTGCCAGCTTCCGCTTGTTCGTCCAAATAGGCTTTGCCTCGGCCATAATCATCCATGGACAGCACGAGCGAATCCTTACCAAAAACACGATGCACTTTTTCGGACACGGCACTGGTCTTGCCCGAAGCCGATCCGCCAGCAATTTCCACAATAATTGGCTCATCACTGTTTTCTTTTTTTTCTTTGATAGTATCTACCAACACGCCCAGACCTTCTTCCAAATCATATTCCGGAATGTCTGATCTTTCCTCCACTCTTTCAGCGCGCGCTGATTTTTTGCCAAAATAATCTTCGGGGATGCCGTGCAAAGCCAGGGTTTGATTTTTGTATCTTTTGTCAGTGGTAATTTCCTCACCAAACCAATCAGGTGTTTCAAATTCATCACTGTCTTCTTCGGATTCAAATTCCACTTCAACTGAAGTTAATCCATAAAGTTTTCCTTCCTCATTTTCTTCATCAAAAACATCAACTTCTATTAAATGTTTTCCTTGGGGAATTTCATAACGTGTTTTTTCTACTCTTTTGCCCTCGGTCGCTTGCCACAAAACATTGAATTGTTCCTCGGTTATTTCCGTCTCATATTCATTGCGAGTTTTGCCGCCGCCGGATTTTACGGTTTGAAAATATTTGGCTTCATCTCCTTCACCTTTTTGCCTAAGGCGCACTTCAGTGCCATCTTCCATAATCGCCAAATAACCCTGCCTGATTTTTTTAGGTTTATATTGATCAAGATTTTCCGGCAATCTTTTGACTTTGAATTTTCTCTCAATTTCTTGAGGTGCGACCAACACATCTCGCGTTTCAGTCGCCACTGGCTTGGCTTTTGGCATAAGTTGTAAATTATTTCTTTTTGTCTTGGCGCGCTTTGGCTGATTCCCAAGCGAGGTCAAAAAGAGACTTAAGCGTATTGGCGATTTCTTTATCTTTTATTAAAATCGCTGAGAGCTTTTTTCCTAGTGAAGCAATACGGACATTGTCTCCATAAATAGCAATATCAGAAGTTACTGGAAAATCTTTAGCATCAATTCTAATGCGATCACCATCGGGCGTACCACCCACTTCTTCCGAAGAAGTGCAAAGCACCTTACTTTTTACTTTTTTATCTAATCTAGAATTACGAAATTTTTGTTTGTCATTAATATTTAAAACTTCCTTCAATCTATCTTTGGGATAAATCATTCTCATTACATCTTTTTCTTTTTGATCATAACCCTCAAAAATCAAAGAGGCGCAACTAAGCAGTCCCTGTTCACCCTCAAAAAATCTAACTGCGGGTTTATCTAGTTGCTTATTATTAATCAAATCCAATTCTTCAACAACATTCTTAAAATATCTTTGTTGTTCTTCAATTTCTTTTTTTCTGTTTGTAAAAATTCTCTCTAGTGACTCGGGATCACCAGCCACATAAAATATTTTTTTGTCTTTACTATAAGTGCTAGCCAAACCTTTTTTTATTAGAGCATTTAAAATTACATAAGTGGTGGTGCGATTGACTCCTGATTTTTTAGCAATTTCTTGAACTGAAGATTGGCCCAATTCTAAATTAGCCAAATACACTTGAGCTTCTTTTTCTGATAAACCAATTTTTATTAATTCTTGAGTCAGATTAGCTGTTTCCATAAAATATTTTTATATTAATGATTGTATTATAAACCAAAATAATTTTTTAAAAAAGTAGGGGCCCGCAAGCTATGTAAGCTGGGGCCCCAATTCGTGAAAGATTCGTCTTAGCGGCTTATGGCCGTTTCAAGACAAAAAATTGTATTTTAGCCATGTTAGGCCTTTCTTTTTGCGACTGACCAAATGCCAAGTCACAGTTTTGTGTTAATGTTCTGTTTTCTGTCGGCGTCTCAGTGGCCAACAAAACACTTTTTGGTCTTCCGCTTTCTCTAGTCTTGCATGTTGACCTCCTTTTTACTGTTTGGGCCAATACCACTTCATTTGAACCTTGTGGTTCTTTTCTTCCAACCACCAGGGGTTAGGCAACGACATAAACGATGGTCACTAGAGCCTTTTGGCTAGGTCCCTCTAACAGGGGGCCTGCCTTCGCTCGGCTAACAAGTGAGTTAATCGTTCATGACGACCTCCTTTCTGTTTGGGTTGGTCTTCAAAAACTGATAATTACAGTATAGCAAATCCTAACTATTTTGTCAATAGCCATTAACATTTAACCATTTACTTTGTTTATATAGTCAATTTTAAAACCTGTTTATTTATCTATATTTATGTTTGACAAATTTTATAAATATGATAATGTTAATACATACTGACATATTTAATTTAACATATTTTATTTAAATTTAGATAAAATATTGATATTTTAAAAAATATTTGGCAAAGACTCTTGACAAAATAAAATAGATTTGCTATACTGAGTTGTTAACCTGAAACGAGGACAAATAGCTCATTGTTGATGGCTGTCAACAAAGGTTAACAAACTTGTTCCATATAATTTAGACAAATGATTTATTCTATTTTCTAATCTGACAGCCATAATCTGGGCCCACGCAGGGATTAAACCCCCTACCCCGCCTGGCAACAATGAGCCAACGAGTCCGCTTGTCGTGCCGAGTATCTTAATAACTAAAAACACTTTCGTGCTGAAAAGCTTTTAAACTCCATACTGTTTAAAGGCCGTTCAGTGCGAAAGTGTGAAATTAACCCCAACAAAGGAGAAAGACAATGAAACGAACCAAAGTATTGGAAATCGTGGCAAGTGCCATGCTTCGGAAGAACGGATTTACATACTCCGGTTTTCCGAAGAAGGATGTAAATCCTGCCCAACAGTACTTTGAACGCAAGTTCATTGTCAATCCTGTTGGAACGGCCAGATAAATCTGGTCATATAGACCTGAAAAGGTTGACCGAAAGTCCACGGTTGTAAAAGAATGGGCAAGAGTTTCTGGTTCACCAGATCTTCTCTTTAAAAAGAATCGGCGAGGCTAGGTGTGGCCGAACACTAATGGCGTATTGAGTGCCAGATTAAACTCAACAACTTGTCGCTCAATGTGGAGTGACGAGTGCAATTCCCCTTGACCCAGTGTTGGGAAAAGGCAATACGGCTAAGGCTAGCCGCAACTCCACGAAAGGAGAAAAAAGCCATGTTGACAATTAAATTCGTAAAGACCGCATCCGAAGCCGTGGCCGCACTTGAACAGGGCTTTGAACCCATCGAGTGTTCGTTCGGCTCCGAGGGTTCCGTGGTTGGCTCAATAACAATGAACCACCACGGCGACCACTCCGGGTTGGAAGGCGTGGCTCTCCGCGCTTATCGCGATCACTTCGGTGCTCGCAAGAGCGATCCGAGATTCGTGGTTACGGGCGCGGCCGACGCCGACGCGTGCTTTTGCATCGCGTCATTGGCCGGCTTGTTGCCCCACAAGTCACGCGAAGCCGAGTTGGCCACAGCGCCCCCGCCCGTTAAGGCGTCGGGAACACGCGATTTGACCAAGCTCGCCGAGCTGGTCAATCTCGTGGACACCGCCCCGATCGGCGTGCGGCTCGAGGAAAGCGATGAAGGCGTACTCTTGTTGCTCTGGAACCAACTAAGTTCCTCAGCGCAAGACGAAACCGCATTCCACGCCGGCATTGACCGCTGGCGCTCGCTCCTCGGCCGTGCCCCCAAGGCGCTCTTGGCCGCTGCGAAGACAGAGGAAGCAAACCGCGTCACCGAGGCTCGCAAGGCTGAAGTGACGAAGGTTTCCGACCTCGTCGCGGTTGTCGAGTCCAGCGCCTGGGGCTTCGATGTCTGGTACGCTGAAGTGGCGTCCATTGTCGTCGCATACGTCGCGACCAATGGCAACGTCACCATCGGCTGCCCAGACACGGCCACTGCCGAAAAGTTGCTCGGGCCGGGAGGACTGAAAAATGTCTTTTCCGCGCTTGAGCCAACCGGTTGGGGTGGACGCGAAGCCATCGGTGGCAGCCCACGCGGGGTCAAATTGACCCGCGAAGACGCCATTGCCGCGGCCAAGGTGATTGCTTCGGCAATCATCTAGTCCACACGACCACCAAGGCTCAGTTCGAGTGCCTCAGCCTAACGGCAAAAACTACGAACACTGATCGGAAGATTAGACTCGGTGCGATATGCAAACCCGGCAACTGTGATGTTGCAAAGTGATATCGGTCCAAAAACAGAATGTGAGGACAGTAAACAAAACATTCAAAAAGTTTGTCCCCGTTTATTAAAATGGAGAGCCACGAGGAAGCAGAGCCTCAAAAAAACTTTAACCAGTTCGCCAATCTGGATAATAAAATTGGCTCTTTAATCCAGCTAACAATATTTGTTAATTGAATTAAGGAATGGTCCTTAAAAATTAATAAAACAAACAAAGGAGAAGTGTAATGCCGTTAACCACGGTGATTCATAACATTGAGGCAAAAGTAACAAAAAATGAGATAATTATAGGTAATTGCAGGTTTCCTCTGCCTCAGGAAGCGATCGAGAAATACACTTCCCTGCACTGCGAAGATCTCAAAGATATTTTTTGGGATACACTAAGGGACAATAATAATGACTACGAAAGGAGGGTGGGAGATACGATTTTTGGAAATAACTATTTTACGATAGTTATTATGGAATACCCCAAATGCTCCAATAATCCCAGGGGATACTGTGAAGCCTCATTTAGTCTTTACAGCAGGGCAAATAAAAGATCATGGGGTAGATTTCACCGGATAGAAATTTCCAGATCAAAGGCGTGGGAGTTAAAACGTCTAAAAACAGAAAAGGATAAGTGCAATGTTAATATCCCCCCATAAACACCACTCCGCCGTCGTCTATCATCAAGACGATGATGAAGGCGCCAGCAACGGTGGCGGCGGTGCCCTGAAGGTTTGTGTCGGCAACCAAGTCCATCTCGAGCTGAGTTGGGGCTGGTACGACCAAACCGGTGACGAAGAGTCCTCGTATAACAACGAGTATGCCAGAGTCATCGGCCGTTGCGATGGCAGTTGTGCCCAACGCACGCTCGGACTTTCTGTCGCCCAAAGAGTGTTGGTGGCGGAGTTCTTGGCCACGGGCAAACAGGGAGAGTTAAGCAAAGAAACTCTCATGTACCCGAAGGCGATGAACGACGACTTTGAGCGATCAAAGCCGACCGAAGAAGCAATACTGCGAGAGCAGTATCGCGACAATAGGTAGACTCTATGTGGAGTCTGCCAACGGGGTCAAAGTTGCGGAAACCCTTTTAGCCCAATTCCGTGGCACCCCCTGATTTCAATACTTCCTATAAGCGATCGGCTGACCCGACGCGAAGTGGAGGAAATAAGAATCAGGGTGCAGGAGGACAAATATGTCGGAAAAACATAAATGTCACCTCTGCAGCCGAGTTGGCCAAAATGGCGCTCAGTGGATTCTGAAAACGGGTAAAACCGAATACAGAGTTCACAAGCCATGCGGTCAGCAACTCGCGGATTCGGCGCCTCACGGTGTCGAGACCAAGCTCATACCTAGCGGTGAGCTTAAACGCGAGTGGACGGAAAAGAAGCGTCAAAATGACGCTCGCCAGTTCTGGACTGAAAAGTTCCCAGGGTTGGTCCAGCTTAAAGACACGCTACCAAGCGTGCCGAAAAAGCAGGATGCCGTTTCGGCGAGACAGATCGAAGCTTAATTCGATCCACTGGACGCTAGTCTCGAAAGGGATCAGCGATAAGTCGTGCCAAACGACTAACAGTGTGGACTCCGGCCCGGAGTAAAGGGTTGGTCAATTACACTTGACCACAGCTGGCCGCTGTTAAAGAGGGTTGCCTCAAGTGTCTAGTTCCGGAGCGCTAACTCCGGTTGCGGTAAAGGTTCTCATCTGTCCCCCAGATGAACTAGCCATCCGCGTTAAAGCATGGGCGATTTTGGTATCACGGGTAGGGTTTTATGTAAAATCCACACACGCGAGCCAAGGAAGCAGATCCTTAAACGCAGAAGTTCAAATCTTCTGCCCTCACCATAACTGGTAAATAAATTGTCAGTTGCGGTGAGGCAAGTAAACAGAAAAAAAGGAGAACACCATGAGCAAGACCACCAGCAAAGCGTGGGGCAAAAAAGGCGTTTACGGAAGTCTGCGCCTGCCCCTTCCGCCAAAAGTCGGCGGACCTCAAACCACCAAGCATGGCGAACGCGGTTACGACCGCAAAAACGCCAAACGCAATTTAAAACAGGAATTAGCCAATGGCTAATTCCTTTCTTACTTGATTTAATTATTAATAATAGTTTGATC
>Ga0194044_10001240_pt1 | contig 13021 bp, 10 predicted proteins | sample JunL4417m_MetaG_FD_155460 | JGI IMG/M metagenome (GOLD analysis project Ga0194044, IMG submission 155460) | Anoxic zone freshwater microbial communities from boreal shield lake in IISD Experimental Lakes Area, Ontario, Canada - Jun2016-L442-17m | ecosystem: Environmental > Aquatic > Freshwater...
GACTTAACCCTCTACCTGCTTCCTGTGGCTGTCTTGGAGACCGTCTGGGTCCTGGAAAAGGTGTATTCTTTTTCCCGTAAAGCCGTTCAAGAAGTGGTCGAGGCCATTTTAAACACCCCTGAATTGAAAATTGAGAAAGAAGCGGTTTTCCGAAAGGCCATCCAAACCTATGTCGAAAAAAATATTAAATTTGCCGACGCGGTGATGGGTTATTGGGGGCTGGACAATGGATATACCATTGTTTTTACCTACGATGAAAAAGACTTTAAACGGATAGAGGGCCTCGATACCAGGAAGCCCTGAAAGATCCTATTGAGAAAAAGCGACAAGTATCTGAAAATAGTTGAGTGGTCTGAGGAGGATGGTTGTTTTATTGGTAGCTGCCCTGAATTGTTTTATGGAGGCTGCCATGGTTCAGACGCTAAGAGTGTCTTCGCAGAGTTATGCGAGATCATCGAAGAAACCATCCTGCTTTACGAAAAGGATGGGAAGTCGCTACCTGCAGCCATATCAGGACGAGATTTCGTTAATTCATTGCAGAAAATAGCATAACTGTGCCGTCAGTCGGCCGTTTCTACCTTTCTCGCAGGTGAGTATTCCTAGAAAACAGTGTCATCCCTGTTGTTTATCTTCACAGGGAATGCGACGCGGGTGGATGGATATAGAAGTCTGAAGAAAGAACTCAATTTTCTTGCAAACATGAGGCGGCGCAAGTAAAATTTGACCTCCGTCCTTACAAAAGCCTAAACTTTCTGTTATGCCTTAGCGAACTGCCCTGTGTGGGGTGGAAAACTGATTCAACTTTCCGGAACGTGGTATGCCTTAATTTTTCGGAGGCAATGGGCGCATGAATCTTCACGAGTACCAATCCAAACAATTACTGGCCGAGCGCGGCGTAGCCATCCCCACTGGTTCAACCTGTTTCGACGGACTTGAGGCACTCATTGCCGCAAGAGGGCTTAAAACGGACAAGGTTGTCCTAAAAGCTCAGGTCCATTCGGGAGGAAGAGGCAAGGCAGGAGGTGTGGCGGTCCTCTCAATGGATGACGACATCCGAGGTGCTGCGTCAAAGATCCTAGGCTTGAAACTCGTAACCAATCAGACCGGGTCTGAAGGAAAGCCTGTCAGCGCGCTTTTGGTTGAAGAGGTCCTGCCCATTGACCGGGAAATTTACTTGGGAGTCCTTCTCGACAGGAACACGGGCAGAGTCATCATCATGTCGAGCCCTGAAGGCGGCATGGAGATCGAGACGCTCGCGAGAGAGGCCCCGGAGAAGATCTTTACCATCAGCATTCACCCATTGATAGGCCTGGCGCCTTATCAGGCCAGGGGCTTGGCTTACAGACTTTCTCATAGTAAAATCATAGCAGGGCAAATAATGAAAATCATTACTGTCCTTTATGACATCTTTGTTAGCTATGATTGCTCCTTGGTAGAAATCAATCCCCTGGTGATTTCCGGCGACCGGGTGATAGCCCTTGACGCCAAGATAAATCTCGACGATCACGCACTTTTCAGGCACCCGGAGATGGAACGTTTTCGTGACAGGTCCCAGGAAGATCCCTCGGAACTTTCAGCACGTAAAGACGGCCTGAGCTATATCAAACTCAGTGGGGATATCGGTTGTATCGTAAACGGGGCAGGGCTTGCGATGGCGACGTTGGACTTGATCTCACTTCACGGCGGCTCGCCGGCCAATTTTCTCGATGTAGGAGGCGGGGCAAGCGAAAATGTAGTGGCCGATGCAATGAGCATCCTCCTTGACGATTCGAGGGTGAAAGTGGTTTTCATAAATATCTTCGGGGGCATACTTAGGTGTGATGTTTTAGCCCGAGGAGTTATCAAGGCGATCAAACAGCGTGGCTTGGCTCTGCCGGTTGTAGCTCGCATAGAGGGAACAAGCATAGAAGAAGGGCGAAGCCTGTTCGAGAAATCGGGGTTGCCCATACAGATGATTCCCTCCCTGGATGAAGCAGCTCGGCTCGTTGTGGAAAAGGCAAAGTCCTTTTAAGAAGTGAGCATTCTGACGAAATGAGTTCTCAACTGGAAGTTCAGATGCGGAGGAGTTGCGGCGGCAAAGCTTTCTGAATTTCAAAAATTTGAGCAGTTATGTCCTGATGTGCCGACATCTCGGCACGCGTGTTTATATGGAGAAATAAGATGGCAATCCTCGTCAACAGAACTTCACGAGTCATCTGCCAGGGAATAACCGGCCGAAACGGCACATTCCATTCTCTGGCTTGCCGGGACTACGGAACCAACATGGTCGGTGGAGTCACTCCGGGAAAAGAAGGGGACACGGTTGACGGGATCCCCGTATTCAACACGGTATGGAAAGCGGCCAAAGAGACGGGTGCAGACGTATCTTTGATATTTATTCCGGCCGCCCAAGCCAAAGATCCGATTCTTGAAGCTGTCGACGCGGGAATTCGAACTATCGTGTGCATCACCGAGGGCATTCCCCCTCTAGATACCGCCGCGGCCCTTTTTACCGTGAACCAAGCCGGCTGTCGGCTCATAGGGCCCAATACCCCAGGCATCATTTCACCGGGTGAAAGGTGCAAAGTTGGGATTATGCCCGCTTACATCCATATGCCGGGCTCTGTGGGAGTGATTTCCCGATCCGGGACCTTGACTTACGAGGTGGTTGACCAGCTTACCAAGAATAACGTGGGACAGAGCACCTGTATGGGGCTGGGCGGCGATCCGGTCGTGGGAATGAGTTTTATCGATGCTCTCAAGTTGTTCAGGGATGATCCCGATACGCAGGCAGTTGTGCTCATCGGGGAAATAGGCGGTTCCGCTGAGGAACAGGCTGCTGAGTTCATTAAGAGTGAATTCAACAAACCTGTAGCTGCTTATGTGGCGGGCCGACTCGCTCCACCAGGCAAGAGAATGGGTCATGCCGGCGCTATAATTTCAGGGGGCTCAGGCACTGCCCAGGGCAAGATCCAGGCTCTGCTGAATGCCGGTGTAATAGTAGTTGAAAACATCACGCAAGTGGGATCGGTCGTTAAAGAATTGATACGGTGATGCTCTACCGGTCTTGGCCATCGGCATGGGCCTGGCGGAGAAGAAATAGTTAGGTAACCTACTTTTCTGCTTCGATCATCAATAGATACTCTTGGTGGAACCGTATTTCAGTTGCGCTAATAAATTCTGCAAATAGGGGAGAGGTCCATGGCCGTTATGAAAGAGAAGTTCGAGGAATTGAGAAAGAGACTCGACGAGTCCGACCAAGCAGGCGGTCCGGACAAGATCGCCAAACAGCATCAGTCCGGAAAGATGACCGCCAGGGAACGTGTCCTGGAACTTCTTGACGACGGTTCCTTTGAGGAATTCGACAAGTTTGTCTCGCACCGATGCACGGACTTCGGCATGGCTGACAGTCACATACCCGGCGAGGGAGTGGTGACGGGATTCGGACGGATTAACGGGCGAGGGGTTTACGTATTCGCACAGGATTTTACCGTATTCGGAGGAAGCCTTTCCTTCACCCATGCCCAAAAAATTTGTAAAGTTATGGATCTGGCCTACCGCAACGGTTTTCCTCTCATCGGCATCAACGATTCCGGTGGTGCTCGCATCCAGGAAGGGGTAGAAAGCCTCGGAGGCTATGGTGAGGTTTTCTATCGCAACGTTCGAGCTTCCGGAGTGATCCCCCAGATCTCTGTGGTCCTTGGGCCTTGTGCGGGCGGAGCTGTTTACTCCCCGGCAGTTACGGACTTCATCTTCATGGCCGAAAAAACAAGCTATATGTTCATTACGGGCCCCCAGGTGATAAAGCAGGTGACAAGCGAAGAAATCGATCCCGAAAGCCTGGGTGGTGCAAAGGTCCACGGAAGAGTTTCAGGAGTTTGCCATTTCCATTTTCCCACAGAGAAGATGACTTTGGAAAAAGTGAGAGATCTCCTCTCATTTCTCCCGGATAGCAACCGGGTCAAGCCCCCCGTGGTTTCTTGTGACGACCCACCTGACAGGCTTGTTCCGGAACTGGATTCACTGATTCCAGAAAATTCTCGAAAACCCTACGACATGAAGAAATTGATTGTGCCGACCATGGACAAAGGGTACTTCTTGGAGGCGCACGCGCACTATGCCCGCAACTTGATCACAGGGTTCGGCCGACTCAACGGCAAAACCATTGGCGTTGTAGCCAACCAACCAAACTGGATGGCAGGATGCCTGGACACGGAAGCGTCAGTTAAGTGTGCAAGATTTGTTCGTTTTTGCGATGCCTTTAACATTCCCCTGTTGACTCTTCTCGATGTTCCGGGTTATCTCCCTGGGACCCAGCAGGAGCACGGTGGTATAATCAAGCACGGGGCTAAAATTCTCTACGCCTACGCAGAGGCGACGGTCCCAAAGGTCACTCTTATTACTCGCAAAGCTTATGGTGGAGCATACGTTGTTATGTCCAGCAAGCATTTGAGAGCTGACATCAATCTCGCCTATCCCTCGGCGGAAATCGCTGTAATGGGTCCCGAAGGGGCCATCCAGATATTGTTCCGAAAAGAGATCAGCGCAGCGCAAGACCCTACGGCCAAGCGAAGCGAATTGATCGAGGACTATGTGGAAAAGTTTGCCAGCCCATACCGGGCGGCCCAGTTGGGTTTTGTGGATCAGGTAATATACCCTCGTGACACTAGAGCAGTACTGATCCGCGCTTTCGCCCAATTGGAAAACAAGCTGGAGGAGAAGCCCGTGCGTAGGCATGGGAACATCCCCCTGTAGTCGATTCGTCAAGGACTTTTCTTCAGCAACATGAATTATTGAAAGGATAAAAACATGAATAAGCGCATCAGGGTGATTGTGGCGAAACCCGGCCTCGACGGCCATGACCGGGGAGCCAAAGTGGTGGCCCGTGCTTTGAGGGACGCCGGCATGGAAGTAATTTATACCGGATTGCGGCAAACCCCTGAGACGATCTTTCAAACATCTCTCCAGGAAGATGCCGACGTGGTGTGCCTGAGTTCTCTCTCGGGCGCACATGACTACCTTTTTCCTAGGGTTGCACAGGTTTTCAAAGAAAACGGAGTGAATGACGTCTTGATCCTTGGAGGAGGCATTGTCCCCGAAGAAGACATCCCTGCACTCAAGGAAAGCGGGATAGAGGAAATATTCGGCCCAGGTACTCGCACTGACGACATCGCGGAATATATTCGGACGCATGTGAAGAAACGTTAGCAGGCTACGGGAGTCCCTGAAAAAGGTGAGCGGATCAAAGTAGAATCGGTCTCAGACTTCACCACGGATTCTGTTTATCAAGTCTGTAGTCGAAAGTCCTTTGACATGCTTAACAAATTCAACCTTGCCTCCTCTTGCAATAACAACTTCCTCTCCGACCACTTTCTTGTCCTTCCAATCTTCGCCTTTCACTAGTACGTCAGGTCTCACCTTCTTGATAAGGTCCAGCGGGGTAGACTCATCGAACACGACCACATAATCCACGAAACTCAGAGCGGAAAGCATTTCCACCCTTCCGTTTTGGGGAACGATGGGTCTTCCTTCACCTTTTAGTACGGCTACCGATTTATCGGAGTTAACACCAACGACGAGGACATCTCCCAAATCAGCGGCCCTGCGGAGTGTGGCCAGATGTCCAGCGTGAAACAGGTCGAAACACCCGTTTGTAAAAACAATCCGGTGCCCCTGCATCCTGTGTTTACGAAGCACCAATTCTATTTCTTCGGGAAGAGGCGTTTTATTGGGGTAAATCTGATCCTTCAGGCTATCAATCATCTCATCGAGACTCACGGATGCAGCCCCGAAACGAGCTACTACGAGGGAAGCGGCAAGATTGGCCAGCACGATTGAGTTTTCTACGGAAAGGCCGCTGGCCACCGACAATGCCAGGGCGGAGATGACTGTATCACCCGCTCCAGTAACATCGACAATCTCTACAGGCTTAACCGGAAAATCCTGAGCCTTCGTTTGCGTCACCAGGGTAATACCATCCTTACCACGTGTAATAATCACCCCTTCCACTTTCACCTGATCCACCAGGATTTTTCCTGCCTGAACAAGACTCTCCCTGTTGCGAATCTCTATACCCGAGGCCAACGAAGCCTCTCTAACGTTTGGCGTTATATAATTGGCGCCCCTGTATCGGTTGTAATCCATACCCTTGGGGTCCACCAACACCGGTACGCCGTTTGCCTTTGCAGAAGATAACAGGGTCTTAAGCAAGGCAGGAGTGAGAAAACCTTTGCCGTAATCGGAAACGACCACAGCCTTAACCTGAGGCATCACTGATTTTATGTCCTCGGACACCGCCTTTTCTATTTCCGGACTAAGAGGCGTAACATGCTCTTCGTCGATACGAACAATCTGTTGATTCCTGGCTACTACGCGTGTCTTCATTGTTGTTGGCCGGGAACTGTCATCTTTCAGCCAGAACGCATCGACAGCCATTTCCTCACAATGCAGTTTGAACCAACGCCCGGCATTATCAGTGCCTACCGTTGCGAATAATGCGACTCTCGCTCCCATCGTGACCAGGTTTCGAACCACATTGCCGGCTCCTCCAAGCCGACGCAGCCTATCCCGTGCCACCAGTACCGGCACCGGCGACTCCGGCGATATGCGCTCCACATCACCCAAAATATATTCATCCACCATCACATCTCCGGCAACCATTATAGGAGCCGGTTTCAGCTTTTTTATAAGACTCTCGTTCAATGCGCTCCCTCTGCAGATCAAGATAGTCGCGTCTCACAGAAATACTCAATTCGCCTGATTGGAAGAAAATTCAAGGGGGGAGTTTAAACAATTACGAACGGCAAGATTTGACTTCGCTCCGTGAGGCAAGCGGAAACTTTGTCAAGCTATGTTCCAAGAAAAAAGCTTAATAGTATAGGTTGCAACAGTTCACGAAGCAAAAAATGCCTATTTTAAGTAAGAAGCTTTTTTTATTAACAAAACCCGAGCCGGCAAAATTGCCGTTACCCAGCAAAAGCCGGCTCGGGCAGTTAATTAATGAGCCTTTTTGAGTCCTGCTCAGGACTGACTTTGGCAGCCTTCACTACAATGGGCCACTCGAGGCATACGATATCTTTTCACTGCGACCTCCTTTCCCTTGGGGACAATTCTTGATCACTGTACATATAATTAGCTACTCGGAGCCGTTTTGTCAACATACCTTGGCTTATACCGATACCGTGTCCCATCCTTGGATGCCACAGTATCTCTTTGCTTGCATCAAGAGGCCAAATCGCCACTACCTTCACAAACCGCTTCTGTAGCCTGATAAGGTATGGTAATAGTGATATGAGCACGATAGATGATCGGGCGGTCCCTATGCTTCACAAAGTCCTTACAATTGCCGGTTCGGATTCAAGTGGTGGTGCTGGTATCCAGGCAGATTTGAAAACCATTCTGTCGCTTGGTGGATACGGCATGAGTGTCATTACTGCGGTTACCGCCCAAAACACGTTAGGCGTCCAGAACGCAGTAGTGATGGACTCCAAGTCTGTGGGGCTTCAACTGGAATCGGTTCTCAGCGATATAGGTGTCGATTGTGTAAAGACAGGAATGTTGGCCAACGCGGAAATCGTAAAGGTGGTGGCCGAAAAGATTTCCTGCTACGGCGTGAAAAAGGTGGTTGTGGATCCTGTCATGAACTCGAAAAATGGCTTTGTCCTTCTGGACGATGACGGGAGAAGAGCCCTCGTAAAGAAATTGTTTCCCCTTTCCTATCTCTTAATGCCGAATATCCCCGAAGCGGAGATACTGACCGGGAAAACGATTTCGAATCTTAACGATGCGATAAAGGCTGCCAAGAGGCTACAAAAGATGGGCCCTCAGTACGTTCTCGTTAAGGGAGGGCATTTGTTGGAAGCCCCGGTTGATGTCTTGCACGATGGGACACAACATTATGAGTTTTCCACTCAGCGTGTCGTGACCCTCCATACTCACGGAACTGGTTGTACGTTGGCCTCTGCGGTTGCAACTCTCTTGGCTCGTGGATTGCCGCTCATGGACTCTATCGACCAAGGGAAGAGGTATCTCTACAGAGCCTTGCGATTCTCATTCGGCATTGGAAAAGGGATTGGCCCAATTAATCATTTTGCTTCTATAACTCGTGAAATGGCTAGGACCAACGTAATCGAGGAACTTGACAAGGCATTAGACAGACTGAAACGCTTGAATATCGGACATCTGATACCTGAGGTGCAGTCAAATCTTGCTTACGCAATTCCCTTTGCAGAGTCTGTCAATGACGTTGCGTCATTCCCCGGCCGCATCATACGCATGGTCAACACAGTTGATATCCTTGCCAGTCCACGGTTCGGTGCTTCACGACAAATTCATCATCTTTTGCTGGCGGCTATGGAATACGATCCGGAGAGGCGCGCTGCAATGACCATCTTTTATTCGAACACCTTGGTGGAAAGAATCAAATCTCTGGGTTATACCGTGGCCGAATTCGACCGTGCCCGTACCCCTCCCGATCTTGAACAAGAGGAAGGGAGCACCCTCGCTTGGGGGGTTCAGGATGTCATGGAAGAGTTGGGTAAGGTTCCAGATGCGATCTTCGATCGCGGTGCAATTGGAAAGGTGCCTTTAATAAGACTTTTTGCAAAGGATCCAGCTTCAATCGTGAATTTGATTGCCAAACTTTAATGCAACTGCGGAAACCCACCGCTGGATTGACATAAGATTCCAGCCACTCGATAATTTCTACGAGGTACGACGAGCTTGTCTTGAATCATCCCCGGCGCGAAATTCTGATCGATAAGGTAGGCTTTTGAAACGGTTACTTGTAGATCATCACCAACGTATCGTCGATTATTTGCGAGTATCTATTACGGACTTGTGCAACCTGAGATGCGTCTACTGCAGGCCACCCGAAGGATTACAGCTCGTTTCTCATGAAGACATCCTTAGGTACGAAGAGATCCTGAGGGTCATTCGCGTTGCCCGTGACCTGGGAATCAAGAAAATTAGGATCACCGGCGGCGAACCCTTGGTACGCCGTGGAGTACTGGGGTTTATTCGTGAACTCATAAACGTGGAAGGCATCGAGGACGTAGGACTTACTACCAATGGCGTACTTCTGTCTGCAATGGCAAAGGATCTCAAAGCCTCAGGTTTATCACGAATAAATGTAAGCCTGGATTCCTTACGTAGAGATACCTTCAAGGTCATTACCGGCCGAGATAACCTGGCAGATGTGCTTGAAGGAATTGACAGCGCAATAGAGGTCGGCTTCAATCCTGTGAAAGTCAACGTGGTGCTCCTTGACGGGATCAACGAACAGGACGTCCCCCATTTTGCCCGACTTACATTCGAAAAACCGATCGACGTCAGGTTCATAGAACGCATGCCCTTTGGTTCAGAAATAGTACCGAATCCTCCAGACTCATTTAGTGCGCAAGAGGCCGTAGAGATTATTCAGCTTAAAGTCGGAAAACTCCAACCAGTTGATAGTGAACCCCTGGACGGCCCGGCTACAATGTTTCGTTTGAATGGAGCATTGGGTCGCATCGGGGTAATAGATCCTGTCACCGGCCACTTTTGTGGTACCTGCAACCGCCTTAGACTTACCGCACGAGGCACGCTTCGCCCTTGCCTTTTGGGGCCTATGGAAATAGACATCAAGTCTGCCCTGAGAAGGAGCGCGTCTAGAGACGAATTGGCCCAAATCATAACCGGTGCAGTGCTTGCAAAGCCTATTGGCAGTATCTGCGGACGGGGCTTGATGAAGGACGGGATGAATATGATCGGGGGGTAGAGTTTAACGAGAGAATTGCCGGTGCAACATTCCTTCAATAACACTAATTTAACTACACCTCGGACTTCCAAGACCCTCTTATCCGTCATTGTGGTCAACAGAAACACCGCTGACCTTCTGATACAGTGCCTGGATCACATTTTCCGTTCGGCCTTGGCTCAACTGCCTGAAGTAGTTGTGATAGACAACGGTTCCACCGATGCCTCAGCAGATCGTGTCAGAGAAAAGTTTCCGAACGCGATGGTAAGAGAAGCTGGATCAAATCTCGGCTTTGCAAGAGCAAACAACATTGCACTTGCCGGCACGACCGGAGAGTTTCTTCTTCTGGTCAATACCGACGCGCTTCTAGACAGAGACTGTGCCGGAAATCTTTTGAATCTCATGACCACAACGCCCCATTTGGGCATGGCAGGACCACAACTGGTGAATGCTGACGGCAGTTTGCAGACATCGTACGAGGCCATTCCAACTCTCGCCACGGAGACGCTTAACCGCAGTCTTCTTAAAAGATTATTCCCCCGGCGTTTTCCCGGCAAAGCGATACACCTTTCCGAACCGCAGCAGGTAGAGGCCCTGATAGGTGCAGTTATGATGATACGAAGAGAAGCACTCGTGCAGATGGGAGGCTTTGACGAGGATTTTTTCTTCTTTCTTGAGGAAACAGACCTTGCGTTGAGAATGCGTAGATCGGGGTGGCTGGTCATGCACCATCCTCAGGCCAAGGCAATTCATCTCCAGGGTGAAACTGCAAAAGCCTATCGGATTGGGGCTCGCGTAGAATTTTACCGTTCACGGTATACATTCTTCAGAAAACATTACGGATTGTTATCCACCTTTTTTCTAAAATGCGTTCTGACCGCCAACCTAACATTAAACGTACTATTCCTTGGGGCGGCTCATGTCATAACAGTAGGAAAGTCCCAGAAAATTGAGGACATATTTCGAGTGAGAGCTGCGTTGTGGATATGGCACCTCAGAGGGTGTCCCAAAGGAGCCGGCCTGCCCAGAGAATGAAATGGGGTGGTAGTAATGAAAATAGGTGTTAAACGAACCGGTAAACGATTTTTTACAGTTTCACTCGTCGTTAGGCGAGAGGCAACATATGCGGCCTCACCATTGATTTGCACATGTGTTAAGGTGTTTCCCCTTGACCCAAACTGAAGTTTACTGCATTATCAGCTCTCTCGCCGATGGCTATTAATCGGTCCGTTTTGAAGTTTCAGTCTTTTACCAGAAACGCAACATTTTGAACCACGATAAAGTTCCATATCGTACGGAAGGACAAATCAGGATCAAGGAGAGTAACGCATGAGTAATGAAGAATACTACGAAGTATTTAAAGATATTAGTTACGGCTTATATTTGGTGACCTCTATTATGGATGATCGTATGAATGGACAAATAGTCAACACTGTCTTGCAAGTGACAGCTTCGCCTCCCCAATTTGCTGTCATTATCAACAGAAACAATCTTACTCATGAATATATCTCCAAAAGCTCGGTTTTCGGAGTGTCAATTCTGAGCCAAGACGCACCGTTGACATTCATAGGACTGTTCGGCTTTAGGTCAGGCCGCGACGTGGACAAGCTTTCGCAAGTAAATTGGGTGAAAGGTCTCACAGGCTCTCCTCTCGTAACAGACTATTCAATCGGCATAATGGAAGTACGTGTTAACACCCGGACAGATGTGGGCACGCACACCATTTTTGTTGGAGAGATTGCAGATGCCCGTGCCTTGGGAACCGGTCGACCGATGACGTATGAATACTATCATATGAACCTGAAAGGGAAAACGGCCAAGAATGCTCCTACCTTTAATCCTGCATCGAAATAAAGCAATTAAGCGTTGCGGAGGCTGTAATCAAGAATGAAAAGTCCGGTTCCCGCTAAAGCGGTTCTTCTTCTCGATCTTAAAATCCAATATGCGACCATAAAAGAAGATTTAATGAGGGCAATTGAACGCGTCTTGGCGAGCCAATATTTTATTCTAGGCCCGGAGGTCGAAGGACTGGAGCATGAAATTGCCTCCTATTGCGGCTGCAAGTATGCGGTTGGGGTGTCATCCGGCACCGATGCGATTCTTGCTTCGCTCATGGCCTTGGGGATTTCTCACGGCGACGAGGTAATCACAACGCCTTTTACTTTTTTTGCCACGGTTGGTTCCGTGCTGAGGTTAGGGGCTCGGGTGGTGTTTGCCGATATAGAGCCGGAGAGCTTCAACATAGACCCCTATCAAGTTGAGAAGGCTATTACCCCTAAGACGAAGGCAATCATTCCTGTCCATCTTTTTGGACAGTCAGCGGAGATGGGTCCGCTGCTCGAAATTTCCGCAAAGTATGGACTGCCGCTCATAGAAGATGCTGCACAGGCAATAGGGGCCGAATATATGGGCAAAAGGGCTGGTAGCTTTGGACTTGCAGGCTGTTTTTCTTTTTTTCCATCGAAGAATTTGGGAGCTTTTGGCGACGCCGGCATGATTACTACGTCTGATAAGTCATTGGCAGACCGTATTAGGATAATACGGAACCATGGCTCCAATCCGAAGTACCACCACAAATTGCTAGGCGGGAACTTTCGTTTGGATGCTATTCAAGCCGCAGTATTGCGCGTCAAACTAAAGCATCTTGAAGAGTGGACCAAAATGAGGCGGGAAAATGCCGCTTACTACACTCAGCGTCTCCACGAACTAGGCCTAACTGGTGAAAAGATCATTCCACCACCCGTGGTCAGAGAGAGGCATGTCTATAACCAATATGTCCTCCGAGCCAAGAACCGCGATGCCTTGAGGGAATTCCTTGGATCCAGAGGCGTCGGTACCGAAATATATTATCCCAAGGCAATACACTTGCAGGATTGCGTAATCGAAGGCCGTTACAAGCAGGGAGACTTTCCAATCAGTGAGAAGGCATCCGACGAGGTATTAGCCTTGCCCATATATCCAGAACTCAACTCTGAGGATAAAGAATATGTGGTTTCAATGATTAAGGAATTTTACGAAAGATGATCCATCGTATATGGTATGAGGAGTTGCGTTTCTGAACGTAAGGCTTCAGCAGAAATATTATGCGAGTTCTTCTTATTAATAGCAACCTCAAAGGCGATGTGTTTGCCGCTCCCCCGATCGGGCTGAGTTATGTTGCATCGGCTGCCCAAGCTGCTGGTCATAATGTCAGGGTTCTGGACCTATGCTTTAGAAGAAATATTTACAGTGAGCTTGAAAGAGCCATAGTTGCTTTTCGTCCAGAAGTTGTCGGAATTTCAATTCGCAATATTGATAATTGCAATA
>Ga0194044_10001242_pt1 | contig 13014 bp, 10 predicted proteins | sample JunL4417m_MetaG_FD_155460 | JGI IMG/M metagenome (GOLD analysis project Ga0194044, IMG submission 155460) | Anoxic zone freshwater microbial communities from boreal shield lake in IISD Experimental Lakes Area, Ontario, Canada - Jun2016-L442-17m | ecosystem: Environmental > Aquatic > Freshwater...
GCTCTTGTGGGTGTTGAGTTTGGAATCAGACGATTTGTGTTTTGTTTTCATAGACAGGTATATATACCTGTGTATTGACGCGTATGCAACTCTTTTATTCATGAATCAACAAGAAAAAGCCTCATCGGCCTCTCGCCAAAAGGAATATGCCCGACTCCGGGCGCAATTGGGCCGGACCGAGTGGATTAGCGAAGGCTACGTTTAAGCGTCATTTGACCCAGAGGGGCATCCTCAACTCACCGCCGAGACCAGCCATCTGAGATTTACACCCCTCACAACGCGAATACCATGCAGATATAGGGGGAAATCGCTGATTACCGTCTGAAACTCTTGCGCAAATTATCGCCAACATGTGAGTAAAAAGCAACAGCACGATATGGGCAATTAAACGCTAAATAGAGCCTGTCCCAATGGAGGAAATGGCCGAGGATTCGGAAGCGGTACCGATGCCGGCGCGGGATCAAAGCGGTTTGGATTCGGGGTTTTTGCCAAAAAGACGGGGTTATGATGGGTTGTTGGCCACGCGCCGACGGGTCGTCGGGGGTGGCGTCACCGGCCGGACCAAGTGCAACTCCCCGCGGTCCAACAGTTCCCATTGGACGGTTTCGCCCCCTTCCAGGCCAATGGCAGCAGCCAGGGCCAAAGGGAAGCTGACATAGAAGCGAGGCTGTTTTCCCAGGGAACGCATCGCCTGGATTTTCAGTGGGTAAGTGGTTTGCATAATTCTGTGCTTTGTTTTCAGTTTGTGCTTGCCGAGCATACGATAGAGTATAAGCTATCACCATGTCCGCTGCTATTATTATTCCCTTCCAACCGGCCCTGCCGCAAGTCTTGCCCACCATCGAGGGTAATGTCGATTATCGCCAGTGGCGCGATCAACTGCTGCACATCGACGCACTGCTCATCGAAAGTGGTCTGGAAACTCAGTTCCTGGAAACCGACCTGCGCCGCTGGCTGGGCCGACGCAAAAAGCTCAGTGCGCCAGCTCAACAGAACCATCAACTTCACAGCCAACGCGCATTGCGTTGCAATATCGCTCGGACTTTGCTCGGGGAGGACTACCGGGGCTTTGCCGTCCGCCTGGCCGACAGCCCGCTGCTCCAACACTTCTGTCGCATTAGCCGGATCGACCTGGTGAAGGTGCCCAGCAAGAGCACGATTCAACGCTATGACCAATGGTGGCCCCAAGCCGAAGTGCGCCCACTCATTTATCAACTCCTGGCCCTGGGGGCTGCCGCCCCAGCGCAATTGCACCTGCCCGAGGCGTTGGATTTGGAAAGCGCCTTCCTGGATACCACCTGCCTGAGCGCCCCCATTCACTATCCGGTCGATTGGGTGCTGCTGCGGGACGCCACCCGCACCTTGATGAAGGCCGTCCAACTCATTCGTGGCCAGGGGCTCAAGCACCGGATGGAGGCACCCGAGAGTTTCATCCGGCGCATCAACAAGCTGTGCATCCAGATGACCCACGCCTGGAATAAAGCCGACTGCCAGCGCCAACGCAAAAAGACGCTGCGCCAGATGGACCGGCTGATAGGCACAGTGCGCGCTCATGCCCGACGCTACCGGGATTTGCTCGACGAGCACTGGGACCAAACTCAATGGACGCGGCCGCAGGCCGAGCAGGTGCTCCGGCGCATGGACCGGGTACTGGAGCAGTTGCCCAAGGCGCGTCACCAAGCCCGCCAGCGCATTCTCCAGGGCCAGCCTGTGGCCAATGCCGAGAAGATCCTCAGCCTCTACGAAACGGACATTCACGTGGTGGTGCGCCGCAAGGCCGGCGCCGAAGTGGAGTTCGGTAACACCTTGCTGGTCGCCGAAAATAAACAAGGTCTGATCATCGACTGGGATTTCTTTGAGGAGAGCGCTCCGGCGGACTCGGCCTTGCTGGGCCAGAGCGTGGGCCGAATGCAGCAGGCCTTCGACGCCAAGCTCAAGGCCGTGGGTGCCGACCGTGGCTTCGACAGTCAAACCAACCAGATTGGATTAGCGCAGGATGGGATCTACAACGGAGTGTGCCCGCGCTCGGTCCAGCAGCTTGAGCAGCGCAGCGGTTCCTGGAAATTCAAGCAGCTGCAACGGCGGCGGGCGCAGACCGAAGGGCGCGTGGGCATAATCAAGAACCGATTCTCGGCAGGTCGAATGCGCAACAAAGGCTTTGCGCACCGGCAACTAACGGTGACGTGGATCGTGTTGGTGCATAACTTGTGGGTGCTGGCACGGATGCGCCAGAGCATGGCGCAGGCACAGGCTCCGGCTAAGGCGGCCTAAAGGCCGCAGCGCGAGTTTTCAAATGCACTACAGACCGGAGGGGTCTGTACCGCGCTAGCCGGTTTTGACACAACATCCAGGCCAAGCAAGGATCGCCTCACATTAAAATTATGACAGCTCATCTACACTCAAGCTCTTCTTATGCAACAACCCAAAATCGTATTTTTGGGACAGGCTCTAGTTATGGTTCACATTGGTGCCGTCCCAACCTCGATAGCTCCGCTTCAGCGCCGGGTGATCCCATTGGTATCCCGTATCCTGTCCGCCAATGACAACCCCCTGGCCAGTGTAGCCCAACGCCCACACCTCGGGGGCACGGACCTGTTGCAGGTTGGAGCCTATGTCATAAGGCCGAGGCGGATCGTTCGTTGGTACGGGCGGATTGATGACGCCCAGGGTGCCGTTGACCATGAGGCGGCCTACGTCCTCTCTCTGCGCAAGTGAACAGACAGTGTCCAAGCTGCCCCGCACCCATACCATGTTAGCAATCCAAAACGCCCGATGCTCGACTCCCTGGGCTTTCAACTGCGTTAGCAGCGGACCCTGAGTGCTTTGGGCCACTTCGGTCAGACGTTTAAAGACATACTCTCCTTTCTGTCGCTTGCTGGGCAGGCTGCTGGCACCCGAAAGATCCGCCTGCTGAGCGAGCATTACCAGAAATTCCGTGTCGCCCGCCACGGCCTGGGTCAGGAGCGCCGGGTCAACCTTGTCAGTCCAGGCATTCGGTGTTTCGGCGCAGAGCGTTGCCACCGAGAGCAGTAGGGCTGGGACGACGAGGCGACGTTCCAAGATGACTGATAACGCGCTCAATGACCTCAACATATTTACCCCATTTTCAGACAGACTGTTAGGCCACACAGGCGAAAGAACCCTGCAGGTTGACTTATTGATTGAGAAGAACTCCGGTGCTTCAAGAGATTGGGTTACTGTTTTTCTTCAATGATGGATGCAGGACACCTACGGTTGGACGCGTGCTTCCACCCGGTAGAAACCCTCGGCCGCGAGGCCCAGCGGAGCGTGCAGAGCGAGCGTCTCGCCCGTGCCCGGCACTCCGCTTTGACCCGAAACGGGAGTCCAACCAGCCGCTTCAAGGCTCGCTCGGGACAGCAGCGTGTAGGCCCGGCCAATGGAGGATTGGAACGACAGGAGGCACTCTGAGGGGGAGAGCGAAGCCGCAACGCGGAAGCAGCAGGCGGGATTGAGCGGGTCGGTGCCGGCGGTGTATTCGTCCAGGTTGCTGGCTCCGTCCCCATCAGCATCATCCCCGGCCCGCGAGTGGTCCTCCGCCCTGCCGGTCGCGTGCCCAAAGTGGGCGATCATCCACCAGTCCGGGATTCCATCCCCATCGCTATCACCCAAGGCCAGTGAGGCCAAGGCATCAATGCGACCCCAGCCATAGAGGTTATTGGGCGCATTCGTGCCCAGCGGATCACAACGATAGCTGAAATTGGTCAGCGGCACAGCCGTGTATTTTATCAACCGTTCGATGGCATCAACCTGGCCCCGAAGTTCGGGATGGGCTGAGAGCAACAGCGCCACTTGACCGGCAACATGCGGCGCCGCGCCGCTCGTCGCCGAAATGTAGCCATAGCTATTAGTCGGCATAACGGTACTAGTAGGCACCAGATAACTGGGTGCGCAGACATCAGGCTTCAGCCGGTTGCTGCCGTCCACCCTCACCGGCCCCCAACTGCTTCCCCACGTCGTGTCCAATTCCGAGGTGCCTCCCACGGTGAGGCTAGCTGAGTAAATGGCTGGCGGAGCGTCGATTGAGCCGCATTGGAATTCCCCGTCGCCGGCTCCAGCGACAAAGACAATTCCGGCGGCACGAACGTTTTCAACTACTGGCTTAAGGACTTGAGGATCGACGCATCCCTCTTCTGGAAAGCAAACCCAGGAATTGTTAATCACATCCGGAGCCTTGGACGGATCGGGATGCTCGTCCTGGAGGTCGGTCGGGGCCAGGAACCATTGACAGCACTCGGCGTAGGTAGCCGGAGTCCCCCGGGCGTTGTTCATGTTGCGGGCTCCAATCCACCTTGCCCCCGGCGCCATGCCCACCTGGTGCATCCCGCCATCATCGCCGACCATGACGCCCATCGTCGGAGTGCCATGGTTGAGGTCGTCACACGGCGCCATTAGGTTCACCCCGCAGGGATTCGTATGCACCGTGCTGTGGATGGCGTCGTGCCAGTTGTAGTTATGGTTCACATTGGTGCCGTTCCAACCTCGGTAGCTCCGCTTCAACGCCGGGTGGTCCCATTGGTAGCCGGTATCCTGTCCTCCAATCACCATCCCCTGGCCAGTGTAGCCCAACGCCCACACCTCGGGGGCACGGACGTGTTGCAGGTTGGAGCTTATGTCATAAGGCCGAGGCGGATCGTTGGTTGGTACTGGCGGATTGATGACGCCCATGGCCCCGTTGGCCATGAGGCGGCCTACGTCCTCTCTTTGGGCAAGGGAGCACACAACGTCCAAGCCGCCCCGGACCCAAACCATGTTGGCAATCCAAAAGGCCCGATGCTCGACTCCCTGCGCCTTTAACTGCGTTAGCAGTGGACCCTGAGCGCTTTGGGCCACTTCGGTGAGGCGTTTAAAGACATACTCACCTTTCTGTCGCTTGCTGGGCAGGCGGCTGGCACCCGACAGATCCGCCTGCTGAGACAGCATCACCAGAAACTCGGCGTCCCCCGCCACCGCCTGGGTCAGAAGTGCCGGCTCGACCTTGTCGGTCCAGGCATTTGGTGTTTCGGCGCAAAGCGTTGCCACCGAGAGCAGTAGCGCTGAGACCATGAGGGTGCGTCGGACAATGACTGATAGCACGCTTAATGACCTCAACCAGTAACTGGCAGGGCCAATAGAATACCACTGGCCCTTGCAGTAAAGCTGGGTTTGCCTTGGCTGACTTGAGATGGAGGTGGACATGATGTTTTGGTCTTTGTTGTGTTCGCGCGATCGTGGCCGGAGGTCACCCAAATGCAGACTGGCCAAGGGCTTCAGTTCTGCCAATAGCAGATCTGAACATTTTGGGTCTGCCCATTCTCGTTGTTCGGTGCGCCCGCGATCATGTTGGCGCCACCGTTGATCAGGTATCGACCGTAAGCCACGCTGGTTCCCAGCCCGGCGTACCCCGCCAGGCCATCATTCGCCCCGGCCGCGAAATTAGGGAAGTGCTGACCAGAGGGGTCTGCGATCAAACAATAGGCGCGGCCATTCTGGACGAAGCCGAGTGAGCTGTGGCACGGAGCCCCAACGATAAGGTCCCTGTACCCGTCCACATTCATATTGCCGAGGGCAAGACTTGAGCCGAAGCCCTCCCCGGCCTGGCCCCCGCCAGCGCTCCAAGGAGCAGTATGGCTCAGGCCCCCTGATCCCCCACGATAAAGGAATACCATCCCGGCCATTGAAAGCGAATTCGTGGTCGCAGTCGGAGCTCCGACGACCAGATCCGCGAAGCCGTCGCCATCTTGGTCCGCGCAAGCCAGTGCGTATCCAAACAAACCACTATTGTGGATAGGCCCCGTAAGCACCCAGTCCGGGCTGGAATGAGGCCCGGTACCATAATTATTGAGGAACTCGTAAACGGCGCCCGTTGGGGCTGGATCTCCGACGATGACTGCGGGGCCGTTGCCGTCCACGTTGCCCCAGGCCACGCTGAACCCGAATAGCGACAAACCCGTGCCATAAGCACTCCAGCCCGGCGTCGTGTTGAATCCCGTCGACGTCCCATAGTAGATTACCACTTCTCCGTTGCCGCTGGGCGCGAGTATGGATGTAGCACAGCCCGAAACCTGATCGTAAGTCGGCGGCTGCGGGCTCGATGGTCCTAAGGCTGGGGAATAGTAGCTGGGGGCCCCGATTAAGACGTCCGGCAACCCGTCGCTGTTGAAATCAGCCCCGCCGGCGATGCTATAGCCAAAATGCGCGCCCGCAGCCCCACCCGTTGCCATCCAACTGGGTGTGGAACCATAGTGGCCATCTGAATCCGGGTAAAAAGCCAGCACCGATCCCTCGCCGCTATAACTGGAGCTGTACCAGGGCGCGCCTACGAGAATGATATGACGATACCTGTCGTCCGAGAACATGTTCTGTCCCCCGTCAGCCGCGCACATGCCCAAGTGCATGCCAGCCTGCGTTCCGACGTAGGTCCAGGTCGGGGTCGTCGGGAGGGCGTGCCCCCCAGTGTCCTGTGTATCATAAAGGAATACCTTGCCTGCATTCGGAGCGTTGCCAGGATCGAAATTGGGGGCGCCCACCAATAGACCACCCTTCGGAACAATCGGACTGAGCCCGGCCACAGTGTCGAGAGTAAGTATGTAAGTGACGGAGTATCCGAACTTGCTCCCAGGACTAGGGCTGGTGATCCCCGGCCAGATAGCGAAGAGGGGATCTATCAAGATTGGATAACTTGCATCTGCATCGTCCACCACGATGGCGAAGCGATTTCCATCCACCAATTCCATTCTGGCTTCGAGTGTCCGATTGTTTGCGTCGAAGACCTTAAGGTCTTTATACTGCACCGCACCCTCGCTTCCAGTTTGGCCTCCAATTAGGTACATGAAACTGCCCGTCTCATCGACCTGCATCTCCACGCGGTCACGTTCCACAATGAAATCGAGGCGGAGCGGACCTGGGCCGGTCGGTCTCAGGGCGACGAGGAAGTTCTGGCGCAGACCTTCGCTGTCATTCTTATATGTGATTGTCGTGGCGTCACTGCGAACTTCCGCCGCGTTACCATTCACCCTCCACGAAGCGGACCGAATGGCCGGACTTATCTGTGCTCCAAGTCTGCCGTAGGATGCCAGGCGGATTCTGGCCTTCCAGTCCACATTGGCACCGGGCTCTCTGGGCACGATCGTTATGCCGTCCTCGTGGAAGGTAAACCGGAGATTGTGCGCGCGGTTGGGCGCCATATATGCGCTGGCCGCGCTTTGCCAGCCGATCTCGTACTCTGAGGTCTCTATCGCGGCAAATATTGCCCCGGTGTCTGCCTGCACCAAACCGGCCGGCCCGCCGCCAGATGGTACGGACGGCGCCGCTCCGGACAAGATGGGAGCCGCCAGAGCTCCGACCGTGAGGACGCAGATTGCCATTGCGCTCCGTGCGGTTCTTGCCCGTGGGGTCTGACGCGAGCCCAACGGTTTCTGCGCCTCCCGCTGGAGCATTGGAGACGTTGAAGATGTGTAGCGTATCCGATAGTAAGGATAGTAAGTAATGGTGGTTTTCATAGATTTGGCTGCTAGTGTAGTGTCTCGCAAATGGCTATACATTCAAAACCTCTATTTTTCAGGCATTTGTGCGTAAATTGGCGTCAGAATATGTCTAGTTATTTCCGGGACACACAACTAGATTCATTCCATTTCTGCACTGACGCTCATGCGGCGCTCCATCCACTGCGCGGAGATTTTCCCCAAACGTAGGCGCCCATAGCAGTACTTACGGAAAACTCGAAATTGGTTACAAAGGATTCGTTCGGCCGAGCATCATCCTCCGACGGCGTCAATCCGGGAAACAGTATGAATCTCCGCCCTCCCTCACCAATTAGTAGACTTGGGTCTATCCAGTGCGGAGACCTGTGCTCGTTCCCGGGTAGACTAGGGCACCCATTGGCACTGCCATCCAGATCAGCCTGTCTCGCTTCCATGGTGCCACTTTACTCGATGAATCTGTCGTAGTCAAGCCCCGGTGTCCGTGGGCTCCAGGGCAGGGCAGGGTGTGATTAAAGGCGGGTGAGGGGAATCAGATAGTTACGGAATAAAATGTACACATTTAGCCACTTACTCCAATAAAGTGGGGATGAAGAACAAGAATGAAGACCATCACAAGTTGAGTCCGGCGGAGGTTCAACTCATTCAACAACTTCGTGATCAAAAAGGTGTAGAAGATCGGCATTGCATTGCGCAGACCCCTTCTGACCCGCAGCGTGTTGCTTCGGCAAGAGTGTGTGACGGCTCTGAGGTTGGGCTGGTAGGCTCTGCTACATCAAAACGTAGCAGAGCCCAATGAAATCGAATTCGTCATGGTTGTTGGATATTGGAGAAGTGCAGCATCGGCTGGAGGTTTGGCGAAAGACGCGCCGGCGCGGACAACGAATACCGGAGCCGCTGTGGGCGGCGGCGGCTGTGTTGGCTGGTGCTCACGGAGTCAGCTTGGTATCGCGGGCCTTGGTCCTTGATTACTTGGAACTCAAGCGCCGAGCCGAGGCAGCCAAGCCGCCGCGCCGGTCACCGCTTGCGCCCCCACCCGGCTTTGTCGAAGTGCCCATCATCGGACAGCCTGTCCATGCTGCGAGCTGTACGGTGGAACTGGATCGGGGTGCGGGAGCGCGGATGACGATTCGTTGGGAGGGTCAGCCGGGCTTGGACTTGGTCGGCATGGCCGAAGCGTTCTGGAGGCATCGGGCATGATTCAGATCACCCCGCAGATGCGGATCTGGCTGGCCGTCGAGCCGGTAGACTTCCGAAATGGAATCGACGGCTTAGCGCAAGTCTGTCGGCAGAAGCTCCAACTGGACCCGATGGCGGGCGCGTTGGTGGTTTTTGCCAGTCGGCAACGCAAGGCATTGAAGTTTCTAGTGTATGACGGGCAGGGGTATTGGATGTGCCAAAAGCGCCTTTCCCAAGGCCGATTTGTCTGGTGGCCGAGCCAGGCGGGGCAGCCGACCTTCGGGTTGGACGCCCATCAGCTTCAGTCGTTGCTTTGGAATGCCAACCCAACCTGCAGTCAGGCCGCGCCGTTGTGGCGGCGACTTACGCCTGCGGTCTGAGAGAGCAGGCCGGGCATTGAGAAAAGGGCCGCGCGAAAGAACGTGCGTTCCAGGCTTTGACCCGCTAGATTGGTGCTCGTGCAGGCTAAGTTTCGATATCGCGGGCGCAACTTCAGTGAGGCCGAGATTGAATCGGTTCGGCAGTTGATCGCCGCACATCCGGGCCTGAGTCGGCGGCGACTCTCGGCCAAGCTGTGCCATGCCTGGAACTGGGTGCAGGCCAACGGCCAACCGCGCGACATGGTGGTCCGCAGTCTGATGCTGGCGATGCATCGGGCCGGACTCATCCAACTGCCGGCCAAGCGGATGTCACCGCCCAATAACGCGGCGCGGCACCGAGCCCCTGCGTCGGGACGGCCCTTGGAGGTCGCACCGCTGGAATGTGATTTGGCTCAGTTGGGGCCGTTGGAGATTCGGCAAGTGCGCCGCACGGCAGAGGAAGGACTCTTTGAGTGGTTGCTCCATACCTATCACTATCTGGGGTACAGTCGGCCTGTTGGAGAGCATCTCAAATATCTGGTCTTGGGTCGAGGCCAGCCTATCGCCTGTCTGGCTTGGTCGTCAGCTCCGCGGCACCTGGGTCCGCGGGACAGGTTCATCGGCTGGTCAGCCACCCAGCGCCGAGCCCATATCGACGGACTGGCTTACAACCTGCGCTATATGTTGCTGCCCTGGGTGCGGGTGCCCCACTTGGCGAGCCATTTGCTGGGGGCGGTGGCGCGGGGGATTTCCGAGGATTGGCAGCGGATTTACCATCACCCGATTTACTTGCTGGAGACCTTCATCGATCCGGCTCGCTTTGGGGGCACTTGTTATCGGGCGGCCAACTGGCGTTACCTGGGCCTGACCACCGGGCGAGGCAAGGACGGTCAGACCCGGCGGCCCAACCGCTCGCTCAAGCAGTTGTGGGTATATCCGTTACGGCCGGACTTTCGCCGCCTGCTGGGGGCAGTGGAGTATGAGTAAAACCAAAGCCCCCGAGGTGGTTGAACTGAGCACCGCTCAACTGGAGGAGTTGCTGGCCAAGCTGGCGCAACTCCTGCCGGCGGAGCTTTATCAACTGGTCGAAAAGTTGTTGCGCACCCTCCAATGGGTTATGGGGGTGCTCCAAGCCAAGGAAATAACCCTGGGCCGGCTGCGGCGGATGATCTTCGGGGCCAAGACTGAGAAGAGCCACAACCTGTTGACCGAGGTTGGCGGAGCCAAACCCCAAGCCCCCAAGCCCAAAGCCAAAGGGCACGGGCGCAAAGCCGCCCAGGATTATCCGGGAGCCAAGCGCCAGCCGGTGCCTCATCCCACACTTGACCTCGGGCAACTCTGCCCCAAGTGCCTCAAAGGCAAACTCTACCTGCTCAAAATCCCGGCGCGAATCGTGCGCGTTGTTGCCCAGCCCATCTTCAGCGCCACGGTCTTTGAACTGGAACGGTTGCGTTGCGCTTTGTGTGGAGCCCTCTTCACCGCCCCCGCCCCGCCGGAGGCTGGACTGGCCAAATACGATCCGAGCTGCGGCGTCATGTTGAACATCCAGCGCTATGGGGCGGGCCAGCCGATGTATCGCACCGCCAAATGGCAGAGCCATTTTGGGGTGCCACTGCCCGCCTCGACGCAATGGGAACGCATGGCGGCCGCCTCCAAAATACCGGCCCTGGTCTATGAGGCCATGATCGGGTTCGCGGCTCAGGCCGAACTTTTGCACAATGATGACACTCCCATGCGGGTGCAGAGCCTGCGGCGAGAAATAGCGGCCAGCCAGGATCCGGACCAGCGAACGGGCATTTTCACCACCGGTATCATCGCCCAGGTCGGTTCGGTCTCAGTGGCCTTATTCTTCACCGGCCAGAAACATGCCGGGGAAAACCTCAACGAACTACTCAAGAACCGAGCGGCTGACTTGGCCAGGCCCATCCAGATGTGCGATGCGCTTTCCCGCAATGAGCCCAAGGACTTTCAAACCATCCTTTGTAATTGTATTCTCCACGCTCGAAGAAACTTTATCGACGTGAATGAGAACTTTCCGGAGGAATCCCGCCAAGTCATCGAAAGCCTGCGGGAGATTTACCGCTTTGAGGCCCAAGCCAAGGAACGGAAACTCTCCCCCCTGGAACGGTTGGCCTTTCACCAGGAAAAGAGCAAACCGGTGATGGACCGACTCCGGCAGTGGATGCAGGCACAGATGGACCAAAAGAAGATTGAACCCAACTCCGCGCTCGGGGAGGCCATCCGCTACATGCTTAAGCGCTGGGAGACCTTGACCCGTTTCCTCTCGGTCCCAGGCGCGCCCTTGGACAACAACATCCTGGAGAGGGGACTCAAGGCGGCCATCCTCCACCGCAAAAACTCGTTGTCCTATAAAACGCTTGCAGGGGCCAGGGTGGGTGACATCAACATGAGCCTAATCCACACGTGCGAGCTCAACAGAGTCAACCCCTTCGATTACCTCATGGCCCTGGAGCAACACGCCGAGGCAGTGGCCAAGGCTCCGACCTGCTGGTTCCCGTGGAACTACCGACAGGCCATCGAAGCGGCCAACAGCACTTGAGAAACCTGCCCAAACTCCCCGTGGGCTGCCGCGTCTGATCCCAGCACCCTGAAAGAGCCGCCCGCCGAGAAGTTTTTCGGCTACGCACGCTCACCGCAGCAGGCGTTTGCGCCAGTCGTGGGGGAATTGAGCTTGTGCGAGTCTCCTGATGCCTGAGGATTGACCGGAATGTCCGTTGCCCGATCCCAATCCTGAAAGGATTATATCCCTCAGCCCGGGGTTGCTCGCGGAGAGCTACCCCGGGTGGGCGACCGATAGGGGCCTCAACCCTGAATGGGTTGCATCGTTTGTGCCCGCTGGGCTGGGCTGAGGGATGCAACCCATTCAGGGTTGGACGGGTGTTGGGCTGCGGACCCCAGGGTAGCGCGCCGCGCGCAACACGCCAAACGAGGCGAGACAAGCAGTCCTACGGGGGCGAATACAGGCGCAGGTATTTCACCGCCACCCTCAGGTTTTTCGGCCAGGGGGCCGTAATGGTAATGGGCTCATGGGTGACGGGGTGGGACAGCGCGAAGGCTTCGACATGGAGCGCTGCCCGGTCGATCAGCGGACGTTCGGTGCAATCGGGTTTGAGCCGATAATTGGGCTTTAGTCGCGAAAGCAGCAAGGGCCAGCCGCCATAAAGTCCATCCCCAACGACCGGCAGACCCACGGAAAGGAGGTGGGAGCGGATTTGATGGGCGCGGTCCGGCACCGGTTCGCACCTCAACAAGGTCCAGCCGGAGAACCTTTCGATAACCTCGAAAACCGTGCATGAACGTTTGCCTCGCTTTGGATCGATCCGCATTAACCCGATTCTCGCCGGGTGCGGCGCCAGTTTGGCATCGATTTCAAATCGGTCCTCGGCGGGCGAACCCTGCACCAGCGCCACATATTTTCTGCCTGGCTTGCCTGTGCCAAAGGAATTGGCCAGCGCAATGAGCACTGGTTTGCTTTTCGCCAGCAGCATCACGCCGCTCGTTTCGAAATCAAGCCGGTGGGCAGGCGCCAGGTATGTCCCGCCTTCTGTTGCCCAAGCCGCACCGCGCTCGATGGCAGCATGCAGGAGTTTCACCAGGTTCGGACGATTCGAGTTGCTGCGGTCGGACGACGTGAGCAAACCGCTCGGTTTGTCGAGCGCAAGCAGGCAGTCGTCCTCATGCAAAATCGGGATTTCCCAGAACTCGCGTGTGGACGGGGCAGAAAGTTTTATGGTGGCAATCACAGTCTTCTTGTTCTAGCCGGCAGACGGACCTTCCGTTCGAAATAACGGTGGTCCGAGCCGCCTGCCACTGGGGGAGAATCTCGCGGATGGTCTCATCCACGGTTCAGCCCCTTGCCCGGATCAGGACTTCTTAGACTTCGCGCCCGAACCGATCGCTGGTGGCGGCTGGGACGGCTGCAAAGCGGGAATACCGCTCAGGCCTTGCTTGGCTTCTTTGCCGAACCACGCGTTGAA
>Ga0194044_10001244_pt1 | contig 13006 bp, 7 predicted proteins | sample JunL4417m_MetaG_FD_155460 | JGI IMG/M metagenome (GOLD analysis project Ga0194044, IMG submission 155460) | Anoxic zone freshwater microbial communities from boreal shield lake in IISD Experimental Lakes Area, Ontario, Canada - Jun2016-L442-17m | ecosystem: Environmental > Aquatic > Freshwater >...
CTGGATCTCGGAATCGAGCTTGAGATAATGTTTTGCCATTTTGAAGAACACCTCGATGTCCCAACGTTTTCCGTATATCCTGACCACCTCGTCGTCGGGCAGAGAGAGATCGGTGCACAACAACGCCAACCACTTGGAGCCGCCCTGGCGGCTTCGGACGAAAACGAGTTTAGCCCTCTTGCCTTCCCCTATTCCCACCACCACGGAACCCTTGATCTTGGCTTTACCCCTACGTTTTCTGACTTTCCGGTGAATCTGGGACAAGGTGAGCAACTGTCCTTCAACCTCGTAGAAGACCTTAGGGGTATTTTTCACCATGCAGATGACATGGATAAGACCCATGACTGAGCGAACCACCGACGGAAAGGAAAACCAGGAGTCCATAAGGAGATACTTTGCCGGAATGAAAAGGCCTAAAGCCCTCTTTACCATTGGAACTATTAACTCAGTAGATTTGGTGAGGGCTTCCTTACGCCGCCGAGCACCACACGTACGTCGGTCCATTTCCTTGGTGATTCCTTGAATCTGATTCTTTTTTTTCCTTGAACTGAGCACGGCATGATCCAGGGGAACAAAGCTTGCTCCATCGGACCAGCCCAGGGTGAGCATTCTGAACCCGTTGAGAAACCGGCCGCTGCAATGGTCATGGACCCGGGAAAGAAGCTCGACGCACCGGGAACGATTCCGGTCATAAATGGTTGTGTCCATTATGAGCACCTTCTCTCGCTTCTCATCCGTCAGCGGTTTGAAGAAGGTGTTTATTACCATCTGGACCAGAAATCCCAACAAACGTCGCCAATTGCTGCGTGGAGAAGACAGAAACCGGTAGACCGCATCCTTTCCCATCAGGGCTGTGCCGCTCGTATGAACACCCGTGTAAATGTTCCTACCAAGGAAAGCAAGTTGAAAAACCGTCCTGACCACGCGAGCAGGACGGATTCCACGCATTTTCCTTATTCCGGAAAGGTTCAAAAGAGTTGCGATCTTGAACCTCGACATAAATTGATCGATGCGACCTTGAACGTCTTGATCCGTAACCTCAGTACTGGTAGATGTCATTGAGGGGCGTCCTCCTGTGTTTATTGTTGCTTCCTATTTCGATAGCATAGTTGACGCCCCTTCGCGAGCTTATTGATTTGGTTTCCTTAACTTTTTTCCACTATCCTCAACCGCGAAAGTTGAGGAAGATTGGGGAAATGTTTAATGTATGGTGTTGAGTGATGAATGTTGAATGGAAAAACAGGGAATGAGGGCGGATGGTATTGCGGAACGTTCCTTTGAATTTGCCGGGCAGATTGTGCAATGCTGCCGCCACTTGAGAAAAAACAAGGAATATGATTTGGCCCGGCAGCTTTTGAGATCAAGAACCTCGATCGGCGCTAAGTCGGGGCGCCCTTTCTTGCTCTTGATGTTTTTCGTGCCTTTCCTTGGTGCCGTATTAGCTCAGGTTTTCTTTGTTCGTTGCCCAAGATGCAAGGGAAACCTTGGCTTGTTGCTCGCACAAACAATGTCGCCTTTAACGCTGACATCAAAGGTTATCTGCTACAGAACGACTCAAACAAGAAATTCTTCGGGAGGTGGCCCGTGACTGATATCCTGTTGATCGTGAATCTCGTCCTTCTGGTCGCCGCGGTGGCGCTCCTGCTCATGCTCTTAAGGAAAGCTTCGCAAACCGATGCCTCCGAGCTTATTTCTCGTCTTGATGCTTTCGAAAAGGCACAGGAACGTACCGAGCGAGCAGTCAGAGAGGAAGTGGCCCAGAGCAGAGACGAACTGGGTAAGGCCGCGAGAGAGCAGCGGCAGGAACTCACCGGAGCCTTCAAGACCTTTGGAGACTCGGTGGTACAACGAATGATGGATGTTGCCAGCATGCAAAAGGGGCAACTCGATGCTTTCTCCGGACAGCTTGGCTCTTTTGCAAAGGCGAGTGGTGAGCGATTGGATGGTGTCCGTGCCGAATCCGCCACTGGAGCCAAACAACTGCGAGAAGAAGTGGTGGGTACGCTTAAGACTCTCTCCGAGACCATCACTCAGACAATGGGCGAACTGGCAAATGTGCAGAAGGGGCAACTCGATGCTTTCTCCGGACAGCTTGGCTCTTTTGCAAAGGCGAGTGGTGAGCGATTGGATGGTGTCCGTGCCGAATCCGCCACCGGAGCCAAACAACTGCGAGAAGAAGTGGTGGGTACGCTTAAGACTCTCTCCGAGACCATCACTCAGACAATGGGTGGACTGGCTTCTGCACAAAAGGCACAGCTTGAGGCATTCGCCAACCAGCTTGCCTCTTTCGCCCAAGCTAGCGGAGAACGACTGGATGGTGTCCGTGCCGAATCCGCTGCTGGAGCGAAGCAGTTACGAGAAGAGGTCGTGGCTACGCTTAAGAGCATTTCGGAGACGATGGCAAAAACGATGAAAGATTTGGCCGTCGCCGAGAAAGTTCAGCTTGATGTATTCTCAGGGCAGATAGCCTCATTGACGCAGACCAGTGGCGAGAAACTCGATGGTATCCGAACGGAATCCGCCACCGGAGCAAAACAGTTAAGGGAAGAGGTCATCGCAGCACTCAAGGGGATCACGGAAGCCACCACCAATACAATGGGCGAGTTGGCCAATGTCCAAAAGGCGCAGCTTGAAACCATGTCATCTGCGATTGGAAAGCTTTCGGATTCAAATGAGAAAAAACTGGAGGCGGTCAGGGTCACGGTGGAAGGCAAACTCCAAAGCATACAGGTCGACAATGCCAAACAGCTTGACCAAATGCGGCAGACCGTGGACGAGAAACTTCAGGGGACGCTGGAAAAGCGTCTTGGCGAGTCCTTCAAGCAAGTCAGTGAACGTCTGGAGCAGGTGCACAAGGGGCTTGGGGAGATGCAGACGCTTGCCACGGGTGTTGGCGATCTTAAGAAGGTACTCACGAACGTCAAGACGCGTGGGACGTGGGGTGAAGTGCAGCTTGGGGCGCTGTTGGAGCAGGTACTCAATCCCGATCAGTTCGCCACCAACGTGGCCACGAAGGATGGTGGCGAACGTGTCGAGTTTGCGATCAAGTTGCCGGGACAAGGTGCGGAAAAGGATGAGACCGTCTGGCTCCCGATCGATGCCAAGTTCCCTGTCGAAGACTATCAACGTCTGATCGAGGCTCAAGAGAGGGCTGATGTCGAAGGGGTGGAGCAGGTAGGAAAGCACCTTGAGAATCGTGTCAAGGCATGTGCATGGGACATCTGCAACAAGTACTTAAACCCGCCGAAGACCACGGACTTCGGCATCTTGTTCTTGCCCATAGAGGGCCTCTTTGCCGAAGTCATCCGCAGGACGGGTTTGACCGAGTTCATCCAACGGGAGTGCCGTGTGGTTATCGCTGGCCCGACTACACTGTGGTCGATTTTGAGTAGCCTTCAGATGGGCTTCCGTACACTGGCTATCCAGAAGCGTTCCAGCGAGGTCTGGAACCTTCTTGGAGCGGTCAAGACCGAGTGGACGAAGTATGGCGATGTTCTGGACGCAGTGCAGAAGAAGCTGCATCAGGTATCGGACACAATCGAGAAGGCCAAGGTTAGGTCAAGAGCCGTCGGGAGGAAGCTCAAGGACGTGCAAGAGCTTCCAGTTGGTGAGGCCACCGCCTTGCTACCCACAAATGTGCTTGAAGATGATGAGGAGGCTGGTGAGGACGATAGCGTGGAAGGCGATTATACCCAGTCAGACCGCATATCTCACGACACTTGACGAATGAGATAACAGGCGGCTGCACGAGGACCACACCATCTTTGCAATCAGACTCGATCGGGCTCTGTATTGCTGATTCCGCTCCCTCTGGCGTTGCCTATTCCTTCTCACATACTCGGGGCGTAACCGACGATAGTCCCCAGTAATCGCGTTGGTTCTCCCTCCATCTCTTCTCTAGGTAGGTTTTCAAAATTGATCGATTTTCAGCGAATTGTGTAAGCGGTTTGGGTGCCCATGTTATAGATCAAGAGTATCTTAGACACGGGAAAGGGTAATTTTTCCCGACAACATATGTAATAGCCTACTAAGGATGATGGAATAATTGCTCAGTCGTCAACCCTACATGAATGTTGAGCGAATTAGACTCTTGGGTTTGATTGGAGCGGCCACGGTGACTATCGCTCTGTGGCAGGTCCCCGGCGGTAATTACATTCTCTACCCTTTTACTATCCTGGCTACGTGGTTTCACGAAATGGCCCATGGCTTAATGGCCCTTCTTGTGGGAGGCAAATTTGACAGGCTGATCATTTCACCGAACGGCTCCGGAATCGCATATTATTCGGGGCCACTGTTTTTCGAACCGATCAGTACGGTACTAGTGGCGTCGGCTGGTCCAATGGGACCTCCACTGGCAGGAGCGGGGTTGATAATAGCTTCCCGGAATCCGAAAGCTTCTTCAGTGGTTTTGAAATTCTTGGGGATCTTCATGCTTTTTTCGGCCCTCGTTTGGGTCCGAACAATTTTTGGATTTGTCGCTATCCTCGTGATGGGAGCGATAGTGTTGGGAATCTCTTTCATGAGATCTCAAGGAATGCGAAATTTCGCAGTCCAATTTCTAGGTGTGCAGGCATGTGTCGCCACTTACGTTCAAATTGATTATCTGTTTAGCTACTCGGCTGGTCCCCTGGGAATCTCAGATACTGGTCGGATTCAGCAGATCCTTCTCTTGCCTTACTGGTTCTGGGGCGTATTAATGGCTGTTGGATCAATTTTTATTCTCATCACGAGCCTGCGAATTGCCTATCGATCTTAAATAGTAAAGCTTCTTGTTCAACGGAGAACCAACCATGGACTGACTGACAATCGAGAATCCAGACTTAGCTCTTTGCGCCCGTTTTTTGGGTTTGAATGAATCCGGCGTTGTCCCCGCCGGATTAGTTTTCAATAGTAAAATTCAGTAGCGGCTGGACGCAGCCCAAATGCCCAAAAATTCGACGGAAATTGTTCCGCTTTTAAAAATTTAGAGCGGCCCAAGATCGGTGGATCGAAGTCTTCAAATCAAGCCGATGGCTGTACGAAACTCCGCGGGGGTTCCAACCGGCAACATCAAGCCTTTATAGCTCTGAGGAGAAGGTTGATCATTTGTTCCGTACTGGCGATGGTGGGTTGTTTTTTGGAGAGCATCATGCGAGCGAGCGCCTCATGCTCGAATGCGCCTTGAACGAGATGCAGGTAATAACTGATTTCGAAATCCTTACGGAAATGGCCGCTGTGTTGTCCGGCTTCCACAGTAGATCTTATCAGTTTCCAGAAACGCCGGGTGTTCCGATATTCTTGAGATTCATAAAATTTGGGATTCCTGTACAATTCCAGTATTAAAACACGAGTCTCCCATTCTCGAATCTGAAAATCCAGAGCCCATCTTCTCAGCAAGTATAAGAGTCGTTCATAGGGATTTAATGCCCCGGAGAAAACGCGCTCCAATTCATCGGCCAATTCGATGAACCAGGTGCCCAGAACTGAGAGAAGTAGTTGTTCTTTGCTCTTGAAATATTGATAAATGGAAGCTTCGGCTATGCCTGCTTTTCCGGCTATTTCGGAGATGGTGGCACCGCCGTAACCTTTTTTACCGAATACTTCCGAGGCGACTTCCATTATCGTACGCCGCCTAAGCTCTCCACGGCTAGGTTCATCTCCATTTTCATATCCGACCGGCTGTTCGCGCCTCCATATCGCTGCTTTTATTAACGAGTACAGAGCATCCGCGGCCTCATTGGGATCATAGGGATCGCCGAAAAAAAGCCATCGCAAAACAATGCTGTCGATCGCGCCGAAAATCATCTCCAGAACGAGAATAACCTCTATGTCAGCGTCCACTTCTTGGTCCTGTATACCCTCTCTAATGGCCACAACAGCGAAGACGCTGTATTCTCGAATCATTTCATATGCCGGGGATTGGTAGAAAGCAGGTAATGTCCGGAGTTCACGTAGCAAAATTGAGGTGTAGTTCTTATTAACAGAGAGATCTCTGAGTTGATGCCAAATCAACTTCCTAATCTTGGGCTCGGCCCCTTTCATTCCTTGAAGATGCTCAGTGATGCCTTCCAGAGTCTCTTTAAGATGTCTTTCCGGAACAGTAACGATCAGATTTTCTTTGGTTTTGAAATATTGGAAGATAGATGCCTCATGTACCCCAGAATCATTAGAAATATCAGCGATAGTCGTATCGTGAAAACCGCGGGTGGCAAAGATACGCTCCGCGGATTCTATGATAAGTTGGCGTTTCCTATCTGCTGAAGGGCTTCTTCGTTTAGTGGAGGATGCCCTATTGATAGTGCTTACGGGCAATCCGGTACAATCCATATAAAAACCCCGGGGACTCGGATACAATGATCACTATATCTTCGTTTAAAACCTAATAACACTCATATGATAAAGAGTCAAGAACTTTCTTGTGTGCGTCGTGTGTAAGGTATGGGAGTGTGTTTTATTATCACTAATCTACTGATATTTAGTTGTTGATCCAATGATATTGAACGGCGCTGCGGGGGTTGCACAACTTGTTTCAATGAATTATTAGCATTCGTCCGTAGGTTCAGGACAAAAGCTACTGCTAATCATCTCGGAATTTTTTTTTCGTTAAAATGCAAAAAGTCTTGACATAGTTTTTACATAAGTTATATTCGTATCAACGATGTTACCAAGTCTCTGTCAACATAATCTTCAGAGCCCGGACGCAGGTCTCACCGGTTCAATTATACTATTGAGTATTGGGGCTCCGAGGCCATTCAGCAAAGGCAGGCCCGCTTGAACAAAAAGGATATTGATCCGGCGAATGTTCAGATCCGTCCGAAAGAAGAAGAAGACGTCGATGCCATTGCAGTAATAGACGGCATGTAATTCGGAGTGCCTCGACCGGAATATTATCGGGAAAAGCTTGGTTAAACCACTAAGGGAGCAGGAATTAATACTTCTTTAGTTGCACGAGCGCGGATGATCATAACGCAAGTTGAGTAAGGGGTAAGAAAGATGAGATACGCAGAGACAGGATATAATTTGGAAATCGATCTAACCCGAGGAAACATCGAGAGGGTAGAAACTGACCCAAAACTAACCGAACTTTATCTTGGGGGTCTAGGTACGAACGCCAAGATATTATGGGATAGGGTTCCCCCTGAAACCGACCCTTTTTCTCCGGACAATCTACTCATATTCAGCACCGGACTTTTATGCGGCACACCTGCTCCAGGTGCTAACCGTACCATTGTCACCACCTATTCTCCTCAGACCTTGTTAATGGGATATTCAATGATGGGGGGATTCTGGGCACCGGAATTGAAGTATGCCGGGTACGATAAAGTCATCCTTCGCGGCAAGTCCCCCAATCTGGTTTATTTGTGGATAAACAATGACAAGGTGGAAATACGTGATGCCGGTCATCTTCATGGTAAAGGCGCTGTTGAAACAGCAGAACTGATTCGACAGGAGTTGAAGGAGCCGAAAGCCCAGGTGGCTGCTATCGGCCTTGCCGGTGAAAACAGGGTCTATATGGCCTCCATCGAGCAGGGCAGGTCCAGTGCAAGCCGGCTTGGAGTAGGCGCCGTCATGGGAGACAAAGGGGTAAAGGCGATAGCTGTTCGTGGAACAAAAGACGTCAATATCGCCCGACCGGCTGAGTTTATAAAGTTTTGCAACGAAGTGCTGCAGTACATAAAAGACCGCGAACAAAAGCCGGTTCCGGGGGTAATGCCGATTTTAGCCGGGCTGGGGTCACCCCAAGAGATGAAACTCGTTGATGAGGAGTGGCACACCCAGAATTTCATGTGGGGGAACGCCCGCGAACGGAAAAGAGACTATTGGAACAAGGAAATCGAGGATAAGTGGAGGAAAACCCAAGTAAGTGTGCGGACACGGCTGGTCAGTTGCTATAACTGCCCGATGAAATGCGGGGCAACCATTTCGGTCCCGGGAATTTCAACCTACATGATGAAATGCTTCTCCAAACTTACCTATACCATGGCGGCCTTTTCAGACCTGGATTTCGGTTTCAGAATCGCTCAGCGTGCTACGGAGTATGGAGTGGACGGATTCTCAACCCCGCAAGTGATGGCATTCGCCGTTGAGCTTAAAGACGCCGGCATTTTGACTGACGAGGACTTTGCAGGATGCCCATCCGACAACGAAGGGAAATTTTACTGGTTGCTTGACAGAATTGTTCGACGAGAGGGAATAGGAGATGTTCTTGCCAACGGCACCTATTGGGCGGCCCAGCAGATCGGTAAGGGCGCAGAAGCATATGCTCATAACAACATCAAGAAACATGAGCAGCTTCCTCTCAAGCTGGGAATGCTCAATCCCGTCTATTATCTTATGTATTGTACCGGCGAGAAGATAAACATTACCCAAATCGAGGGGCAGTTCCCCCAGGCGCCTTTTCTTACGATGGAGGAAAGAGAAGACTTTGTAAAGGACTGGATCCAGGTTCCTGATGAAAAATTCAAGAAATATCTTCTGGACTGGGAACTACGTGGAGAACGCTCAAATCCATATTACCCAACCGTGGACATGTCCGTTGACATTGTCGATTGGCAAGAGATGATGCACCACATCGACGACGCCCTCGGGATGTGCGCCGGTTTATCGTCATTTCCCCTCAAGCCACCCTATCACATACACAATTACCCGACTTTAATCTCACTGGCGACAGGGATGGATATGGATGAAGCCGGACTAACGCAAGTATACAGGAGGAACCGAACTTTAGTCAGAGCCTTGAATGTAAGAAGAGGTCTGAGGAGGGCTGACGAGAAGCCGCCTGAGGACCACTGGAAGAAAAGATTCCCGGAACTGGAAGCTAATCTCTTGGATGCGTATTACAAATTCAAGGGATGGAATAACGATGGCATTCCCACGAAAGAGTCATTGAATGAACTCGCTTTGGATTACGTTGCCGAAGACTTCCTACTGAGAGGCATTTTGACGGATAACGAAGGCACTCCCTCCAAAGAAACTTCGCCGGAAACAGAAAAGAAATAAAATCAAGAGGTGGTAACCGGCATGGGTGAGAAAAAAAAGAAGATAATCAAATCAATAAAGATCGACGTTGAAAAATGCAATGGTTGCAGGGCATGTGAGGTAATCTGCTCTGCGTTTCATGCTACGCCGAAGTACAGCAGCAATAATCCGGGAAGGTCTCGTATTCGGGTGATTCGTGAACCGCTGAGAGACGTATATCTTCCTGTGTATGCCGGTGAGTATGCTCCAGCCGAATGTATGGGCAGAGACAAATACGTGATTGATGGAAAAGAATACGACGAGTGCGGTTTCTGCAGGGCTTCCTGTCCATCAAGGGATATTTTTAAGGAACCCGATTCCGGTCTCCCTCTCAAATGCGACATGTGCGAAGACGATCCGGCACAGGAAAAGCCCTTGTGTGTTCAGTGGTGCATTAATGACGCACTGATCTACGAAGAAAGGGAAGAGGAAGTAGAAGAAGAAGTGAAGCTGGAGGACGTAGAGATAGGACTGGAATCCATGATCGACAAGTATGGCTTGGAGAAGGTCATGGATACCGTTTCCCGGATGTCAGCGTCAAAGAAGGGCTGACACATTAGGCCGAAAGAAGAGGAAGGAAAACAGTGGAGACTGTAACCCCCTATAAAGAGATCATCGATGTCATCAAAACGAGCGGCGGAGAGGCATTCAAAAGATGCTTCCAATGCGGATTATGCGATACTGTTTGTCCGTGGAACAGGGTCAGAACTTTCAGTATGCGTAAGCTGGTCCGAGAGGCGACTTTCGGCCTGACCGAGATCGAAAGTGAAGACATATGGCTTTGTACAACTTGCGGAAGATGCCCCCAGCAGTGCCCCAGGGACGTAAAACAGATAGAATCCGGGGTAGCCTTACGCAGGATTGCCTCGGAATATGGGGTTTTTCCTGCTTCTGTCAAGCCTGTCCGCACCATAAACGCAGGCCTCGTTGGTCAAGGAAACCCCTTCGGTGAAGATCGAGAAAAAAGGGCGGCGTGGGCGGAAGGTCTTTCTGTAAAACCATTCACCGAAGGGATGGAAATTCTCTATTTTCCCGGCTGCTATCTCAGCTATGACCCAAGATTGAAAAAGGTGGCTAAAGCCACCGCCAATATTCTCAACTTGGCGGGGGTAGACTTCGGCATACTTGGCCCCAAGGAGAATTGCTGTGGAGAAAGCATCCGCAAGACGGGTGATGAGGAATTATTCAAGCGTCTGGCCAAAGAAAACATCAAAACCTTTATCGATAATGGGGTCAAGAAAATCCTCGTTTCTTCCCCTCATTGCTACCATACCTTCAAGAACGAGTATCCGGAATTCAGGGTGAACTTTGATGTGGTTCATATCTCCCAGTACCTGTTCGAGTTGGTGAACGAGGGAAGGCTTCAGCTTAAGAAGGATTATCGGAAGAAAGTTACGTATCACGACCCTTGTTACCTGGGTCGACATAACGGCATATACGATGAGCCGCGTGGGGTCTTAAAGAAGATACCGGGTTTAGAGTTGAATGAGATGGTTGAGTCCAGCTCGGATAGTCTCTGCTGCGGAGGCGGAGGCGGCAGGGTTTGGATGGAAACCCAAAAGGGTGAGAGATTCTCTGATCTCAGGATAGAACAGGCTCTTGGGGTCGGGGCCGAGGTGCTGGCTACTTCCTGCCCCTATTGCATTACCATGCTTGAGGACAGCAGGGTAACCATGGATGTTACCGAAAAGATCGAGGTGAAGGACATCACGGAAATTATCCAGGAAGTGATTTAATCGAAGTACCCTGATGAGGTGATAGAAAATGGGAGAATTACTATTGCTGAAAGAGAAACTTCAGCAACTTTGTGGGGGCCCTGTACAAACCAATTTTGGAGACGTCATGGTCGTAGGTGGCGGCATCAGCGGCATTCAAGCCTCTCTTGATCTTGCCACGGCCGGGTTCAAGGTCTACCTGATTGAAAAAGGGCCAAGCATTGGCGGCCATATGGCGCAACTGGATAAGACCTTTCCCACCAATGACTGCTCCATGTGAATACTCGCACCAAAGCTGGTCGAGGTCGGCCGGCATCCCAATATAGAGGTCCTCACCTATACTGAAGTCAACAGTGTAGAAGGTGAGGTAGGAGACTTTAAGGTAACCCTGACTAAAAAGCCAAGGTATATTCTTGAGGATAAATGTACGGGCTGTACTACATGCGTAGAATACTGCCCGGCCAAATATCCTGATCAATATAATCAGGAAATATCGCTTAATAAAGCCGTCCATATATACTTTGCTCAGGCAATTCCTCTCATTTCATATATTGATGAAAGCTGTCTTTACCTCAAAGAGAAGAAATGTCGTATTTGCGAAGGAGTGTGCAAGAATAATGCAATAGATTTGAATCAAACGGCGGAGAAAAAAGAAATACAGGTAGGGGCGATCATTCTGTCTCCCGGCCTTGAGCCCTTTGATCCAAAGGTGAAGAAGGAGTATCACTACGGAGAGTTTGCGAACGTCGTAACCAGCATGGACTATGAGCGTCTGTTATGCTCCACTGGGCCATACGAAGGTGAGGTACTGCGTGCTTCCGACAAGAAGCATCCCCATAAAATAGCCTGGATTCAATGCATCGGTTCCAGACGGGTTACTCCGGGCGAAAACAGCTATTGTTCAGCCGTATGCTGCACCTATACCCAGAAACAGGTGATTATAACAAAAGATCATGATGCAGAGGCAGAGTGTACGATATTCCATAACGATGTGCGTTCCTATGGGAAGGATTTCGAGCGATACTACGAAAGGACAGAGAAACTTCCCGGCATTCGATTCTTCAGAAGCTACACTACGATAGTAAAAGAGGATCCGGTAACCAAGAATGTTACGTTACGGTATTCTACTCCCGATGAAGGCGTAAAAGAAGAAGAATTCGACATGGTGGTATTGTCCGTTGGATTGAATCCTCCTGCTGATGTGAAGTCCATTGCAAACAAATTCGGCATAGAACTCAATCCTCATGATTTTTGCAAGATCAACCCTGTCAATCCCATGACCACGAACAGACCCGGGATTTTTGTAAGCGGAGGCTTCCAGGGTCCTATCGATATCCCGGAGTCGGTCTTCAGCGCCAGCGGAGCGGGTTCCCAAATCGGTGAACTCCTTGACTACAGGCGAGGAAATCTTGCCAAAGAAAGGATATATCCGCCTGAACGGGATGTCTCCAAGGAGGAGCCAAGGATAGGAGTCTTTGTATGTCATTGTGGGGCCAATATCGGAAGGATAGTCAATGTTCCTGAAACAGTCGAGTACTGTAAAACGCTACCGAATGTTGTCCATGCTCAGGAACAGCTATTTTCATGCGCTACGAACTCCGCCAAAGAAATAACCGATATGACGAGGGAAATGGGGCTCAATCGAGTGATTGTCGCTGCCTGCAGCCCCAGAACCCTTGAACCGCTCTTCCGGGACACCGTTCGGGAGGCTGGAATTAATCAATATTACTACGAAATGGCGAATATCAGGGAGCACAACTCCTGGGTCCACTCGAAAGAAAAGGAAGAAGCCACCGAAAAGGCACACGATATAATCCGGATGTCGGCAGCACGAGCTTGCCATTTGGAGCCATTACAGGAATTTGATCTTCCCGTCAATAAGGCGGCCTTAGTGGTTGGTGGAGGCATCGCCGGCATGAATTGTGCTCTCTCCATTGCCAACCAGGGGCATGAGGTGCACTTGGTGGAAAAGAATACGGAGCTAGGGGGAATAGCACGAAAGATTCATTCCACGCTCGATGGACTGGATGTTCAGGAGTACCTGCGCGATCTCGTGGCAAAGGTGTATCAACACCGCTTAATACACGTCTATCATGATGCGACAATTACGGATGCTAAAGGTTATGTTGGGAATTTCGTGACCGCGGTCAAGTCTGAAACAGGATTTACAGAGATAAAACACGGTGCAGCGGTTCTTGCTATAGGTGCTGATCTATATACGCCTTCCGAATACCTTTATGGAGAAGATGACAGGGTAATGACCCACCTTGAGTTGGAGGAGCGGATCACCAAAG
>Ga0194044_10001246_pt1 | contig 12998 bp, 5 predicted proteins | sample JunL4417m_MetaG_FD_155460 | JGI IMG/M metagenome (GOLD analysis project Ga0194044, IMG submission 155460) | Anoxic zone freshwater microbial communities from boreal shield lake in IISD Experimental Lakes Area, Ontario, Canada - Jun2016-L442-17m | ecosystem: Environmental > Aquatic > Freshwater >...
GTTCGGAGATTGTTCGTCTTCAAAACGATCCAGAGCGGCTTAGGTCTCTAACGAATTTCCCCTATCTGAGAATTCCTTGTTAGACTGCACAGTGGTATTAATCGAAAAATTAGAGTTTGTCTGGGAAAACCGATTTGCCAGAAGGTACCATCAACAAAACCAATTTTAAAATAGCTATCTTTGTTGTAGTAACGATACTAATATTTGCGGGAGGGGCCGTATATTACTATCTTACCATGGATAGTGTGTCCACCGATGACGCATTCGTCGACGGTCACATGTTCTCTGTTACGCCTAGGATCTCCGGCTATGTAGTATCTGTAAATGTAGATGACAATCGGGAAGTTCAGCAAGGTAGCCTATTGATGACTCTCGATCGGACAGAATACGAGGTCGCTGTGGCTGAGGCGATGGCAAATCTTGCAGAATCCAGATCAACATTGACCTCTTTGGAACTTGGGGTCCCTTTGGAGCTTTCCCAGACTGAGCAGAAGGTCCGGGGCGCTGAATCCGAACTCAACACATTGTCCAAAAACCTGGAGATCAAGACCAAAGATCAAGAGGCCGCGGCCCAGGATTTGGAAAAGGCCTCCGCTGAACACGATAAAGCTATAATTGATTTCAGAAGGATGAACGAATTAATCAAGAGTCACGCTATTTCCCAGGCCACCATGGATGAAGTCGAAACCAGAGTCCAGACTACTTTGGCTCAAGTTAGAGCCGGCCAGGCTCGGCTTGACGCCGTCAAGAAACAAAAGGCGGCCCTACTTTCGGACAGGGATAGATTGGAAGCCAATATTCGCTTGGCCACCACAGGGGAAGATCAGGCGAAAATAAGGGCCCGACAAGTTGAAGCCCAGGAGGCCCGGGTTACGCTTGCCGAGGCCAGACTTCGGCAGTCTCAGTTAAATCTTGATTACACTAACATAATGTCGCCCTCACATGGTTTTGTTACAAGGAAGAAAGTTGAGCCCGGGCAAATGGTTTCTCGCGGTCAACCCGTAATGGCCATTGTACCATTGAACCCGGACGTGATCTGGGTAACAGCCAATTTCAAAGAAACGCAGTTGCATTTGGTCAGACCGGGTCAACCTGTGAGCATGAAAGTGGATATGTTTCCAGGGGTAACTTTCAGTGGAAAAGTTGACTCCATAATGTCAGGAACAGGGGCTGCTTTTTCCCTTTTTCCTCCTGAGAATGCAACCGGTAACTACGTAAAGATAGTTCAAAGGATACCAGTCAAAATTTTTTTCGACACAAAGCAGCCAAATCCATTCCCTACGCTAAGAATAGGAATGAGTGTAATCCCAACAATCTACACAAATTAGCAATATCGGCATGCCAGGAACGCAAACCAATAAGTTCCTAATTACTTTGGCGGTCATGATCCCGACCCTTATCGAGATCCTGGACACAAGCGTAGCCAATGTTTCTTTGACACATATTCAGGGGAGTCTATCTGCGGGACAGGAGGAGGTCACGTGGGTTCTCACCTCATATATGGTGGCAAATGCCGTTGTAATCCCTATGAGTGGCTGGTTGGCCAGATTTATGGGAAGAAAACGGTATCTACTTTTATCCCTGATAGTCTTCACGATTAGTTCAATGCTTTGTGGGGCTGCCACCAGCCTAGAACAGTTGATTTTGTTCAGAATCATACAGGGCATCGGTGGTGGAGGCCTGCAACCAATGTCTCAAGCCATTCTACTCGAAACATACCCACCAAGCCAGAGAGGACTTGCCATGGGAATTTTTGGGATGGGAGTTGTTGTAGGGCCGATATTGGGACCTCTTCTAGGTGGGTATCTTACTGACAATTATTCGTGGCGATGGATTTTTTATATAAACGTCCCAATAGGAGCGTTGGCTCTCTATATGATAACAAGTTTCGTTTTTGACCCGTCTTTTCAGGAAAGGCGGGCCAAAGGTGAAAAGATTGATTACGTTGGGTTGGCCTTACTTGCAATTGGCTTGGGGAGTCTCCAAATCGTATTAGACAAAGGGGAGCTGAAAGACTGGTTTAGTTCAGGTCAAATAGTGATCCTCACTGCAACCGCAGCTATCGCGTTGGTGGCGCTCGTCTTCTGGGAACTTAACCATGAACGCCCTATTGTGGACCTGAGAATTTTTAAAGACCGAAGTTTTGCAACCGGGAATTTTGTGATGTTCCTGGCATTCTTTGCCTTCTTTGGTTCGATTGTATTGTTGCCTTTGTACTTGCAAACATTGATGGGGTACTCGGCATACCTCGCCGGTTGGGTTTTGGGTCCGGGCGGCGCTATTGCCCTGTTCATGCTTCCTTTTGTCGGAAAAACTACTGAACGCGTTGACGCACGAGTCCTACTTGGTTTAGGACTATTGATAAATGCCTACAGTTTATACTACATGGCCGGGTTTAATCTCAGAATCGATATTGAAACAGCTACATTTTCGCGACTGATTCAGGGAGTCGGCATGCCATTCATTTTTGTTTCCTGCTCCTTTGTTGCTATGGCCTATGTGTCCAAAGAACAGATGAACAACGCCTCGGCCATCTTTAACTTGCTGAGAAATCTTGGTGGGTCTTTTGGTATAGCATTTGTTACAACTCTACTGGCGCGGCGGACCCAGTTCCATCAGTCCAGATTGATTGAGAATTTCTACCTCTACAATCCCGGATTCTCATACAGACTCGATGAGTTGAAATTCATGTTCCAGGGAGGGCTTGGATCTTTTAGTGATAATAGTAACCTAGCTTTGGGGTATATTTATAACTCCCTGCAAAAACAAACAGCGATGCTTGCTTATTGCGATGTATTTTACGCGCTGGCTGTAATTTTTGTCTTCTTGACAGGTTTCTTGTGGATAATTAGAAAGCCCCCCTCAGGACAAAAGTTTGAAATGCCCGCTGAATGACACATCTTTCCATAACCGTTATTTCTACGCCAAGTTGATATTAGCTCACTCACTCATCTCGCATGAAGAAAGTTAAGTCGTGGGAAAATTGAATTCAATAACAATGTCAATATACTTGAATCGATTTCCAATAACCTGATCTGAACCTTAGCCAAAAAATTGTCCCAATTCCTATAACATATAGCAACAGCCAGAACCACGCGGCAAAGACGCCAAATTCAAAATATGTAACCATCACATAAACAGGAGGAACAAAGAAAACCCACGCCACTATAACTTGGGCCCACATAGCGAATCGTGTATCCCCCGCGCCTTTTAAAGCTCCGTTAAATATTATGAAAATGGTGTCAAAGAGTGTGTACACTGCGATTATCCGCACAAGCACAACCCCTCTCGTCATCAATGGCTCAAAATCGGCTTGCGTCTCCTGATAAGGTTTGAAAAGTTTTAACAGATATTCAGGAGCCACCCAGAAGAAAGTAGCCATAGTACCTGTATAAAGTAGCGCAATACCCATTGCGCACCATACCCGTTGTTCAGCGATGTCCACCTTCCCGCTTCCAATGTACTTGCCTACTATGGCGCATGTCGCTGTTGACAGACCGACCATGGGTAGAAAAGATAGGGTTTCAATGCTTAGAGCTATATTGGTGACTGCAAGATCTGTCTCACTTATCTTGCCAACTATTAGCACAAAAGCTGTAAATGCCCCAATATCAAGAAAAAACTGCGCGCCTGATGGTAACCCGAACCTTAATAGGGTAAGGAAACTTGCCTTGTCAAGACGGACCTCTTGCCTGGTTCTGAATTCCCTTTGGAAGCGTTTTCCCAAGAACAGAAAAGCCCAGTAGACGGTTGGGAAAAAATTTGTAACGGCTGTTGCTATCGCCGCCCCTTTGATTCCCATTTCCGGAAATCCAAGATTACCGAAAATGAGCAGGTAGTCGAGCACGATATTGCCGATGTTTCCGATCAAATTCCCTACCAGAACCGGCATTGTTCGGCCTCGACCCGAAAAAAATGAAGAAAGCGCGGCGTTAAGTGGTAACGCAACACTGCTGTACATAAGTATCCTGAAATACTCCTTTTCTAGTTCTATCAGGCCTGGAGCGTGGCCGGTATTTCCCAAAACCCAGCATCCCAAAGGTATCGAAGCCATCAGAAAAGGAAAAGAAATCAGCGAAAACCAGATACCTTGCCAAACAACTCTCGAACATCCGATTTTGTCACCGGCACCGTGCCTCAACGCTACCAAGGCATTAGTGTATTGAGCTGTTCCCTGAAAAAAACAACATATTGTAAAATAAGTTATACCCCCGGGAGTGACTGCAGCCACATCAGCAATGCCATGCCAGGAAAGCATCAACCGGTCTACAAATAAGGTCAGTGTCAAAGATGAAGTCGACAGAATCAGAGGAAGAGCGACTCGAAGAAGTTCGGGATAACCATCGCGGACATTTGTGAAAAACCTGGAAAAAGAATGATTTTTTGTGTGAAAAATCTGTAGGTCCCTAGTGGCGCTAGTCGAATCGATCAGGTCCATACATTCACCCGAAAGCCTATCGTGCTACATCAACTAATTATATAGCACATAGGGCCTGACAATCAACAACGTATTGCTCCCTTGATTGAAAAATCCTTTGGAAACATAATAAATTTTAGTAAAATGCTGATCTATTCCTGAGAAACACAGTGCTGTGAACATCCTTGGGAACAGACCAGCTGTACAGACAGGCAAAAAATGTTGTGAAAGATTTTAGGCGGGAATATTTACTGATTTTTTGAGGACCGGAGAATATTTCCAGGTGACGACTTTTCGCGCGTCAAGGATTAATTCTTCTCCAGTTTGTGGATTTCTACCTCTTCGAGAATTCTTGTCCTTGACTGTCCACTTCCCAAAACCGGAAATCATCACATCTTCCCCATCAATAAGGCAATCCTTTATGATATCGAGAAGTTTTTCCACGATCTCCGTTGCCTCTCCCTTCATGAAACCACAATCATCGGCTATTTTTTTCGCTATATCAGCCTTGGTTAGCGTCATATACACCCTCCCAAATAGTTAACAAAAATGAGTAATCGGACTAATAGATTAAAACAGGCTGTACCCAAAAGGCAAGACATTTCTGAAAAAAACATCATGTTTAAAGATAGATGGCCATCTTTACCTCAAAAGTAAACCAGCGGCTATCAGTCAAGGGCGGTTAGGAGATGAATTGTTATGAGACCAGTCTTCCCGCATAGGATTGTCTTAGAAGAGCTTTTCTGATCAATCCCGCTGTATCCGGATGCTTGAATATAAATCTGATTCCGGACTTAATTCCTATGACATTTCCCAATCTCATGTATTTCCAATATGGTTCTCTAAGATGGAAAAAACGGCATACAGAAGTTATTGTCCGAGAATAGGAGAGTACTCGCTCATCAAACCCCAAATATATCTCGGGACATATTGAAGCGGATTGGGACATTTGCGATACGGCCTCGTCCAGGTCGAGCTGCTCAGACACATACCACAAAGGCTCTAGTGGATTTGAGGAGCTATTTACAAAACCCTCCTCCTGGGCGATTTCCCACAAAGCGGTTCCAGGATAAAGACGAATCCCTATGAAGAATTGCGCTACATGTGTTACAGCGCGTCCCTTTTTCTGAAGATTGTTCAACACAAAATCCAGAGATTCCTGCAAAGTCTCGTTGGTCTCTCCGGGCCCACCAACCATAAAAAACCACCAAACAGCAAATCTTGACTTGTTAAGAGATTCCGCAGCCCGACAAACCTCTCCGCTACCAAAACCCTTTTTATAATTCGTCAACATTTTTTCAGAGGCTGATTCAGGAGTAATCATCAGAGATCGGAAACCCGCCCGCCACATTAAATCTAAATATTCTTTGTCCAGACCTCGAGGATGAACGCCCATAGCAGTAAATGTCGCATTCCAGGGTCGTCTGACTATTTCTTCAAGTATTGCTCTGGAATGGTCCAATGGATCGTTGAACACCGAGTCTACGAATTCGAAGGTGTGGTGCCCATACTTCTCAAGGGCTTCTTCGATTTCTGATACAACTTCGTAGGGATCTCTCAAACGCAATCTAGCCCCTTCTAGAGACTGATTATACGTGCAGTAAACGCAGTGGCGCCTGCATCCTCTCTTGGTCTGAACATTGTATGCGGCGCCAATTTTCCTGTAAGGAGACATTTCGACCCATCTACCCACATCCGGTTTTTGATTTCCGAATTCCACCAGCTTGGGCCGCGTGAAATGAAATGAATCATTTATGAGTAAACCAACTCCCGGAATTTCCGACACATCTTTCTTATTTTCAAGAGCTTCCAAGAGTTCACGGAATGGAGCCTCACCATCAGCAACTACTATGTAATCAGCCTTCAGAAGCCTGATTACCGCCTCTGGAGCCAAGCTCACCGCTGATCCACCCAAAACCACTTTGCAATTGGTCAATTTCCTTATCTCCTCTATCAGTTCAAGAACTTCCGGAAGATATGAAATTGAGTGCAGCATGTTCACATTGTCGATGTTCCTTACTGAAACTCCTATCACGTCAGGCTTGAATGAACTAACAACCCGCTTCAGCTCTCTTGAAACCCTATTACCCAGGAAACAAAGATCCAGAGTCCGAACCATGTGCCCTGCGGCTTCTGTGGCTGTAGCGACGTAACAAAGACCTATTGGCGCCGCAGCGAGCATGTCGTGTTTTCTGTTACTGTTTATTAGTAAAACTCTCATAGATTACGGACTGCTTCATACGAATAAATTCTTTGTGAAGGACCTTAATCAGATGTGGGCTTCTGTTTTGTCGACACAGAGTTCCACGAAACCATCTCCATGTTATTTGGCAATGGTCTAATACAAACGCAAGCTCCTTGTTCCCCAGCGGCTTTCAAATTCTTTCAGAAAAAACACGCTGCTCTTAAAATGTCGTTCAAAAGAAACGCTTTTCTCGGAATTTATCAGCGCATCTTTGATATCCATCTCATTGTGACGCCTTTGGCGTACATTACCACCATGCCGTTCTGGTCTATTCCCAAGGCATCCCATTTCACCCCTTTTTCATCCCCGCTCTCTTTTCTAGCTTGTAAAGAGATTTTTTCCCCGTTGGAAATCTTTCTGAAACATTGAAGTTCATCAATCCCAAATGGAATCAAAATTCTTTTTTCGTTATCATCTCTCATCGCAAGATAAAAGTTTATAACGTGCATGAAGGCTTCAAACAGATATGGAGAAAATTGATATTTGGTATGCAAAGGTTTGGAGAAATCATCTGACCGCTCATATACAAATTCTCCAATGACACAATCTGGGCCCGTTCCGCACAGTCTCTCCATGACTCTATAACGTCCTTTAAGATCGGAACGATCAGCGTACCAAGCATCCACCTCAGCATTTTCCATTGGCCTAGAATCCAATTCATCATTCTGAATCGGGAAGCCTCGAAAGGACTCCGCTGGTTGAGGTAACCTGCTCGCTAGAATTATTAGAGCCTTAAATTTCGTATGAGGCTTTTTGTCATCCCTGTCAGCCTCCTCTTTCACGGTAAATAGTGTTGCCTCACAGATCTTTTCGGAGAAACTTTCAGAAACTTTCCTGACCTGAATTTGACTACTAACCTGCTTGTTCGAAGGACATTCCATCATGTCAAGGAAACGGGCTTCCTTCACACCAACCACGGTCAGATATGGAAATAATAGCTTAGCTCCCTCCATAAAAGTTTCGAGAGCCATGATCGCCGAAACTATGGGATGCTTCAGGAATTTGAAGGGCTTATGGTCGTTAACCCACAAATCCTTGTTTTGGTCAAAAATCCTCGACGCCTTCAATAACCCATCATCCATATTGAAGTCGGTTACAGAATCTATCATAGGAAACCAGGACTTCTTGCAAACTACAGGGCCTGCATAAAAGTTACCTGAACCGACGGCTGGAACTTTTGTATCCAGAGGCGCCGTGCTTAAGATGGGGAGATTCTTCATGAAGAGGGACCAGACGTCAGCCTTGGGAGCGATTAGTAACTCTCTGAGGAACATACCGGACAATTCTCCTAGAGTCATGTAGGAAGCGTTCATGCGTTTCATAAGCTCGCGTATCTCTACATCTTCCGCCATACCAGCACCCTCTATTGGAGGCAGTATGAGAGCTTTGACGTTGATCTTAGGGTAAAACGTTTTTAATCTTTTTAAATATGAAGACATTAGTCTGTTCCCCGCGGCATAATTTACCTGGCCGGGATTACCCTGAATGGCGGCAGCAGATGACAAACCCACTACGAATTTAACTGCGCCTTTATCCAAAGATTGAAGAATATTAAGGGCGCCCAGAAACTTGACTCTTACCACTTCCGAAAAGTCTTCCGGAGTCATTCTCTTCATAAAATTGTCTCTCAGCAGACCAGCTCCATGGATCACGCCCGTTATGCTTCCATGAGAACGCTCGATGGTCTCAATTACTGAATTCACTTCATTGGGATCTGTAATGTCCATTTGGAAATAGTGAGCGTCGATTCCCTTTGATCTCATCTGTTCAAGAACTTTTTTGGTCAAAAACGCCTTTTCTCTCTCCGCTTCGAGTCCTGGTCGCTCCTCAAGCGACGTTCTTCCGACGAATACCAATTTGCAACCAAAAGGCGCCAAGGCCTCACCCAGGAAAGCGCAAATTCCTGAAAGCCCTCCAGAGATTAGGATTACGTCTTTCTCCCCGAGTTCAAGCGCTGCGGGTTCTTCCCCAAAGGATATGGGACAAACTCTACCTTCAAGGGCAAGAAGTTCTCCACTCCGGCAAATCAACTGGGTGGGCTTCTTGCTTTTGTCCATCGCGCTACGAATAGCCATCCTCAATTCCGTAGTATAATCAAGAAACATGGTCCTGAAATGAACGGAACCGAACTCAATGGCCAAACTTAAGAACATCCCCGTGGCCGCTTCCATAAAAAGGCTGGGGGATTCGGTTCCAATTTGCAAGAATAGCGCCATCTTCTTTGTGTGCTTTTCTACGAATTCTTGTAGAATCCTGAACAATACCAGCAAACATTCCGACAATAACGGAGAGTCGGCAATTCGTGATTCAAAGGTTTCATCCGTTATGAAAACCACTCCCGCCAATGACTCAGAACTTTGAATCAGGTCCCTTATTTCGGCCAGTCCTCCCTCGGACAACAAGTCTGTGTTGGATTCTTTTTCTCCTACACTATAGATAATGTGTTTAATGTTTACACCGTAATCGCGACGGAAAACATCTCCGGAGTTTCTGCATAGTTCTGCGGACGTAGCCGGTCCAATGATGATGATCGAGTCGAGCGGACTTAGTTCAAGAGGCTGAAATGATTCGTTCTGAACCAGAGTTTCCGTGAAAATTAGTCGCTTGATTTGTTCTCCCGGTGGATGAACTACTGTAGCGGTATTAGTTTGTTCATCTTGAGAAGAAACCACTTGGGAAGGAGTCTTTCTGGAAAGCACTAACTCGAGCCGATCTGACAAATCTTTGATAGTTCTCACATCCATAAAGTCTTCAAGTTCCACTTTTATGCCGAAACGGCTCTCCACCGAGTCCATGATTACAGGGAGTCGACTCGAGCGTATTGAAAGGTCTTCCCTCAAATCCATATGAGGCTCTATCTCATCCCTTTCATATCCAGTCACTTCCATAATTATTTGGATAATTGTTTCTGTAGTATCTGGCTCAGACGGCGCCGTTTCCGGCAGGGAAGGCTCAGGACTACCGGAAGAAATAAACCTTGGAGACTCTATATTCCTAAGAGGTGGTAAACTGGTCGTAGAAACCAACCCAATTCCAAACAAATCTAGCATTTCCCTGTCCAGATCATTTTCACTGAAACGCTCTCCTTTTAGTTGACGCACTCGCGTCAATACCGCCGGTTTTATGAACTTCCCGAAGGTTTCAATAATAAATGTATTGATTTCACTCTGTATTATTTCTCGCAAATCATTTTGGGACGATTGTAAATTCTTAAAGACGGGTTCCACAAATAATTCCTGTTCCTTCTTCATGGGAACATTTTCTCCACCCCCAGTTGATTGGCCGGTCAACTCTTTTGCCTGGCTCACATTCAACGCTCCTTTGGCATAGAGTTGGGCCATCGCCGTTTTGAACATCAACGATTCCGCTGACGGTAGACAGGTCTGTATACAGGCGGCTTCTTCAATGGTATCTTGGATCATGTTTGTAAGTATCTCCCGCGGACCAACTTCCACAAATAGCCTTACTCCAAACTCATTCCACAAGGTATGGACATTCTGTAACCATTGGACAGGCGATTCCAGATGGGCCATTACAGTCGTTTTTATTTCTTCCGTATCCTGTGGGAAAGGACGCATAGTAGTGTTGGATATGACAGGAATCTCGGGAGGGTAAAAATCTATTCCGTCTATGAACTCCTTGAGCTCGTCATGAATGCACCTCATTATCGGCGAGTGGAATGCCATGCTAACCCTTAGAACAGTGCTTCTGTAGCCCATTTCCTTGAGCTTTGAAGCAACCGTTTTGGATTCCTCTGTATTGCCGCCGATTACAATCTGTCTCGGAGAATTTATGTTGGTCACGAACAGACCATCTGAGGCCTTGATAAGTTCGTTTATTAAATCGAGCGGAGCGTCACAGGCCACCATGACACCCGGATCCACATTCATTTTGCATGCTTTGTCCATGCAAACAGCACGCTTATTCACAATTCTGAACGCATCTTCAAAGGAGTATACCCCAGCAAGACACAGGGCTGTGAGTTCCCCAAGACTGTGCCCCGCCAGCGCAAACGGATGCACACCTAGTGACACGAGATACTGCGCCATTGCAAACTCTAGTGTAAACAAAGCAGGCTGCTGCCATCTAGTTTTCTGGAGATCTTCTTCTTTGTCGAAAAACAGTAATTTCAACAGATCAAATTCCGCTACATCCGCAGCTTTGTCCATCCACTTCCGGATCACCGGGAAATTGTTGTACAACTCGTTTCCCATTCCCGCATAGTGTGAGCCTTGTCCAGGAAAGACGAAAGCCATTTTGGGAACAGCGTCATCAATCACCCCAAGGTAAATGCCCTGTCGTGCAAGAGTCTTGAGGCGTTTATCTCCTATAGAGCTCTCGCAAGAATCAAAATCCTCTTTCTTGATTTTCTTGATAGCTGAACTTTCAGAATCCGCGATAACGGAAATACGACATTCAGTATCGGCTATCTTTCCATTGAAGAAATAAATCCCTTCCGGCAAAGAAGCTTCAGTGCGTCCAACTTTCGGTATTTTGTTCTCTTCAGGGAATGTAACCAATCTCGTAGCCTCCTCATCTCTTGACTCTTCAATTTGAACCACATAATTGGATCCACCGAAACCAAATGCATTTACCTGTATCCTTCGTGGATCACCATTGCGAGACGCCCAGTCGTCAGGCTCGGCAAGAACTCTAAATCCATCTGATTCCAAATTAATTTCAGGATCTGGTTTTGAATAATTTTTTGTAGGAGGCAATGTCTTTTCCCGCATCGCCATTATGCCTCTTATCATACTGTTGAGCCCCGAAGCCCCCAATGTATGACCGATTTGCGACTTGAAGGAAGCAAGAACCGGTGGTCTTCCATTTGTGAAGATGGATTTCAATCCCTGCGCCTCTTCCATATCCCCCTGTTTGGTGCTGGTCGCATGACATTCAACTAGGTCGACAGATTCCGGACCATACCTTGAATCCTTAAACGAGGCCTTAATGGCCAACTCTTGCGTCTCCCTTGAAGATTCAACCATGCCCTGGTTGTTGTTGCTCGCTCCCATCGACGTTATTAGCGCAAATATGCTCGCTCCTCTACTTCTTGCGACTGATTCTCGCTCGATGACTATCATGGCGCCGCCTTCACCAAGAACCATTCCGTCCCGGTCCAAATCAAAAGGACGACTGGATTCAGAGGGCTCTCTATTGATTCCCGACAGCCCAGCTAGAGCTCCAAGGGCCGAAAACTCGAGGAAATGCATTGGAGTCAGAAGCTCTTCGCCTCCACCCACCACCGCTGCGTCGATGACACCATTCCTGATCATCTGGTATGCGCTGTAAAGTGCCACTAGAGATGTAGCGCAGGCAGCCGACACTGAGAAGCTTGGCCCCATGAATCCGTATTTGTTGCAAATGAAACCGCCTGCTGAACAATTGAGCCTTCCCAATAAAGTTGTGTCATCTACAGCCAGCCTTTTCTTTCTAATCTCTTCATTTATGGCCAATTCCTGATCAGCATTAAGGTTTATGACGTTCTTAATGTCCGAGAGTATTTTTTTGGAACACCCGCGAATAATCATCTCTTCCAGTGTAGACGCCGCCTCGCCTGAATTCTGTGAAATTAGCACTCCTATTCTTTCCATAGGCACATTCGATTCAAGGATACCGGATTCAAGGATGGCGTTTCGTGCGAGCCACATCGTAACTTTGGTCGATTCAGCCATAGTCCTGAAGTCCTGGGGAGGGATTCCCAATTCCTTTCTTGATATCTCAAGGTCCTGGAAAGCTCCGAAGCGGCAATATGTCTTTTCTGGAGCCCGTACCCGAGAGTTGAAAAAAGATTCGTGATTCCACTTTGAAGATGGAACCGGAACGATTCCACTCTTTAAGTCCAGACTGGCGCGAATAATGGACGCAGGGCTGTTTCCAAGAGAGTTGACTATACTCATCGCAGTAATTGCGATTCGCTCCGAACCGATAGGCTGACTGCTCAAAGTAGTTTTCCCAATTGTTTGGCGGCTTTTTGTTAAGGAGAAATCCCTGCATGAATCGTTGGGCTCACGAGTTGATCCATAGAGACTTTCCGTCAATGTGAAAGGTTCATTCTCCAGACCTACGGCAAGATTTTCATGAATCTGTATGAGAGACACCGGCTGATTTAGCATTCCAGCGCATGCGCCACTCATAAACTGCCCCTGTTCAAGTATCGCCGATTCATTGAGGGGCTTTCCATCCGGCCTGTCCATGCCCCTGGCTGCGACAAAAAGGCTTCCAGCGCTCAAGGCCTCAATTTCTTTTCGAAAAGAACTTTCATCTTGAGATCCTGACACAAAATCGCGTTCCAAAGAACAGATGGCCTCAATTTTGGCTGACTTCAAAGATCTG
>Ga0194044_10001247_pt1 | contig 12996 bp, 12 predicted proteins | sample JunL4417m_MetaG_FD_155460 | JGI IMG/M metagenome (GOLD analysis project Ga0194044, IMG submission 155460) | Anoxic zone freshwater microbial communities from boreal shield lake in IISD Experimental Lakes Area, Ontario, Canada - Jun2016-L442-17m | ecosystem: Environmental > Aquatic > Freshwater...
GCCATGCACATCTCATCGCAATTGCCGCACTGGGGTGCGGCGCTCCCAGGCGAAATGGCGAGATACACATATGCCGGAATACCGGCAAAAAGTGTCAACTACTTTTATGGTAATATGAAGGATGCCCATAATTCATAATATTTTTTTAGGAAGCATTCTTCTTTATCTTGGCCAAAAGATAAGACTGGCCCGTCCACCCATGTAACACCACGATCTGGGAGATTTTTTCGTGTGAGTTGCCTTATAGCAATTTTAAAATGTAAAGAATGTGAGTAGGACGTGTTTTAAGATACGAATAGTCTGTTCGGAAAGCTGCTGGATTGAGGAACTGACATTTCAGAAGCAGAATTATCATCATCCGAAAGAGAGGAACCTGTGAATATCGCTGCCGTGACAAAAAGTGCCATTATCAGAAATCTGTCATTTATTCCGAATACCGATCTTGATAATGTCAGAACTTATATACAATTTCTTCTTGATGAAAGAAAAATACCGGTTCCGAAAAATCAGAGCCTAAAAGGCATGTGGAAAAATGTCGGATTTGAGAAACTCATCAGTCTGGAAGATGAACTAAGCAGCGTCAGACACCAACTACAGGATACGATTCTTCAACGGGTGACCTGACATGCAATATCTGCTCGATACGGTTACGGTGGTTCGGCATTTTGCAGGCACAGGAAAAATCGGACGGAAAGCGGCATGCATTCTTGATTCAATTGAAGAAAGTGACGACATGCTATTCATTTCGATCATCAGTCTGATGGAAATCATGTATCTGTCTGAAAAAAATCGCATTACGGTTAATTTGCGGGACACTCTGAAACGAGTGCAAAATTCTTCAAAGTATATGATTGCTGATTTAGATTCTGATATTTTACGAACCGCCGAGACCGTAAATTTTTCTGAACTGCATGATCGTCTTATTCTTGCAACTGCCAAGTGGCTTGATATTCCTGTTATTTCAAGCGATAAGGAATTCAAAAAGATTCGGGAAATAGAGGTTATCTGGAATTAATCCTAACTATCAGTTACAGCCGATTTATTTTTCAGAATTTATGAAGTTTCTCTTTCAATACCGACCCTATCCACTGTTCAACATCCCTTAACACCAATCTCTGACCCAGTTCATTCAACACTTCATGGTAAATCGTTTAGTGTTCGTTGTTGATGATATCGAGTTTTTTTTGCATGTGTAAATTTTCCTTGACATCAGGATATTATGTGCGTACATTGTTAGTACAACAATGTACGCACAAGGAGGTCATTATGGCAATATCCAAAGTCATGGCAAAGGCGCCCTCTTCTCAAAAGCGGCCGTCACCGGTGCGCTCCGGTAGATTGGGACTGCGAACGACGCCGATCCAAGCCGCCCTTATCCAGCGCGCAGCCGAGGCGTCGCGGAAGAGCATCACCGAATTTGTCCTGTCCAGCGTTTGCGAAAAGGCGGAACAAACCCTTTTGGACCAACGGCTTTTCATGGTGGACGAAAATACCTGGATGGAATTTCAGGAACTCCTCGAAAGACCGGCTCAGGTGAAAACGGGTCTGCAGACGCTTATTGCGGAACCTGCTGTCTGGGAAAAATAGCATGTCAGCGGCATCATATACGGCCCCCGTTCTGCTCACGAAAGAGCATGAATGCAGCGATTTCGATTGCGGATATCTCCTGCTCAACGATTGGCTGCGGCGTTATGCCCTGCAGAATCAACAGGCCAATGCAGCGAAGACCTTTGTTGTTTGCCAGGGGCGCCGGGTTATCGGATATTACAGTCTCACCGTTGGGGCTGTGGATCACGGCGATGCAACCGCGCGCGTCCGGAAGGGGTTGGCGAGGCATCCCATTCCTGTGATGGTTCTGGCCCGGCTGGCCGTCGATCTTCATTATCAGGGGAAAAAGATAGGCCGGTGTTTGCTGAGAGATGCCATCCTGCGTACGCTCCAGGCCGCCGACATCGCCGGCATCCGTGCGATCTTTGTTAGTGCCAAGGACGAACGGGCGCGCGCTTTCTATGAGCGATTTGGCTTCGAGCCGTCTCCTATTCATTCATTGCAACTCATGCTGCTGATCAAGGATTGTCGCAAGTCAGTAGGGGGCCCGGTCTTTAAAGTTTAAATCACCATCTTGCCGCACAGCCCCATGTTTTTGGCCAATAGATCAATAAAATCATGACCAGCTTTTGAATCGAACATAAATCATTGCCTAAAAGGCTTGTCGGAATTTTCTGAAGATGACCAATAATATCGATAATAAAGAATCCGCATTGCGGATACATGATTGGCGACTGGCTGTTCGTGATGTCCTTGGGCCGGGAATACGGGCCGTGGTTTGGGTTCAGGGCTGCTCTCTTCACTGTGATGGCTGTATTGCCCCGGAAACCTGGTCGAAAGAAAGCGGCAGCCTTTTCGATCCTCACGTTTTGGCGGAGACAATCCTCAAAAATGAAACAATAGAGGGTGTCACTGTCAGCGGAGGGGAGCCGACCGAACAGCCGTATGCTGTGGCGGAGCTTCTGGTATGTATGAAATTGGCCGGCAAAAATACCTGGGTTTATTCGGGGCATACCCTGGACGAGCTGGTGGCGAAAAATGATCCGGATGTGGACCGAATGCTGTCCTTTACCGATGTCCTTGTGGATGGCCGCTTCGAGAAGATGTCGGCTGGAATCTACACATACCGGGGATCTGAAAACCAGAGAATCCTCCATCTTCAGGATCTGGGACAGATGGAGGATTCCGATGTCAAGGAACAGAGCCGGTTGGAAATCACACTGGACAAAGATGGCAAAATGGTTGTTGTGGGGGTTCCACCGCCGGAATTCCTGAATAAGCTGAAAGACGCCTTGTCCCGAAGGGGTGTCCAGGTGGATTACAAAAGCGGCGGATGATGTCGATGCAGAATCACCAAAACATACGCTCTTGTGTCCGCTAATGTGCTAAACGCAAAAAGGATATCTAAACATGCCTGTATCTGAGACACATCGGTTTCTTTTCGGAAGAACGCCCTGGACGCTTGATAAGCGGCTCTGGGTCCTTTGCGGCAGTCAGACCATGGACTGGTTCTATCACAATCTTTATCACGGATGTGTGGATCTACGTCGGACTCTGGAGATATGGGGATTCGAAAATGGGATGGACCTGACGGTTCACATGGATTGGTATGGAGCGCTTGATTTCAGCGGCAACCCTGATCCCGTGGAGGCGGCCCAACTCTTTGAAACCTGTTCCGGCTCAGGACGAGCTTTGCCGTTCGGACAAAGTCGCCGCCGCTCCCCAGATGCCCAGGCGCCATCCGCTACAGAGCCGCAGCCGCAGGAAGGCGACGGGCAGTCCCAGGCTCAGCAGACGGCGACACAGGCTTCAGATGCTGCAGGAGGAGTCAACCAGGCCATTGAAAATGTCTTCACAAGGCTTTCAAACGCGCTACGTAATCAGGACACCAAAACGTTGCTCATTATGGACGGCTTATCGGAATTTCTTCAGGGCCTTGAGATTGACCAGCAAAAAACAGCCGGGAACCTGAGAAAATTGATCATGAAATGGAACCAGAATATTTCCCAGACCAATCTGGTGGTGTTTATCGAAACGGATAAGACGGGTCTGATGAGATTCTTGCCACCGGAACACTACACGAATGTCAATTTCGATGAAATCAGAAACATTCAGGACTGCGAAGTCAAAGGCGCCCTCTTGCGTATGGAGCGGCGTCACGATTTCCAGCTTGTAGGATTGGACACCATATCCAAGGCCCTTGCCCGTAATGGAAGCCTTCGGTTGGCTGCTCAGAAAGTCATGCGAGTACTAAACCAGGCACAGGAAGGACAAAGACAAGTAACACTGGCAAAGGTATTGCAATTGCCACCCCTCAATGAGACGGCTATCACGGAGATTAAACAAGAGATAAATGAACTGACTGGACTGAAGGATCTTAAAATCGCCATCCTTAACATCGAACAGAAAGCCCGAAACCTGCGGCAAAAGCTTGAGGACGGGGAATCCGAACTGCCGGAAGAAACCTTACACATGATTTTCTACGGTTCTCCGGGTACCGGAAAAACAATGGTGGCAAGGCTCATCGCCCGTTTTTTCAACGCCCTGGGGCTGATTGAGCGAACAGATGTCCGGGAAGTCACAGCTTCAACCGTCATGAGTTCCTACCAAAACGAAACACGGCAGAAAATGCAGCAACTTCTGGAATCTTGCCGGGGAAGCGCTCTGTTCATTGATGAGGCGCATCAGTTTGGAGATAAACAATCCATGGGACCCAGAGAAGCCATCCAGGCGCTTGTGCCCATGGCCTGGAACTATCGTAACGAAATGGCCATCATTCTTGCAGGCTATGAGGACCGGATGCACGAGTTCTTCGCAATGGATGAAGGGCTGGAGCGGCGCTTTCCCGCTCACCTGCGTATCCGCTTTGCCAATTATACGGCTGAGGAGTGTCTGGAAATTTTCGAGAAGGCGCTGAGAAAACAAGGATACCGTCTGTCGGAAGGAGTTTCCGGGCGGATACGGAGCCTGCTGAGGCGACGCATGGCTCGTAAGAGCTTTGGAAACGCAGGCGGTGTTCTCAACCTGGTCTCAGAAATTCTTCAGAATCATGCAAGCGGATCTGATAGTTCAGGCAAGATCATCACCATGGATGACCTCCCGCCCCTGGTTCACCGGGACGAACGAGTTCTGGAAAAGGCCAGACTGGAGTTGGATCAGATGCTCGGTCTGGGGCCTGTCAAGGAAAAATTGGAAGAATCCCTTGCCGCTATCGAGTTCGATCTGGAAGAAGCGGAAGGTTTAGAGGAAGGAAGTGGCGAAATTCAGGTACATCCTGGAAACATGCTCTTTATCGGCCCTCCCGGCACGGGAAAAACAACGGTAGGACGCCTGATGGGAGACCTGCTATTCGGGATGGGATGTATCGAAAAACCAAAAGTGGTCACTGTCTCACGGGGCAATCTAATCGGCGATGTTCAGGGAGCAAGTATCACAAAGCTAAAGACGGTAATCGAAGAGGTTCGGGATGGGGTTCTTTTTATCGCCGAGGCTTATGCGCTCGCCCTGGACTCTCACGATACCTACGGAAACGAAGTGGTAACGGAACTGGTTCGCCAGATCACCGACCCGGAGAACAGCGGCACGGTTTTCATTCTTGCCGGATATGAAGACAAAATCAGGGAATTTCTGCAAATAAATGAAGGACTGAGCCGCCGCTTTCCCGTGGAGCTGCCATTCCCCAATTTTACTCCCGATGACTGCGTGGAGCTTGCGCGCCGCCGCCTTGTTGCCGGAAGATACGAGTTGGGAGATAGGGTACTGGAACATATCAAGGCATTAGCGGAAGAGGAAATTGCGCAAAAGGCAAATCACTTCGGCAATGCGGGGTGGCTGGGCGACACGATTTTGGGTGTCGCACTGAAAAAAATGAAAATGCGCATCCAAAACAACAAGATTCCAAAGGACAGCCCGGACAGGAGGCGTCTGATGATCAAGGATCTGCCGTCCCTGATGCAATTGACAATCAATCCGGAAGCGGATAACCCAGTATTTCGCAAAGAAAATACTGAAACTGATAACTATCTGTCAGAACAGAGGAAAACATCATGATTCACCTTGGTATAGATCTGGGAACATCCAACACGCTGGCCGCATATATGGAAGACGGGAAACTGAAACTTTTTGAATTTGAAGATGGAACAATGGTTCCCTCCATCATCCATATTGAAGAGCCAGGTGGTTACGAAAGTTTTGGCAAAGATGCTCTTTTCAAATGGGCTGATCCCGGTTACGGTTTGAAATCCAGCTTCAGGCGCTGGAAACTCGATATAGGTGAGAGCAAGATCATACGACATCTGGAAATCGGCGGTAGCCAGATTCCCATTACACCGGAATGCCTTACCACAAAAATGGTCGGCCATGTACTTGATAAGATTACACAGGGTCTTGGAGGAAAGCAGGTGGAGTCCGTCCTGGTTACAGTACCTCACGGCTGGCGCCGGGAAAAACCAGAAAAATGCCAGATGACCCGCAAGGCTGCCGCTGATGCCGTGTGTAAGGGTGTCAATATTCATGTTCAGGAGACAACGGTCAGCGAACCTGTGGCTGCCGCAGCCTACTGGATATGGGCCTATGCGAAACGATGGGCGCAGCGGGCTGGCTGACGATCTGGACGGAAAAACGATCCTTGTCTGCGATATCGGCGGAGGAACGTTTGATTTAAGCCTCGTATCCGTGGGGGCTCCGGGAAAACCCCATAAAGTTGTCCATGCCGCCAACAGCAATTACGCGGGGGACTATGTCGATGCGCTTATCGTGGCGGCAGTATGTCGGGATTTCAACAGCCAGTTTAATTCCGGTCATCCGGTTACGGCGGAAGAGATTCTGGAACTCCTTGATTCCGAGTCTCATGCCTGGTTGAGGAAGTGGTTTGAAGAAGCCAAAGAGAAGTGGAAAGAAAAAATAGCGTATGCGATAGAAAAAACAAAAGATATTTCGAAAATCGTGCCCATAAAAGGCAATTTTGACGATGGCGCGAATGTGGTGCGATTTGCGATGGATGTCGAGGCGTTTACTCAGTGTTTTACGCCTTTTTATGAACAGGGCCGCAAGCTTCTCAAAAAATTTCTGGCTAAACTCCCCAAAGATGAATTGCCCAGCGCGGTGGTCTTTTCCGGCGGAGGCAGCAAGATTCAGGGGATTCGTGAACATATTGTCGAGCCGGTTCTGACCGAAATCATGGGCGGCAGGGAAAATGCCATTAAATGCATTCAGCGCATTACCGTCAATCCCAGCTTGATTGATCGAGCCATTGTTTACGGCGCAGCCCTGATCGCCAATAGCATGGTTCAAGTTCAGGAAATGCTGCTATCGGATGTCGGCATCATCGTAACACTTCCTTCTGACCTTTCAAAGAAACTTGGTATTCCTGATGGGGTGGACACATTGATGTCACCGATTCTCAAGCGCGGATCGCCGCTTCCCGCGCGTATGGAAAGCCATTCCATGGGAATTATCTATCAAGTTAAGCTGGGTGAAACCCTGCCGATCCAGGTGGTTATTGATGATGACGACGATGCCCCTTTCATTCAGGAATGGCAGATCAGCATTCCTCCTCGAAAAAATGAAAGCGATCCTCAGAAACGATCGTTGGAATGGGTGATGGCGGCGGATACGGACGGCATGTTGTCGATGACGGTGAAGCCGCCCCATGGTAAAGAGAAGAAATGGGAGGGGCGTTTCGAACGAAAGATTTCCGGACGCACAAGGATTATCGCCGGCGCTGCGCCGCCTGGACAGGAAACCCGTTTTTTTCGCGTCAGCCCCGATCAAATAAGGTTGGCCAGGGAAGAATTGAATGGATCTTCCCGGAAACATGGAGGGGCAAAATGACGACATCAGAAGACAATTTTCAAATTCCCACCTGGGACCTGGTTCAGGCTGTTCTGCGGCGTGGCGAAACCGGCTCGTGGTGCGACTGGATACCTCTGTCCGTGGCTGCGGCCCAGACTCCGGAAAACTGGATCGAGTCCTTTTTGCGACTGCGATTGGAACATCAATTTGACCTTCTTAACCTGTTGGCCGACTCTGCCGCCGGTCCGCTGGCCGACGCACTATTGCTGCTTTTAGCCGCACATGCAAATCGTTTTGGGGACGATCAGGTTCGGCAAAACACACTGGATTATGCTTCTGCCGCTTATGAAAGGCGCATCCTGCAGCTCGACTGGCTTAGGGACCAGCTTCAGACACTTACGACAGGTTTGGAACATGCCCGTCAGAGGATGCAGGAAGGTTTTGATGTTGCCTTGGAGATTACGCGCCTACATAAGGAATTGACGGAGATTCAGAGCAAAGACAATCTGGAAGATCGCTTTTCAGAAATCCACGCCATGGAAAACGAGATACTCCGTCTGGAAACCTTTCAAAAATCGTTATCGCGCTACGAGAAGGATCGTCCCCAGCGGGAAGCTTATCTGGCAGATCTGAAGCAGGAAACCGAAAAGCTTCGCATGCAGAAGGAGCAGTTGGAACACACTGTGGCGGCGGCTTTGGCAGATATGAATAGCCTTCGGGCAGAAACGGATCATCAGGAAAAAACCCGTTTGAACGCTGAGGCGGAAATGAAAAAGCTTGCACGGCTGAAGACGGATCTGGATCAGAGGCTTATAGCCCTGAAGAAAGAGAACATCGCCCTAAAAGCAATGAATTCGGAACAGGAACGCGAAAGACAGCACATTCTCGAAGAGGTTGAAACACTCAAGAAAGAAGTTGCCGACAGAAATGCCCTTCTACAGTCGGAGAAAAAAAATCTGGAGGAATTGCGGATAGAGGCGGAACGATCCAATGACCGCAATGTTATGGAGAGGGTTGATGAACTTTACCGGTTGCTGCCTGCGGACCGGACGGATGCTGCAATGAACATAGGAGGAAGAAACTGATGAGCGGACCCAAAAGAGCGGACGTAGTGGCGGCCCTGAATAATGCACAAAAATGTCGCAGAGGATGTCAAGTACTCATATCCAGCGCGGAAACTGCCAACATAGAATCCATTTTACAAGAAACCGGCAAACTCCTTAAACAGATGGAATCTGGGAGCCGGGAGCTTAAGTCCGTCCTTCAGTCCCTGACACCGGAAATACAGCGGGTGTTGGGCGATAAAGCCGATGCTATTTTTCAGGCTCAATCAGTCTTGAGCGCTTCAGGCAAGGTTCAGGAGCTGCGGAATGAGGCAGGAAGTAGTCTTGCTCTGATGCAGGATCAGGAAACCAATGCGACAAGGATTTTTGACAGGGCGAACAAGGCGTATCAAAGTGCAAGCGATGCCCTTAACCGAACTTCCGGAGATCATTACATGCATCAGGAGAAAGCGCGCGCCGATGAGGCGCGACACCTTTATGAACAAGCTTCATCGGTATTGGCTACCGGAGCCAGGCATCGCAAGGAAGCAGAGCAAAAGGCCCGGACAGCACTGAACCGTGCGAAAGAGGCTGTTTCTGCAATAGAGCAGGCGCAAAGAAAGGTACTGTCCATCCGTACGGAAGCTCAAGCACGCTTGAAGGCTGAGGAGGATGCCCGCCGCATTACAGAACAGAAAAAACGCGATGCGGTCATTGCCGTTGAAAAAGCAAAAGCGGCTTTTAAGAGCCTGGATGATCTGCCTCATGAGAAATTTCACCCTGGTGGCGCAGTCAAAGCCGCACAGCGGCTTGACTCTGCAGAAACAATGCTTCGCGACAATCGCTTTGACGAGGCAGCCTCATCGGCAAATCAGGCAGGTCAGGAAGCAACTCGATTGATTGAATCCGTTAGCAATGCCTGGCAGGAATTTCAGCGCCGAAAGGCCGAAGCGGAAGGAAATATCCAGGTTCTCAGGATCGCCTTCGACAACTTGGACAGGAATCTTATCTCAACATGGGCCGATGATCAAACGGTGCTGCGGAATGTGGAAACTGCGCTGCAGAAGGCCAATCTGGAGATTGAAAATGAAAATTTTGATCAGACATCGGAGCAGGCAAAAACGGCAAATGACCTATTGAGCCAGAGTCTTCACAATGCCGCAGAAAATCAGAGTTTGAATGAAAAACGAGAGGTAACCTGCGAAGCCATTATGGATGCTCTGGAAGAACTCGGATTTGAAACCGCATATCAGTCGGGCAGCCGGACCAACCCGCTTCGCATCGCCGGACATACGCCGGATATCAAGGGGAAAGGCGACTTCGCCATAGATATTCCTCTGGATGGGAATGTGGATTTTAAAGTCACAGCCGCTGCCGGAGATACATCCTGTGTGGCCGCAGTGCAGGATTTGCAGAAACGTCTGGCTCAGCGGGGTATCCGATGGGAAACAACGAATTGGGGTCATGCGGATGGGGTTAAACCGGCAGGTACGAAAACGCAGGTTAAGGAAGCAGAGAGGGTTAAGGTAAAAGGATAGCGGCTTTCCATGATTCTTCGTCATTTTACACATAAAGGATAAAAAAACACATGTCTGGAATGGAAATAGCGTATTCACCACCAGAAGCCCGCCAGCGGATGCACGATCTTGCCGAAACAATGATACAGCTCAACGGTGGGTTAAGCGATGAGCTTCGTCGGATACTCGATAAGAAGGCCGATGAGTTCGGCGTTCACAGGCTGGATATGGAGGATATTCTTAAAGAATTGGCTCCAGTTCAATCCGCCTCAGCGCAGGTTAGAAGCTCTGGAAGCACAAGAATTGATAATCCGAAAGAATCTTCTTCGGTTCCGTCCACCATTATCAACGAGAAAGATGGCACACAACTGGTGTTGGTCCCCGAAGGTGAGTTTATGGCCGGGGGATCGGCAGGGGTTTTCAAGATCGACAAAGAAGGAGAGTTTCTGGCCGGGGGATCGGCAAAGGAGGAGGGCGGTGGTCAGCCCTTTCCTGTGCGATTACATGCATATTATCTGGCTCTGTATCCTGTGACAAATATCCAGTATGCCCAGTTTTTAAGCCATGGTCAGCCCTCTGAAAGCAACTTGGAAAAATGGATATGGCTGGATTCAGATTGTTTTGTCCGAAAAGCAGGCAGTAGATATGAGGCTTATGGCAATAAGAACGACCACCCCGTGGTTAATGTGAGTTGGTATGGCGCTAATGCGTATGCGGAATGGGCCGGCCTGCGTTTGCCATCGGAGCTGGAATGGGAAAAGGGGGCACGGGGTGTGGATGGCCGGAAATATCCGTGGGGCAATACCTGGGATAAATCTAAATGTCGTAATTGGCAAAAACGGGGGGATGAAACAACATGCAGTGTTCAAAGCTATCCGGAAGGCCGCAGCCCATGGGGACTGTACCAGATGTCCGGGAATGTATGGGAGTGGCGCGAGGATTGGTATAATTCAGAAGCATATAACCGTTATCGACAAGGCGAGTTGAGTCCGCCATCGGAAGGAGAATATGGGGCCCGTGTGTTGCGCGGTGGCTCTTGGTGCAGCCTCGGTCCGGGGGACTTCCACGGGGCTTGCCAGAGCTGCTCCACGCCCGAGGCCCGGTGCTTCAAGGAGGGGTTCCGGTTGGCCAGGACAGTTACCCTTTGATTTTTTTACTTTTTTACCTTGTGCCGTGCGCGGCCGTGCAGGCTGTATGAAATTTCGCTTTTATAGATCATAGAAGTGGCATTATTTGCATCGGATGATCAGTATTTCTTAAGGAGCTTGACGATGCGATCCACCGCGCACTGGCAAACAAGACTTAAAAAGCAGTCATCGTATATATAAAACATCTTGGCAAGGCGATCCAAGGGTAAATATTCAAAATAATAAAGGGAAGGCTAAATCGTACCAGGTAAAACAGGTGCTTTTGGCTATTGAAAAACTGGAGGTCAGCAATGGCGCAACAAAATGATAAATACACATATCGGGTTACCTGGTCTGAAGATGATAATGAGTATGTGGGTTTGTGTGCTGAATTTCCGAGTCTGAGTTGGCTTGCCGATACACAGGATAAGGCTTTAAAAGGAATTCGAAAACTGATAACTGACGTGTTATTAGACATGGGCATAAATAGTGAAATAATTCCTGAACCTTTCGCATGTAAACATTATAGCGGAAAGATCATGGTCAGGGTTCCTCCTGATGTTCATCGGAAATTGGCCATTCAAGCTGCCGAAGCCGGTGTCAGCCTTAATCGCATTGCAAGCTCCAAGTTGAGCCTATAGACCCGCTTTTTCCCAAGAAACTTCCCCATAATATCCAACGTTCAGCGTTAAAAAGCCGTGGATGCTGACTCGATCCATAAATATAGACGATTTAAGAGTACGGAAACATAAAAAAGGAAATTCATAATCTCATGTCTGGAATGGAAATAGCGTATTCACCACCGGAAGCCGTCCAGCGGATGCGTGATCTTGCCGAAGCGCTGATACAGCTTAGCGGCGGGCTGACGATTCGTCAGCTACTCGATCAAAAAGCCGAGGAGTTCGGCGTTCACAGGCTGGATATGGAGGATATTCTTAAAGAGTTATCTCCGGTACAGCTTACCTCAGCGCAGGTTAGAAGCTTTGGAAACACAGGAATTGATATTCTGAAAGAATCATCTCCAGTTCCATCCACCATTATCAATGAAAAAGACGGCTCGCAACTGGTGTTGATCCCCGAAGGTGAGTTTCTGGCCGGGGGATCGGGAAAGGACGAAGGCGACGGCAAGCCTTTTCCAGTACGGATGCCAGTATATTATCTGGCTCTGTATCCTGTGACAAATATCCAGTATGCCCAGTTTTTAAGTCAGGTTCAGCCCTCTAAAAGCGATCTGGAGAAATGGATCAGGCTGGATTCGGATTGTTTTGTCCGAAAAGCAGGTGGTAGATATGAGGCTTATGGCGACGAGAACGACCACCCCGTGGTGAAGGTGAGTTGGTATGGCGCTAATGCGTATGCAAAATGGGTCGGTCTGCGGCTACCGTCGGAGCTGGAATGGGAAAAGGGGGCACGGGGTGTGGATGGCCGGGAATATCCGTGGGGCAATACCTGGGATGAATCGAAATGCCGTAATTGGGAAAGTCGGGGGGATGAAAAGACGTGCAGTGTTCAAAGCTATCCGGAAGGCCGCAGCCCATGGGGACTGTACCAGATGTCCGGGAATGTATGGGAGTGGTGCGAGGATTGGTATAATTCAGAAGCATATAACCGTTATCGACAAGGCGAGTTGAGTCCGCCACCAGAAGAAGAATATGGGGACTGTGTGTTGCGCGGTGGTTCTTGGAATTACGGCGACTATCCGAATCTCTTCCGCGGGGCTTACCGGTACTACGACATGCCGAAGTTCTGGCGCAACAATTATGGGTTCCGGTTGGCTATGACAGTTACCCTTTGATTTTTTACTTTTTTACCTTTTGCCCGTGTACACAAGAGCGCTGCGAGGCTTAATTTATGGGCATCCTTCATATTACCTCAAAAGTAGTTGACACTTTTGTATGATCAGAAAATGTCAGTTGTTCACTGCATGGCCGTCAGGTTAGTGTAAATAATTGTGCCTGTGCCCCAAAG
>Ga0194044_10001248_pt1 | contig 12994 bp, 12 predicted proteins | sample JunL4417m_MetaG_FD_155460 | JGI IMG/M metagenome (GOLD analysis project Ga0194044, IMG submission 155460) | Anoxic zone freshwater microbial communities from boreal shield lake in IISD Experimental Lakes Area, Ontario, Canada - Jun2016-L442-17m | ecosystem: Environmental > Aquatic > Freshwater...
CATACACTAACTACCTGAAGAGTTTCATAACAGCATTTGTCTAAACCCTGTTGGTTATAAAAATATGCTTATAAAATAACATAAGGTAGGTTTTGGTTTAATGGTTCCCAAATATCGATTTGCCTTTATTCCATTTGATTGCAGGATAAATTCTCCATAATGTGTTGGGGACGGAATAGTAACCGTTTGCGTCTTCTCTTTTATTTTTGTTTCACCACGATATAAGGTAGTGAAACTCAACTTTCTTACGCACGACTGATTTGTTACAATGCAATCACTCGGATTATTTGGAGGAGCAGTTATGTCCCAGTTATCTATTAGCAGTGGAGACCAAGATTTGCTTTCATCGATAATTGATTTCAACGATATTTCTAGCGGGGGATTTTCTTTTGAAAAAAACCTTTGAAATGAATCATACTGCATGGACAGCCAATCAGCTTGCAAGGAATCCGTCATAAACACCTCCAGTGAAGATATTGCGAATCAAAATCATTTAATGCAACAGCATAAAATGAATGTCAATTAAAAATATATTTGGGGATGCTACAGGATGGAGAATGTTGAGGCATGAGAGAATGGATGATCAGAAAAAACCTTCCCATTGATTCCATTTTTCGAAAAACCGGCGATAGATGGTGTTGTTATGCAAAGCTGTTTATTTTCGTTATACAGGATGCAGATATTACTGGAAGGTTGGAAATACGGTTGAAAATCATTTTCTGGTCAAATACATGGAGGTTGGAATATCACCTAAGCCCTTGATTATATTGGTACGCCCGGCTGGACTTGAACCAGCGGTCTTCAGCTCCGGAGGCTGACGCCCTATCCCCTGGGCCACGGGCGCAAAATATACCAAGCATAAAGCGTGATAAGACGATCATCAGCTTACGTTCGGGACTGTAAATGAACCAGAAGAATAAGTCAAGTTATATGAAAGCCACTTAAAAAACTCATCACCGTTATCCAAGTTACATGTACTGAATGCCTTCTTCTGATTGATTCAGAAAGGCTTTGGCTTCTCCCACAACATACAGTGACCCTGCAACGCAGATCACATCTTCAGGCTGCGCATTTTGAACGGCAAAGGCGATGGCGCAAGAAACGTCCGGAATCTTTTGAACATCCGCTGTTAAGGCGGCTGCAATCGGATACAGGGTGTCAACAGGCAATGCCCTGTCAATTTTGGGGCTTGTCAAGATCACTTGGGAACATACAGGGAGCAGGCACTCAAGGATGGCAGTATATGGTTTATCATCCAGAATACCAATGACGAGAGTAATTCTGCGGTCTTTAAGTTCCGTCTTCAGATATTCTGCCAGCTTTTTGCAGGCACTCAGATTATGGGCTCCGTCCAGAATAATCATTGGATGGTGCGAAACCACTTCCAGGCGCCCTGGCCAGCGGGTATTTTCCAGACCGGTCTGAATATGCTTTAGAGAAATGATCGTGTCTCTGCGATTAAGAAGCTCACAAGCAGCCAGAACCAAAGCCGCGTTCTCCACCTGATGACTTCCGGTCAGGCTGGTGGTGATGCCCCGCCAAACATGATCCAGCCCATGATAGGAAAAGGTGTGATTGGCATTTCTTCGAACACTGAAATCCTTTTTCAGCCGAAACAGCGGCGCAGACAGCTCTGATGCCAGATTCTCCAGAACAGAAATGGCCGAAGGTTGGGAAACGGCTGTAACAACCGGAGTGTTGCGCTTGATGATCCCGCCTTTTTCTCCGGCAATTTCCGCAAGGGTCTTCCCCAGATAAGCCTGATGTTCCACGGACACATTGGTAATGATGGAAAGCACTGGCTGAAGGACATTGGTGGCATCCAGCCTTCCCCCCATTCCGGTTTCTATTACCGCCCAGTCCACCGCCTGTCTGCCGAATTCATACAGGGCCATGGCTGTGGTATATTCAAAAAATGTAGGCTCCCGGTCTCCGCCATGTACGTTGATCACTGCCCGGTAGGCGGAAACAACGTTTTCATCGGAAATCTGCTGATTGTTGACGCATATCCGTTCATTGAACCGCACCAGGTGCGGAGATGTGTAAAGCCCTACCTTGTATCCGGAGGCATTCAGAATCGAGGCAAGAAAAGATGCCACGGACCCTTTTCCGTTGGTTCCCGCAACATGAATGCAGGCATAACGGTGCTGAGGGTTGCCGAGTTCGGACAAAATCTGCTGAATGGTCGACAGGCCTAGTTTAATCCCGAATCGGCGAAGACCATACATGGACTTCAAACAATCCGAATAAGTTGTGGGGATGTTTGGTTTCATAGGCATAAAAAAGCCTGGCAAAAACGAATTTTCACCAGGCTCTGGGATCATTTCTTGGGGTAAATACTACCTGGAAGCCTTACTTCTGGAAGCAGCAATTCGCTGCCTTCTGATGGCTTCACGCTGTTTGCGCCGTTTATATTCGCTTGGTTTTTCATAACTTTTTTTAAGCTTGAGCCGCTTGAAAAGTCCATCATTTTGAATCTTTTTTTTCAAAATACGCATGGCCTTTTCCAGATCGTTATCAAAAACCTTGACCTGAATTTCCTTCACCTTCTTCGCCCCCTTCTTTACCACCCGATTTCCTGTATCCGATATCAGCGGTGGTTCATTTCTTTCATATATCTTCGGACAATACCAAATAAAAAATATTTTTTCAAGAAAATTCTAAAAAAATCATCGGAATACCTGAAAAAAAGCGGGAGCTGAAAATTCTGAGAATTTACAACTTGGAAACCAATTCGTTTGCTACTTCCTTAACGCTGGGTTTTCCATCCAGGGTAATGTAGCGAATGCCTTTTCCAGCAACGGCCAGGTCCCTGAAATAATAGGCTGATGCTAAAGTACCGTCTATGGTATTGTAATAAATATCGTGGCGTTTGCTAATGGCGGTTTCATCCTGATCATCGGCTCGGGTTTTCAGCTCGCTGCCGCAAACTCGGCATTTGCCAGCTTCGGGCATGATGGCATCAATGTAAATGTTATTAGGGTGATTGTTGTCTTTGACGCACAGCCTGCGCCCCATGATTCTATTTTTGGCGGTTTCACGATCTAGAAGGATTTCAATCACGATATCCAGAGCCAGTCCTGCGGCATTGAGCGCCTCGTCCAGCTTGATAGCCTGATTTTTATTTCTCGGAAATCCATCCAGAAGCCATCCATTCTTGCAATCAGCCTGTTTCATGCGGTCAAGAATCATGGGAATGGTGATTTCATCTGGAACCAGGTCTCCTTTGTCGATATAGGCTTTGGCCTTGGCGCCCAATTCAGTTCCTTTTCCGATATTCTCTCGAAAAATAGCCCCGGATTCGATATGGGGGGTGTTGTACTTGTCCTTTAAAATCGCGCCCTGGGTTCCCTTGCCACTGCCATTCGGTCCAAAAAACAAAATATTCATGTGGTTCTCCTTTCTTATTTGACAAAACGGGTTAGACTTCTGTCTATTCCTTTGGTGCAAAATGTGAAATAAACATTATTTGGAGACATGTATAAAAATGACGATGTAATGTCAAGAATTCATCCAACCAAAAATGCAAACGATCAAGTTCAAAGTTCATTTTTACCGTGAAAATACTTTTAAACCACGAAACACACGAAATACACGAAAAAAATGTTCTTTACGCCTTTGCGTGAGAAACGCTCTTGTGTCGGCTACCAGTTTTATATATTTTGGTCATTCATGGGGGGCGGCATAGACCATGCCATGGACGTTTATATAAGATTGACGAATTTACAAATTGCATTCTCACCCGTAAATGGTATCATGAATACATGATGAACCGTCAATTGGATAGATAGCCAAAATGAAACTTATTCGAATGATTCACAAGGGTGAAGTCAGGCCCGGTATTTGGAAAGATGGGCTTATCGTTGACCTTAAAACGATTTTTCCTTCAATTCCGGATATCGGTGAAACGTTTTTTATGGAAGGCTGGCTGGAAAAACTATTCAGTGTAAATGATCCAGGCATCGCATTGAATGTCCGTTTGATTAGCCCGATTTGCCGACCATCCAAGATAATCTGTCTGGGAAAAAATTACGCGGAACACGCCAAAGAAGGCGGTTTTGACAAACCGGATAAACCATTGCTGTTTTGTAAAGCCCCAAGCGCACTCAGTGGCCCCTTTGACCCGATTGTGCTTCCCCAAAGCAGTGGCCAGATAGACTGGGAGGTAGAGCTTGCGGTCATTATCGGCAAAACTTGCAGACGGATTTCCAGGTCAAATGCAATGGACCATATTGCCGGATTTACCGTTATGAACGATGTGTCGGCAAGGGAGGCTCAGTTTGGCGATGTTCAGTGGTTCAGGGGAAAATCTTTTGATACGTTTGCCCCACTTGGCCCGTTTCTGGTAACACCCGATGAGATTGGCGATATCAACAACCTGCAATTGACCACGCAGGTTGATGGCGCTTTGATGCAGGATGGCAATACGCGTGACCTGATTTTTGATATCCCTTTTCTTTTAGAGTATATCAGCAAAGATATTACCCTGATTCCTGGAGACATTATTTCAACCGGCACACCTTCCGGCGTTGGGATATTCAGAAATCCTCCCGTTGTTCTTAAACCTGGAAATGTCGTGGAGTGCCACATCGAAGCTATCGGAAGCATCATCAACCCGGTCATGGAAGGATATGCTTACAAATAGTTTTGCGATTTTTAAAAAGAGATATCCAAAGGCAATCTGCATGACATCTCCACGAACCCTTCTAAGCAGTATGGATATTCAGGCTAAAAAGCAGTTGGGCCAGAATTTTTTAGCAGATCCTTCAACTGCGGAAATGATTGTTTCGCGATCCGGTATCTGTGCATCCGATACTGTTCTTGAAATTGGACCGGGCCTCGGGGCGCTGACCTTCCCGCTTGCCAAATGCGCCAGGCAAGTCATCGCGATTGAAAAAGATCATCAGATTGCTGAATTTCTGAAGTCCATGATCGCTGACAGCCAATTATCCCATGTGACGGTAATTGAAAATGACATCCTGAAGGTAAATGTGAATGAAATCGCCAATCAAGCAGGCCATTCGCTTGTTGTCATGGGAAATTTGCCCTACAATATTTCATCCCAGGTATTGATTCAACTGATTCAAAATCGAAAGGCTATTTCCCGCGCCATTCTCATGTTTCAAAAAGAGCTGGCCGAACGAATCACCTCAGATCCGGGTGTCAAGGATTATGGCCGCATTACGGTGATGCTGAAATACTGCGCCGATGTCAGCACCCTTGCCACCGTCAAATCGCATCTGTTTTTCCCTAAACCCAAGGTGGATTCAGAGGTTGTTGAAATCCGCTTTAAAACCCATTTACCCTACCCGGCGGATGATGAAGTCTTTCTGTCCCGGGTAATTCAGGCTTCCTTTGGAAAGCGCCGGAAAACCCTGAAAAATGCGCTTTCATCAAGCGGCCTGGAAATCTCAGGTCAACTTGCTGAAAAGGCATTGGAATGCGCATCCATTGTCCCATCCCGCCGGGCGGAAACGCTTTCCATTGCAGAATTTGTTGCGCTCAGCAATTGTTTGGGCAATTTCGTTAATGATGAACCACCAGGTTTTGAGGTCCGACCAGACGCTGACTCATAGTCTCTGTAATCTGACTTCTGACTTTTATAATTGAGGATTATTATGTTGACATATGATAATGTCTATTCGTGGGCTGGATGGGGTGGAAAACTGCGACTGGGAAATGGGAAATGCAGGCTGCGGATTTTTGATCTCAGAAAAGATGAGACTGCAAAGGGGATATCTTTTCTGAAACCCATTATTGTTGTTATTACGGATGTTCCAGACAGCAAGATGTCCATTCGAAGCTGTACAAGCCACATAGCAACCTGCGTGATAAACGACTTCAATATTGATCCTTCCCGAATGCTTTGGATTGAGTATTATCCACAAACAACTTATGGCCAAGAAGGGGAACGTGTGATTTCGGAACGGTTAGAAGCAGTGGAATTTGAATGGCGAAGCGACAAAGCGATAAGGCCAAAGTGGCGTCCGCTGCAGCCTCAGTTGCTGGAGGCTGTAAAAGAGCTGATCAGTCAGAAGGATTAAAACCACGGCAGAAAGATTAAAACTCGGCCTCGGTTTTATAACTTCAGATTTTTCAGCCCTTCCAGAGAAATCTGACCATCGGTATTGAAGGCGATCATGGACGGTTGTAAAAAGCCCCCTGCAAGATGCAGTTTTCCCTTGATATTATAATTGATTTTATCCTTGCCTTTAAGTTCTTTTAAACATTTTGCCATGTCTTCGACCGAAGAATAGATGGTCAAGGGGATAACAGCGGATTGCAGCGAAGGAATATGTGTCAGAGTATTGGAAACACCGGATGCCAACTTTACCTGATCCAGATCCAGGATGCAATCTATGCCTTTTATGTCGTATGTTGCATCCTGTGGGTTTACGACCCGCACCTCAATGTGAAGAACAGCTTCAAAGAGGTTAATATCCTGAATCTTGATGGAGGAAAGGGTAACCCGCGGCGGTTCGACACGCTGACCGGGCATGGAACAGGCTGATAATATCAAAATGCAGAGCCCGAGGCATCCAGCGATCAACACATTTCGTCTGTTATGAAAACGCATGATTTGATCCTTTTGTTGTTGTCAGGGTCTGTATGTAGAAGCGATCACATTTTTAAGGACCCTTTGCTTGGGAACACTGGCAACTTTCATGTTTCGCCGTGATCACCGATTTAATGCCGTTGTAAGCATAAATGGAAATTTGGAACGACCAAAGTCAACCGTCATCTGTACGATAGATAAAATATCACGCATTGTCAATCAGGAAAAAAAATCCACAGGCTCTTCAATATGCCTGGCCTTTCTACCAACTGTGGATCGTAATGTTCATGATATACTTTAAGTCGCCACAGTCTGAGCTTTCAATTTCCTCATCAGGAGTGAAGCATATCCTGATCCATTTTATGGCAAACACCAAGACCATCGGCATTCTCCACATCTTCAGATGCGGAGACATCAGAGGCGGTGGGTTGATATATCAAGGTGGCAAGCAGGGCATCTTTTTCCGCCCACATCACGTTCAGGTGATTCTGAAACGTAACGCGAAACTTCTTATCTGTAAAATAGTCTCCGACCATTTCCGGATCAATGGGGAGCGATTCCACACGCACCCGGATTTCTTTGACATTTCCGCAGAGAAACTGCCAGATATTTCTGATGCCATCCGGATAGGCAATGGTTACATTAAGCATCTGATGCATCTGCTCTCCCATGGCTGCCAGGACAAAAGCAATTCCGCCGGCTTTGGGTTTCAGCAGATGAGCAAAAGGCGATTGCTGCCTGCTGCTCTTTTCGGGTGTAAAACGTGTGCCTTCCAGAAAATTCATGACCGAAACGGGCATGTTTTTAAATTTTGCGCAGGCTTTTTGAGTGATTTCCACATCCTTTCCTTTCAGATGGGGATGCTTTTTTAGAAAGGATTTGGTGTATCGTTTCATAAATGGAAAATCCAGCGCCCACCATGTCAGACCCAGAAAAGGAACCCAGATCAGCTCTTTTTTTAAAAAAAACTTCAAAAACGGAATCTTCCCATGAAATATCTTCTGTAGCACCAGAATATCCAGCCAGGATTGATGGTTGGCCACTACCATGTACCAACCATTTTTATCAAGTCCATCAATTCCACGAACATCCCACCTGGCAGGGTTTGTAAGACGAATGTTCCAGTTATTGATTGCTATCCATGATCCGGCAAACCAGTTAATGACTGCATCGCATCGCTTTCGCCATATCCCGACTGGAATCAAGAACTTGAATACCGCAATAATCAGCAGGGGGGTTGTAAGCAGGACGGTATTCAAGAGGTATAGCAGCAAGGACAGACTCCCACGAACTGGGCCAGGCAGGTATTTGAGCATATTGGATTCCTTTTGACAAGTTGTCTTTAGATTATCATTGACGATCCGTTTCAAACCGGATCACCCCATGATCATTTCATTGTAGTGTTTCACCAACTGAAATAACAGAATGAATTTGATATGCTACAAAAGTTTTACAAAAACTGCCGGACATTCCTGTCTGAAATGCAAGTTGACATAATCAAACGGCTATTATAGGAAGTTGCAAGTCTCAAAAATAACCCACAACATTTCTGACAGTTGATATAATGTCTCAATCCAGATGGTATATTCACCCCGTATTTATATTCATTCTTTCCACAGTGGCGCTGGCTGTATCCCTTTTTCTGTATATTTACTGGTATATGGAAGTGAATACAGTTCTTACAAACATGCTGCAGCGGTTCGAGCTGGATCGGGCGCAGGTTCTGGAATCCCGCACATGGATCGTTATTCTCGTGCTTTCACTTCTGGTAGGCATCATTTTAATCGGAATACTCATCATATTTGTTTATCAGCAAAAAATATATCAGCTCTACCGGCTTCAACAAAATTTCATCAACAATTTTACCCATGAACTGAAAACGCCGGTGACCTCGTTAAGGTTGTATCTGGATACGGCGTTAAAATATCAGCTTTACAATGAGGATCAGATCAAATACATCCGTTACATGACTCAGGATGTGGCCCGTTTATCAAACACAATCGACAGGATTTTGAATATCGCCAAAATTGAAAGCCGTAGCTATGGAGGGGAGATTCTCACCCTGAACATCGTAACAGAAATTGAACGGTTTCTTCTCAACCACTCAGATCAGTTTCGAAATAGCCGGATTCATTTACATCCCCACTCTGGCAAGTCATACAATTACCGGCTTAACCCTGCATTATTTGAAATGCTGATGATGAATCTCTTGACCAATGCCATAAAATACAATACGTCTGATATACCTGAAATTGACATTTCGATTGAGCATAGATCGAATAAATTGTTTCTTCATTTTGCCGACAACGGCATCGGACTGGAAAAATCAGAAATCAGGAAAATATTTCGCAAGTTCTATCAGGTGGGAAAGTCCGATGACATGACCGCCAAGGGAAGCGGGCTAGGCCTGTATCTTGTGGATACCATTGTCCGGATTCACAAAGGAAAAATCATCGCAAAAAGTCCGGGAATTGGAAAAGGCTCGGTTTTTACGGTAATTCTGCCGTATAAAGCCGCTGCCTGAGCTTTGTTTCTTCACATGGGGCGACTTATGGAAACAACCAGTAAATATCGCATCCTGGTCATCGAAGATGACGAACACATTGCTGAAGGGTTAAAACTCAACCTTTCGCTTCAGGGATATTCCGTCCGAATTGCAGCCAATGGATTCGCCGGACTTCAGCAATGGAAGGAATGGCGGCCCAGCCTGATCGTGCTGGATATCATGCTACCTGGCATCGACGGGCTTTCTGTGTTGCAAAATATTAGGCTTGTGGATGAACAACTGCCCATTCTGATACTTTCAGCCAAGGCCGCATCCGAAGACAAAGTTAAAGGGCTGTCATTCGGCGTGGATGACTATCTTAGCAAGCCCTTTGATCTTGAGGAATTCCTGCTGAGAATCGAACGGCTACTGACCCGATCATCCTGGAATAAGCAGCAGTCTTCTGAAGCAGCATCCTTTTTTTCATCTCTTCCCAGATATTTCGAATTCGGCAATAACCGAATCGACTTTGAAACAGCTTCAGCCATCACCCCCAAAGGAACCATTCATCTGACTGAACAGGAGATAAAGCTTCTTAAACTCTTTATCGCCAACAAGGGCAAGCCCCTTTACCGGGACAGGCTTCTGGAAATTGGGTGGGGCTACACCCGGGAAACCACAACGCGAACCGTTGATAATTTTATTGTCCGGCTTCGAAAGTATTTTGAGGAAAATCCCAGAAAACCATTATATTTTAGAAGTTTAAGGGCAGTAGGATATATTTTTGATCCGGATTTACAGACACAACAACCTGAAAAATCCTTTTTTCAGAAATTAATGAATTCATAAACATCCCTGCACAACGCAGAACAGGAGGCTGACCTATGATTTTGGGACTGGATAAAGATTTTATTCAGGAAAGAGTGTTTTGTGTTAGGTGATTCGCAACAAATAATATACCGTCATAAAGCAACCATTCAGGGTTGGAAGGCCAACGGCCTCATCCATGACAGCCCAGGGCATCGCCCTGGGTACGCTGTATTATTTTTTTAATTTTCAGCCCTGAAAGGGCGGCCTAAATCCCACTCATACCGTTTGTTGTACATGTTCAGTGTCCAGTTAGGTCGCCCCTTCAGGGCTCAATATATGGTTGTATGCCAACCCATGGCGATGCCCTGGGCTGACATAATACGCCCCTTTGGGGTTAAACGAGCCAAATATATTGGGGTATTCTTTGTTGGAAATCACCTTATGAGTACTTTCAAGTTTTAAGTTTTTCGTTGAGGGAAAATATGCTGAAGTATCTAAAAATGACGAATGTTGGCCCTTCGCCGAACATAGAGCTTGATTTAGGCAAGCGTCTGAATCTTCTTACGGGTGATAACGGTTTGGGTAAGAGCTTCTTGCTTGATATTGCCTGGTGGTCACTGACCAGAAAGTGGCCTGCGGAGATCAACCCGAAATTGACAGCGGGGAAAGCAGCCCTGCCTGCAGGTCCCGGTGATGCAACCATCAGCTTTTCATTCACCGGCAAAAGCAAGAAAGAATGCTATGAAAGTTCCTTCCTGCGTAAAGAACAGTCATGGGCGGGAAGGCCAGGTCGTCCGTCCAACCCGGGATTGGTACTCTACGCCATGGCGGATGGAAGTTTTGCAGTCTGGGACCCAGCCCGGAACTATTGGCGAACCCAAGACGGTGTGGATGTTCAGGACCGTCGTCCAGCTTATGTGTTCAGTTCGAATGAAGTCTGGGATGGCTTGCCTGCCTCTGACGGAACATGGCTTTGCAATGGCCTGATTCGCGACTTGGCAGGATGGCAAAAGGAGAAGGGGCAGTCCTTCAAGTTTCTCAAGGATGTGCTGAGTGTCTTGTCGCCTTCCTCCAGGGAAACCCTCCAGCCCGGAGAATTAACACGCATTAGCCTGGATGATGTGCGGGATATGCCCACAATTCGTATGTCTTATAACCAGGATGTAGCGGTTGTTCACGCTTCTTCGGGAATGCGGCGCATCATCGCCTTGGCTTATTTTCTTGTTTGGGCATGGGATGAGCACCAAAAGGCCGCAAAACAGCTTCAGGAACCCAGTACCAACCAGATTGTTTTTTTAATTGACGAAATCGAGTCACATCTTCATCCGAGCTGGCAGCGAAATATTGTTCCCGCCCTGCTATCGGTTATGGATAAATTGGCGAAAAGCGCCGACGTTCAGTTGTTGACAGCAACCCATTCGCCCTTGATTATGGCATCGGTGGAGCCTCTGTTCAATGCCGAAAAAGATGCCTGGTTTGATCTGGATTTTGAAAAAAAGAAGGTCGTTCTGAGGCGCCGTGATTTTGAAAAACATGGAGATGTCACAACCTGGCTCATCAGCGAGGCTTTCGATCTGAAGAGTGGAAGATCCGTGATATACGAAAAGTTGGTAGAGAAAGCTGCTGCTCTCCTTGAAGTGAAGAAGTCGGATGCCGAGCAAATCAAAAAAATGGACATGGAACTCATCGCCGCATTGAACCCGAAGGATGAATTCCTTTTCAACTGGCGCTATATCTGCAAACAAAAAGGGTGGCTGAAATGATTCCGGTGAAACTTCAGCCGGCACCTGCCAATTTTGACCAAAAGGTTCGCCAACCAGGTAGAGCGTGGCTTGAAGGCAAAGGGATTGCACTGAATTCCGCCCATCCCAAAGCTTCTGATCCGCCAAATTACTGGACGCATTCCAATCAGCAACTTTGGGAGGCTTATTCCGGTGTGTGTGCCTATCTGGCAATCTTCTTCGAGTGGGTAACCGGTGCAGCTTCCACAGACCATTTTGTTGCGAAATCGAAAAATGCCGCAGATGCCTATGAGTGGAGTAACTATCGGCTTTCGTGTCTTGGACCGAACCGGAACAAAGGCAAATTTGACGATGTGCTTGATCCTATCGGTCTTCAACCGGACACATTTGTTCTGAATCTGATAACGGGAGAAATCGGCCCAAATCCAGCTCTGAACAAAGATATGAAAGCATCAGCCCGAAAAACGATTACCCGCTTGAAGCTCAATAGTGTGGAACACAACCAGATGCGCGCGAAGCACTATGGTCGGTACTTGCGAAAAAAGGATGAATCTACTTTAAAAGAACTCTCTCCGTTCGTCTGGTATGAAGCACAAAGGCAGGGGCTGTTATGAGGGGCATCGAACTTTTCAACTGGCGCTATATCTGCAAACAAAAAGGGTGGGGTTAAATGATCCCTGGCCTATCCTGATCCCATGAACACTTTTCAAAAGGAGGCTGTATGAAAACCTGGCATAAAACCGGATGTGTGTTATGCGCTCAGAACTGTGGACTGGAAGTCCTGGTTGATGAAGACCAGATCATTCGGGTCCGGCCCGACAAAGACAACCCGAGGAGTAGTCAGGGCTATGTCTGCCGAAAAGGACTGAATATACCCTATCACCAGTATCCCAAGGACCGGTTGACCGTTCCGCTGAAACGGATGGGGGATGGATTCAAAGAAATCACCTGGAATCAGGCTGTGGATGAAATAGCGGACAAACTGCGTAATCTGGTCGATCAACATGGCCCGCGATGCCTGGCATACATGGGCGGAAGCTCACAGGGCGGTCATTTTGAAGCATCGTTTGGCATCAGCCTGCTTCGGGCAATGGGTTCCCAGTATTATTATTCTTCAGCGGGCCAGGAGTTCAGCGGCATCTGGTGGTTGTTGGGCCGCATGCTGGGCAAACAATACAATATCGTCATACCGGATGAGCATGCCGCCGAAATGTTGGTTGGCTGGGGCTGGAACGGCATGATGAGCCATCAGATGCCACAGGCCCGCAAAACACTCACCGGGTTCAGCAAAGACCCGGATCGTCTGCTCGTTGTGATTGATCCCAGAAAAAGTGAAACAGCCGCCATTGCCGACATTCATCTTGCTGTACGACCTGGAGCCGATGCGCTTCTTGCCAAGGC
>Ga0194044_10001250_pt1 | contig 12989 bp, 10 predicted proteins | sample JunL4417m_MetaG_FD_155460 | JGI IMG/M metagenome (GOLD analysis project Ga0194044, IMG submission 155460) | Anoxic zone freshwater microbial communities from boreal shield lake in IISD Experimental Lakes Area, Ontario, Canada - Jun2016-L442-17m | ecosystem: Environmental > Aquatic > Freshwater...
CAGCTCGTCGAGCCATCGGCCGGCCCGGCCGATGCGGCGTTGTTCGCCGACCTCATTGGTCACAAGACCGCGCTCGGAGGAACCGTCGAGAACCTGACGCCGCTCTGGGCCGCGCTCCTGGCCGCCACGGGGGCGGACGCGGCGCTCGACTACCTTGTGGGCGGCCTACGGAAGGAATCCCGCGCGGCCGTGCTGATCGCGATCGCACAATCGGAGGAGGACGTGTCCGACCTCCTGGCCCTCTGCCTTGAGGCGGCGGGTTCGGGGGTCGCCGACGTAATGCCGACAGAGAGCCGGCGGCTCGTCGTCGATCGTCTTCTGACCGCCGACCGCATAGATCCCGACTTGGTCATGTCGCTGCTCAGGGCGGAAGCGGCGGCCCGCAGGCAGGCGACGACGGTGGCGCTGCTCGCCCACCTCCTCGGCCGCGCCGAAGACCTGTCTCAGCCTCTCGGCGACGAGCTCGCATCGTTCGCGCTCGGGGACCCTTCAACAGCCCGGGAGGCTCTCGCGACCTGTCGCGAGCGGCAGGCGACGGCCGCGTGGCTCGCCGCCCGGGCCGTCGCCGCGCCTCTGGAGGCGGCGCGAGCCCAGGCGCTGACGTCGCTCCTGACCCCCGCGGACCGGACGGCGCTCTCGGTGTGTGGCGCGCAGCTTCTGGGGGCCTGGGCCGAGGCCGTGAGCGCAGGTGACGCCTCGCCTCCGGGCGCCTCGCTCCTGGATGTGCTGTGGGCCGCTGCCGAGCTGCTCGGCGAAACGCCCGAAGGGCGCGGCCTGGTCCTCGAGTGCTGGCCGCTGGTGAGCCGAGGCGATTCGGCCTATCTCGCCAAGATGGGCGCCGAATACTTCGAGGACATGCGCGCCGAAGCCCGCGACGCGCTCCTGAACAGGTCGTTGAACGAGTCGGAGGTGGCCAATGCGCTGTACGCGGCGGGGCCGAGGCAGGCGGCCCGGCTTGCTGCGCTGGCCGCATGGGCAGAGGAGAGGCTTGCGGACCTGGATGGGAGCCAGCTGGCGGGACTGGTCGGCGTCGTCGCTCTCGAGGGCTTCTCGCCGTCGCATGTTGGCCTGATTCTGAGGCGTTGCCTGACCTCCCCCGACCTGGCTGCGGTCGTCTTCGTCGATGGGTCCGAGAGACCGAGCAGAGTGATGATGATGGCCACCATGGTGGCCCAGGATTCATCCGAGCTGGACATGCAGGGAGTCGAAGCCGCGCTGCGGATCTTGCGCGACGACGAGCAGGCGCTGCAGATGTGCGGCCGCAGCCTGCTGGCGGCGGCCACGAGGCCTGCGATGCGGAGCAAGGAGCCGCTCGACGACCACGCGCTCGACCAGCTGTGGCCGGTCCTAGAGCTCGCTTGGGGCGACGCCGAGTCAAGGCGCGAACTTCACGCCACCTGGCTCTCGCTCGTGAGCCAATTGCCGGACCGACTCGGCAAGTACTGCGCCTGGTGCCTGGGCTGCAGGCCGGCAGAGCCCGACTTCGCAGACGAGGCCTTGGGGTTCCTCCTGGTCGTCGCCCGTCCGAGGCAGATCGAGTATTTCTTCAGGGTCGAGCCTGGAGGTCAAGAGCGCGCCCAAGGCCCTCGCATCACCGCCTCAGCGCTCGCCTGGGCGCGCTTTCGTGCGTGGCTGGTCAACGACCTCATGGAAGTGGACGGGCGTCGTCGCCTGACGGCATCGAGCTTTGAGCGCCTTCGCAAGCGGTTCGAGCCGCTCACCGAGGGCGTCAGCCTGCCTGTGTGTACGGCCTGTCTCGAGCACCTCATGTCGGCGGTCGCCACGAAGGAGCTCCGCGTCGGAGTCGCTGCCGAGCTCCACAAGTGCTACGTCCTCGCCGGAAGGGACGGCGAGGCGAAGACCCTTGCGGGGCGCTATCCGAGCGTTCTTGCCGGCCACAAGGCTGGAGCTCAGATCACGGTGAAGGGCGGAAGGAGCGGCGACGACCTGCCGTGGCTCCAGAATGACATCGCCCTGCTCCTTGACATCCTCTTGAAGCGCTCCCGCAGGTAACGAGGGGCTGAAGGTCAGGATCCGGTCCGCGACCATGCCTGCCTGCCGTGCGGCTCGAGTAGGTGTTGCGGACGAGGTGGGCGTGTTGACGGCCTCGCCGGCATGCAACCGCACTTCTATCGGATGTCCTCGAGAGTCTTGTCCTCACCTGGTGCCGCCGAGCCATTGGACCTGGGGGAGATGGGAAGTCGACGACCTGAACGAGGGCATGGTCCCGACCATCCAAAATCACGCTGCCGAGCCCGGGGCTCTCGACAACGTAGAGGTCGGCGGCACACCTCACGGTTGGCGACGATGAAGCGCCGGTTCGACCCAGTCTACTTCGTGTGACGCGGGCCAGTTCCACACTGACGTCGGCAGCGGTGTTCATGGGCTCCCGCGCGTTCCCGTCTGAAGCCGGAAGGGACGCACCCAGTCCGAGGGCACCCGGTCGGTCTTGACGCAGCGCTGCTCCAGTTCCTCGGCAAGCACGGCGCCGTGGGGAACCACGACATAGCCGGTGTGTATGTCGCCGACCATCAGGCACTCCTTCTGTTCGACCATGTGGAGCGCGACCAGCAGGCACAGACAGGCGTCCAGGCTGAAGCGCGCCGGGTAGAGTGGAGGCTCTGAGATTCCAGGAGGAGCCGATGCCCCGAGGAACGACATTCCCGAAAGAGCTACGTGAGCGAGCTGTCCGCATGGTCGCCGAGAGCGCCGAGCCGGGAGCGATCCGCCGCGTCGCCGTCCTGGTCAGCCTTGATCGGCTTCGTCAGACCGTGAATCCCGTCGATCCACTGGGGCGTGGTCGTGAGTCCGAACTCGCGTAGTGCTCCCGCTGTCTGCTCGCAGACGTACTGCCAATCTTCGATAACGTGCTGCTCGAAGAGCTGCTCGGTGACACGGTCGACTCGCGAAAGGACACCGGCCAGCGAGATGGCTGTGGATGCGTCCGCAGCAGAGACATCGGCATGTACGACTCCTGCCTGCACGGCTGCGCGTACTGCTACGCGAGCATCTCGGACGACGTCGCTACCAGGACGGCGAGGGCCGATCACCACGACGACTCCGCGACCCTTCTCGGCAGAATGGATGACGGTCTTTGCCCAAGGGACCCCCAGCTGTTCTGACGTGACGGTCGACTCGGCCTTCCACGCAAGCCGAACGCCCCTTCAGCAGCAAGCCGAACACCTGTTCCACGGGAAGCCGAACACCCACCCCGGCGGGAAGCGACGCGTTTGCCTTGCTGACCTTGATGCGGTGCTCCGCTTCAGGTCGACTCGCCGTCCGTCCCCTACCTTCTCTTGTAGTGACTCACACAACTCATTTCATTGGGCTCCTTCGTCCGCAAGCCGCCACACCGTTCAGGAGCGAGAGCGATGGAGCCGGCGGAGTCGTCGCCAATGAGGTACCCCGCCACTGGAAAAGGTGGATCGGAGAGGCGCTGAGCCACTCGAAGTTGAGGTTCCTGGCTGGCAGCCACCGCCGATAGGAGCCATCCATCAAGTCAGAAGCTCCGGACAGCGCGCACCGTGCCTGGGAAGTCCGCGCGGTCGCCCGCGCCTTGGGAGCCGTCGCAGAAGGTCTGGCCCCACGGCTCCCAAGGCGCGTCCTGGGAGGAACTCCAGTACCACCAGGGGCCAGTGGCGTCGAAGTTCCCGATCGCCTCCCGGTTCTGGTAGAGCTTGTCCAGCTCGTCCTTACTGGGAAGGTACCAGTCGTCGTAGCCACCGCCGCGGTAGGCGCGGGCGACGCCGGCTGCATAGTCGCTACCGGCGCCGTTCTGCGCGATGATCGCGTCTGTGTTGGCTGAGCCACTGCCGAGGTCCGTGCTCGTTCCCGGTACGTGGACGCCCCAGCATGGCTGGGTCGCCCATTCGATCCCTGGAGGCCACGACACTTGGTCGACCACGGCGGCGATGAGGCCGTGAGTCTCTCCGGCGACGTAGCCAGGGTCGCCGGGCTGGAGGACGTAGGCGATGATGCCGCCCTGGTAGGGGTCGCCGACGGCGAGTGGCTTGTCGGGCTGTGGGATCCCTGGCATTGCGACCGGCGTTGGGCAGGCGCGGTCCTTTGCGCCACCGATGCTTCCCCACGCCCACAGCGAGCCGTCGTTCTTGAGAGCGACGGAGTGGATGAAGCCTCCTGAAACCGCCGCCCAGTCGCTGTCGCTGCCGACGCGCGTGGGGCTGCAATGGCTCCCTTCTTTGGAGCAGCCGAGACCACACTCTCCGCTGCGGTTGTAGCCCCAAGCCCACAGACTGCCATCCTGCTTGAGGGCCAACGAATGACTCTCGCCACACGATACCTGCAGCCAATCCGAGTCGTCACCGACCCGGACGGGCGCGCCGCGGTCGATGCAGTCGCCAAGCCCCAGCTGCCCGCGGTCGTTGTCGCCCCAAGCCCACAGTGTTCCATCGCGCTTGAGGCCCAGCACGTGCGCACCTCCACACGCCGCGGCAACCCAGTCGTTCCCATCGTCTACCCTGTGTTTCTCTCGAAGGTCGAGCGAGGCGTCCAGTGTCCAGCCCAGCAGGGCAAACTCGCCCCACCGCCAGAGACTCCCATCCCGTTTGAGGGCCACGGCGAAGAACCTCGAGAGGTCCCCGATGGACTCGCCGCCGCCCACGGAGGCGGCTGCCCAGTCAGACTCGACGTCAAGTCGGACAGGCAGAGGACCCGCATCAAGGCCGAAGTCGCCTAGACCTGAGCCCCCCCAAAGCCACAAGGAGCCGTCTCGCTTCAGCCCAAGGGAGTGTCTATCTCCGGCGGATGCCGAGACCCAGTCACAATCCCGGCCGACCCGAGCGGGCACATCGCGTTCCCGGCCATCGCCGAAACCCAGCTGGCCCGCGTAGTTGCGGCCCCATGCCCACAGTGAACCGTCACGCCCGAGCCCGAGCGAGTGCGCGCTGCCGCAGCTCGCCGCCAGCCAGCAGGGTCCCTGATCCACGCGAGTGGGCTGATGCCGACTTCCGCGGTCACCGAGACCGAGCGCACCATATCCACCCTGCCCCCACGACCACAGCGAGCCGTCGCGCCCAATAGCCAGACTGTGGTGGCCTCCAGCCACGACGCTGACGAAGGACTCCCCGGACAACGCCGCTGCAAGCTGTAGCCCGCGCTCGACGAGGCCAGCGGCGCGTTCCATGCCGGCGCTGCGGCGCGCAAGGTCGCGGCGGGGTTCTTCGCCCGCGTCAACCACTGCCCTGCTCCGCGGCGTCGGCCATTTCGCGCAGCCGCCTCCTCGCATCGGCGATGCGACGTTCGATGTCGTCGGCCATCTCATCCAGCAGATCGCGGCCGTCAGCCTCCGCGTTCTGAGCCTTGGCGAACAGTGCGGCCAGACTCGTCTCGGCGGCCGCCGTAATCTCGGAAGCCAGTTCCGCGAGCCGCGTCTCGATGGCGGCGATGGCGCGGATCACGCGCACGAGCTCCGCGCCCGTGCCCTCTCCCGAAACGGCCTCTGGGCGGTTCTCCCAATCTGCAAGGATCGCCTTGAGGCGGTCGACGTCGCCGGATTCGTACGCGGCGTTGGCCTCGGCCATGGCGCGCTCCCGCAGCGGCCGCTCGTCGTCATCGGCGGCATAGTCGGGGTGCACCGCCTTGGCTACCTGGCGGTAGAGCTTCTTCAGGTCCTCGGGAATCTCGCGGGGCGCTTCCGCGGCGGCCTGCCGGAGGGCGTCGGGATCGTCTCCCAGGGCCTCCGCCGACTCGCGCGCCCGCGCCGCGCTGGCCTCGGCCTCGTGCTCGGCCTCTGGCGAGGGCTGCCGCGCCGCCAGGAGTGCGGCGATCTGCGCCTCGAGCTGGTCGAGCTCGGCGAGGCGCACGCCGACGATGGCCAGGTAGCGAAGCTGGAAGTCGAGGAGCTCGCGCCGTCGCGTTGCGAGATCGAGTTCGCGGTCCGCGAGCTCATCCTGGAGATCGGCAAGCCGCGCCCTCAGACGGGCGAGCTCCTCTTCTTCGGGGCGCAGCAGCGGGAAGTCGAGGTTCGTGCCGTCAGTCACCACGCATCCTCACCGCCGCTCGTTGTCTGAGATACCTGGCCGACATCCATCCCAGAGGGTGACTTCCTGGTTCATGACTGGACAGGTGAACTGCCGGAACGCTTCGTCGCGAGTCTTGCTTCGCACCAACCAGGAGGACATCCCCTTGACGCCGAGCTTCATCCGGTAGAACACGGCGGCTCCCTTCCTGACACTCCTACCCAAGTCTGGCGCACGACCGGCGCGCCGTGCGGCTCCAGGGTACGACGATCTCCATCGCGTCAGCCAAGGTCAATGTGCTCGTTGGTGGGCACCCCAGTATAGGGCTGGCAGGCCCCGGGCCATCTCGGTGGGAATACTATGGGCGGAAGTTTCAGACGCACCGGCGAGCTGGAGCAGCGAAGGCAATGAGCGAACCTCAGGCATTCCACGTGTCTCCGACATCACGCAGAACCGCTGATGCCGAGGACCTGGTGCTTCGTGGTGGCGAGCGGACGCGGCTCGTGTTCAGGCCGATGCTCGTGGCCAACTTCAATGACAGACAAGCTTGCGTGCGAGGAGAGTTCCGATATCAGAAGAAGTCGGTGTCGGATTCGTGGGAGGACTGCGATACCCGCTCCCTCAGTGAGCTGACTGTAGGAGACGGCGGTTTCAAGCTGGAGCTTCACGCTGGAGAAGTGAGAGAGCTTCTGCAAGGCCTCAACAGGCTGTGCGCCATCTTCGAGCACGAGGGAATCCCCGAGGAAGCTGAGACGTACACGGTTGCACAGGGCGAACTGAGTCAGTTCATGACGGCGATTCTGGATCGACGCGACGAGCTTGATGCCTTGGGACCAGACGGCGACGAGCTGCTCCAGGTGATGATCGATGTGCTGCTGCAGACCAAGGAGCCCGCCTCAGTCGCCCGCCTGCTTGCCGGAGCCGGAGCGGACGCTCTCTCGAAGCTGAGCACCGCATCGCAGGTGGCTCAGCTCGATGCGCTGCTCACCACGTGGAGGGACAATCTCGCGAACGCAGACGAAAGCTGGTGGCAGCGCCAGTTTGAGGAGAATGCGTGGGTGCTACCACAGGTCTTTGGGCAGCCGTTCGTATTGCTCCAGGAACAAGCGTTCATGGGTGGCAAGCGCATCGACAATAGCGGGGGTCATGTCCTCGACTTGGCCTTCAGGAACGCGCTGACGAACAACGTCGCGCTGGTTGAGATCAAGACACCCAAGACCCCGCTTCTCGGCTCGAGAGTGCGCCCGGGGGTGTGGGCATTCTCGCCGGACCTCTCAGGCAGCGTTACTCAGCTGCTGAGTTACAAGGACGACCTCCAGAAGGAGTACTACCAGCGAGTCGGGAGTACTCGGAGATCTGCCGGTCAGCACTTCGAGGTATTCAATCCGAAATGCGTCTTGCTCGTCGGAAACATTGGCGAGGAGATGGACGGCGACGCGGAGAAGATTCGGTGCTTGGACCTTGCCAGAAACGACTTCCGCAGCGTCGAGTTGGTCACATACGACGAGATGGTCCTCCGAATGGAGCTCCTTCTCCAGGTTCTTTCGGGGGCTGTACCTCATTCCACAGAACCTGGAGAAGTGACGATGGACGCTGCCGAAATACGTTTCTGATGGCCTGACTCCTGATGGCGCTAGCGCTGTGCGCATGACCAGCAGGCTGGCCACGCGAAGCTTCCTTACCGCGGATAACTCACGCGTCCGGCCTGCTGTCTGTGTCAATGCGCGGGTATGCACCCCAGCTCACAGCCCCAGCTCACAACCCCCGGGTGCGCAACCTGTTCTTCCGCTTCGTGCGGCTCAGGCGCAGACCGACGTGTGTGCCCGCGAGTGCTAGTATTCACGGAGATTGGGGGCCCAATTTGGGGAACACCGCGGCACAGGTCAAGCCCGGATACTGTCACTACGCCAAGGGCGCATGCGACCAGTCGTTCGATGGCGCACTTCACTCTGAGCGCTTCTTCGTCTACCCCTCCAAACCGCGCCCGATAGCCGACGCACTCCAGAACGCGTCAGACCACCACCTAGGCGCCAATTCTGGATGGAAGAGCTGGAAGGACCTAGTATCTAGTTGCATAAATCAGCATAACATCGTTTGAGGGTCACCTGGTGGACCTTCTCCTTCGTCCAGGCGAACGGGCTGCAATCCTCGCAGTAGGCTTCGGTGAAGCAGTTGATGGCGCCCCGCAGCTCCTTCGTCGAGGTGAAGCTGGCGTTACGCAAGACCCTCACCGTGAGGATGCTGAACCAGACCTCGATCTGATTGAGCCAGCTGGCGTTGGTGGGCGTGAAGTGGAAGTGCACATTGGGATGACGGGCCAGCCAGGTGCCGCCCTTCTTCGAGTGCGTGCTGAGGTTGTCGAGGATCACGTGGATCTCCTGGTCGGCGGGGTACTGCCGCACGACCTTGTTCATGAAGTCGAGGAACTCGATGCGGCGGCGGCGCTTGTAGTGGCCGGTGGTCACCATCCCGGTGGCCACCTCCAGGGCGGCGAAGAGGGTCGTCGTGCCGTGCCGCTTGTAGCGGTCGCTGAAGCCGCGGAACGTCTGCCCGTCGCTGAAGTGCAGGTAGCCCTGGGCGCGCTCGAGGGCCTGGATGGAGGGCTTCTCATCGACGCTGATGACGAGCGCGTTCTCGGGGGGCGCCAGGTAGAGGCCGACGATGTCGGCCGCCTTGGCGGCGAACTCGGGGGCGGTGCTCACGCACCAACTGCGGCGCCGCTGCAGGTGGATGCCGTGCTTGCGGAAGACCCGCCAGATGTGGTCCTCGGAGACGTCGCCGAGCGCCCGCGCGAGGAGCCGCGCAGTCCACACCGTCTCACCCCGGGGGACCTCCTCGTCGAGCTTGGCGAGGATGCGCCGCTCGGTCTCCTTCGTGTACTTGCCGGGAGCGCCGCTGCGGGGCGCGTCGGTGAGGCCTTCGAGGCCCACCCGCGCGAAGCGCACGCGCCACTTGCTGACCGTGGCGGGGTAGGTCTGCAGCTGCGCGGCGATGGCGTTCGTGCCCATACCGTCAGCGGCCAGGAGGATGATGCGGCTACGGAAGGCTAGGCGCTGCTCGGTCTTTGCGGCGCGCAGGTTCCTCTCCAGGGCGCTTCTCTCCTCGGCGCTGAGGCAGATCGCTGTGGAGGTGTAGGCCACGCGTCCTCCTTGACGGGGTGGAGAGCTTACCGCTCAAGGATAGCAATTTAGGCTTACTTCTGCAGGTAGATACAAGTCGACCTCGGTGCCACACTCTCCGCAGAACTTGGCGGTCACGGCGCAATCGTCCGACGTATTCACCGGTTGGTCCGCTTGAGATGCGGAGGAATCTCCCTGAGGTACCGCAGTAGTTCCGCCGCCTCAGGGTCGCTCTCCATGGTCGCTGTCACCGGAAAATCGAGATGAACGGTGTCGTTCCACCCCTCGAGCGCCAGATCAGTCGTCCACCACAAGCTGGTACGTGCGAACGGGAGCTGGTACTGCCACCACTCGGCAAGGGAGCCGGCCGGGATCGTCATGTCCGGGAGAGCGGAAGCGAACGCGCCGAGGGAATCGTGCGCGTTCGTCACGCACCTGTCGAGTACGCCCGCCAGCCGACGAAAGCTGTCGGCAACGTATCTGAAGGTCCGCGCAATGTCCCGGTACTCCTTCCCCTGCCGGCCCCAGCCGCCGAACGAGTCGTAGAGCTCCGCGCAGCGTTCCAGCGGCATCCCCCTCATCCCGAACTCCTTCGCCAGAAGGTCGATGCGGAATGGGATCTGCTCAGCCAACGAAAGGCTCCGAGCCGTGCAGATGGGACAGAGGTAGCCCCCAGGCGACGCCCAGGCCACGAGGTCAAGGCAGGCCAAAGCGTCATCGAGCGAGCGACACTGCTGCGCCTGCTGCAGCCCGACCGTCCGGAGCATTCGATCCTGGCCCGGAACGCAGCTCACTCTTCGAGTTCTGTGGAACACTGTGAGACAGTCCTTGCACGTGTCGAGCAGGTCGGCTGAAAACTCGAACGCGCCCCGTGCGTAGCAGTCGAGGACGTGCTGGCTGGAGATCTCGGTCAGTTTGTCACCGTCGCTCCAGAGCAGTCGGTAACCTCCGTCCTGCGGCTGGCTGAGAATGAGGCCACCAGCCAATGGTCCGTCTCCGGCGGTCCCCAGCACCGTGTACTGCTGTGCCGCCCCGGGCGCAATGCGCTCAAGTGCCCCCATGATCACTTGGGTGTTCCCGAGAATCCGCGTCCCCAGGTGCTCGCCAATGATGTTCAGCTTGGCACCGCAGTAGTTGCAGAACTTCGAGTCATCCGCTACCGCTGCGCCGCATTCAGTGCACTTGGCCATCTGCAAGTCCTCCGTCCCCGAAGCCCCGAAGGCTTCAAGGAATCATTGTGCAGCCGGTTTGTCTCCCGGACATCAGGCGGACGGGCTAACCGACGTTCAGGCGCGCCCTTGCTCTTTCGCCCATGGAAGGGGAGAGAGTGAACTCTCGTCCGAACACTTCAACAGACTCCGTGAGGACGACCACATTCGCCATGAGGAAGAAGTCTCGCTGGAATCCCCTCCAGTCAGCCAATGAGGAGGGCGGTTGGAGCCGCAGAGACGGGAGGGTTGCCACGAACGCGCGGAAGACCTTCTGGTCGTGGTCGACGCTGTCCACCACATCATCCAGAATGGAGGCGAGAAGCTGCGCTTTCCCTCTTTGCTTGGAGGCCTCTTCGCGGTGGAGCTTTCGCACCTTCCTCGGCCCTCTTCCTGCCAGATCCTCTGACGAGCTGGCGGAGTTCTCAAACAGACTCAGCAGCCACCGCAAATCCTTCTCCTGCCTCTGAATCCGGTACGCGCGATATTCGGGTGACAGCAGGCGAGATGACTCGCAGAACGGACACTCCTTGACCCAGTCACCAAAACTTGCAGTAGCCCACCCGCAGACTCGCTGATCCCACGAAGATTTCCCTCGCGCCGAGGGCCATGAAGTCTCTCTGTAAAACGGCTCAACACGCCGCATGCGGTGGGAGCAACTCAGACACACCGGGCATGTGTCTGTAAGCTCGGGGTTGAAAGCGAAAGTACCTCGTTCGAAGCACCCCACGATGTGTTCGGCGGCGACCTGGGTCAGCTTCTCGCCGTCACTCCAGGTAAGCGGGGGGTACAGGATGAGTCCTCCCGCAAGAGGCCCGTCTCCAGCCGTACCGAGCACCGTGTACTGCTGCGCAGCCCCGGGCGCGATGCGCTCCAGCGCCCCCATGATGACCTGGGTGTTCCCGAGAATCTGCGTCCCGAAGTGTTCGCTGACGATGTTCAGCTTGGCGCCGCAGTACCCGCAGAACTTGAGGTCGTCCGCAACGACGGCGCCGCATTCGGTGCATTTGGCCATCTGCAAGTCTCCCCATCCCCACGCCTCGAAGGCTTCACGGAGTCATTGTGCAGCCGGTTCATCTCCCCGACATCAGGCGGACGGACTACCTGACGCCAAGGCGCGCCTTGCCCTTTCGCTCATGGAAGGGGAGAGACGGAACTCGATGACCGGGAAACCCGGGTTCTTCTCACGCGTATCGAGGGCGACCTCACCCGCCATGACGACGAAGTTTCGCTGGAATCCCGTCCAGTCAGCCAAAGAGGAGGGCGGTTGGAGCTGCAGAGATGGGAGGGTCGCAACGAACGCGCGGAAGACCTCGCGGTCGTCATCGACGCTATTCTCCACGTCATCCAAAAGGGATGCGAGAACCTGCGCTTCCCATCTTGCATGGGGGGCGCGTTCGCGAGCGTCCTTTCGCAGCTTCCTCGGCCCCCTCTCTGCCATATGCTCATAATGCTTGGCGTTGTGCTCACTACTGCTCACCGGCATCCGCAACGGCTGCTCCTGACTCTCAATCCGGTACGCGCGATACTCGGGTGACAGCAGGGCGGATGACCAGCAGAAAGGGCAGCCGGACCAGTGATGGGGACGAGCAGCAGCCAACTGGCTGAATCGCTCGTCCCACGACGTCTGTCGCCCCGTCCGAGGGGGATTGAATGTGTAGTCCCCTTGCGCTAGCTCAGCCCGGAACTTTGTTATGTCCCAAAAACCCTCAACGCGCCGCCCGCGATGGTAGCGCTTCAGACATACCGGGCACGTGTCGATCAACTCAGGGTTGACGGCGAAGGTGCCTCGTTCGAAGCACCCCACAATGTGGTCGGCGGCGACCTGGGTCAGCTTCTCTCCGTCACTCCAGAAGAGACGGTAGCCCTCGCCCTTCGTCCACGGCGGGCTGAGGATGATTCCTCCAGCGAGTGGCCCGTCTCCGGCGGTCCCCAGCACCGTGTACTGCTGAGCCGCTCCGGGCGCCATGCGCTCAAGCGCGCCCATGATGGCCTGCGTGTTGCCGAGGATCTGCGTCCCCAGGTGCTCGCCAATAATGTTCAGCTTGGCACCGCAGTAGTTGCAGAACCTGGAGTCATCCGCTACTGCCGCGCCGCATTCAGTGCATTTGGCCATTCGGCTGGTTCCCTTCGGTGGCTACTCGGCCTTGGCTCCGCACTCGCCGCAGAACTTGGCACTCACCGCGGCCCCGCACTTGGGGCAGGTGCGGGTGAGCGGCGTGCCGCACTCACCGCAGAACTTGGTGCCCTCGGGGTTGTGGGCGCCGCACTTCGAGCAGGCGATGACCACTCTCGTCGGAGCGGCCTGTCCCGCAGCCCCCATGCCTTGAGCCATCTGCTGCCCGAGGCCGAGACCGAGCCCCGCTCCGACGCCGGCACCAGCCAGTGCCCCGGCGGTGCCATTCATGCCGCCGCTCTTGCTGAGCCCTTCGGCGGCGCCCAGCATCACTTCGCCCTGCGCCATCGTCATCCAGGCCGGGTCGCGAGCGAGTCCCATGTTGGCGCGGCGCTGCGTGATCTCGCGGTAGGCGCTCCAGCTCTCATCGGTGATGGTCGCGGCGAAGTCCTGCAGGCGCGTCACGCGCAGGCCGTAGTCGGCAACGGCGCCGTTCACGCCTTCGACGATGGCGGGCTCGAACTCGATGTTCACGCTGCCGTCGGTGATGCGCGTGATGTCCCACTTC
>Ga0194044_10001251_pt1 | contig 12981 bp, 12 predicted proteins | sample JunL4417m_MetaG_FD_155460 | JGI IMG/M metagenome (GOLD analysis project Ga0194044, IMG submission 155460) | Anoxic zone freshwater microbial communities from boreal shield lake in IISD Experimental Lakes Area, Ontario, Canada - Jun2016-L442-17m | ecosystem: Environmental > Aquatic > Freshwater...
CCAGTGACTGTGTCATCTGATTGAGTTTCTGGATTTGCATCTCGCATTTGTAAATAGCCTGTCCGCACTCGTTCGATACGGATGTCAACATGGGATGCACCAGCGTTCTTTGCCTCACTTAGACCTGCATCAGCGGTTTTCGTGAGAGGCAATGCGAGAAAGTCAGCATCTACCGTGTTTTTCATGACTGTATTGTGCTTGAAATGCCCGCTATTCTCTAGTTATGACTTCTAGTTCAAGAATTTTGCATGCCGCAACTGGCTCGAATATGAGCGCAAAGGGCTGGGGCCAAGAAGCAGCAATTCGCATGTTGCATAACAATTTAGATCCTGCAGTTGCAGAGCACCCAGAAAATCTCGTTGTTTATGGTGGCACAGGCAAAGCTGCCCGAGATTGGCCTTCATTTGATGCAATTGTAAAAACCCTAACAAAGTTAAAAGATGATGAAACGCTTTTAGTTCAATCAGGTAAACCTGTAGGCGTTTTTCAAACCCACGAATGGGCGCCTCGTGTCTTGATCGCCAATTCAAATCTTGTTGGAGATTGGGCAAATTGGCCGGAGTTTCGTCGCCTTGAGCAGATGGGTTTAACGATGTATGGCCAAATGACCGCTGGCTCTTGGATTTACATCGGTACTCAGGGAATTTTGCAAGGAACCTATGAAACTTTTGCAGCAATTGGTCACAAGCGGTTTAACGGAACTCTTCAAGGAACACTCACGCTTACTGCAGGTTGCGGTGGCATGGGCGGTGCGCAACCACTTGCTGTCACCATGAATGGTGGCGTGTGTTTAATTATCGATATCGATAAGTCTCGTTTAGAGAAGAGAATTGAAACTCGCTATCTGGATGAAATCGCAGATAACTTAGACGATGCGGTTGAGCGAGTTCTAAAAGCTAAGAACGAAAAGCGTCCACTCTCTGTTGGTTTAGTAGGCAACGCCGCAGTTCTTGTGCCACAACTACTTACTATGGATGTGGCAATCGACATCGTTACCGATCAAACATCGGCACATGACCCACTGGCATACGTTCCCATAGGTGTTGACTTTAACGATGCAGCCCGCTTAGCAAAAGAAAACCCTGAAGATTTCACCAAAAAGTCTCGTGAAGCCATGGCCACACATGTTGAAGCAATGGTTGGCTTTATGGATAAGGGCGCCGAGGTATTTGATTACGGAAATTCGATTCGCGATGAAGCCAGACAAGGTGGGTACAAGCGCGCTTTTGCATTCCCAGGTTTTGTCCCTGCCTATATTCGCCCACTCTTTTGCGAAGGCAAAGGACCATTTCGTTGGGTAGCACTTTCGGGAGACCCCAAAGATATTTACCGCACAGATAAAGCTGTGCTCGATCTCTTTCCAGAAAATGAAGGTTTACAACGATGGATCACGATGGCTCAAGAGAAAGTTGCCTTTCAAGGCTTGCCTGCACGTATTTGTTGGTTGGGTTACGGAGAGCGTGACAAAGCAGGGCTTGCTTTCAATGATTTAGTTGCGCGCGGTGAAGTTTCTGCTCCCATTGTGATTGGACGAGATCATCTTGATTGTGGATCAGTTGCATCTCCTTACCGTGAGACAGAGGCCATGAAAGATGGGTCCGATGCAATTGCAGACTGGCCTTTGCTCAATGCAATGATCAATATTGCATCTGGTGCTTCATGGGTTTCTATTCACCATGGTGGTGGAGTTGGAATTGGTCGCTCAATCCATGCTGGTCAAGTAAGCGTTGCAGATGGAACAAAATTGGCTGCACAAAAGCTAGAACGAGTACTCACTAATGACCCGGGTATGGGCGTTATTCGCCACGTTGATGCAGGTTATGAGATTGCAACAAACACTGCGCGTGAAAAGCACGTACACGTTCCAATGTTGGACACCGAAGAATGACACCTATGCTGATCGACAATATTGGCTTACTTGTTACTAATGACCCACAACATGATGGAACACCGCTTGGACTTATCGCAAACGCTGCAATCGTGGTCGAAAACGAAATCATCACCTGGGTTGGCTCATCTACTGACGCTCCGCGAAAAGATGTTAAAAACACAGTCGATGCTGTAGGACGTTGTGTCATACCTGGATTTGTTGATAGCCATACACATTTAGTTTTTGCAGGGGATAGGAGCGCAGAATTCCGCGCTCGCATGCAGGGCGAGAAATATCAAGCAGGCGGGATCAACTACACAGTTGAACTAACCCGGAAAGCTTCCAATGGCGACCTATTAAATAGTGCACGACGTTTAGTTGCTGAAGCCGTTACTTCAGGGACAACAACAATTGAATGTAAATCCGGATATGGCTTAACAGTTGAGGATGAAGCCCGCTCACTTGCAATTGCTCAACAAGTAACCTCAGAAACTACATTTCTTGGCGCACATGTAGTTCCAAAAGAGTTCAAGGATTCCCCGCAAGATTACGTTGATTTAGTGTGTGGACCGATGCTCGATGCCGTTTTGCCACATGCAAAGTGGATCGATGTTTTTTGCGACAAAGGCGCATTTACTGCAGACCAAGCACGCACAATCTTGAAGGCTGGTATGGCAAAAGGGTTGCTCCCGCGTTTACATGCCAACCAATTAGAACCCGGTGAAGGAATCCAAATTGGCGTCGAGCTGGATGCAGCATCTGTTGATCATGTCAGCCATATCTCTGATTCCGATGTGAGCGCTCTTGCAGGCTCTAATACCGTTGCAACCTTGTTGCCTTCTGCAGAATTTTCCACACGGTCTGCCTACCCAGATGCACGCCGCTTATTTGAAGCTGGGGTAAGTGTTGCACTTGCATCAGATTGCAACCCAGGAAGTTCTTACACAACAAATATCCCATTTGTTATTGCAGTTGCTGTGCGCGATATGCATTTCTCACCTGAACAAGCCATTTGGTCTGCAACACGAGGCGGAGCGCAAGCATTGCGTCGCACCGATATTGGGCACTTATCGAAAGGCGCAAGCGCTGATTTTTCGATTTTGAGTTCACCTTCCTACATTCACTTGGCATATCGCCCAGGAGTTTCCTTAATAGATGAGGTATGGCGCCATGGCAGTCGAATCAAGTAAGAGCATTAATCTCGGCGTTAGCGGAGTTAGTTTTTCTGATGTCATAGCTGTTGCTCGTCACGGAGCAAAAGTAGTTATTACACCTGAAGCAATTGTTGCCATGAACGCTTCTCGAAAATACATTGAGGAGTATGCATCCGGGGGAGTTCCTGTTTATGGAGTTTCAACTGGCTTTGGAGCACTGGCTAATCGGCACATTGATGTAAAAGATCGTACACAATTGCAAAAATCTCTCATTCGCTCACATGCCGCAGGCGTTGGCCCGGCGGTTGAAAATGAAGTAGTACGTGCCTTGATGTTCTTGCGTCTTCGCACGATGACTTCAGGACGCACGGGTGTACGAGTTGTTGTTGCACAAACGTATGCCGATTTCCTCAATGCAAATATCACTCCTGTTGTTCCTGAGTTTGGGTCCCTTGGTTGCAGTGGTGACTTAGCGCCGCTTTCTCACTGTGCACTTGCCATGATGGGTGAAGGCAACGTTCACGACAACAGTGGCAAATTGGTTGCCTCCCTTACTGCAATGAAATCTTCAGGGATTACTCCTGTTGAATTAGAAGCTAAAGAGGGCCTTGCTCTCATCAATGGCACCGATGGCATGTTGGGTATGTTGATTATGGCGTGTGCAGATTTAGAAGCGCTCTGCACTGTTGCAGACATTACGGCATCAATGAGCATCGAAGGCTTGTTAGGTACTGACAGAGTTTTTGCTCCAGATCTTCACGCACCTTTGCGTCCACAGATAGGTCAAGCAGTAAGTGCTGCCAACATATTTGCAATGCTTAAAGGTTCGGGAATTGTTGCATCACACCTGGAAAATGATTCACGAGTGCAAGATGCTTACTCGCTTCGCTGTGCGCCACAAGTTGCAGGTGCCGTTCGTGACACTGTTGCCTACGCTTCAACGATTGCACAACGCGAGCTTCAAAGCAGTATTGATAATCCTGTTGTTATGCCAGATGGTCGGGTTGAATCAAATGGTAATTTCCACGGCGCACCTGTTGGTTATGTTCTAGATTTTCTTGCGATTGCTGCAGCAGATCTCGGGTCAATGTCAGAGCGCAGAACAGATCGTATGCTCGATCAAAATCGATCATCTGGTCTGCCACCATTTTTGGCGCAAGACCCAGGCGTTGATTCTGGCTTGATGATCGCCCAATACACACAAGCTGGATTAGTGAGTGAGAACAAGCGTCTAGCAACGCCTGCAAGCGTTGATTCGATACCAAGTTCTGCCATGCAAGAAGACCATGTTTCTATGGGGTGGAGTGCCGCGCGTAAGTTGCGCAAAGTTGTCGAGAATTTATCTCGCATTCTTGCAATAGAACTTGTTACTTCTGCACGGGCCATTGAATTTCGCAAAGAACTCAAGCCATCCCCCGCAACTGCAAGTGTTGTAAAAGTTCTACGCACTGTTGTACCTGGAGTAGGTCCAGATCGTTTCTTATCTCCAGAACTTGAAGCAGCAGTTACCTTGGTGCAGTCAGGTAACGTTGTAACGGCTGCTCGCGAGGTTATTAAAGACCTGCGTTGATTGAGGTTATTAAAGACCTGCGCTATTTCTTACGCTGTGCAACTCCGCAAGATGCCTCTAAAACAAGTAGCGCAGCTAAACGAACAGTGCGTTGATCTGGCGCATCAAGAGAAGCATCAATTTCAGTGATATCAAGTCCGCGCACTCTCGAATCAGCTCCAAGTAAAAATGCAGCTTGTCTTAGTTCATCAGCGCTAATTCCACCTGGCATTGATGCTGGGCATGCTGGCACAACCGAGCGATCACATACATCCACATCGAGGTCTACATAAATTTCGCGCCCGCCCGCTCCTGCAATTGCTAGAGCTTGCGAAACGGCATCGGCTATTGATTGCGTGCGCAAGGCTTCACGAGTAATAACTGTGATGCCGGCACTTTTCGCACGCTCTGAATACTCGCGGCTATTTGCAAAGTCATTAATACCAATCTGCACGATATTTGCCCCAGGCATTCCGCTTTGCATTAAACGCCATACTGGTGAACCGTTTGAAATTCCATCACGTAAATCATGATGTGCATCTAAAGTAATCAATCCGACCTTGTTCAAATCTGGCCACATTCCGCGTGCTACAGAATATGTTATTGAATTATCACCACCGAGAGCAATTAATAATTTATGTTTACTGCGCAGGTCCGAAACTGCCTGTGCCACACGAGCTTCGCCTTCTGAATTGTCAGGTGATTCGATATCTCCGAGGTCGCACATCGTGATGTCTCGTAAATCGATGTTGCGAGATATTGAATACGTTGAATAGCGAGTCAGCGCTTGTCGAATAGCACCAGGAGTTAAATGAGCCGAAGTTTTTGAAATAGAAGTTTCATGGGCTGGAACGCCAATTACGGCGACATCGCAATTTCCGCGCGCTTGACCAAAAAGAGTGTGCGCTCTGGTCCAGTTTGGATCATGCGGTAACTGCGCCTCTTTCATAACTCTCATCGTAGGGGAGCGAGGGTTTCCTTCCTATCTATTAGTGCCGTACCCTTTGCAATGAAGAGTCGCCCGGATCACCGCGTTGTACTTGTACACCGAGGAAAGTCCGGACTCCACAGAGCAAGGTGGTGGGTAACGCCCACCCGGAGAAATCCGCGGGATGAGTGCCACAGAAAATAGACCGCACATTAGAAATAATGTGTAAGGGTGAAACGGTGGTGTAAGAGACCACCAGCATTTACGGCAACGTATATGGCTAGGTAAACCCCACTTGGAGCAAGACCAGACAGATAGCGTTTGAGAACTGCTCGTTCGAGCTATCGGGTAGGTCGCTTGATTACGTAAGCAATTACGTAACTAGATGGATGGTGATCCCTCGCAAGAGGACAGGATCCGGCTTATAGGGCGACTCTTCTTCTAATTAGGTGGGCGTAGGTTAAAACTACGCTCACTTTCTTATTTGAAAGTGTTTAGTTTTATGCAAAACCTTGGACAAATCTGTCGATTTCTATGGGCAAAATTGTGGACATATGGGCAAAATCGTGGACAAATTCTCGGACTCATAGCAACTTCACAGGATGTTCCCTGGGGAAATTAAACACCTCAATTATAGTTTCCCTATGACTACTCCACTTAATCACGTCGGTAATGCCAATCAGTATAAGAATTGGCTCGTATTTGAAAGACAAATTGCCAGGTATTCCCGTTATTTGGCATTCCCTAACACCTAGAAGTGATGAATTTTCTCAAAGCATGATTGAGGTCAACTCAAAGATTCGTCCTGAGCTCGAAGAACTAGGTTTCATTTATCAAGACATTTATCCGATTTTAAAAGATAAAAATGAGAATAAACTCGAACTTGCCTACTGCGAGGACCCAGATACTTTCGGTTTGCACCTTAATAATGCGGGATATGAAAAATGGTTCAAGAATCTTGAACCTCGTGTGATGAGTTGTCTTGATTCGAAATGAAAAGTTAAATAAGTCAGGAGTCTGAATAATGGATAGAAGAAGTTTCCTAAAAGCCACTGGTATGGGAATAGGAGTGGCGCTAGCGCCAAACCTACTGACCTCGCAATCCGCACAGGCGGCTACAGTCTCGACATCACTTTGGATTCCGCCCAAACTTTCCGGCAAGGTCTTCGATTTAAAGCTTTCAAAGGGAACAAAGCAGATTGCTAAAGGCGCACTCACAAAGACTTATGGCTATAACGGAACTGGATTTTGGGGTCCAACGCTATTTATGAAAAAAGGCGATGACGTATCGCTTAACGTCACAAACAACTTAACTGAGTCAACAACGACACATTGGCATGGATTGCACTTACCGGCCGAGATGGATGGTGGACCAATGCAGGAAATTGCTGTTGGAAAAACGTGGTCACCACATTTTAAAATTATGAATAACGCGGCGACGTATTGGTATCACCCACACATGCACAAAACTACGCAAAAGCAGCTTGCTCTAGGCGCGGGAGGGTTTATTTTTGTTCAAGATTCAATTGAATCAGCACTAAAATTGCCACGTACATACGGCTTTGACGATATCCCTCTTGCACTCGGCAGCCGAACTTTGTCGGCAACAAATCAAATTGGTGAAATCACAATTTATGGTGACACCATGCTTACTAATGGAATTGCAAATGCCGAGGTTTCATTACCAGCACAGTATGTTCGACTTCGATTGCTTAATATTGAATCAGAACGCGCCTACAACCTTGGATTCTCTGATGGCAGAAAGTTTTATGTTATTACTACCGATGGCGGATTAGTTGATAAGCCAATCCCTGTCAAACGGTTACTCATGGTTCCAGGCGAGAGGTATGAAGTTCTTGTTGATCTATCAAATGACAAGGTCGGCTCATCTCTTTCCCTGCGTTCATTCAATAAGGGACTCGCCTTTGGTTATGGAGGCAGCGAACCTGCAACTACAGGTGATTTTGGAAGTCTTTTAAATAACGTAGATTTTAATGTTTTGAAAATTAATGTATCTAAGCCAACCGCGAAGGGGATTTCCTCACTTCCATCGGTTCTAACTAAGAATGTCTTTCCAACTAAATCTCAAGTAACAAAATCTCGCCCCATTGCAATCACTGACAATGGTCCGGGAACACCTTTTACTTTTGACAGTAAGAGTTACTCGATGGACTACATCAACCAGCATGTGAAACTTGGAGCAACCGAGGCATGGACTATTACAAATGATCGTGTCTTTGGACACTCATTCCATATCCATGATGTGCAGTTCAAGATAATTTCTAGAAGTACGGGGGCAATTCCTGCGCATGAAAATGGCTGGAAAGATACTTTCTCGATTCAGCCAAGCGAAAAAGTAACTTTCCTTGCTAAGTTTGATGACTATGCAAGTTCTGAGTGGGCCTATATGTATCACTGTCACATGGCAAACCATGAGGATGGTGGCTTAATGGGGCAGTTCCTAGTTGAGAAATAAGGATTTACTGGGCTTGTATTGCATCATGGACATATTGAGCTAACCCTCGTACACGTCCGTCGTAATACTCTTTAAATCGAGGGTCTTTTATGTACATCACCGCAAGCTGTTTTTGCATTTCAATCGAACAGTCATAAAACCATTTTGTTATCGCTTCACGATGAGCGATAACTGCTGCTTTAGTTTTCTCCGAATCTGTCGGAAGGCTATTTCCAAAGGCATAGACGAATAACTCGGTGGCAGCCTCCTGATCTACTTTTTCTGCATTAAAATCTTCCTTTGAGTACTTAGAGCTTCTAGCAGCAGATTGTTTATAGGCATCGGTATCACCCCAACGTTCTTTTGCTTCATTTTCATACTCGTGCATGGAAATATGCTATCCGCTAGAAAGTCATAGCGAGTAGGGAATTCGCACTTTATTGGGCATACTGACCAAATGTTTAGCACAATCTTTCTTTCAACTGGTGTCGTCGCACTGGCCGAGATGGGCGATATAAGGATGCATCAGCGATGTTCCGAGGAGTCGCACGACCACTGGGACTATCGAAGGGGGAGGGGCTTCACCTCTTACAACATACCTGCGTTTCGATGTTAATTCAGCAGAATGTTAATGCTAAGACGATTCAAGCTCATGTAGGTCATGAATCAATTGAGGAAACAATGGATACCTATGGGCACCTATTCCCAACCACTCTCAAAGACTTGGCAAGCAACCTAGATGACTTTGCTAAAGCCTTTGAGCTAGAGGACGGAGATGAGGCTCAAACAGCGTAGAATATGTTTTCTCAGCCGATTTCAAATCTTTGTAAGTCTTTGTGGGCAAATTCGTGGGCAAGACTCATAAAAGTGCTGGTCAATGAATACTTTCTACTGTGTCCGGCTTATAGGGCGACTCTTCATTTATAATTTCGTGCTCAAGGCGTGAAATTCACAGGATTTTCCTAGGGTTTCTGATCTAAGACTTCTGGTAAGCACCAGATATCTCATTTACAGTTTTGAAATGAAAAATGACTTTTCGTACTTGTTGAAATCCTGGGCTAAGGCGCCAATAACCCGCAGATCCCTGCTTTTGATGGCCGCTACAACAGCTGTTGCTGGTACGTCCATCGGAAAGGCAATCGGCGTTACGGCTCCAGTTATTACCCAAGTATTGGGTCGTCCAACTAACTCTTCGATTGCGGTCAGCGTTTTATCTTCGCAGCCGATTACTGCTTTTGTTGAGTACGGCACTTCAAAGACTCGTTACACAGGAAAGTCGGCACAATTACAAACAGCCCCTGGAGCACCAGCAGTATTTGACATCAAAGGATTGCGTGCCGGAACAAAAATCTATTACCGAGTAAATTACAAAGGCAGCGCTGATGCCAACTTTATGAATGGAAAGCAGTACTCATTTACAACTGCTCGAAAAGCAGGTTCAACATTTAGTTTCTCAGTTCACGGAGATACTCACCCAGAGCGTGCCGGCAAGATGTTCAACGCTGAACTATATGGAGTTACTCTTGCCAATATAGCTGCCCAGCAGCCTGACTTTCACATCATGGTCGGCGATGATTTCAGTATTGATCCGCTAATTAGCAAGGGCCAGGCGAACCAAGAGAGCGTCGAAAAAATCTATAGCACTCATAGAAACTGGCTCACGATTGCTACCAGTTCAGTGCCACTCTTTCTTGTAAATGGAAACCATGAGCAAGCAGCAGCATATTTGCTTGATGGCACATCAACGAACCCAGCAATCTTGGCTGGTAACGCACGTCTAAAATATTTCCCTCTTCCTGAGCCCGATAATTTCTATAACGGAGACCCAACTCCAATACCCGGAGTCGGACTTCCTCGCGACTACTACTCATGGACATGGGGAGACGCTCTCTTTGTAACCCTAGATCCTTATTGGCATTCAAGTAATCCCGTGGACAACGTTGCAGGCGTAGAGGATCCATCTGCAACTAAAGGTGGTGGAGGTGGTGGTGGAAAGAAGAATGGTGGCGCTACACCAGGAACAACCGCACCTGCGGCACCAACGGGCAATGGAAAAGTTACAAATCTTTGGAGTATCGGAATTGGCGACGAGCAGTATGCATGGCTCAAACAGACTCTCGAAACCAGTAAAGCTAAATATAAATTTGCTTTTGCACACCATGTAATGGTGGGTACCGGTCGTGGAGCCATTGAAGTTTCTACCAATTATGAATGGGGTGGAAAAGATCCTAAAGGTCAGTCAACATTTGCCAAGGAGCGTCCTAATTGGGAGCTACCGATTCACGACCTCATGGTTAAAAACAAGGTTTCTATTTTCTTCCAAGGACATGACCACATCTTCTGCACTCAAGAACGTGACGGGTTGATTTATCAATCAATGCCTAATCCAGCAGATGACACATTCTCTATGTTTAACGATGATGCATATAAGAGTGGAACGAAAGCCCCTAATTCTGGGCACGTACGGGTGACAGTGGCTCCATCACAAGCAAAAGTTGAGTATTTCTTAGCGGCTCGTAGTCAAGACACAAATCGCAAGAACTTAAGCGTGGCACACAGCTACGTAATTAAGCCAAAGGCATAGAAATGAGCCATGAACATGAAGTTAGACATTTATCAGAAGTAGATCGGCGAAGATTTCTTCAACTATCAGGCTTGGCAACCGGCCTAGTATTTGCCAATTCGATTCTCTCGCTTGAATCAGCAGCAGCTCTTCCGACAGCAAAACTTCCTGGCTTCACCGCCTTTGCGAAATCAGTAAAAGTTTTTAAGAGTGATAAGTATTATCTCGTTGAAAGTAATGGAATCCCTGCCCATCAAATGATGGTTGGCATTAAGAGTTGGCAGCAACAAGTGCCCACTATCCAAAATTATGCGGGAACTAATGCTTGGTCCATACCAATAAAGCCGGTCATTGCAACAAATCCAATTTCAGCAAAAGATCATTTTTTACGTGGGGCAATTGCAATTGCCGTTAATGGTGTTCCGATCTTTAACGCACTAAATAATAGAGGTGATGACGCATTAGTGGCTGGGGAACTCGACGATTGGGGAGGCCACTGTGGACGTGCAGATGACTATCACTATCACATCGCTCCCACGCATCTTCAAAGTGTTCTAGGAAAGACAGTTCCAATTGCCTATGCGCTAGATGGGTTTCCTATTTACGGTGAGACCGAAATAGATGGAAAGAAAGTGACTGGGTTAGATGGTTTTAATGGCCACTTCGATTCTAAGAAGAATTATCACTATCACGCAACGACAACTTATCCATATATAAATGGAGGATTCAAAGGCGTTGTGACCGAAATTCAGGGACAGGTAGATCCGCAATCGCTAACCAAAGCATTTAGGCCGGCGGGAGAACCGCTTCGGGGGGCAGTTATTACTGGATTAGAGCGAGTTGGAGATTCAACCTTTGATTTGAAATACACGTTCAACGGCAGCGATTATCACGTGAAGTACACAGCCTCCCTCAAGGAAGTAAGTATGCAGTTCATCGATTCGACCGGATCTATACGGACAGAGGTATATCAGCGCAAATGAGTAATCCATTTAGTTTCATGAACCGTAGAGGCTTCTTAAAGGCTTCACTCCTTGGGATCCTTTCCAGTACTCCTATTGGGAAAGCTATGGCAGCGGTACCGGTAAAAATAAAAGTGGTTGGAACTTCTACCTCTAGCTCATTTTCGATTGCAGTTGCAGCGACCTCAGCATTGAAGGCGTATGTTGAGTATGGTTATAGCAAAGGTACGATTGCGGGCAAAACTTCAATTTATAGTATTTCCAAAGATTCTTCCCAAACCATTTCTATAACAAACTTAAAAGCCAATTCGCTGGTCTACTACAAAGTTAAATATGCTGTTGGAGCAAGTAAGAGTTATTCATCACTGACACAAATGAGCGTAAAGACCGCTCCAGCACAGGTTCTTTCTACAACTACCTTTGCGGTCCAAGCAGATCCACACATGGATGAAAACTCAAGTGCAGCAGTGTATGAAGGAACACTGAAGCAGATAGTTGCCGCATCTCCTGCTTTCCTGATGGATCTCGGTGATATTTTTATGGTTGATAAACTAGCAGACAAATCCGAAGCTAACATTCGTGGCAGATTTGAGTTAATGAAGGGCTTCTATCAGAAGTTAGGTGATGTACCGCTAAAAATCTGTCTTGGAAATCATGATGGAGAACTTGGATATAGCAAATTCAATACAAAGAACTATCGGAAAGAATACTTTCCAGAACAAACTGGGGAACTTGCCTATTATTCCTTTACGGGCTCAGACCAACTTCATGTAGTGCTCGATCCCTTTACATACACAACGAAGAATCCGACAGCCGATGGCTGGGAGTGGACTTTGGGAAAGACCCAATACGACTGGCTAGTCGAAACTCTGAAGAATTCAAAAGAAAAACATAAGTTTGTTTACATTCACCACCTACTAGTCGGAGACCCTCAGTCACGGGGTGGCGTTGAGATTGCCATGAAGAACGAATGGGGCGGTAAGAACAACGATGGATCTGATGGCTTTGCAGCCAATAGACCAGGTTGGGGAAAGCCGATTCACCAGCTTCTACTCGATTACAAAGTTGGATTCGTCTTCAAGGGCCATGATCACCTTTATGTGAAGCAGGAGCTTGATGGAGTTATATATCAAACTGTTCCACAGCCAAGCCATCCTGGAGACAAGATAAATGTCAATCAGTATGGGTACATCTCTGGCAAAGGGGTTGGAGGTTCTGGCTTTCTAAAAGTATCTACTTCAGGAAATACAGCTCAGGTTGACTTCATTCTCTTTGATGGAAAATTAGCTGATAGTTACACGAGATCGGCTTAGAGATGAAAAGGACTCTGATCGCCTTAGCTGCACTTCTAATTACACAATTCTCTGCACCAACACATGCCGTTGTCGCTAAAAGTGTCACCTTTCAAGCTGAAGTGTGGGCTGATAATTGGTTCGCACTTTATGTGAATGGCAAGAAGGTAGGAGAGGATTCCATTCCGATAACTACTGAAAAATCTTT
>Ga0194044_10001252_pt1 | contig 12975 bp, 10 predicted proteins | sample JunL4417m_MetaG_FD_155460 | JGI IMG/M metagenome (GOLD analysis project Ga0194044, IMG submission 155460) | Anoxic zone freshwater microbial communities from boreal shield lake in IISD Experimental Lakes Area, Ontario, Canada - Jun2016-L442-17m | ecosystem: Environmental > Aquatic > Freshwater...
CTTTTCTTGGTATCAATGCCAAGGGAAAGATGCACATCAACAGCCGCGTCAAATTTAACAGTTGAGGTTTTTTTGATGAGTTCTGAAGCTTCGGCTAATGAATAAGTCTTTGACTTATCCACCATTTCCGAGGCTTGCTTCATTCTTTTTGATTTTTTGTGGATTACTTTTTTCATATTTATGTTGGTTGTGTGGTTTTAATGCACCGCTGACTGGCGACGCTCCCACAATACTTAGTTTATAAAGTTTTTAAAGTAAAAAGTTTTTAAAGTTTTTCGTCATTAGTCTTTATAAACTTTATGAACTTTTTACTTTTGACTAGAAATTATTGCTTAAGCAATGATTTCCACTCCCATTTGCCTAGCTGTGCCTTCAATAATTTTCATGGCGGCTGGAAGTTTGGTGGTATTCAAATCTGGCATTTTTATTTTGGCGATCTCTTCAACTTGTTTTTTGGTTATTTTGCCAACCTTTTCTTTTAGTGGTTTGCCAGAACCTTTGGGAATACCAGCAGCTTTTTTGATCAGCTCTGAAGCTGGAGGGGTTTTGCAAATGAAAGTATAAGTTCTGTCTTCAAAAACCTTAATTTCTACTGGAGTGATTTCACCCATTCTATCACGGGTTTTGTCATTGAATTTTTGACAGAATTCAGCAATATTGAGGCCATGTTGACCCAAGGCTGGACCGACCGGAGGCGCTGGATTAGCTTGACCGGCAGGAATTTGCAGTTTGATTATTGTTTTTATTTTTTTAGCCATACATTTTAATTGTTAGTTTCCAACAGTGAGAAGCATATCGGAATTTTTTTATTATATTTTTTTAATTTGTAAGAAGTCCAATTCAACCGGAGTCTCACGTCCAAACATGGAAATAAGCACTTTCACCTTGCCTCTGGTTTCATCAATCTCGGTGACTTTGCCTTCCATATTCTTGAAGGGGCCGTCAGCAATACGAATAGCGTCGCCAGGAGCCACATCAATTTTGAATTCAGGCTCATTCACGCCCATGCGTTTTTGCAAGGTTTTGATTTCTTCATCAGAGACAGGAGTTGGCGTGGTGCCTGAACCCACAAAACCTGTCACATGAGGCGTGTTTCGCACCACATACCAAGAATCATCAGTGACGACCATTTCTATCAAAACATAGCCGGGATAAATTTTTTCTTCCACGACTTTGCGTTTGCCGTTTTTGATTCTAATCTTTTTTTCTTTAGGAATCAAGATATTAAAAATCTTGTCTTCCATATCCATGGATTCAATTCTTTGCTTCAAATTGTGGGAAACGCTCTCTTCCAAACCGGAATAGGTGTGCAGGGCATACCATCTTCGGCCTAGATTTAAAGTTTGTTTGGCCATAGTTTTAGATTATTTTTTGCAGTCCGAGAGTCAGGACATAATCGCAGGCGCCCAAGAAAAGAGCTACTCCGATAGAGATGCCAATGACGAGCAAAGTGTGTTGGCGGATTTCTTTTTTGGTCGGCCAAGATACTTTTTTGATTTCGTCTTTGGAGTCCTTTAAATATTGGACTAATTGGTTAATTTTTGTCATATTTTAGGTATTTTTTTGGATTTTAAAATCCGCCGAAGCGGACATCTATATTTATGCTTTTATTATACACAATTATTTAAAATAAGGCAAGGGGTTATAATACAAGGGCCGAGTAGAGACGCATTGCAATGCGTCTCTACATGTTTTTAGCAATTTCCTCGTCTATTTCAATGATTTCTTCTTTTTCTTTAATTTTATTCTTATTTTCGGCAGATTCTGGGTTGGGGGAGTATAGGCGGTTTTTGATTTTCCACTTATCCACATACTGGCCAATACCATCTTTTTCCATTTTATTGCGGATTTTAATGCGATCTTGAGACCATTTGAGTAAAGACTCAAAGTTGATTTTATACACGCCACGGACTACAATATAGAGGATCTCACTGCTCGTGATGGCCCTTCTGATGGTTTTTTGGCTAATGCCGAATAAATTGGCGGCTTGGGAGATTGTCAGCCGGATTGGCTGTTTGGCCATAAGGTAAAATCTGTGGATAAATTGGACTTCTGTCTAGACATGTCTAGACAAATCTTACCATTTTTTATATTTGATGTCAATCATTTTTGGATAATAGGGGAGTCTATTTTAGCCATAAGTTGGCTTGAAAAACAGTCGCTATTGCCAAAGTTGCTGTTTTGTACTATAATTAATCCTATTACGTCTGTAACATATAACTAACTTTTCCGTCATAACTAATGAAAAACCCATTAGCCGATAAGATTCTGTTTTTGAAAGTAAAAAGTCAAGATCCGGAGGCATATGGCCGATTCTACGATTTATACGTTAATCGTATCTATCGCTTTATTTTTTTTAAAGTAAATTCATCGGCCGAAGCCCAAGACATTACTTCTGAGGTTTTTCTTAAATGTTGGCAATATATAAAAGAAGGTAAAGAAATAAAGAATCTGAATTCTTTTGTCTATATTATAGCCAGAAACAAGGTAATTGATTTTTATAGACAAAAAAGCCGAGAAACCACTTCTTCTATTAATGATCCTGATGCGCCAGAAATAATGGATGAAGCCAAGGACTTATTATTGAAGCAGATGCAAGATTCTGATTTGGAATCGGTATTAGCAGGCATGAGTCATTTAAAAGATGAATATAAAGAAGTAGTCGTCCTGAGGTTTATGGATGAATTGAGTATCGGCGAGATGGCCGAAATTTTAAATAAAACCCAAGGGTCCGTACGCGTGCTTTTGCATCGCGCGCTCAAAGCCCTAAAAGAAAACGTCAATGAGCAACCGGGAAATAATACAAAAGATTAAAGATCTCAAATCATTTGAGGCCGGTGGCCGTCCAAGTGATGCTTGGACTTTGTCCAATCGTGAGATTTTAATGAGCCAAATTTGTCCGCAGGTTGTAGAAAATAGAACAACCAAAAGCGAGAAGGTTTATTATTGGCAATATTTCTCCAATGTCTTTTCTCAAAAAGTGGTGCGACCAGTGGCCATAAGCTTTATGGTTGTAGCTTTGCTTTTGACTTATAATATTGTGGTCAACAAAGCCAATGCCAGTTTGCCAGGCGATGCTTTCTACCCTATTAAAATTACAGCTGAAAAAATACAAGAAGCCCTTGCTTTTAGCGATGAGGCAAAAATAAATTTAATAGTAGATAAAAATAACACCAGAGCTGATGAAATCAGTCAATTGGCTATGCGTCCCGAGCAAGAAGGTCAAGTTGGCGCTATAAATAATTTAACTTCTCAAATAGCCCAAAACAGTCAAGATTTAAAAGAGAAATTAAAACAAAATCAAAATGACCCCAAAGCTGTGAGTTTGGCTGCTACAGTTGAAGCTGGAACTTCTCAGACAGTGGAAAAACTAAATAGTGTCAAATTATCACCTGAAATAAAAGATAAGGTGGCCCCGGCTTTGGCTCAGGCCACGCTTAGTGCCAAAGAAACAGGCACTGACGCTTTGAAGGTTTTGGCTGATAATCAAAGAACAAGTAATCCAACTGTTCCAGATACTGATGTGGCTGGACGCCTTAATGGCCAAGTCAAAGCTGATTTTGAAAGCATAAAAGATTTGACTGCTAAAATAAATAGTTTGTCTGTGCCTGCAGTTGCGACTACTATCAGCGGAAAAGAAACAAAAAATACTTCCTCTACCATTGATGCTTCCAGCACGCCGACCAAGATTACGTCAGTTATTGATGCCTCTACCACCAAGGATTTGTTAGAAAAATTGAAAAAAGCCAGCACTACACTTGATCAGGTTGATGGTTTATTAGAAAAGAAAGACACTGCTGGCGCTTTGATAAAATTAAAAGAAGCGGATGCTATTATTGCAGAGGTTTCCAAATTTGTGAGTGGTTTTTCAGAACAGCCAAAAGTTGAAGTAAAAGATATTGACAAACCAGTTGTCACTAGCACGGCTACCAGTACAATTGATAAGACAGACAAAGATACAAAAGTTGTTCCGCTGGCGAGCGCCAAATAAAAATTACCAATTAGTTGTTTTAAAATACTAATTTGGAGGAAAGTTGAATTTTAGGACCAAATAGGACAACAATTCCAATGGTTTATGGTCAAAGGTCGACCTTTGACAGGGGCTATAAATCGTTTGGCAATCAGAAATATCTAGCTCCGCCCACTGGCGGATCGAGAGGTATTTAATTGCTGTTTCTATCCGAAGAACCTCAACAATCCTTTAGTTATAATTAATAAACAAACAAGAGTTTTATGAAAAAACTTTTAACTTACAGCGTAGTTATCGCGACTGTTATCTGGTCGTTGGGCTTAGCTGCCGTGGTGCCTGTCGCCTCAGCCGCTTATTCTCCAGTTGCCGGTGATTTGGTCAAGCTTAATGCTACCAATGCTCCAGCCGTCTATTACGTTGGTTCAGATTTAAAGAGATATCCTTTCCCAGACGAGACCATTTTTTGGACTTGGTATGGTAACGAAGGAAACTGGGGCGCTCAAGGCATCAAAAAGATCACAGAAGCGGAATTAACCGCCATGCCGATTGCTACTGATGTTTTGTTGAGACCTGGTGTTAAATTGTTCAAATTTGCCGGTCGCTCAGGCGTTTTCGCTCTTGGCGCTGACAATACTAAATATCCAATTGATGGTCCTACGACCGCCGCTTCTTTATTTGGTTCAACTTGGACAAAAAAGGTCATTTCTTTGAATGCTTTCTTAGAAAAAGACTATCCAACAACTGGTTCAGCTTTGACAGCCACTTCAAAAATTCCTGATGGTTCACTCGTTAAATTTACAGGTGATACCACAGTTTATTACATTAGTGGTGGTGCTAAACAGGCCGTTGATGCTGCTGCTTTGACTGCCAATGGTTTCAAAGCCACTGCTGTCAATACTTTGCCAGCTTCTGCTGCTACTTCTTATACAACTGGTTCAGCTATCACTGCTAGAATTAATAAAGTTGCTACTGTTGCCGGTCCGGAAAGCGGAGCTATTACTCCAGTAGTTACTACCGGTGATTTGACTGTTTCTTTGTCAGCTGCCACTCCGGCTGCTAGCAATGTAGTCAAAGCTGTTGATGGTGTTGTTTTCACCAAAGCTAATTTCAAAGCCAGCGCTTCTGGCCAATCACAAGTGAATTCAATCACTATTGGCAGAACTGGTTTAGGTTCAACTGGTGATTTCTCATCTGTTACCTTGTATGATGGTTCTACCAAATTGGGTAGCACCAGAACTTCATGGGATTCAAATGATCAAATCATTTTCAATATTCCTAATGGTTGGATAATTCCAGCCGGTCAGACCAAAGAATTGACCGTCGTTGGTAAATTAGGTAATGCTGGCAGCTACAACGCCTTGGGTGTTATCGCTGTTGGTACTTCTGCCGGCACCGTCGGTGGTTTGCCAGTTTACGGACAACAAATGTCCGGTGTTACTGTAACTGTTGGTACTGTCACCATTACTAATCAAGGAACTTCAGTTACCAAGAGAATTGGTTCATCCGGTGTCACTATGGCTCAATTTAGATTGGCCGTTGACAGTGTGGAAAACGGTACTTTAAAGTCTGTTACTTTGAAGAATAAAGCCGCCACTTCCAATGCTGCTGATACCGATGTTGCTAATTTGACTTTGTATCATGGTACCACCAAAGTGGCTGGTCCAGTACAAATGACCAGCGATAAAGTTACTTTTGTTTTGGATACCTCAGTTGCTATTGCCAAGAGCCAAAATGAAGATTTCAAAGTCGTTGGCGATATCGTCAATGGCAGCGGCAACACTGTTGAATATGTGTTGGATGCTACCACTGATTTGACTGTTTCTGGTTCAACTTACAATACTAGCTTGACCGTTGCTTCAACTGGTTATGATGCCGCTACAGAAGGTGCTATTATCACAATTTCCGGTGCTCAATTGAATATCGGTTATACAGGTGTTGATGTGGATACCATGGCCAACAAGACCAATGTTCCTTTCGGTACTATTACTTTGAGTGCTGGTAACACCGATGTTAAAATCACCAATTTGGTTTTGGGAATCACCGAAACCGAAGGTGGAACTGGTGGTGTTTGGGATGTTGATAATTTGAAATTAGTAGCTGCTGATGGCTCTGCCTATTCAGGCGCTGAGACCGCTGTGGCTAACACTACTGCCTCCGCAGAGACATGGACTTTCAGCGATGAAATCTACTTGGCCAAAGGCACTTCCAAAGCATTTGACGTCAAAGGAGATATTGCCAGCGACGCCGGTAATTTGGATACTTATAAATTGACCATGACTGTCAATACTTCAAACTTGACTGCTGAAACCGTTCCTGGCGGAACTTCAGTTTCCAGCTTCTCAGTCGGTAGCATTGATGGTAAAATTGTTACTGTCAAAGCTCCTTACTTGACTGTCAAGAATATCGGTTTGAATGTTGGCAATGCCACTGTCAATCAAAAAGACGTGGTTTTGTTTGATGGCACTATGGAAGCTACTGCCGGAAACGTCACTGTTTCCAAGTTGGCTTTTGTTGCCAATTCAGCCAATAAATTATTAGCCACCAACTGGTCTGATATTGGTTTATTTACCAAAGCTTCGGATGGTAGCTATACTTTATTGCAAAACATCACCAATTCTGATTTGACGGATGATGCTTTGACTTTTGATTCTTTCAGCACGGTTGTGACCAAAGGTTCCAGCAATGTTGTTGAATTCGTAGTCAAAGGTACTGTGGCCGCCACTATCAGCTCCACTCAAGCCACTGAGCAGATTAAATTGGCGACTGTTACTGCCAAAGATGCTGATAATAACACTGCTATTGCCTATGATGGCAATGGCACAGCTGTTTCTACCAGCAATTACTTGACCACCACCAGAATTATCACTTTGGGCGGTACTGGAGAACTTGAAGTGGGAATACAGATTGTTGATACTGGTTTCAACAAAGATCGCTATCTATTGGCCGGTACAGGTGATTGGGTAGGCAAAATGCAAGTCAAAGCACTTTATGAAGATATTAAGATCAAGGATTTGAAACTTGCTAATGTCTCTACTGCTGCCGCCGATTCTGTATCCTCAGTTTGTATTTACAGCGACAAGACCTTGGACAGCACCAAGAAAGTTGGTTGCACCACTTTGGGCACCAACAACATTGCTTACTTCCAAAGTTTGAATGCGGTTGTACCTCAAGGTACCAATAATTGGTATATCTATGTGTCCACCAACCCAATGTCTGATGCTCCTAGCGGCACTGCCGATACTGGAGATGTCATTCGTTTCGGTATGGTGACCACTACTGCCAATATGGCTATCACAGCTAGTGGAGTCAATTCTGGCAATAGTTTAACTGCCAGCACTGTTGATGCCGCCGGAAATATCTTGTTTGACAAGGATTCAGACGGTACTTATGGTGACAATCTAGCTGCTACCACGACTATGGCTACCAAGTCATTCACTGTGGTTGGTTCCAAGATTGCCGCTGTTGACTTGGTCTCTTCCTATGGTTCAACAGCCATCGCCGGCACTGCCGGCAAAGTTTCAGTACTTAGCACTGGTTTCTATAACTTGGCTATCTTGAAAGTCACTAACACTTCAAATGCCAACAAGACAGCCGCCGGCGCTGATTTGAAACTAGCCTTGGCTAGCACCACCTTCAATGTCACTAAATCAAGCATTACTGCTTTGGATTATGCGTCTATTGAAAGAATTGGTGGTTCTGGTGCTACTTCCACCATGGTTATTACCGGTGTTGATGCTGGTAATGAAACCACTGGTAGATGGTATGCTCCAACACTACGAGCTGATTTGGGCAATGATGCCTTAATCGCCGCTGGTGATACTGCTTACTTCTTAGTCAAGGGTGAATTTAGCACTGTGGATGCCACAGCCACCACCCAAGAAGTTGACTGGATCAAGCTTGATATGAACACCTTAGATACTGCGGCTACGCAGAATATCTCTTGGTTTGATGGTTTTGACACTTCTTATGGTGTCGCCAACAGAATGGATACCACTTTATTGGATTACACCAACATTTCTGGTATCAAGATTACTGAATAACAGTTTGCCAATATTAGATAATTGGAATTTGGGCTAGAGTTTAGTCCCAAAACAAAAAGGCCTCCTTCGGGAGGTCTTTTTGTATGTCTTGCTTTTTATACATTTATCCGCTAAAATTAAAACATCTTTATCAACTAAATTAAACTATTCTCTATGAATGAAAAAGCGATTATCGGCCTGAAAGCCGTCATTTGGGTGGCCTTGGGGGTCATTTTGTTTAGTGTTCTTTTTGTGAGTTCTAAATTGTTTTTCCCGTTCATTGTCACTAAAACCGTGGCTTTTGATATTTCGGTAGAAGTGATGGTCTTGGCTTATGCTATTTTGTGTTTATTAGACAAAAGTTACCGAATCAAGATTAATTTGACCGTGATTCTGATGTTGGTATATTTGGGAATTCTCACTTTGGCCTCGCTACTAGGCAATGACTTTTATCACAGTTTTTGGAGCAACAACGAGAGAAGCGACGGTATTTTACTATTGATCCATTTGTTTTTATTTGTGGTTGTCTTATCTGGTTTTATGAAAACCATGAAAGAATGGTTGTATGCCTTTGATGGATTCTTGGCGGCCAGTTTTTTTGTCACAGTTGTTTGTTTTGATCAATATTTAGCCATAGCTACCCCGGGGTTTTGGCATGAGCATTTTTTGGCTTCTAGTAATGGCGCTAGGCTCGCCGCCACTATCGGCAATGCTGGTTATGTTGGTGGTTATATGGTTTTTGGAATTTTTATTGCTTTGTTTTTACTTTTTAAACGCAAAAATATTTGGCTCAAAGTTTGTTATGGAATTTTAGCACTACTAGAATTATTTATTGCTATTCAGACGCAGACCCGCGGCGCTTATCTGGCTTTGGTGTTCGGTTTGGGTGTGTTTGTTATTTATTTGGCTTTTGGCTATTATAAAAATCTTTATTTAAAAATTGCGGTTGCCGTTTTGATTGCGCTTGGTATTTTGTCTAGCGTTTTAATTTTTACCAATAAAAATAGAGATTTTATTAAAAATAATCAAATTTTAAATCGCGTGGCTTCAATTTCCCTTTCCGATGGCACGGCCAATAATCGTTTGGCCACCTGGGGTTTTGCTCTTCAGGGCATCAAAGCTAGTCCGATTGTTGGCTATGGCCAAGAGAATTTTTATCAGGTTTTTGACAAATATTTTACCACCAAGAACACCGAAGAATGGTTTGATCGCAGCCATGATATGTTTTTTGATCGCGCTATTACCGGTGGTATTCCGGGTCTTATCAGCTATTTGGCGCTTTTACTTTTGCCATTTTATTTTATCTGGCGTTATTATTTCAAGGAGTATAAGGAAAAAATTGATCAGTCAGAAAATATGGGACGGAGATTTTTTGTGCCCATAATCTTTTCTATTCTTATTATCGCCTATGTTATTCAAAATACTTTCATCTTTGAGGCGCTCGTCACTTATGTGCCGCTCATGCTTATCTTAAGTTTTGCCGGCATGTATAGCAAAAATTTTGACTGGAAATTTTTATCATCATTAAAATTTAAGCAGTTGGTTTTGATTGTTGCGGCCATTTTGTTTATTCCGGCTTTGTATTTTTTTAATATTAAACCGGTCAGAGCCAATATGGATTTGATAAAAGTTTTGTCTTCGCAGACTATGTCTATTGACCAGAGAGTCAATTCTTTTGATGATATTATCAGCCGCAATACCTTTGGCAATCAGGAATATCGCCGGCAATATTTTTCTTTTTATCAAGAGCTTTTGAATTATTTCATGCAGAATGCCGATTTTCAGAAAAAAATCGGAGTAGAGAAAATGGCTTCCATTGCCAATAGTATGGAAGTCCAATTGTTGGATCAGGTTTCTGAAAATCCGCACAGCGTGGCCAATTATCTGATGCTGCTCCAATTCTATAACATGTCTTATAATTTCAATACTTCTTGGTTTGACAAAGCGGTCTCCGCGTATGAGAAGGCCAAGAGTTTAAGTCCGGGCCGGCCTCAAGTGTATTACCAGGGCGCTCAAGCTTATTTCAATTTGGCGCGTTATGCCGCTTATCAAAAGCAAGACGCTCAAATGAAAGACGCTTATAGCCATATGGCGGATTTGTTTTATGGGGGGTCGTCTGAAAATTATTATTTGGATAAGCGTTTTGATAATTTGTCCCAATTATTGTCAAATTTTTCCACTGACAAGGATTTTACGGCCGTGGTCAAAGATAAGGGCATGGGTGGAAAGAAAATCGCTGATATTTTCAATGAAATGCAAAGCTGGCTGACCAGCGCCAAAGTTGATGATGCTGCCCGCCAAGCCATGCAAAAAACACTTGACGGTTTAAAAGAGAAATATAAATAATCAGCGGTTTTTAATATTTTTTATTTATGATTTTTAGCATTGTTGTTCCTTTGTTTAATGAAGAAAAGCGCATTGATGGCAGCCTTAATAAAATTTTTGATTTTTTTAACAGTTCTAATCAGCAAACAGAATTGATTTTTGTAAATGATGGTTCTACGGATAGGACTCTGGAAAAGTTAAATGGCTACGCTCAAAAATTTGATTTTCAGGTAATCAGTTATAGTCAAAACCGCGGCAAGGGCTATGCGGTAAGGCAAGGAGCACAAAAAGCCAGCGGCGATTGGATTTTGTTCTTTGATATTGATTTGGCCACCCCGCTGGAGGAATTTAATAATTTATTGGCAACCCTTAAAGATGATGACGAGGTGATTATTGGCAGCAGGCGGTTGCCGGATTCAATGATAAAAAAAAGCGAGTCTTTCCTGAGGACTTTTTTGGGCCAATGCTTTACCAAGATATCCAATCTTTTGGCTCCGGGTATAAAGGATTTTACTTGCGGTTTTAAATGTTTTTCCAATCGCGCGGCCAAAGATATTTTTTTTATCGCCAAGATTGACCGCTGGGGCTTTGATACGGAAATTATTTTTATTGCCAGCCTGAAAAAAAAGAAAATAAGACAAATGCCGGTCAGCTGGTCTCATGATACTGATTCACGGGTCAAAGTTTTTGGCGCAATTTTTACTTCCGCCAATGATTTGTTCAGGATAATTTTTTATTATTTATTTGGATATTATAAATAATTTATTGTGTGAAGAAGCAAGAGTACGAGTACATGAACCGATTAGAAAATTCCCATCCTTGGTTTATTGCTAAGAAGAAATTTTTAGTTTTTTCGCTCAATAAATTTGTTCGAGGCCAAAAGCTAAAAGTTTTAGATGTCGGCTGCGGCACCGGCGCTATTTTACAGCTATTGGAAGATCAAGGATATGATGCTACTGGCATTGATTTCAGTGAAATCGCGGTTGATTATTGCCAAGACAAAAAATTAAATGTTTTAAAAGGATCTGCCGAGAAATTAATTTTTAGTGACAGTACTTTTGATGTGATAGTTGCCATGGATTTATTGGAACATCTAAAAAATGACTTGGTTGCGGTTGAAGAATTTAGGCGGGTTTTAAAGCCTGGCGGGTTGGCGATTATCGCCGTGCCGGCTCATCCATCATTATTTTCTATTCATGACGAGGAGCTTCAGCACTATCGTCGATATGGCCGGAAACAATTTTTGGATTTATTTAATCATGGTTGGACAGTGGAAAAAATTTCTTGGATCCATGGTTTGATTTTATTGCCGATAATGTTTAAAAGATTTTTAGCCAAGGTAGGATTCATCAAGGGCCAATCGTCAGATGTCCGGCCGGTGGGAAAAATAACAGAAGTTGTTTTAAATGTTTTGTATAAAGTTGAATTATTTTATTATAAAATTTTTGGTAGGCTGCCTTTCGGTTTATCTCTCTTGCTAGTTGTTAGAAAAAACAGCCATAGAAAATAATATGGATATTTTAAAAAAAATAAACAAAAAAATAATATTGGATTTTTTATATCTCTTGGGCTGGTTGGTTCTAGCTGTTTTTGGGATTTTTAATTACAAAAGATGTTTTTTTGATAAATGTTATTTTAATACTAATTGGCTGTTTGCCGATCCGCAAATCGGTTTTTGGCAGAATCTTATTTCCGGAGGCTTAGTGTCTCTGTTTTTTTTAATAGCCATTGTTTGGAGCTATCATTTTTGGAATAATTATAAAAGCTATAAAAAATCACTGCTTATTTTTATTTTTATAATTTCTTCTTTGTCGGCACTTTTGGTTCTGCCCTTTGGCTCAAGTGATGTTGATTTTTATTACAATTCGGCCAAGGCTGTAACAGCCGGAATAAATCCTTATGTGGAATCGTGGCCTTTGCAAAGGAATTTCAGCTATCCGCCCGACAACATTTCTTTGATTAATGGCATGGCATATGGACCGTTGTTTTTGAGGTTTATACAGGTGTTTTATCAGCTGGCTGGAGGCAATCCTTTTGTCTTTATTGTATTATGGAAAATTTTGATTTTTTTCGCCTATTTGTTTTGTGTCTGGCTTTTATATCCATTAATCAAGCAAAATCAGTGGGCCAAGGAAAAAGATAATTTTATTTTGTTCTGGTTGTGTCAGCCGTTAATTATTTGGGAGTGGCTTGCCAATGGACACTTTGATGTTTTATGGATTGTATTTTTAATCTTGAGTATTTTTTTCAGTCAAAAAAGAAATTGGTTTTTAGCTTTGATTTTTTTGTCTGTTTCTATTTGGATAAAGATTATTCCGATTTTTTTAATTCCTTGGTTGGGAATTTGGTGGCTCAACAACTTGAAAAAAGATTTTAAGATTAAGGAGCTTCTTAGCTTTATTTATGGGATTGGCGGGGGATTGGCGGTGACCATTGTTTCTTGGCTGGGGTTTTGGCGAGGATTGTCTACCATACAACCGATTATTCTGCAATCTAAGTGGGCGGCTGACAGCTTGTTTTCGCTTGTTTATTATTCGCTAAAGCCGGCCTTTGAAATTTTAATTGGCGGCAATTACCATTGGTATTTGACTCGCATCGTCCAATTTTCTTTCTTGATGCTTTTAATTTATTTTTTTTGGCCCATGGTTTGCAAGCTTTGGA
>Ga0194044_10001253_pt1 | contig 12969 bp, 10 predicted proteins | sample JunL4417m_MetaG_FD_155460 | JGI IMG/M metagenome (GOLD analysis project Ga0194044, IMG submission 155460) | Anoxic zone freshwater microbial communities from boreal shield lake in IISD Experimental Lakes Area, Ontario, Canada - Jun2016-L442-17m | ecosystem: Environmental > Aquatic > Freshwater...
CGCCATAATAATACTAATGAATATTATATTGTGTAAAATAAAAATACTTTTTTATATATGTAATATAATGACAAGTAATCTCGAATATTCAAAAATAAATAAGAATAATTCTGAATTAGGAGCAGTAACTTTAAGACAAGGTATTAAATTTAAGAAATATCAAAATAAAATGACAAAAAATATTGAAAAAAAAAATTTATTATTTGAAGGGTTTCAAGGATTAGAAGGAAATTTATCTCAAAGTGATTATTCCAGTTTAGAATCAAAACAAGCCATTGAAAATACACATAGATTAATAAGTCAAACAGATAATACAGTTATTAATCAGCTTCAAGAATTAGATGCATTACAAAATAAATTTAATACTATTTTAGAACAATATAATGGTTCAAATACAGCATTAATGAATTCTACTAAAAGTTTTGTTCAGACTTACGACAGTAATGATAAAAAAAATATTAATGTTTATGTTAATAAAATGTTGAATGATTCTGTCGCAAAATATGTTAATATTTTCAATAATACACCTGATCCAAATGTTATGACAATGATGGAAGGTGAGTATAATTATGATTCATGTAAAAGTGCTGCTGAAAATAATGGATATAAATTTTTTGGTTTAAATAATGCAAATTCAGAAACTCAAAATGCAAATTGTCTTGTAAGTAATTCACAAAGCGAGTATAGCGCCAATGGTTCATTTATATCCCGATGTAATAAAGGAAATGATGGTTTCACTTATGGTGGTCCTTGGACGAATGCTATATATTCAACAACAAGTAATTCATTTAAATATTTGGGTTGTTATGCAGATGGTCCTGATCGAGCAATGACTATGAGTGGTCCCGATATGTCAAAATATAGTAGTGTATATGTTCTAGGAAATTCTAGTATTGGACCATGGGGAAATTCCAATTTTCCGGATACCAATGCTTCTTGGATATGGTATACCCCTGACGCACAAAATGGTGCACCTGATAATTCAGGAGCACCAACAACATTTATTTATGCATACAACTATGACGGAACGAATTATGTAAATGCTACTATTTTTGGAATGTGTGATGATAATAGTATCATTTATTTAAATTCGCAAAAAATAGGAGAAATAAATGGTGGATGGGATCAAAGTCCAATAGAAGTGCCTATAACTATTGCACCAGGTATGAATTATATAGAAGTTTCGGCTTATAATACAGGTGGACCTGCAGGGTTAATAATGACAATTATGAATGGTGATCAAGTTCTATTGAATACAAACAGTGAGTGGAAATATACAAATGAAAGTATTTCAAATCTTACACCAGGAGGACAGCAATTTTCGGTATCCACATGCCAAAAATATGCATCGAGTAATGGATATTCTTATTTTGGATTGCAAAATGGACTTGCTGGTAATTCACAATGTATGGTTAGTAATGATTTGAATACAAGTACTAGATATGGATCAGCTGATGGTTCTGTAAAATTGAATGATGGAAATATATATGGGTTAAAAGACACGATTTCTGTATATAAATTAGATAATGTTGGAAATTCGAAAAATATGGGAAAAGTTGGATATGTTAATGAAGATTCGCAATTAGCTGAATATCCGGATTCCATGTTCTCCATTGATGCAGATACAAATATGCCTATTATAAATAATAACATAAGTTGTAGTAAAAAAGTGATAGGAATTGATACTCTCGACTGGAATAATTTTGTAAATATGGGTGTTCCAATGAGTAATGATACTGTATGTGGATTAGAAAAAGCAACAGAAAATGAAAATATTAACAGAGATGCCTTAAAAATTCAATTATCTTCTATAGCAGATCAAATTGTTAATAAAATAAACTATTTACAATCATTAAATTCTAATTTAAATAATCAAATGGGTATTGATAAAACCGTTTTAGATAAAAATTTAATAAAATATAAAACATTAAGTAAACAATATAATCAATATAAAAACGAAGATAGTACAAATATTAATGGAATATTAACCGATAGTGATATAGTTTTATTACAAGAAAATTATTCATATTTATTTTGGAGTATTTTAGCTATTGCAATTATTACGATAACAATAAACATATTTAAAAAATAAATAAATCAAATAAAATAAATCAAAATAAAATAAATCAAAATAAATAATATTTTTATTATAATAAGTGTAAATAAATCATTATTATATAATTTATCAATATATAATATATAGTAATGAATTCTGACACCCCTAATACATCATCTGCAGCATTAACATTACAAAATCAAAATCAAAATATAACTGATATTGAGGAAGGTCGATCTCAAACATTATCTAATATTACTGAGCTTCAAAACATTGAAAAAGAATACTTTAGTAAATTAAATAATGATCTGTCACAAAATGCGCTTACACAAGAAGAAAAAGATAAACTTGTTCAAAAAATCAATGAGATCTCACAAATGCGTATCAATTTATATAAAAATTTAGATGGAATGTATTCATTCTATCATTCAAATGTAGCATCTACAAGAGACACGATTGATGAACAAAATATTGCTATTGATATTGTAGAAAAAGAATTAAATGAGAGTAAATTGAAAATGAAAGAAATAGAACAAGAAAAATATAATAAATTAAGATTAGTTGAAATTAATAATTATTATAGCGAACAATATAACGATCATTCTGGTATAATGAAAACAATTATTATTATATGTATTCCAGTAATAATATTAACTATTTTATCCAATAGTGGAATTTTACCTAAAAATTTATATTTAGTTTTATTAGTAATAATTGTTGTTGTAGGTGTTATTTATTTGGGAACAAATATTATTTATTCAATGAGTCATGATAATATGAATTACCAAGAATATACATGGAATTTTAAACCAGAAAATGCACCACAAGTAGATACATCCGGTACTGGAGGCGTCGATCCTTGGGATAATTCTACAAATGATACTTGTCAAGGACAAGCTTGTTGTGATACTGGTTATATTTATGATTCGAGTCCAAGTGTAAATAAATGTATTCCAACTGATTCTTTAATGCAATCAACGAATACATCTAATACATCTTCTGAAACAACCTCAGTTATGGAATCAATGAATAATATGGAATATATTCCTGGTGCAAGTGAGAATGTTTTTGGAAACAATTCAAATTTTGCTAGTTATAAAAAAAACAAATAATACTATATTATAGTAATGTCAAGTTCTGGTATGTATAATAATATGTTAAAGAAACAACAAGAAACCACAAATCAAATAAATCAATTATTACAACAAACTTCTCAATCATTATTATGTGGTCCTGGAACTGAATGTGAGAAAACAAGAAATTCGGAAGATTTACAACAAAAATATTTAGACTCTCAAACAAATCTTCAAACAGCACCTTATCAAGAGAAACAAGCAGAAAAAAATTATTACACATATACTCAAGGTGACTCGGCATATAACGATATGATTAGAGCAAGACTTGTAAAAGAGGCAGAAAACAAAACAAATGATATATTAATTAATTTTAATCAAAATGTTAAAAAAGCTACACAATTAAATGATACATTATCCAGTTTGACTATTGATTATGAACATATTTTAGAATTATATAAAAATTATGTTCAAGAGAATGAAATTTTAAATAATAAAATAATTTCATTTGGCACTGATTTAGTGACAAGTGATCGAAAAACATATTATGAAGATCAAAATTATGATATATTAGTTAGTTGGTACTCTATTTGGCGTTGGATATATTTTATATTATTAATTGTGTTTGCATTTGGCATATTCTTGTCAAAAAGTTCCTATTCTATATGGGCAAAATTGGGATTATTGGGCATATTTATATTATTTCCATATTTTATCAATTATTTAGTATTTTATTTACTAAAAATCGTCGTAAATCTGCAATCCCTTTTACCAAAAAATGTTTATAATAGTTTATAATTTATATAATTTATAAATAATTTTTTTATTTATAAATTACACTACAAAATACAATGCTTATTTTTTTGCCTTTTCAAAGTTCAAAAGGTATTGGATTTTGACACCATCGATGATTATTCCAGATTCTTCTTCTAAATTTTCATCCATCTCGATGCCTAACCAAAATGTTTCACACTCGCCTCTGCAATCAGGATGATAAATAGGATTAATCCCATCATCAACTATCTTATCATTAAGATGACCACAATTTTCGCAATAAACACCATCACCAAGATAATACATAAAGGTTCTACGATTCAATTCATTAAGACATTCTTGTTGTTGGTCGTGTTGTTGGTCGTGTTGTTGGTCGTGTTGTTCTTTTTTTTCTCTCTTGATTTGTCGTTTGATTTGTTCTTCACGAGAGAAATCATTGTTATTTGTTGTTCTCATTCTGTTTTAGTTAATCGTTACACTCAACAATAGTATGCATTATATTTCTTATATTAAAGTAAATCAATTTTTAAATAAGTTATTTTTTCTATAAATATTATAAATGAAACAGACAAAACAAAGAAAAATCCCAATACGTTATTTACCAAAGAATTTAACTAAAAAAGATAAGCAAAAACAAATACAAATGTTAAATAAATCCAAAAAATTATACAAAAAACACCAATATTTTACAAGAAAACCATTAACATCTTATAAAAATAAGCCATCTAACCATATAACAACAGCTCTTAAAATGTATAAAGTAGATAAAATTACCCCTAATAAAACTTTATCTCTCAAGACAGGATGTTCAATAGATGCATTAAATCAGATTGTTAAGAAAGGTGAAGGCGCATATTATTCTTCTGGTTCACGACCGAATCAAACACCACAATCGTGGGGATTTGCGCGATTAGCCAGTTCCATTACATCAGGGAAATCGGCAGCAGTTGATTATAAAATTTTAGAAAAAGGATGCAACCATAAAAAGCGTGCGTTTATTTTAGCAAATAAAGCGAAACAGAAATATAAATTTGGACATTCGAAAACAAAAAAAGTTAAAATATAAATAAAAAATTATTATGAAATAAATATTAAAATTATTTAATATTTATTATTTATTTACTACTGTAACTGAGAATGTTTATAAATTAAATTCATTTTTATAAATTCATTTTTATAATTTGATTCATCTATAAATCATCAATATCATTGAAATCGCCATCTTGATCGTATAAAATTTCCACTCCATGCCATCCATCTCGTTTCGCTTTATCAAATTTATTATCCATATACTCATATAATTCCACACCTTTTGGCATTTTTCTACTCCCCTGTTGTTCTTGAAACCATAATTTAAATTGTTCATAAAGCTCACTCTTTTTAATTATCTTGCCTTCTTTTTTACCAACCATATCAGCAACAAATGCTGAAATATGATCTTGACCTTGTCTATACTTATTTGACGACGCTTTTACAATATCACATTCACCTACGACTCCTTGTTTCTCAAAAGCTAATTTTACCAACATACTTGCAAGTACACCGGCCCAACCCTTCAATTTATCTTTTAAATTCAAGTCTTTTGGAAATTGATAAGGATTATCAGATATTTGAAATGACTCGCCAGGATTAACAAACTTCGACATGAAATCACAAATTCTAATACGCCTCCAAGTGCCATCATCATTACTCATCACTTCAAATAATGTATTTGTACATAAAACCAAATGAAACTGAATTGGAAATGTTTCCTGTTCATGATATAATGCTCTACCTGATAATGTTGAATCACCAGTAAGTTGTTTCATCATACCCTCATTAATTCTTGCATCTTTGGAAGGTTCTTGCATTACAGCAAAACGCACACCTTTTAATTGAATAATTTCCGAAGATGTTCCACCAATACCAGGCCTTTTCTCTGTTACCAATGTTACAGGAATGTTTCCATAATAATCACCCAAAGTATAACTCATTAAATCTGTAAACATTGATTTGCCATTACTACCACTACCACGATAAATATTAAATGTTTGATTAATATTTTCACCTATTAATACAGATGCTAAATGTTCCCACATATATGTATTCAATGATTTTATAGGAAATAACTGATCCATAAATCTAAGAATATTATTAGAAATTTCGCCATGCTTTTCTAAATCAAAAGACTCATAATTAATATTTGTAGACTTTGTAATGTAATCTAACGGCATTCCATCTCTAAAAACACGATTTTTAATATCAATTACTCCATTACGAAAACACATAAGCCATTTGTTCGAGTCCATATTTTTATCAAAATCTTTATCAAAGAATAATGCAGCCGCTTCACGCATAATATTATTTTTATCATTTGTTCTTTTTAATCTGGATGATATTTCAGTTCCTACTTTCACTCGTTTACTCATACTTGCATATCTATCCTCAGTTGGGTCATAATGTTGCATTTCATTCATCCATGAATTTACTTTGCTGTGATATGCATTGTACATATCTACAGATATAAACATTCTCAGTGACTCTCCTCTATCTAACTCCCATCTATGATCTTTGAAAATATACCATGTTTTATTTATTAAACTACTACAAACATATTTTTCTTTACACATTTGATGTAAAACAACTGCAAAATCAAATTCGGTAGGACTAGACAAAGTTTCTTCAATATAATAATCACGTGTTGTTTTTTTCACTCTTTCGTAATCATCAAATGCATCTTGTTTTGCCCAATACATAATCGAACGAATTGTAACACCATTTGGTTTATCTTTGAAATATCTATTCCACTGATAATACAAATTTGGAATTGTACTATAATCAAAATCGCTTGCTTTACTTCTTAACATTACCCAAGACAAAAACAATCTTTCATCTGTATGTTTTAATGCAAAAGCAACCGATCGATTTAATAAATGTGATCCTGGTTCATAATATTTTGCCGGCAATACTTGTGCGTATTCATGTGCTTCTTTAATATAGTATTCATTAAAATTTAATTCTTTCATAATTTTATCAACAGCCATTTTTAATTTATCTGCATCTACAATATCTTCCAGTTGAATATTATTTTCTAAATCTTCATCATCATTACAGAGTAATTTTAATTTACTTTTACTACTTGTCTTTTTTGCTTTTTTAACACCATTTTTAGATCGTTTTTCATATTCATCGGTTATTTTGGGGTTCAAATCAAATTTAATATGCTCGTCATATTGTGCTGATAATTTGTATAAATCTTTGGATAAATCAATTTCAGTTGTTTTTCTCTCTTCTAACATAAATTCGCCATCTCTTGAATCATAAGAAACTAAATAATATTGTTTTAGTTCGTATGCTTGATTACCAGGTTTTCTTGAACCATACATTTGCCAATTTGTTGTTCCTTTGCTAATTCCTTCATCAAAAACGGAATCCCAACTATTTATTATAGGTAGTTCCCAAATATCGCCAATTTTTGCTATAATTTTATCACGCAACATCATCTGCAAAATATGATCCATTTGTATACCAATAATAATATGTACACCATCTTTTGTTAAACTTCCATCTGCTAACCTATTTACATCAGGTTTTTCAAAAACATATACTGGAAAAATTTTATTTTCTTCGAAAGTCAATAATTCCTTAAGTTCTTCTAAATATAATAAATTTATCAAGTCAAGAATATGTTCTTTTGAATGCTGTCTTGTATCTACATCAATGCTGTATCTTAAATCGACATCAATCAAAATCGCACCATTATTTTCTAATTGTTTTTCAGTTAAATATTCCATTTTCTTTTTTACAAAAATATGATCATAATAAAGTTTCATAAATGATTTTTGTTGTTCTTTTGGTATAATGTAAGACCCTCCATAAATATTTAATTGTTGATCTGGTATTCTTGTATGTGTAGGTGAAACATTTGATTTATTTTTTTCATTCTTAGCACTATGCTTAGCTAAAAATTCATTTAAATCTTTGAATTGATTCGTACTATCCATATTTGTTATGTTAGTATTATATATTGATATTTTTCTATTTCAGTTTTTTTTATTATTAATATAAAAATATAATCATTGATTATTCATTAAATTATTGAAGGTTATCTTTCTTTTTATGTGTATTTTTTTTATTTTTTTGACCTTTTTGACCTTTTTGACCTTTTTGACCTTTTTGATCTTTTTGACCTTTTTGACCTTTTTGACCTTTTTGACCTTTTTGACTTTTTAATACTACCTCCAAAACCAGACATTTTACTAACACTAAAACCATGCTCATTACGCAATGCTTCTTCCTGTTCATTCATTTCTTTATATTCCCCTTCTGTTAGTACTTCTGATGAAGAACGGCAACTTGTGTCAACTATATTCAAAATATTAAAACCCAGTATTTTAGTAACTAATTGAATAAATTGAAAATCGGCCACATCAATTCTATCCTCTAATATTATAAATCTATAATTAGCTATTTCTTCGTCTGTAAATATTGGGACATCTTCATACTCTGTTTTTTTTTTATTTTTATAAGATTTTTTTATTTTAAAATTTAAAATACCATTTACCAACTCTATATATTTATCACTAAATGGAGTACTTATTTTTTCTCGCAACACACGACACAAATAATCATAATTTTTACCAGTAAATGGTGCAACTGGTGTCATTTGTTCGAATATTTGTAATATTTGGGTTAATACTGTTTTACTTGATAAAATTAATCGAGATCTTGAATAATAATCGCCCGGATTAATAGTGAAATATTCTTCGGGATTTCTTATACCCCTGAATAAACCATTCAATTCACCTTGTATTATTTCTATTTTATAACTTAATAATTTTTCGAATTGTTCTCTAATATTTTCAATTGGTATAAGTTCTCGTGTAAGAAGTAAACCATAAGTCTTTCTACATTCTTCTAGATCCCGAAATGTAAATATTTTGTTAATTGTTCTAGGACCAATAGTACAAGGTGTTTGTGCTCTATATTGGTCAATAAGTGGACCACTTTTTAAAGAAGAATGATATTTTTTTCCAGGAGCACCATAACTAAACTCTCTCGTATATTTTTCTTCAAACTCTTGCTGTAATGCACATAAAATTTCAATTGAAGTACTAGAACAACTTTTATCCTGATTAAATTTTTCGATTATTGATGTATAAAATTCATTAAAAAAAGCAGGAGTTAAAAAAGTAGAGCACCCAAATGTTCCAGCTAAACTAAATACAGAAAAATGACTATAATCAAATATTGAAGTGCTTAATCGTTGCCTTGGTAGTTCATTACCATGTGCTTTTATAAATAAAGTCACAACTTTACATGATTGCTCTTCACCTTTTCTTGTTACTAATTTTTCAATTTCACCGGTTTGATCTCTTCTTTCATCTGTTTTACCGATTATTTGTTCATCTGCACTCATTTTGCTTGTTTGTTCATCTGCACTCATTTTGCTTGTTTGTTCATCTGCAACCATTTTGCTTGTTTTACTTCTTCGGGTTCTTCCACTCATATATTATATTAATATTATCTGTTTGTTGTTACAAAATAAATATTAATTTAATTATAAAAAAACATAAACATAAATTCATAAATATATGAAATAGATTATAATGTCAGAGACCAAAAATATAGTTATAAAAAAGGAAACAATTAGTCGATTATTAAAAGATGTTAAAAATATTATACAAAATCCACTTACAGACAACGGTATTTATTACATTCACGATGACGAAGATTTGTTAAAAGGGTATGCAATGATTGTTGGTCCTTCAGAAACCCCGTATTTTGGTGGTTTTTATTTTTTCGAGTTTAAATATCCGTCTGATTATCCATATAGCCCACCACTTGTCACATACATGACCAATGGAGACAATATTCGATTTAATCCGAATTTGTATGTTAATGGGAAAGTCTGCATTTCTTTGTTAAATACATGGAGAGGGGAACAATGGACATCGTGTCAAAGTATTTCAACTATATTATTAAACTTATGTACACTTCTTTGTAAAGATCCATTATTAAATGAACCAGGTATTTCAAAATATCATGCAGATTTTAATAAATATACTTCAATTATTGAATATAAAAACATAGAAATTGCTATTCTACGAATGGTATCAAAACATCCTAGTACATTTAATGATAAATTTAATATATTTTATCCATTTATAAAAGAAATTTTTTTGAAAAATAATGATTTAATACTAAAATATTTAGAGGAAAAATCTATTAGTGATAATAATTCAGTCACACTAATAACATGTATGTATTCAATGAATGTGAAAATTAATTATGAATATTTATATGACCAGTATAAAAAATTTTTAAATAAATTCTTGGAAAATAATTTGTAATTTGTAATTTGTAATTTGTAATTTATTTTAAAATTGAATTAAATAAATAATGTAAAAGTATATTATAATCACAAAAATGCACTTCTGTTCTGAATGTCAAAACATGTATTATATTAGTATTGATTCTGAAAATACTAATAAGTTAGTATATTATTGCAGAAATTGTGGACATGAAGATTCAACACTAACTATTAATAATATTTCTGTTTCAAAGACTCAAGTGACAAGTAGTGATCAAAAATTTTTACATATTATAAATAAATATACAAAACTTGATCCAACTTTACCGCGAATTAATAAAATTAAATGTCCTTTTGCTGATTGCGAATCAAATAAGTCTGATTCTGTTGAACGAGAAATTATATATATACGATATGATGATGTGAATATGAAATATGTTTATTTGTGTACTATTTGCGATGCTGTCTGGAAAAGTGATGAACAAAAATAATTATTTATTTAAATAAAAATTGAAAAAAATATATTAAAAGTATCTTTAGTAATATTAATAATCCAAATATGAAGTTTTCAAAATTTAATGAGAATAATGGTAATGAGAATAATTCTGATGATGATTCGGATGATGAATCTGTAAATAGTAATAGTGATAGTGATAGTGAAAATGAAGGTGAAAATATCGACATTGAAGGCGAAGATCTTGAAGAAGGTGTTGATGAAGTTGGTGATGTAGACGATGATGAAATTGATGGAGGTGATTATAAAATTGGGGGTGCTGAAGATGATGATGATGATGATGATAATAATCCAACATCTTCTGTTATAAACCCATTAGCGCCACTATTACAATCAGATGATGAAGATGATGAAGATCATATGGATGAGTCATATTTGCAAAAATTTAATGCAAATATAACTAGAAATTATATTTCAGAGTTCCATCCTGAGTGTTCTATTAATAATTATGATGAAATTGCAGGATTAACAAAAATTATTAGGGATTCAGAAAATAATATTATTGATGATTTACATAAAACATTACCATACTTAACAAAATATGAAAGAGCAAGAGTGTTAGGTCAAAGAGCCAAACAAATAAATTCAGGTGCAAAAGTATTTGTAAAAGTTCCAGAAAATATTATTGATGGTTATCTAGTTGCAGAATTAGAATTAGCTCAAAAAAGAATACCTTTTATTATTAGAAGGCCAACACCAGGTGGTGGGTGTGAATATTGGAATTTAAAAGACTTAGAATTAATACAATATTAAATTGGTTAAATAATTATTTGATTAGTATTATAGATAATAAATATATTTAGTATTAAAAATATTTATTTTTTATTATTAAATATTAAATATTTAATAATAAGAATGAAAGTCGCTTTATGTTTTATAATAAATTACGAACATCAATTAAACAAAGAAGAAATTTGGAAAGATTGGATAGAGCCTAATAAAGATATAATCAATATATATTTTCATTACAAAGACTTTGATTTAATAGAATCAGATTGGATTAAAAAAAATGCATTACCGAGAGAATATTTAATGCAGACAGATTATTTACATATTGTTCCTGCTTATATATCCTTATTAAATTATGGAATGAAGAAAGATGGTTCTAACCAATGGTTCTGTTTTTTAACGGATTCGTGTGTGCCTATCATTTCTTCTCTCAAATTTAGAGAATTATTCTTTGAAAATTATGAAAAAACATTTATGAGTTGGAAACAAGCATGGTGGAATAATGCTTATGTAAAAAGAGCCAATTTACATTATTTAGAACCGAAATATCATTTAGCAAATACTCCTTGGTTTGTCTTAAATCGTGCAGATGCTTATAGATGTATTAATTATTCACAAATAAATAAAAGTATTTATAATTTAATCTGTCAAGGGAATGTTGCCAATGAAAGTATTTTTGCAATAATGTTATGTGCACAAAAAAGCTTAAAATTTGTAATAAATGAAGATACGACAGCAACAGATTGGTCGCGGATGATGAGTGCGACGAGTCCGTATCTTTTTAAAAAAGGAAATAACAAAAATAATGAAAATAACAAAAATAATGAAAATATAAAAGATATCAAATTTATTGATGATTATGTGAAAAAAAATAAATACACAATGTTTCTTAGGAAAATTGATAAAAGTTTTCCAAATGATATATTATTAAAATATATAAAAGATGATAATGAAAATACTAAAACTATAATAAAACGAAAAAATAGAATATTTTTATTACATAAAAAAATATTATTTGATAAATATTATTATTATTTATCATATTTTTTTAATAAAAACTTTAATGCTTTTTTATTTTTTGGATGTATCTTTATTCTTTCTAACCTTTCAAATGCAGTTAATTATGAATTATAACAAGTTTCTAACCTTTCTAACATTTCCACCTATTTCCACATTCAATACAACAAACAAATGTTGTCATAGGTTCATCAGCTGATCTGGTTTGCATTTGATAATAAGTACATTTATTAGAATGACATTTTCTACACTTAAAAGTATCAGTTGCAGCTTCAATTGTTACTTCATGTTTATTTTTATCTCGTTTTATTTTTTCTTGAATCATTGTTTCCCATTTCTCCGGTTTCATTTCTTGATGTGTCATAAATGCAACATTATGAGATTTGATTGTTCCATTTTGAATTTGTATTAATAATTCAGGATTCTTCAAATTAATATATATACTTCTCAAACGATCAATATAAATTTGTGTAAAATATGGGTTATCCCATTTTTTTACGACTTTTCTATTAAC
>Ga0194044_10001257_pt1 | contig 12943 bp, 23 predicted proteins | sample JunL4417m_MetaG_FD_155460 | JGI IMG/M metagenome (GOLD analysis project Ga0194044, IMG submission 155460) | Anoxic zone freshwater microbial communities from boreal shield lake in IISD Experimental Lakes Area, Ontario, Canada - Jun2016-L442-17m | ecosystem: Environmental > Aquatic > Freshwater...
AGCCCTGAAGGACGCCGCCGAGGTGCTCGCTCCCATCAAAGACTCGCTACTCGCCGACGACTACGCGACATATATTGCAGACCGGCTGTTCGCCGACTTCGCAACGGTGCGCCGCGCAATCGCAGCGGCTCGACCTACGGTCTCACACGCTGCCCATGTCGACGAAACCGACACTGCACCGCAGGCTGAAGTGGCTGATTCACCGCAGCTTCGTGCGGAGCGAGAGCTCCTAGACCTACTGCTGAGAACACCGGCGCTGCGCTCAGGGGCACAGTTCTTGCTTTCCGATGACCTACTGACCGACCCAGCCCACAGACTCATCGCACAATCCATAGCCGACTCCGCTCCTGGGGCGACCGCAGCCGAGATTCTCGGCTCGATTCAGGCGCGGATGCCGGCTGCGGCGTCGGCACTAGCGGGCTCGACTCTGGAGGTTTCCGGAGGCGAAGAAGCCCAGCGAGCACAGGCCGAACTGGTCGGCAAGCTCAAGGAGTTCGATCTTGAGCGGCGAATTGCTAGGGGTAAGGCGCGACTGAAGATGCCCGGCTCTCTCCAGGATAAGTCCGAGGAGGCCGAGCTGTTCAGGAGCGTCTCAGCGTTGCAGAGCGAGCTCGATCGACTGAGAAGCGGCGTTCGAGGCAACTGACATGATCTGGAGGCGTGAGATTCCGCGTGACCGATAAACCGAGCACGACCCCCAAGAGCACCAAGCGCACTGCGGCCGCAAAGCCAGTAGCGGCGGTGAAGCCTGTTGTGAAGGCTGCCGCGAAGCCTGCGGTCGCTACCGCGAAGCCTGCAGCCGCTGCCGCGGCCAAGAGCCCTGCGCCGAAGCCGCCTGCTGCTAAGGCTGCGCCCAAGGCCACAGCTCCGAATGCGGCTGCGAAAGCAGTGCCAAAGGCGGCTGCCCCGAAGGCCACCCCAAAGGCTGCGTCAAAGGTGGTGGCCCCTAGAACCGCCGCAAAAGCTGCGGCGAAGCCAGCCCCGAAGGCTGCCGCACCAAAGCCCGCCGCGCCTAGGCCGGCTGCGAAGGCAACTGCCCTGAAGGCTGCCGCACCAAAGCCCGCCGCCGCCAAGCCGGCTGCGAAGACGGCCGCCCCCAAGCCGACGGCCACAAAGTCGCGTGCGAGTACCAAGCACTCTCTTGAGCTGGAGCTGTCCGAGGTAAAGACGCTCACCAAGATGGGGAAGTCCAAGGGCAACCTCACCGATGAGGAGATTCATGGTGCGCTGTCTGACATCAATTTGACTGATCAGCAGTTCGACAGCATCTACACGCACTTCCGCGACAGCGGTATCAACGTTCCAGATGAGGCTGCTGGCGACTCGGCGTCCATTGTGGGTGACATTGCTGCTGCAGGTGGAGTCTCGGTGACCGACTTTGTTGCCCTCGAGTCCGACACCGACATTCCTGAAGCAGACATTATCGACATCCCGCTCCCTCCAAAGGTCGCTCCGGCCAAGACGGCCAAGAAGAAGCCCAAGAAGCGGGAGAACCTCAACGCGGTCGCACCGCTCACCGGGGATCCCGTACGGATGTACCTCAAGGAGATCGGCAAGGTGCCGCTGTTGACGGCGGCGCAGGAGATCGACCTTGCGATGAAGATCGAGGCGGGTCTGGAAGCGGGGGCACGCATCGAGGATGCGCGCATCTCGGGCGCTCCACTCGACCGTGCCGACAAGCGGCGGCTGTCTCGCATGGAGCAGGTCGGTATCGATGCCAAGCAGCAGCTCGTCGAGGCCAACCTGCGACTCGTTGTGTCTATTGCGAAGCGCTACGTGGGACGCGGGATGCTCTTCCTCGATCTCATCCAAGAAGGCAACCTCGGCCTGATTCGCGCCGTCGAGAAGTTCGACTACACCAAGGGCTTCAAGTTCTCCACCTACGCAACGTGGTGGATTCGTCAGGCTATCACGCGTGCGATCGCCGACCAGGCGCGCACGATCCGAATCCCCGTGCACATGGTCGAGACCATCAACAAGCTCATCCGCGTACAGCGTGGCCTGCTGCAAGAACTCGGGCGCGAACCTACTCCCGAGGAGATCGGCGACCTTATGGAGATGACCGCCGATCGCGTTCGCGAGATTCTCAAGATCAGCCAAGAGCCGGTCAGCCTCGAGACGCCCATCGGCGAGGAAGAGGACAGCCAGCTCGGCGACTTCATCGAGGATGGTGAGGCGGTAGTTCCGCCTGACGCCGCGAGCTTCTCGATGCTCCAGGAGCAGCTCTCCAAGGTGCTCGACGGCTTGGCCGAGCGCGAGCGCAAGGTCATCGAGCTACGCTTCGGCCTCACCGACGGGCATCCCCGCACGCTGGAGGAGGTTGGTCGCGAGTTCGGAGTGACCCGCGAGCGTATTCGCCAGATCGAGTCCAAGACGCTCTGTAAGTTGCGGCACCCGAGCCGTTCCAGCAAGCTCAAGGACTACTTGGAGTAGATCAGCATGCGTGCTGCGACATGAATGTAGCGTGAGGCCTCGCGAAAGCGGGGCCTCACCACATGTCGACCGTATGGCGTTCGCACATAGAAGGCCCGTAGCACGAAGGCCCCGCATCGCTGCGAGGCCTTCGGTCATTTCTGGCTCCCCGGGCAGGACTCGAACCTGCAACATTTCGGTTAACAGCCGAACGCTCTACCATTGAGCTACCGAGGAATGAGTTGGCGCCACCCGCTGGGCGGCAGACGACAGTATACGAACGGTGAACGGGCTTTGCAACGGGCATTCCTCCAATTCCGGCTTTGAACGTGCTGTCGCCGCAGGCTGCAGTTGGATTCTGCTCGGAAACTGGTAAGGATCTTCGGCCAAGCTGTCGGCAAGGACCGAACAGGTGCATTGGGAAAGCCGGGTCAACGTGTGCGAGAGCGTGAGCGTGGGGGAGTGGGTCGTGCGGTGGCTCGCCGACTATGCGGTCGTCAGGGTCTGTGGTTCGACGTATCGCGGCTATGAAGGCGTTGTGCGGCGCTACATAGTGCCTCAGATCGGTGACGTGCCACTGGAAGGACTGCGTCCTGAGATGGTCCAGGCATTGTATCGGAGGCTCCAGCGGCCGGGGGGCGGGCTCAAGGGCAAGCCGCTCTCGGCACGCACAGTCCTCCAAGTACACGTTGTGCTGCACCAGTCACTGCGCAAGGCCGTCGCTTTGGGTAGGATCGACTCCAATCCAGCCGACCGCGCTCAGGGTGTGGAGCGGCCCCGGATCCGATACAAGCAGATGATCTCCCTCGACGAGCATGAGACGGCTCAACTATTGGCGCGCTGTGAGGGAACTCGGCTCTACATTCCTGCGCTTCTCGCGGTGACCACAGGGCTCAGGCGTGGCGAAATGCTCTCTTTGACCTGGGCCGACATCGACATGGAGCGCTCGACCCTCGGCGTGTACCGGACGTGGGACAGGCGGGGTGCTCGCTACGAGCTCAAGGAGCCAAAGACCCGGCGTTCTCGGCGTGTGGTGGTCATGCCCGAGATCACGACCGATGCGCTCCGAATCCATCGTGGCAGCCAGACACGTCGACAAGAAGAGCTCGGGGCGAGGTACTGCACTACGTACGGGAACCTCGTCGTATGCATGCCAGACGGTACACCATGGCCCCCAGACAGCTTCTCAAGCGCCTATCGGGACTTCATCCGCAAAGAGGGACTCAGGGGCCGTTTCCACGACCTGCGACGCTCACACGGCTCACAACTCATCAAGGTCGGGGTGCCGATGAAGGTGGTGTCGGAGCGGCTGGGGCACGCGTCGACCGCGTTCACGATGGACGTCTACACGGATGTGCTGTCGGGAATGCAGGAGGACGCCGCGGCTAGGATCGATTCGATGCTGAAGGCGGCTGTGATGCAGTACGGGGAGGCGTGCGGGTCCCGTCGGGAGGAGACTCTGTGGTCCGAGGTGCCCGAGCGAGCAGGCGATAGTATTGCATGACGATATGTCTATCGATAGACTATCGGTAGTACGAAGGAGGTCTCATGGACGTAGTCACCATCTCGCCCAAGTTCCAGGTCGTCATCCCCAAGCAGGTCCGTGACCAGCTGCATCTCGTCCCTGGACAGAAGGTGCAAGCTGTTGCCTATGCCGGGCGAGTGGAGTTCATCCCGGTGCGTCCGGCCCGCGAGCTTCGCGGGATTCTACGCGGAATGGATACGAACGTATCTCGTGACGAGCAGGACCGCGTGTGAACGTCGTCGATTCCTCGGCGTGGTTGGAGTACTTCGGGGACGGTCCATGCTCGGATGAGTTCGCCGAGGCGATCGAGAACACGGCTGAGCTGGTCGTACCATCCCTGACGATCTTCGAGGTATTCAAGCGCACCTTCCAGCTGAGAGGCGAGGCCGTTGCGCTTGAGGCAATTGCGATCATGCTTCAGGGGCGTGTCGTTGATGTCTCGGCATCGATGGCGCTCGACGCTGCTCGCATCTCGCTCGATGAGGGTCTGCCGATGGCCGATTCCGTGATTTTAGCTTCAGCGCGCGGCGAAAGTGCGGTGCTTTGGACGCAAGACGCGCACTTCGCTGGTTTGCCCGGTGTTCAGTATCGGGAGAAGCAATAGCGGGGTGCGGCGAGACAGGCGCAGGATTGAATCGATCAGGAACATCGGTGCAGGCTGATGTACCATACCGTCCGAAGGCAGCCGCAGCCTCATGGCCGGCCTGCTCTAGCGCTGTCACGTGACGCGATCTGTGTGAAGCCCCAAACGGGCCCGTAGCTCAATGGTGGAGCAGGGGACTCATAATCCCTTGGTTGTAGGTTCGAATCCTACCGGGCCCACCACCATCTACCTGCGCAAATGCGGTGCTCATGGCAGCATGGCCAACGTCACGATCCCCCAAAAGTAGCCATGGAGTAGCCATTACGACCCTGACCGCGCCGAGGTACTCGACCCACTTCCCCCTAGCGGCTATACTTGGGATAGCCTGCAGGGAGGGACGAAATGATCACCAAGGTGCAAAAGTGGGGCAACAGTCAGGGGCTGAGGCTGTCCAAGGAGGTCTTGGCTGACGTGGAGATCGCCGTCGGCGACGCCGTCGAGGTGGCCGCGCGCGACGGCGCGCTCGTCATCACTCCCGTTCGCCGAATCCGGGGTGGAGTTGATCTGGCCCAGCTTGTGCGCGAGATTCCGGCAGACTACGAGCCATCCCCGGTCGACTGGGGTCCTCCGAGTGGCCGAGAGGTCTGGTAGATGGCCGAGTACATCCCTCAGCGGGGAGACTTCATCAGCCTGACCTTCAACCGGCAGTCAGGGCACGAGCAGCGCGGGCGTCGGCCGGCATTGGTGGTGAGCAACGATCTCTTCAATCGGCACACTGGTCTGTGCGTCGTGTGTCCGATCACCAACACACGCCGCGAGTATCCCTTCCATGTTGCGATACCAGAAGGTCATCCGGTCACCGGTCTCGTGATGGTCGAACAGGTCAAGTCCGTCGACTATCGCGCACGCCGAGTTGCACGCATTGCAGCGGCGCCTGAGCCTGTGCTCCAGGAGGCCCTCTCGATTCTCGACGCTTGCATCTACTAGGTGCCGGCCACTGCCGACCCACCCTTGGGTAGCATCTCCACAGGGGAAGGAGCCGCCATCATGCCGCTCTACCAGTGGGATCCCGCGCTCGAGACCGGCAACGCCGCCATCGACGCGCAGCACCGCCAACTCTTCGCGCTCGCTAACGACCTCGCCGAGGCGATCGCCACGTGCCCTATGACCGACGACGGCCTCTGCGAGGAGGACGAGAACACCCTCGCCAACGCAATCTACGGCCTGACCGACTATTGCATCGAGCACTTTGCCGACGAGGAGGCGCTCATGGCCAGTTACGAGTATCCACGGCTCTCGACGCATCGGAGTCTGCACGAGGAGCTGTCGGGAGAGACGCTCAAGCGCGCGGCCGAGTACTTCAACGACGAGGGCGTCGTGCCCGAGACGCTCGCGCCGCTCTTTGCCGAGTGGCTCACCAACCACATCCTCATCCACGACATGAGCTTCGCCGCGTACCGACGCGAGCGCGAGGCGGCGTCGTAGGGCGCGGCCGTGGACTGGTTCCGTTGCGGTATGGAGCGCACACGTGGTTGTTCTGTGAGTCAACGAGCTGTACCATTAGCTGTACGGTTCGATATCGGAGGTAGCCATGGACACCATCCCCTACACGACACTGCGCGCCAACCTCGCCAGCCAGATGGACCGCGTGTGCGAGGATCACGCCCCTCTCATTGTGACGCGAAAGGCATCCGCATCCGTCGTGATGATCTCGCTCGACGACTACGAGGCGCTCGAAGAGACGACCTACCTACTGCGGAGTCCGAAGAACGCTCGCAGGCTGCTGGCGTCCATAGCCAGGCTCGAGGCCGGACAGGGCACGGAGAGAGAGCTCGCAGAGTGAAGATCGTCTTCGACGAGGACGCGTGGGACGACTACCTGTACTGGCAGAAGACCGACCGCAGGGTAGTCCAGCGTATCAACGCGCTCGTCAAGGACATCCAGCGCTCGCCGTTCGAGGGGATCGGCAAGCCGGAGGGCCTAAAGCACGCCCTGGCCGGCTACTGGTCGCGGCGGCTGACTGACGAGCATCGCATCGTGTATAGGATCAAGGGTGACGAACTACAGATCGTCCAGTTGCGATACCACTACTGACGGGTGCGGGGCGGTATGTCAGTCCGGCCGCTGGCGGAGAAGGGTCTTGCCACTGCGACAGTCTGCAAACCCTCGCATGCCACGAACGGCGCTTCCGTGCTACATTTTGGACTGGAGGTACTGTCCTATGAAGCTTCAGTTCACTGCAGTTTTCGAGAAGGTGCCGGAAGGCTACATCGGCTATGTCGAGGAACTTCCCGGCGCCAACACACAGGCGACGACTCTCGAAGAGGCCCGAGCGGGCCTTTCTGAGGCAGTTGAGCTCGTCTTAGACGCCAATCGTGTCCTGGCAGAGGAGCGTCTGGGAAGCCGCAAGGTGATTCGCGAGCCCCTCCACATCACTGCGTGAAGCGCGTCGACCTCATCCGGCATCTTCAGGCTCAAGGCTGCGTGCTGTTTCGCGAGGGCGGCAATCATTCGGTCTATGTCAACAGAAGCGCGGGGAAGGTGACCGCGATTCCTCGACATCGCGAGATCAACGACTTCCTTGCCCGCAAGATTTGCCGGGATTTGCAGGTCTTAGAGCCGTGATGGCCCGCTAGCCCCCACCTCCGGCCCCGCCCCGTCCCGCACTGCGCTGCGCTGCTACACTACCCTCGGGCGGCACACGGTCGCCCGCACACGGCTCGGGGGGTGTTGATGGGGAAGTCCATGCTCGTGGGCGCCGTACTCGCGATCGTGCTGGTTGCGCTGCTGGGCGTGGGCGTCTACTTCTACCTGCACGACCCGGTCGCCGCCAGCATTGCCCTACAGGAGCAGCGCGTTGTGCTGGTCTTCGAGTCACCTGCCGAGGACGGCGCCACCATCGCCGCGCTCATCACGGTGGTCGCCGACGGCAAGATGCGCGACGTCTCTCCGGACTCCACGGTCACCATCCCCGGCACCACCGCCACCCGCCTGAGCGACGCCTACGTCTTTGGCGGCGGGGGAGCCGTTGCGCGCGCGCTGGGTGCGCCGGATGCCGGCGGACCTACGGCCTTCGTCGCAGTGCCGACATCCACCTGGCGCGCCGCGGTGGATGCCACGGGCGGCGTCACCGTGAGCATCCCGCAGAAGCTCACCGTCTTTGACGGCACCCAGCTCGTCACCATCCCCGCAGGGCAGCAGAAGCTCTCGGCCGCGCAAGTCACCGCGCTGCTCAACGCGCAGTCCTACCTGACCGCGGCCCAGAGTGCTGACCTGAGGGCCGAGCTCGCATCTCAGATGGCCGTTGCGCTGGCGGCGGCGAAGCCGACCGCGGGTCAACCGACGGTAGCCCTCGAGAGCGATCTAGCGCCCGAGGCGCTCGCCGCGTGGCTGCAGACGTCCCTCTTGAGGGCGGCGACTTCGCGGTAGTCCGTCGACCCAGTGTGTGACTGCCTTTCATCCGGTTGAGGCCGCGGTCGTTTCGGCAGTGCTACTCAGGGTGGGTACGAACCGGCGACCTCGTTGACCCAGTCGTTTGGTATCGTATATGATACCTTTATGAACCGGCGCATTGTCATCGACACCAACGTCCTCGTGTCCGGGCTGCGAAGCTCTCGCGGGGCGTCGTATCGACTCCTGCAACTGGTGGGTGCATCGGGCTTCGAGATCACGCTCTCGGTACCGCTCGTTCTTGAGTACGAAGACGTGTTGAAGCGCGAGAGCGTTGGACTCGGGCTTTCGCACGACGATGTCGACCGGCTTCTGGAGTACCTGTGTGGTGTCGGGCACCTCCAGGAGATTCACTTCCTGTGGCGCCCGGTGCTGCGCGATCCCAAAGACGATCACGTTCTCGAACTCGCAGCGGCGGCGGGGTGCGGCCTCATCGTCACGCACAATGTGCGGGACTTCGCGCTGTCTCAAGGCTTTGGCGTAACCGCGGTCAGACCGGGTGAGTTCCTCAGAAGGATAGGAGTCACGTCATGAGTACCATTAGCCTGCGTTTGCCTGAGTCACTGCACAAGAAGGTGCGGGAACTCGCGAAGACCGAGGATGTCTCGATCAACCAGCTCATCACCACCGCGCTGGCCGAGAAGATGTCGGCGCTGATGACCGTCGACTACCTGCGTGATCGCGGTGCTCTGAGTGATCGTGCGGCCTACGACGCGGTTCTGGCAAAGGTGCGCGATGCGGAGCCAGATGAGGGTGACGAGCTGGTCATGCGTAACCAAGGTATCGACGGCTAGAGGGTAGAGACGTCCCTCTTGGGCGCGGCGATGCAGCCGCCGAACGTGCTAGGCAACAGCCAGCGGCTTGATGCGGCGCACATCTGCCTCGACATCGCGCCTGCTCATAGCTAACGCATTCTGCGCAACCCTGCAATCCCTCGACGACAGGCTTTGGGCGATACGTTATGATGTACCTACTAGCGTCCCGTGTGGGAGGTACCGACGATGCCGACTCTTCGTCCTTCAACTGATGTCCGTCCGGTCACTGAGTTTCGCGCCAACACCTCTGCCGTAATCGAGCAGATGCACGCCAGCAAGCGGCCGGTGATTCTCACGCAACATGGACGCAGTACGGCTGTCCTTTTGGACGTCGGTGTCTATGAGGGGATGATCGACGAACTGGAGTTCATGCGTGACCTGCAGGTCGCAGAGGCACAGATTGCCGCCGGCCAGGTTATCCCACATCAAGAGGTTGTCTTCCGGATGCGCGAGAAGTACCTCGGGTGAAGGTGTACTGGTCTGAGTTGGCCAGTGTGCAACTCGATGAGGCGATGACCTATATCGCTCAAGACCGTCCTGCAGCGGCGGCGCGCTGGCTCGAACACCTACTCGAGAGCGCGGAATCGCTTGCCGAGTTCCCCGACAGCGGCCCGGTGGCAGATGAGGCGAAGCGCGACGACATCCGTGAGTTGATTGTGAGCCCCTACCGAATCATCTACCGCCGCGACCCTTCCGCCGTCTACATCACCATGGTCTTGCACGAACGCCAGCAGTTCGAAGTTGACGTTCTCGCGTAGAGGCGGTGTGCTGAACGGCTCCACCATTGACGATGGCTGCTGACTGAAGTGGCTTCACCCACAGGTGTCAACTGCGACCGCGCCAGTAGTACGGCTTCTGCCGCTGATGCGCCATCGCGGTCATGCCCGTCGCGCCCGGGCGCGCATGAGCGACTCCTCAGCCGAGACCGTTCCCGCGATACCCGCATCCAGCTCAGCATTGCGGCGAACAGCCTCCTCGATCCACAACTGCTCGATCTCAGCTTCCGAGAGGGAATCAAGGCTGTTCAGAAGTTCATGCGCCATGTTCGCGCGCGTCGACGCGTCAAGCGCGAGGACTTCGCGCATGAGTTCCTCGACCGTCATCGAGCTCGCCTCACTTTGGGATGGGATGACCACGGGACGATTGTGCTCAGCTAGCGTGGCTCAGCGGCACCTCCCGCGCCCACGTAGCGAAAGAACCGTGACATAGGAAAAGCCAATGTAGCGCTGAGCGCAACATTGGCTCCGAGCACAGTATCGGCCGTCTTGGGAGAGAATCAACCAATTTGCGTCGATTTCTTGGTTCCGCAAGTTTCCAGGGCCGCCGCCGCGTCCTCCCCGAAGGAGGCGCGTCTCGTGGCTTCCGGCATTTGCTGCAGTAACATCAACCACTGAGCTTCTCCGCTGCGGCTCACACCTACACGTCGGATCGAAGGAGCAGGCGTGAGTCGAAAGAAGATCGAGTTGGAGGACGGCGCCATCCTTCCGGTTCGGCGTGGGCTCTGGGTTGCCGCCGTAGAGAAGCTTCATGAGGCCGAGGCCGGCATACACCAGATGGTCGAGGCGCAGGACCGCATTCAGTACGAGGCGGGCTGGACACGTTTCGTGGACTCGCTTGAGGAGTTCTGGACACGGTTCTTCGACGAGGGCAAGTCGGGCTTCTCGGACTTTCAGCGATGGGCCGGGACTCAGATCGCGTGTCGGAAGCGTGAGTCGCTGCTCAAGTACCTTGCGCAAGCGCGGCATCAGAGCCAGCACGGCCGGATCGCACTGGACTGGGAGGAGGGACTCCTTCAAGTCGCTCCGGGATTCACGGGTGCGATCCGGCGCCTACAGGTGTTTGAGGACGGCACTTATGAGTTCGACGCGACGCCCGCCCACTCGTCCGTGCCCGAGCCGACGCTCGTGCATTCGCCTGGACGACCACACTTGCCGGTAGTCGAGAACAAGAAGCACGGTGGCAGTTTCCCTCCGCCGACGATGTATCAGGGACGGCCGCTTGAGGATCAGTCGCCGGTTGGAGTTGCACGCGTTGGCATGCAGTTTTACTCGGAAGTTCTGGAACAGGCGTTCGCGGAGTTCGGTTCGCGCGAGCCGGCCTCGGACTGACAATCAGATCAACACGAGCAGCGCGCCTCGTGAGGTATGCTCGGCTTGCAGTCGCTCTTGGGCGCACAGATGGTTATCCGCAACAGGTTGGCCGGACACACTTCAACGGGAGACATCCATGGAGCAGTTCGTAAGCGCGGTGTTGGCAATAGTGGTTGCCGGTGGCGCGGCGGCGGCTGCGGTTGTCTGGCTATTGAGGGAATGGATTAGCGACCGACTGAAGTCGAGTATCGAAGACGAATACGCTCGCAAGCTTGAGGACTTCAAGCATCGCCTCGAGGTTGATTTCGAGGATGAAGTGCGGCGTCGAGCACTGTACGAAGGACTTACGTGCTCGCTTGAGCAGGTCTTCTCAGATGATCCGGCGCTTGACACCAAGGCGCTGTCACTGTCGATGAACAGACTCTTCGGTTTGCTCGCGCTGTACGCTCCAGACGACGTCTATGCATCCGTTAGGAACGCGCTCGCCGATGGCGCTGTCTACGGTGAGTCTGCGATGCCCGTCGTCTACCTGGCTCTTCGAAAGTCGCTGCTGGGCGCGCGCACGAAACTCGAGTTGGAAGACCTGGTCGCGCACCAGAAGTGGCAGCCAGTTCCGCGAAGTGAGTCGAGTGCTTCTAGCTGAAGAAGAGGCGATGACGATGGACGAGAAGCATCTGGGCAGCGCCTTCGGCCCACTTCTGCGCGATGAAGGCATCCGCGAGGATGCAGAGGCCGTGGCGGCCCGGGTTGGAATCTCCCTTCGAATTGCGCAGGAGATGAAGCGAGCGCAGAGAACGCCCACTCCACCGCTGCTCGTGTAGCATTGCAGTGTGCCCCACAGCCCGAGAAGGGATGCCCCGCATCATGAAAGCCCTCATCACCGGCGCCGCCGGCTTCATCGGTTCGAGCCTCACCGACCGGCTGCTCGCTGCCGGACATCAGGTCGTGGGCATCGACTCATTCGAGGACTACTACGCGCGTGCGCTCAAGGAGACCAACCTCGCCGAGGCGACCCTCTCGCCCGACTTCCGCCTGGTCGAAGCCAGCATCCTCGATCTTGCGAGCGCCGACGATGCGCCCGACTCCCTACCCGCGCTCGTGGCCGACTCCGATGTCGTGTTCCACCTTGCGGCTCAGGCCGGTGTCCGCGGCAGCTGGGGGCGCAGCTTTGGCGTCTACACCAACAGCAACGTACTCGCCACGCAGCTCATGCTCGAGGCCGCCAAGGAAAGCGGAGTCGAGCGTTTTGTCTACGCCTCGAGCTGGTCGGTCTACGGCGACACCGACATCTTCCCCATGCGCGAGGACGCCAACTCTCGACCATTCTCGCCCTACGGCGTCACCAAGCTGGCTGCCGAAAACCTCTGCCGGCTCTACTGGCGCAACTAATCGGTCCCTACGGTGTCGCTGCGGTTCTTCACGGTGTACGGACCGCGCCAGCGTCCTGAAATGGCCTTCAATCTCTTCAGCCGCGGCATGCTGGCCCACAAGCCCCTCAGCGTATTCGTCGACGGGGCCCAAACCCGTGACTTCACGTTCATTTCCGACATCGTCGACGGGCTGGTCGCCTCAATCGCGGCCTCTCCGGGCTCGATCATGAATCTGGGCGGCGGCTCGCGAGTCACCCTGCGCGAGGCCCTCGACGTGCTGGTCGAGGTCAGCGGCGTCGTCCCGAGGATCGAGCTCGCCGAGAGGCAGGCCGGGGACGTGCTCGATACCTGGGCCTCTATCGAGAGGGCACGGGAGGAGATCGGCTACGAGCCGAAGGTCACGCTGAGCGAGGGGCTGGCGGCGGAGTGGAGGTGGCTGGCGGGCCGCAATGCGGGGCGGTAGTCTCGTGTTCCATTCACGTTCGAGAGCTCTCACGGGCCGACGCTGAAATTCGCAAGTTGCGCGACGGTGAGATGGCCTCGGGCAAGGCGTAACCCGTCCCCAGCGACGAAGTGGACGAAGTGTTTGCGGAATTGCGGGCCAGTGAAGAGCTAGCGTGCTAGCCTTGCTACACTACCCTCGGGCGGCGCAGCCGTCCGCAGCCGACCGCAGGGAGCGTCGATGGGTAAGGCCGTGT
>Ga0194044_10001258_pt1 | contig 12941 bp, 15 predicted proteins | sample JunL4417m_MetaG_FD_155460 | JGI IMG/M metagenome (GOLD analysis project Ga0194044, IMG submission 155460) | Anoxic zone freshwater microbial communities from boreal shield lake in IISD Experimental Lakes Area, Ontario, Canada - Jun2016-L442-17m | ecosystem: Environmental > Aquatic > Freshwater...
AGGGAGGTAGTGACCGCGCAGCCTAAGACTCGGAAGGGCCAGAACCATTCCACCAGCACCGGCGACAATTCCGGCAGCGGCAAAGGCGATCGGCCACGGTGCGTGCATGCGCACAGTAGCCAGCGCGCACGTGTACGCGCCAATACCCACGAACGCCGAGTGCCCTAGGGAAACCTGCCCCGCGTACCCAAACAGTAACGCGAGGCCGACCACAACGACCACATTGATCCCAACGTAGGTAAACACCTTGAGCAGAAATGTGTCGCTCACAACGAACGGAAGTGCCGCAACGGCAACGGCAGCGACGAAGGGAACTGCGACTCTGATCGCCCGCCAGCTCATCAGACCTTCTCCCTCCCCGACCCGCCGAACAACCCCTGTGGTCGGACAAACAGCACCGCAAGCAACACAACCAGCGCGACCGCATCCTTATAGAGCGGGTTGATATAGCCTGCTGTCAGAGACTCCATCATCCCGAGGATGAGCCCCCCACCCACAGCTGCCACAGGATTACCCAAACCACCCAGAATTGCCGCCGAGAAGCCCTTGACGCCAATACCAGCGCCCACGTCAAAGGCGGTCTGAGTGAGCGGCGCCACAGCAAGCCCGGCCACCGCGCCCAGTCCAGCAGCCAATGCAAAGGAAGCTGTGACCATGAAGCGGGTGTCGATTCCAACGAGACGCGCAGCTTCGCGGTTGATGGCGGTGGCCCGCATGGCCCGCCCAAACGCGGTGCGTCGGTACAGGACGAACAAGCCGAGCATCGCGATTGCGGTGAGAACCCAGATCCAGACGGTCTGGAGTTCGATGGCCGCCCCCAGCACCTTGATGGAGGTTCCTTGCGTGAACGGCGGCAGCGGAACCTCGTCGGGGCCAAAGATGTGCAGTGCGATCTGCCGAAGCAGAACCGACCCACCGATCGTGACCATGATGATCCGCAGTGGGTCTCCGTCAGCGATTGGCCTAATCGCGAGTACCTCGAATAGGGCTCCGATCGCAGCAGTGCCTACCACGGCAAGCAGCAACGCAATCGGTAGAGGCAACCCCAGATTCACCAGCAGGACACCCAACATCCCACCGAGCATGAAGAACTCGCCCTGAGCGAAGTTGATCGCACCTGTTGCCGCATACACGATGGTGAAACCCAGCGCTACGAGCGAGTATATGGCGCCGTTCTTGAGGCCGGCGATGAGAAACTGCAGCAGCGCCGACACGTCAGACCACGTGTCGGCGCGACACTGCTGCCGAAGCTACTGGATCGGTACCCACGTGCCATTCACGATCTTGTAGAGCGAGAGATCCTTCTCGGCGAGTCCATTATGGTCCGACGATGAAAAGGTGAACTTGCCGCCAAAACCGACAAGTCCGCTGGTCTGCTCGATTGCATCCCGAAGCTTGGCGGCAGAGGTATCGCCGCCCGAACGCTTGACCGAGTCAGCAAAGATGTTCAGGGCATCAAACGCGTGACCCGCAAAGATGTCCGGAGCTGCGCCATAGGCCGCCTGATAGCGAGTCGCAAAATCGTCCACGACCTTGAACTCGTCGGTGCCTGCGCCCCAGTTTGCAGGTACGAGGCTCTTTCCGGTTCCGAAGACGAATCCTTCAGCTGCGGTGCCGGCGCCCTTGGGAAATTCGATCTTGGCCTGGCCGGATCCGCCGTACATCGGAAGCTTGAGTCCTAAGGACTCGGCCTGCTTCACAATGGCGGCACCCTCTTTGCCGGCGGTCCAAAGCAGAATCGCGTCGGCACCCGAATTCTTAACCTTGGTGAGCTGCGCCGAATAGTCGGTATCGCCAGGCTTGAATACCTCGTTGGCGACGATGGTCATGCCGTTCTTGGGTGCATCAGCGGTGATGATTGCAAGACCATCCTTGCCATACCCACTGCTGTCGCTGAGGACGGCAATCTTGGTGTGACCATCGGTGGCCATCTTCTTCAAAACGAATGGCACGATGATCGAGTTGGGCCACGGAGTTTGGAAGACGAGCGGGTCAAACGTCCCCGTGATGGCATTGCCTCCGGCCATCGAGATCTGCGGAACGCCCGCGCGGTTGATCACGGTCCGAACCGCCATGGATTGCCCGGTTCCCGTCGCACCAAGAATCGCCACGACTTTGTCCTGCTCGATCAGCTTGGTGGCTGCAGCTACCGCCTTGGCCTCATCAGTCGCGTCGTCTTCAATGATGACCTCGATCTGGCTGCCGCCAAGTCCGCCGGCATCGTTGATTCGCTTGACCTCAAGCTCGAGAGCGTTCTTCTCCGATGCGCCCAATGCCGCGTACGGCCCGGTTAGCGAGAGTATCGCGCCCACCTTGATAGGTGAACCGGAAGAACCACTACTGCCGGACCCTGTAGAGCTGCTCGATGCCGAGCTGCACCCAACGAGCGCAATCGACAGAACTAAGAGCAGCAGAACAGTCACGCACCACCTTGCGGTACCAAGCCGAGCCATCACTCACCATCCTTGCTGTGTAGTGGGTGGGAACGGCGTGAGCCGCCCCCACCCTTTGCTGTGCCGGCTATTGTGGAGCGAGCGTCCACGTACCGCCTTTGACTTCGTACATTGTCAGGTCATCGCTGGTCAAACCTGAGTGGTCTTTAGCAGTCATCGTAAAGACACCACCGATACCCGGGTATCCGTTCGTCTTCTCGACGGCTTCACGCAGTGCGGTGGGTGTGATCTCGCCGGTGATCGTCTTGGCCGCGTTGACAATTAGATAGAGCGCGTCATATGCGTGACCCGCGAACGTGCTGGGAGATTGACCGTATGCATCCATATAGTTCCCGATGAAGGCAGCCGCTGTCTTGAACTCCTCGGTGCCCGCACCATACGTGTCCGGCATCAACACGTGGCCGGCTGCGAACCGCACGCCGTCTGCAGCCGCACCTGCGCCCTTGACAAACTCAAGGCGCGCATTGCCATGGCTGCCGTAGATGGGAATTGTGAGGCCGAGCTGCTTAGCGTTCTGGACGATGATTGCGGCCTCTTTGCCGGCCGTCCACATCACGACAGCCTGCGCGCCGGAGTTCTTGATGTTGGTGAGCTGCGCCGTCATGTCGGCATCGCCGAGGTTGAAGGTCTGGTCAGAGACGATGCTGATACCGTACTTGGGCGCCTCGGCGACGAGCAGTGCCTGCCCGTCCTTTCCAAAGCCACCAGAGTCGTAGATGATTCCGATCTTGGTGATGCCCTGCTTCTTGAGATACTCGAGTGTGTAGGGCACAACAAGGGCATTGGACCAGGCCGTCTGGAATACCAGGGGATCAAACGTTCCTGTAATCGCGTTTCCACCGGCCATAGAGAGCTGTGGAATACCCGCTTGATCGATCGCGCTGCGGATGGCCATGGACTGGCCGGTTCCCGTCGAGCCAATGATGGCAACGACCTTGTCTTGCTCGATCAGCTTGGTCACCGCGGCGACCGCCTTGGTGTTATCGGTGCCGTCGTCGGCGAAAATGACCTCGACTTTGCGACCGTTGATTCCGCCTGCCTCGTTGATTCTCTTGACTTCCATCTCAATCGTCTTCTTCTCTGGGTCACCGAGGCCGGCGTAGGAGCCCGTCAAAGAGACAATCGCGCCGATCTTGATCGGCGCAGCGCTGGTCGTTCCAGCGCCATTCCCACCGGTGCTCGAGGTACCGGCCGCACATCCGACAAGCGTCGCCGCGAGGGCGGCGGCCAGAGCAGCCCCCAGCACCCCCATTCCGAGCCGCAATACTCTTCCGCGCATCGTCCTTACCTCCCTGTTCCCCACGCAGGCTCATCGGTTTAGGCCTGCGCGATTACCTCCTGAGAAACGAGCACCACCGGCTTGTCTTTGAGGAGCGCCGTGGCTCTGTCGATATCAGCGACGTTGATAACCACATAGGTTGAAATCAGCGAGTAGACGTATTCGACGTTCACCCCAGCGTCCGAGACTACCTTGAGCACGCCGGCGAGCCCGCCTGGAACATCTGGAAGGTCGATGCAAAGCACTTCGCTGACCTTGACCGCGAAACCAGCATCATGCAGTACTGCGCGACCCCGGTCGGGATCATCGAGCACGAGCCGAATAATTCCGTAGTCAGCTGTGTCGGAGACCGAAAAGCCGCGGATGCTCACGCCTGCCTCGCCGAGGGTCTGGGTTACTTCACTGACTCGGCCAGCCTTGTTCTCAATGAATACACTCAGCTGCTTAACATTCACAGCGCGCACTCCCCTTCTCTGCATGCTCGCCGACCGAGTTCGAAGGCCCGCAAGTTGGACTCTATCGTATGAGCGGGTACTCTGCTCGCAATCACCTCGCGCCAGGACTCCTCGGCGAACGGCAGGCCGAGCGACAGCGCCCCCATCAGCACCACGTTGGCCGACTTGGGGCTGCCGACTTCACACGCGAGCTCATCAGCGTCGATGAAGATGGCGCCCTCATCGGCAAGTATCGCCGCGAGACCGTGGGGAGTCGGCAATTCCCCGGTCAGCACGGGCAGTGGTCTTATAGCTTGAGGGTTGACGAGCAGACGGCCCTCGGGCTTGACGTAGTGCACGCGTCGCATCGCCTCAATAAGCTCAAAACCCACCAGATGATCGACCATTCCTGGATCAGTGACCGGCGAGAAGACTTCATCGCCAAAGCGGACCACAGTGTCGACGCTTCCGCCTCGCTGCGACATGCCGTGGACCTCGGAAAGCTTCACATCGAGCCCAGCGGCGGCGGCGACCTTGGCGAGCAGATCGGCAGCCATAATCGTGCCTTGGCCGCCAACACCACAGAGCATGACGGTAGTCACGGTCACGATAGATCGGCCCCCTTGAAGTCACACGCAGGGCCCGTGTGAACGATCGCATCAAACCTACAGACTTGAACGCACTGCCCGCAACCGACACAGATTGCGGTATCTATGACAGCTCGCGACGTGTGCTCATCCTTGCTGATCGCGGGGCAGCCCAGCTTGATGCAAACGCCGCACTTGGTACATGCGTCTTCATCGACGGCGTACGGATCGTCCTTCTCTTTGAGCAGCAGCGCACAAGGCGCTCTGAATATGATGACCGAGAGCTCGTCTGTGGCGGTCTCCTCGGCGAAAACGCGCTCGCATGCGGCAAAGTCGTGTGGATCGACCACCTGGAGCCGATTGACGCCGAGCGCCTTAACCAGTCCAACCAGATCGACCTCATGCGAACGACGCTCCTGAAGGGTAATCCCGTTCATGGGGTTTCCCTGGTGGCCAGTCATGGCCGTAATCCGGTTGTCGAGAATGGCGATGGTTCCTCCACCGCCGTTGTAGACGGTATTCATGAGCGAAGTGATGCCCGAATGCGCGAACGTCGAGTCGCCGATAACCGCGACCACCGGACGCTCAGCCGTGCCGCCTGCCAGCTCAACGCCGTGCGCCATGCCGATGGACGCACCCATGTCGACACAGCTATCCATGGCAGCAAGCGGCTTGAGCGCGCCGAGCGTGTAGCATCCGATGTCACCAGTGACGACAGCCCTGGCTTTTCGCAGCGAATAGAACACCGGCCGATGAGGACATCCGGGGCACATGAGCGGTGGCCTAGGGGGAAGCGAGAAGTCGGCTTCTCTCGTGACGGGAGCGCTGCACCCAAAAGCCAGCCGGATAGCTCCCGGAGACAGCTCCCCGACCGTCGGCATTGGCATGGTCTCTACGGTGATGCCCAAGGACCGGACCGACCGAGTAAGAAAGTCGTCGGCCTCCTCGATCACGTACAGCTTGTCGACAGAGGATGCAAACTTCGCAAGGCCGGCTGCGGGAAGCGGGAAGGGCATGCCGAGCTTGAACACGGAAGCATCTGGCAGGGCCTCTCGAACGTGTAGGTAGCACGCGCCTGCACAGACGATTCCAACTGACGTGTCGCGCATCTCAATGCGGTTGAGGGCGGTCTCCTCGGCAAATTGCCTAAGCTCGACCATTCGCCTGTCGAGGTCGATTCGCCGGAGTTTGGCCATGGCGGGCATCATCACCCACTTGCTCGGCTCAGTCACATAGGCAGGTTGTGGCTCCAGGTGCGGAAGCGGCCCCTCCTCCACCAGCGACTTGGTATGGCTCACGCGTACTGTGGAGCGGATGAGGACCGGCACATCGTAGTTCTCGGAGATCTCATAGGCCTCCCGAGTGAACTCGAGAGCTTCTTGCGAGTCGCTCGGGTCAAGAATCGGAACGCGAGCAAATGCCGCGTAGTTGTGCGAATCCTGCTCGTTTTGGGAGGAGTGCATGCCGGGGTCGTCGGCGACGAGAATCACGAGTCCGCCACGAACACCGGTGTAGGCAAGAGTGAAGAGCGGATCAGCAGCGACGTTGAGTCCGACATGCTTCATGGCGACGAGCGAGCGTCTTCCCGCAAGCGAAACGCCTGCGGCGACTTCCAGCGCGACCTTCTCGTTGGGGGCCCACTCGGCGTAGACACCAGGATGCCGAGCGAAACGCTGTAGGGTCTCCGTGGACGGCGTCCCTGGATAGCCAACTCCGACTACCGCTCCGGCCTCCCAAGCGCCCCGCGCAACAGCCTCATTACCAGAGAGCAGCGTACGGCCCACGAGCGTCCTTTCGATAGCCGCCGCACCAGCAGCGTAGGCCGGATGATAACACACGTTAACGGAGAAGATGCCTTCAGAGGACACCGATAAACTGCGCCCAAAACGCACTACGGAAACGGCGTTTCAGGGGCGGCAAGCGCCGACGTAGTCACCGTTTGAGGCGATGCGGCCGCCGAGTGAGGTGATGCGTACCACGTCGCCCGTGGACGGAGCATGGATGAAGTCGCCGCCGCCAACGTACATCCCGACATGGTGAATCTGATCCGGATCACCATCGATACCAAAGAAGACCATATCTCCGGGCTCCAACAGGTCGAGACGATTCGGAGGGATGTAGGCGCCTGCGAGGAACTGCGTGCGGCTTGTGCGAGGGATGCTAATGCCAATCTTGTTGTAGCTGTATTGCATCAGCCCCGAGCAGTCGAAACCCGACGGCGTAGTGCCGCCCCAGAGGTAGGGCACACCCAGATAGCTCTTCGCGATCGATACGACTCCGGGATGCGACGCACCAAGCTTCGAGCGGTCAAACGGGAGCACCTTTCCCTGGTTCGTCTGGGCTGCCGCTGCCTGTGCATCCGCAAGTGCCTTTGCCCGAGCAGCAGCAAGCTGCTCCTGACGGATGCGTTCCGTGTCGATGAGCTTTTTGAGGTCACTCTTCAGAGACGCGAAGTACTCTGACTGTGCCTGTTGCGCAGCGTGGACTTGTGACTGCTTGCGGCGTGCCTGCTCGCGTAAGGCGAGCTGCTCGGACTCGCGAGTCTCCAATGCGCGCTTCGCGGTCTCGACGCGCGCACGGGCCTCCTTGACCGAAGCCACGAGTGAAGCGTCATTTCTCCCCACACGGCGCATGAGATCGATGCGTGCGACAAAGTCCTGAAAATCGGTTGCGCCGACAAACACCGCGACCATGTCGACGGAACCAGTGCGGTAGATGTTGCTGACGCGCCGGTTGAGGAGAGTCTCAGAACGCTTGACGTCGGCGGTCGCCAGCTCGAGTTCTACCTCCGTCGCCGAGATCTGGGCGCGAGTCTTGTCGACCGCGTCTTCAATCTGGGCCTGCTCCTCAAAGCGAAGCTCCAGGTCGGTGTTGAGCTGGTCAAGCTTCTTGCCGGCGGCCTCCGCCTGAGCGCGCTTGGCCTCGATAGCGGCGTTGGTGGGGACAGCGGCAGCAGTGAGCACTACCCCGAGCAGTGTGATGGCAGCAACGAGCGTCGCGATAAGGACGCGCGTGGATGTGGTGTGAGGCGATGTCCGCACTCAGACCTCCTGCTGCGATTGGGCTACGACTGAAGGTGAGACCAGCTGCTTAACGGACGCCTTGATTGTAGCATCGCCACGCAAGCCGACCAAACGAGTTCAGTCACTCCACGTGGATAAGCGCAACGATTCGCACGTCCTGCGGGAGCTTTGATCGGCCGCCTATGAAGTCGAGCTCGATCAGGAAAGCGAACCCGGCAACGCGTGCGCCTGTCGCCGAGATGAGCTGCGCCGTGGCGGCGGCAGTGCCTCCAGTAGCGAGTACGTCGTCGACGATCAGAACCACATCATCTTCGTTGAATGCATCGGCATGGATCTCGAGCGTGTCGGTGCCGTACTCCAGGTCGTAGGTGAGAGAGGTGGTCTCAAAGGGAAGCTTGCCCGGCTTGCGAGCCGGAACAAAGCCGACGCCCAGCCGATAGGCAAGCGCACCCCCAAAGATGAAGCCGCGAGCTTCGGCACCGATCACCTTGGTGATACCTGCATCCTCATAGGCGTCTGCCAGAGAATCGATGCTTTCGCGGAAACCCTCGGGGCTCGCAAGCAGCGGAGTTATGTCTTTGAAGACGACGCCTTCTTTGGGCCAGTCGGGAATGTCACGAATGTAAGTCGAGAGATCCACAAGTCCTCCTCGCGTAGTCCAGTCCGTCGCTCGACAGCGTACCCCAAAAGGCGGCTAAGGCGCGGAGTCCCGGCAGTCAGAATCTGCGGGTGAATCTGCGAAGTTTCGCTGGGGCGATCAGATTGGACACGCCTGCTCCGCGAGCGCGGCGACTTGGGAAGGAGTACCTAAGACGACGAGACGCTCCCCGGCCATCAGGACTGAGGCTGCAAGTGGATTGGCGTCGACCGTGCCGTCAGCCTTGACGATTGCCACGACCTGCGCGCCTGTGATCTCTCGGATGCGGGCCTCGGCGATGGATCTGCCCACGTAGCAGGAGGCCGGTCCAAGTTCGATCTCTTGTAGCCTGAACTCCACCCCCTCGCCACTAGCAACGATATCGAGATAGTCCGAGACCGTCGGGTGCAGCACCATCGACGCCATGCGCCGCCCGCCAATGACGTTGGGAGTGATCGTGCGGTTGGCGCCAGCCTTGAGAAGCTTGGCCTCTGTGGACTCATGGGACGATCGCGCCACAATGAATAGCTCTGGGTTGAGCGCTCGAGCAGTGACGGTGACAAAGAGGTTCTCGGCATCAGACGAGAGAGCCGTGACGATACTGCCAGCCCTCTGGATGCCGGCCTGCCCCAAGATCTCCTCCTCGGTTGCGTCGCCGTGGACGAAGGGCCATCCATACTCGCGCGCAGCAACCTGGGATTCGTCCGCGAGGTCGACAATGACAAACGGCGCGTCCTCATCGGCAAGCGCGCGTGCTACGACCGACCCAACACGACCGAAACCGGCGACCACAGTGTGACCGGACAGGTTCTCGAGTCGCTTCTCCATACGGCGTCCCTCCAAGATCTCCTGAATGCGGCCCTCGAAGACGAACTCGACGAGTTGACCAAACACGAAACCCAAGGCTCCCACGCCTGTGATGATGAGCCCGATGGTAAACATGCGGCCGGCCGATGAAAGCGGATGGACCTCACCGAAGCCCACCGTGGCAACAGTGATTGTGGTCATGTAGATCGAATCAACGAGGCTCCAGCCCTCGATAAGCATGTAGCCGCCGGTGCCAGCGGCGAATACGCCGACCAGCATCCCCAGCGCCCATGCGAACCGTCGGTTCACGAGAGCACGGCCTCATCGCGCAGACTGGCAATACTGGGCAGGTTGCGATATTGGCCGTTCAGGTCGAGACCATAGCCGACTAAGAAGCGGTCGGGCATCGTGAATCCGCAGTAAGAGATGGGCACGTCGGCGATTCGGCGCGCTGGTTTGTCGAGCAGGGTGCATACATCGAGACGAGCGGGATTGTGGGCGCGAAGCAGCGAAAGGACGTAGTTGACCGTCAGCCCGGTGTCCACAACGTCTTCCACTAGGAGCACGCTGGCCCCCTCGATGTCATCAGAGAGGTCCTTGGTGAGCTTGACAACACCGCCCTTGCCCGCGAAATACGGCGAGACAGCAAGGAAGTCCATGGCAAGCGGCAGATCGACAGCGCGCGCGAGGTCGGCGAGAAAGTAGAGCCCGCCTTTGAGCACGGTGATCAGCCGTAAATCTTGTCCGTCGTAGTCACGCGTGATGGCAGAGCCCAGCTCGGTAACACGCGCACGCAGCGCAGCGGAATCGAGCAGGATTCGATCGCACGCATCCGGGAATCGAGCATCCATCAATCTTGTCCTTCATCAGATGCAACCATTCCGCCACCTCGTGCGTGCGCGACCGCCACAGAGGGGACACCGAAGCGCGCCAAGAGACGGCGGAAATCCTTCTGGTAGAAGATCTTGACGTTGACTTCGGGATAGAGCTCCTTTAGGCGCCTGACCTTGCGATTTTTCTTGGTAACGAGCTTCTGGCTCATGGTCGTAAGCTCAATATAGACGTCAAAATCTATGAGATAGAAGTCAGGCGAGAACGAGGCGATGACCCTCCCCTGCCCGTCCCACTCGATGGGAAAGGTTCGGGGCTCGTAAAGCCAGCGGATGCGGTAGAAGTCCAGAATCTCGGCAGCGACACGTTCGCTCGCGTGCGCGAAAGCGATGTCGGCGAGCGGTGGGTGGTCAAGCAACTCATCGACGGGCACCGGCCGGATGGTGTCGTCGCCAGGAATCACGCTAGCTGAGATCCTCAAACGCCCGCTTGAGCGACCGTCTTAGCAGGCGGCTCTTGAGCTCATCGGTCAGCGTCCCCAGCTCAGAGAGGGTCTCGCCGAGCTTCTGTCGTGTCTCAGACGTTCGATGACGAAATGCGGGCATCAATATCTGTGAGAAGAGCGTTGCTTCACGGTCCGAGAATGTCTCATACATTCTCAGATGGCGCGGTTCCACTCCAAAACGACGGAGTTCCCATGCGGCATGAGCGATCTGCACGTCACCGGGCTCCAGTGCTTCACCTTCATCGGTCTTGATAGGAACTACAAGTCCAAACTCGGCCAGTTCCCGCAGGAAAGAAACCGGGATTCCAAGCGAATTGGGAGCTTCCTCAAGGGGAAGCGGCGCGTCGTCTTTTGTGATGAGCGGCAGAGGCTCTGTCATTCCCACCGGGCTGTGTTGAAGCTCGGGAGGAATCCGGCCCCGATCAAAGTCGGAAAGCTTCTCTCGGATGACAGCAAGCGGCAGAAAATACTCTCTTTGCAGCCGGAGAATCATCTCAACGCGGGCCACGTCCGCCTGCGAGAACTTGCGGTAGCCTCCCGCAGTCCGTTCCGGCGCGACAAGGCCCTCCTCCTCAAGAAAACGCACCTTTGAAATTGAAAGATCGGGGTGCGCGCCCTCGAGGCGCTGCACGACCTCGCCAATCGTGAGGTAATCACGTCCTGTCATCCCAGCACCATCCTCTAGGCACCACTTAGGAAGAGCATCTGAAACGTACCGATCTGAAGGACGTCACCGTCTTCCAGGGATGCTTCCTCGGCCACGACCCCGTTTACGTAAGTTCCATTGAGTGAGCCAGCGTCTGAGACCCTGACTCCCCGCTCATCGGACTCCACAACCGCGTGAGCGCGGGAAACAGTCATGTCATTGAGAAAGATGTCGCTCTCGGGGTCGCGCCCGATGACCAACCGCGCTCTATCCAAGAAGAATCGCTCGCCTGGCTGAGGCCCCTTGCGAACAACAAGCAGCGGGCCTTCGTTGCTGGTGCCGAGCGAACGAGCATCGGCTTTTCCCTCGAGGGCGACTGGCTCGAAGGATGTCGTGGTCCCCTGAACTTTCATCCCACAGTTAGGGCACTCTCGATCCTCCGGAGTCAGCACGGCGGAGCATCCGGGGCAGTCACCCATCGCGTTGCTCACTCTCTCTCGGCGCCTTAGCTGGAATAGCCAATATCCGGCTTTCGAAAAGCCGACTGAATCTCCTGCTCAAGCGCCTCAATGACCTCTGAGTTCTGAAGCAGTTCCTCACGCTTCTCGTCGCTGAGACGATTGCGCACGTAGGGATCGTTGATAGCGGCCATCAGCGATCGACCGTTGTGTACCTCTCGAATAACATACTCAACAACCCGCTCTTCCACCGGGTCAGTCGTAAGATCCTCAAGAAACTGCTTGAGCCGTTCGTTAATACTGGTTGCCACACTTCCTCCTAAATATGCACGAAGCTAGATCGTCACAGATTGGCGGATCAGGGCTCTTCGATGTCATCCTCAGAAGAAGCCGAAACGTCAAAGCGCGAAACACCTCGAAGATCGTTGGCTAGTATCTCTATGAGGCGATCAACATCACGGCCAGTGATGACGTCCTCGCCAGCTTCGCGTCCCGCCTTCAGTCGCCTGACGAGCTCGGCGCGCAAGATGTCAATCTTGCCATGCAGCACCCTGCGCCGATAAGAGACGCGCTGCTCCTCTGCGTAGAGCTCATCGAGAAGTCCGCGCAACATGTCATTGGACTTGTGCTCCAAATCAAGTAGCACATCGTCATTAGTCTCGTTGAAGTCCATACGCTGCCCACCTTCCTCGAAAAGCCGGACACTGGTAATTGTAGCGCAAGCATCAACCAACGTGCGCCGTCAAGCTTAACCCTACCTTGAGCCTGGAACCTCCCCTACGCGAGCGGCCCGTTCAAGCAGCTCGCTATGCAGGCGAGCTGCAATCTCAATCTCGACTTGCGATAGCTCGCCGGCCACAAGGTCTAGGCCGAGGTTCTGCGAAAACCCCCCGGCAATCGCTTCACAAATGCAAGCGCGGGTCGGCGCAATGCCCAAGGCCGCATCGAGCGTGATCGTATCCCGAAAGAGTCGCTCGCGCTGCTCGGCGGCCAGTCGAAACACCGACGCCTCTCGCACTATGTCTCGGGAGATGGTGAACGACCCGTGCTGAAGCACGGTGCTGCCCAACCAGACCTGCGCCGATCCCGAGAGCTTGCGCACTCCCAGGGAAAGATCAGCCTGTGTAGCGTGAAGGTAGCACGCTGCCGAATCGCGCGACCCGCGCGGCCGGGAAGTCAGCGCAGCATCAACGCCGAGCAGACCGTAGGCCGCGGCGAGCCCGCCGCACAGCATGCGATACGACGCGCTCGTGCCGCGCGGAACCCCATCGGCGAGACCGG
>Ga0194044_10001262_pt1 | contig 12926 bp, 11 predicted proteins | sample JunL4417m_MetaG_FD_155460 | JGI IMG/M metagenome (GOLD analysis project Ga0194044, IMG submission 155460) | Anoxic zone freshwater microbial communities from boreal shield lake in IISD Experimental Lakes Area, Ontario, Canada - Jun2016-L442-17m | ecosystem: Environmental > Aquatic > Freshwater...
GCATGATATTTGAGCCATCTCTTCAGCTTTGCCTGGTAAGCCCATCGGCGGTGATGATCAAAAAAAGTCTTTTTGATTCAGTGGGTTTGTTTAATGAGTCATTCCCTGCCTGCGAAGATTATGATTTATGGTTAAGGATTGGGCTTCATTATCCGATTTATCTGATTGACAGACAGCTTGTTGCGAAGCATGGCGGCCATGATGATCAATTGTCGCGAAATCCCGGACTGGACAGATACCGGATTCAGTCCATCGTGAATATTCTTGAAAACCATACATTGACAACACCGTACTATCAGGCTGCTGTTGATGTCCTGAAAGAGAAATGCCGAATATATGCCGGCGGATGCATCAGGCGAGATAAGGTAGATGAGGCTGTGTTCTATCAAACAATCGCCAGTCGTTATACCCACGGAGACAGTACCGCTCCACATATACTGCACGCAGGCATAAACTGCTCTTTTCAATTCTAAAAACTCAGTCATTGACCGCTCAAAGTATAACGATTAAAATTAATACCATAGGACTGCGCTAACAGGGTAGGTAATGTACACTTTTTGTCCGGGAAAGAGAAGCATCTTCTGTGCATGCTTGGTTGGAATTCGAAGTGTAAAGCTCAGGTCTGCGATTCGGATGGTTGCCTGGATGGAATCGGTTGATGGATCAAACGCCAGAAGAGTCAGTACGCCCTGAAGAAAATGTTCATGAGGGCTCAGCCGAGGCTTGTCTAAGCTTAGGGAAATGGAATCATGAGGGATTACAGCAGCGGTAGCGCGAGAAAACGGCTCAGAAACGCGTATGACCTGACCGTCTGCCAGGACCTTTTCCCAATATCCTTCCGCTTCCGGTCGCCAAGGTCCTAACAGGATATTCCCTCTGCCGTTTTCCATTACCTTGCCATTAAACATCGGAATGACTCTGTTGCAGATTTCATGGACCCATTGCCAGTCATGGCTGGCGACAATAAGGGTCGTTCCCCATTTCATGCAGGCTTTCAATGCACTTGCCTTGATCTGCTGTGCGCTTGCGGCATCTACGCTGGCGGTGGGCTCATCCAGAAGCAGAACACTGGGTTGCAGCACCAGTCTGGCTGCGAGGGCTACCCGCTGAGCTTCGCCCCCGGAGAGCTGATACCAGGAGCGGCCGGCAAATTCTTCGGCGGAAAGGCCGACCAGCGACAGAGCATCTACCACGGCTTCGGCATGGCGGGATCGGTTGACTCCTCTTAAAACCAGTCCATAAGCGATATTGTCGAAAACAGAACGCTTCAGCAGATAGGGTTCCTGGGGCAACAGGCTGACTTGAAAACGTACTGAATCATCATAAGGCACTGCCTTTCGGCCTTTAAATAAAATTTTTCCTTCAGAAGGGCTATCCACAAACGCAAGGAGTCTGAGCAGGCTGCTTTTGCCGCTACCGTTTGGCCCGATCAGTCCCGTAATTGAGGCTGGAGAAATCGTAAGGCTTTCGATGTCCACGGCAAGCTGCCGTCTGTGGTATTTTTTGATATTAAAAAGCTGATATATATCAGCATCTTGATGGCTTAACTGGCGTCTTTTCGGCCAGAGAGTCTTGAATGTATCTCCCTCGGATGTCATGTTTTACGTCTCTTTGGCTGTTCTTATGGCAGTTCATTCGGAGTACTTATGGTTATGAGCGGTTACGCAGGAAGGACAGAGAAATGTTCACCATGGCGGCGATGGCCATCAGAATCAGCCCCAGCGCGATTCCGCTTACGAATTGGCCTTTGCTGGTTTCAAGTGCGATCGCAGTTGTGATGGTCCGGGTATGCCATTTGATATTTCCCCCCACCATCATGGCAATGCCCACCTCTGTCATCACCCGGCCGTATGCGTTCATGCTGGCAGCCAGAATGCCGTACCTGGCTTCCCACAGCGTGGAAAGTACGACCTGTTTTCGGTCAGCCCCCAGAGATATGAGGGTAATCCGCAACTTTTCGTCCATACTTTCAATGCTTGTTGCTGTCAGCGCAATAACTACAGGAAGCGCCAGAAGGGTCTGGCCAATGGCCACGCCTTCCAGTGTAAACAGCAATCCAAAGTGTCCCAGGGGGCCATGGTGGGTTAAGAGCGCATACACCAGAAGGCCAATCAGTACCGTCGGGAGAGACATCAGGGTATCCACCAGGGTTCGCACAGGCTTCTTTCCTGGGAAATCGTGATGACCAAGTAAAAACCCTGCTGGAATTCCGATCAGAATGCTGGCGATCATGGAACCAGTGGATACCTTCAGTGTTGCGGCTACAGCCGAATAGGTTTCAGCATCGCCATGAATCAGCAGTTGGATGGCCTGGAAAAGGCCGTTTAAAATATAGTCCATAGTCGTTGAATGAAATCAATCATGGAATAAACCCGAAAAAACCGCAATCAGCGAAAAAGAAAACATGATGCAGAGACAACTCTTTTCTCTTGTTTGTTTGTGACTTTTAATTTAACCACGTCGATATGTCAATAATGATACTTTGAAGTGGCCGAAACGAGAATCAAGGCCAAGACAAAGTTAAATAATCTGTTGCATATTTCTGATGACAGGTTAAATACAAAGTTGAATACTCTTGATGCACCGGTTAAATTAAAGTTAAATATCTCAGGTTGGACGGTTACGCAGCAGGATAAATACTTTCGAACCTTCAAGAAAATCAGAGGCAAAGTTCACGGAGTACATCTTGGGAAGAATCTTGACGATGCGGCACAAAAATGACATAAGGCATAAAATGGCTGCTATTCTCAAGCGGGAGTTTAAAGATAATGAAGAATGGCTGAACTAATAAGGAAAACCTTTTTTTGAAAACCATTCAGCGCTATTACCGGGTTGATCGAAAGGCTATCGGCCTGATGCGGTTTACCTTTGAAGGTTATGAGGGAATTGCCGGAGTTACCACCCTTAATCCCGCAACCGGCCTAATCGTTATTAATATCGCGCCGGGATGTGAGCAGGATGTCGATCAGGTGCTTCTGGATATTCAAAAACAGGTTTACATGGAAGCGGTTTTACCAGATGATGCTGCTGAAAGGAAAAGTGCATAGCGATTCATGATGTATTCTAAAACCGTATATATTCACACCATCGGCTGTCAGATGAATGTTTACGACTCCGAGCGTATCGCCGGGGGTCTGGCACCTCTGGGATACCGGCAGGTGTTGGAACCCGAATCCGCCGATCTGGTTATATTAAATACCTGTGCTATTCGGGAAAAGGCAGAGCAGAAAGTATTCAGTTTTCTGGGCCGTATGGCAGGACTTAAACGAAAGAATCCGGAACTGATCATTGGCCTCGGAGGCTGTGTGGCCCAGCAGGAAGGCCGCAAAATTCTGGACCGTGCGCCGTATCTGGATCTGGTTTTCGGTACCCATGCCGTCAGCCGGCTTCCGGTTTTGATCCAGCAAGTGGAAACCACGGGGGGCCGCCTGGTGGATGTAGCGCTATCCGATACCATCCAGGAAAGCCCAATTTACGCGGTTTCTCCTAACGCCAATCAAATCAGCCGGTTTGTGACTATTATGCAGGGATGCGATAATTACTGCACATATTGCGTAGTTCCTTATGTACGCGGCAGAGAAATGAGCCGTTCTCCAGAGCGGATTCTTTCCGAGATTCACTCGCTTGCAGACGCTGGCATCCGTGAGGTCACGCTGCTCGGTCAGAACGTCAACAGCTATGGCAAAAAAGAAATGCTCTGCGATTTTTCAGAACTGTTAACCATGGTGAACGGGATCGAAGGTATTGTTCGCATCCGATTTACCACATCCCATCCCAAGGACCTTTCCGATGATCTGATTGCGACCTTTAACCAGTTGAATAAATTATGCAAACACATTCATCTGCCGGTTCAATCCGGATCGACCCGAATTCTGTCCCGCATGAACCGCAAATATACCCGTGACATGTATCTTGAAAAAATCGCCCGGCTGCGGGATGCCTGTCCGGATATCGCCATTACATCAGATATCATTGTGGGCTTTCCCGGAGAAACGCCGGAAGATTTTGAGGATACTCTTTCCCTGATTCGTCAGGTGGCATACAGTGGTCTTTTTGCCTTTATGTATTCGGATCGCCCTAATGCCCCGGCTGCGCATTTTGCGGAAAAAATATCAGAAGCTGAAAAGGCGGAGCGTCTTCAGCAGGTTCTTGGGCTTCAGGAAACCATTACGCTTGAAAAAAATCACTCACTGGTGCATTCTGTTCAGATGGTTCTGGTGGAGGGTGTCAGTAAACGGATGAACACGCATGAATCGTCCCACGAAGATAGTCCCCAGTGGTACGGTAGAACCCCTGGACATAAAATCGTGCATTTTCCGGAGCCGGAACGGCTTTCCGCATCCGGCAATATCGGCAGGCTGAAGACGATTCGAATTGAAAAAGCATTTTCGCATTCGCTTTGGGGAATGCCTGTTTCTCAGGAGGAATGATTGATGCAACATAAAGTGATAGTTTCAGGACTGATCATGGATCCGGATTCCAACACGCCTATTCTGATCCTGAAGTCTGAAGAAAACAACCAAGTGATTCCGATATGGATTGGCCTTCTGGAAGCTACTGCTATCGCTACTTTGCTGCAAGGCATCCGTTTTGACCGTCCCATGACCCATGATCTGTTCATGAATCTTGTCGAACTGACTGGGGTAGCCATTACCAGTATCGAGGTTTGTGATATCCTGGACAGCACTTTTTACGCCAGGATAAATTTTTATTCTTCCGGAGCATCGTTTAGCCTGGATGCCAGGCCAAGCGATGCCATTGCCATTGCACTTAGGGCGAATGCACCGATTTTTGTGGATGAAAAGGTATTTCTTAAATCCAGCAATAAAGATGAGCCTGTTCATGCTGCAGACAATAGCGAAGAAGGGCGAAAATGGGCGAAATATCTTAACAATCTTTCTTCAAATGATTTTGGAAAGTATAAGGTGTAGGGATTAAAAGGATTATAATGAAACAAACCATGATTTCCGGAACCGGCCGGTGCCTTCCCACCCGCCTGGTTACCAATGACGATCTGGCGCTCTGGATGGATACTTCTGATGAATGGATTCGCCAACGTACGGGGATAGAACAGCGTTACTGGGTGCCTGAAGAAGGCGGGGTTGGGGCATCGGATCTGGGTTTTGATGCGTCGAAAATAGCTCTTGAACGGGCAGGCTGGAAGCCGGGTGACATTGATCTGATCATCTTTGCTACACTCAGTCCTGATGTCAACTTTCCGGGATCAGGCTGCCTGCTTCAGCACAAACTTGGGCTGAAAACCACTCCGGCCCTGGATATCCGGCAGCAATGCTCCGGATTTGTTTACGGTGTCGCCACTGCGGATGCCTTTATCCGAAGCGGCTTTTACGACCGGATTCTCTTTGTCGGAGCGGAAGTTCACAGTACGGGCTTGGATATCTCCAGCCGCGGCAGAGATGTCACGGTGATTTTTGGAGATGGCGCCGGCGCATTGTGCCTGGAAGGGGTTGAAACAGATCGGCCTTGCGGGGTGCTGGCTTCCGTGTTGCACGCACAGGGTGAATTCGCCAACAGTCTGATGACGGAAGCGCCGGCTTCCCGCCTGAATCCAAGGCTCAGCGAGGCCATGCTCCAGGAAGGCCGTCATTATCCAACAATGGACGGCAGGTCCGTGTTCAAGCATGCGGTCCGTCGTCTTCCCCAGGTTATCGAGGAAGTCCTGGCAAAAGCGGGGCTGACGATAAACGATATCGACCTGTTTATTCCGCATCAGGCTAATCTGCGCATCAACCAGGCATTTCAAAAAGCAATGGATTTGCCAGATGAAAAAATCTTCAACAACATTCAGCGCTATGGCAACACCACGGCGGCCAGCATTCCGATCGCTTTTGACGAGGCCATTGAAAAAGGGCTTTTAAAAACCGGCAGTACGGTGATGTTTCTCGGGCTGGGTGCCGGGCTTACATGGGGCGCGGTCATTTACCGGTTTGCAGGTTGATTATGTAAATGTAGGAATGGTGAAAAGTAAAGTTATTCACCATTTACATCATGGGGGCTGGAAGCCTCCGCCATGTTAACATTTGATTTGACGGAAAGGGAAAAGGATGAAAAAAAACATTTTAAAGGCCGTTATTTTTTTGACGCTGATGCTGGCAGGCAATCCGGTCTATTCCGCCTGCGACAGCACGAGCTGCATTCCTCTGGGAAATGACCTGAGCATGAAAATCTGTGCAGAATATCAGGGGGCGCAATACGAGTTCAAGCTCAATTATATTCAGGACAGTTCCGGTTTATTCTGGAAAATGGATATTTCAACGCTCAAACAAATTCAATCTGGCACCGGAGGTTGTATTTATACGGGCAACGATTTGGCCATAAAGATTTGTTGTGCGAATTATCTTGACTACAATTATGCTTTTACTTTGAACTACACGCCTTACCCAAAGGACCCAACCGGATTGTACTGGAAAATGGATACAGCAACACTTGTTGTAACCCCCGTGGTGGTTGATGATCCACTCTTTCCCTTTCAATGGCATCTCCAAAATACGGGACAGACAGCTTTTTCCAAAAGTGCGGGAACGCCGGGAGAAGACCTTAGGATGACTCAGGCCATTACCGATAAGCTAAGCGGCCTGGGTGTGATCATGGCCGTCCTTGATACTGGCCTCGAAATCGCCCATGAAGATATTTCTGGAAACGTCATTCCCAACGGTTCGTACAATTACGTTAACCAAACAACTGATCCCACATCCACTGCAACGGATGGCGACCACGGCACGAGCGTTGCCGGTATTATCGCCGCCACGGCAATGAATGGTAAAGGCGGCCGTGGGGTGGCCCCGCGATCTTCTCTTAAAGGGTTCAATGTTCTTGAAGCCCAGACAGAGTCAAGCTATATTGAGTCCATGGGTGGCCATCCCCGCTCAAAGAATGTTGATGTTTTTAATATGAGTTACGGAAGCGCTTCAAATGCTTACATCAGTCTGTCTCCATCAGAGAGAGATCTCTATGCCAGTACAAGCGACCTTCGTGGAGGAAAGGGCGGAATTTATGTCAAATCAGCCGGAAATGGATTTGAAGATATCAACATTGGAACATCAGCAAAACCGGATTATTATGTCTGCGCAAAACAGAGCTACGGCAGGAAAGATCTGCCCTGCCAGAATGCTGCGGCAGATGAAGAAAAATCCAGGCCAGAGGTGATTACCGTAGGGGCTTTCAATGCCGCTGGTGTCAAGTCTTCTTATTCAACGGCAGGATCAGACCTTTGGATTTCGGCTCCGGGAGGCGAATATGGTACAACATCTCCGGCCATTATCACGACCGATCAAAGTGGTGTTGACAAAGGATACAGCCGCAACGATGTCGATCCAATCAAATATCCCTTTGATGCCGGCGATCCTACATATAATCCCAACTGCAATTATACCAGCACGATGAACGGCACTTCCTCGGCGGCTCCCAACGCCTCCGGAGCCATTGCTCTGCTCCTTCAAACCAATCCAAACCTTACCCGAAGGGATGTCAAGCATATCCTTGCAAAGACCGCAAGAAAAATTGATCCCACATCTCCGGGATCAATTGTCACTGTAGGTATCAATGGTGTGGATTATCAAGCAAGCCAGGGCTGGGTAACCAATGCCGCAGGATACAATTTCCACAACTGGTATGGCTTTGGGGCGGTGAATGTGGATGCCGCCGTAGCCATGGCGAAAAATTACCAGGCGGACAGCCTCCCGCCGCTGATATATTATGGCCTGTTTGGTTCATTCGTGCCTATGGCGATTCCTGACAACAACGCTTCAGGTGTGATAAGAATGCTTGATATGCGGGACAACCTGACTATCGAAAACTTATTTGTCGAGATTGCCATTAAACATCCAGATACTGCCGAGATTGGAATTGAAATCACTTCACCCCAAGGCACAAGGAGCATTCTGCTGAACATCCGTAGTGCGGTAAAAACAGGTCTGAACAAGGACGGTGGGGTGGTGCTTGGGAGCAATGCTTTTTATGGCGAAAAATCAAAAGGAACCTGGACGCTTAAGGTTCTGGACAGTTGGCCGGGAAATACGGGAAGTATAGAATTATTCAATTTGGACATAAGGGGATATTAAGAGGTGAAATATGAATGGAATAACAGATTTAATCAGAATATCCAGAAAAAATTGTAATGGCGTTGTGGTCTCTGTGTGTGAAAAGGGCATTCTTTTCATGATAGGTGTGTCACTTATATGTTCAAGCGTACTTATTCCGCAAGCCGCATGGAGTCTTGACTCAGCCCGGCGGGAAGCTTTTATCGCCTCTCTTCCCCAGGGAGAAACCTTCGAAAACGATGGATCGACTTACGTCTTGCTGCCGTCACTCCGGGCGGAGAAGACCGATGGCCGGAAATCGGAACTTGGCGTGAATGAAAATCCAGGCTCAGTTCAGACAGATCAAACGACAGAGGATGTTATTGAACGAAAAGGACTCTTTACGGTTTACAGGCAATCGTCTTCTGAGCAAGCATCCATCCGCATGGTAAAAGGACCGGCCGGGGATGTTCAGGTTAATCCTGTTGTCCTCAACCTGGAAACAAAATCCATTGGGATCATTACCGGCAAGCTCTGGCTGAAACTGAAGGATATGCAGGATGCTCAGTCAATAGCCAATTCGTATAACATTGCCCTGTCCTTTGTCAATATCCCAATGGAGACGGCCTTCTACGACTTTCCCAGCGATGTGAATATCCTGACTCTGCGAAAGCGTCTCATTGAGGACAACCCAGGGATATTGCGGGTGACTCTGGATATGGTGGACAGGATACGCCTTCCTCAGTAGCATAAAGAAAGAGTACAGGGGCAGATAGGAGCAACCGGCCGGTTGCCCCTATCTGCCCAACTTCATTTCAAATATCAATCAAATTTGAGGAAATATCCATGAATAAAATAGTACGAGTAGTAATAGTCATCTTATTTCTTCAAATAATTTGGATAAATGATCTCCATAAGATCATCAAATTGACTTTAGAATTAAGCAAAGACGGGCTCTAATTTTTCGCTGATATAGACTCATAACAGCCGCGCCACACAGTTCCGTATTGCTAATGGCAACACATTTAGAATAGCTTTTTATTTTTTTCAGGCAAAGAGATGGAAGTAAAGAGCTTAAAACAAAGAAAAGAATAACGGCTTAAAAAGTCTTTATCAGAAAGAGGGCAGTTACGATTGTAAGCGAGTATTTCTTTTCGGCTCATGCGACACCTTTTTTCCTGACAATCCCTGAAATATACATGAGAGTCTCGCAGCGGTTTCGATGGCCGTCTTGACCGCCGAGGTTGCATATTCCCAATCGATCTTCCGGGACGTGTCGGTCGTGTGGTGGTAACCAACGCGGTTTAGGTTTTCCAGCCGATTCATGTGTTCGTTGAAAAGAATCACGGGATAGCCCGCGTCGGAAAACAGTATCCCGTCGGTGTTGTAAAGATAGCTTCTGGGATCGAAACGGGACCGCAGCTTGGGCCTGAACTTTAATTTCAGAGCCCGAACGGAATCGAATGCCTCGGCCGCGATCCGTAACGACGGCTGAGAATCACCTGGATTGACCTGGAAAATGTCGTCTTTTCCGGCCCGCCAGCCGATTAGGTCCATGAGTATGAGGCCAGTGACCAGCCTTTTTTTGACGAGAGCGGCGCGAATGGCTTGCGCTTGGCCTGCGCCGAGCGGTTTGAGGAAGTGAGGCAAGAGCGGATGCCCCCGATCGACGGGGGGCAGGCCAAGCTCCATCTCCATAGGCGTAGCCCCCAGGTAAACGGGCTGGCGCTGTTCGGAATTGGCCTCCATATGCATCTACATGGCGCCGGGTCCGCTGCCAGCTCCGCCAAGCTTTGGACATGGGTGATGGGCCTATCAGATGCCTGGATTCCCGGGCCAGGCGGAACCAAGGCGAGGGCAAGTAAAACAGAGGCTGCAAATCGTGATATCATGCTGGGCCTGGTTCCGTCCATGTCGGTGGCTCCTTTAACCTGAACATATCGATAGAAGTATTTGATTTAAGAGGATTCATCTACAAGGCTATTTCCATTCCCCTTCATATCGGTTTGCCGTTACGAATGTTTCATTCCTGGTACAGGGAAGGGAATCGTTGCCGATCCTGCGGCAGAGCGAGCCGATGATCCTCTTGGCCAAAGCAGGGCTTTCGGCTATGAACTCGAAAAGGACTTCGTGTTCTATTTTCAGCAGCAAGCAGTCGTCCATGGCCGTAACCGAACTGGAGCGATCCCGTGGATCCAGAGCGCAACGGGTTCCGAAGGAACGGCGTTCCGTAAGCTCCCTGATCACCTTTTCCCCCTCATGTATCCGGACCCGCCCGGAGGCCACGACGTACATGGCAGAACTGTACTCGCCCTCGGCCGTCACTTTCCGCCCTGCTGGGACATCCATCTCCGTAGCCGCTGCCGCCATTTCGGACAACAGCTCCCCGGGCAGGCCGGAAAAAAAATCAACCTCGTTCAATATCATGGCTTTCTCTATGGTCAGCATGGTTACTCCTTGTCGGGTTCCGAATGGTCCCACCCGTGATCGCAGCGTGATTTGATTTTGGAGAGAGCCCAAAGAGCGGTCTCGGCCAGCAGGGGGGTGCGGTGTCCCTTGAGCCTGGATAAAAGCGCCTTATTTGGCGGATTTCCACTTTTGCCCATCAGATAAACAGCTACGGCCCTCGGCCATGGGGATATCCAGACATCCTCTTTGCCCGCAACAGCCTCCAGAACCCGGGACGGCTCCACCTGCAAGCCGGGATGCACACGACTCAGTCTTTCCAAACGCTCATTTTGGGGCAGATCCTCAAGCAGCGGGAAAATCAACTCCTTCAAATCACCGGACAGGAAAGAATCGAGCATTTCCAGGGTATATGCGTGACGGATCCTGTCATCGCCGCTAATGCCACTGTGCAAGCCTCCCCTGATACGGACCGGCCCGAACAGCGATGCCAGAGACAATATACGGTTCCGGCAGCGATGACTTTCCTCTTCCAGCGCCCTGCTGAGCAGACCGAAACCCTGACACGGCGGCAGCGCTCTAAGACAGCTTAGAAGCCAAGTCGCCAGGGACGATTCCTGCCGCACCAAGCCGCTCAACAGTTGCTTGTCTTCGGTGCTCTCGGGATGGTAGCCCAGGTGTTCGAGCCGGTTCAGAATGAGGCTGCGTGCGACCGCGTCCGGATGAAAAAGACACTCCAGCAAAAAGGGCGCGGCGACCGGCGGGGGCATCAGGGAGACTGCCTTTAGAACGCCCAGCACCACTTCTCTGGGCTGATCGCAGTCGGAGACGACCCAGGATAGGTACTCCAGGGCGGGTTGGCCCATGGCAGCCACAGCCCGAATCGCACGGCGACGGGTATCCGGCCTGCGAAGGAAAGGCAAAAGCAGCAGGGCCAGCCTGGGATTGCCAAGCTCCTCCGCAGAGCCTAATGCCGCCCACCGAACCGCGGCGCACGGATCCTGGAGCAGACGGCGCAGAGGCCGGTACATGGACGAAACCCCAACCGATCCCAGGATGTAGGCCGCAGCCTCCCTGTCCTCGGGGTTCCGGGAGTTGAGCATCTCCGTGAACCGCTCGCCGGAAGCGATGATCCCCTCGATCCCGAAGTGTTTTTGCAGACCGATGATAGCCGCCCGAACCATATCCTTGTCTGGCCGGGACAGAAGGTCAACCAGGGTGTCCTCTGCCCCATCCTCGTCCATAGCGCTATATGCCAGCACCGCGGCCGTGCGCACCGATGGGTCCATAGTCTCGTTTAGCATGATGGCCCGCACCAGGGGCAGGGCCAGGGGAGGTCTGATCTGCTCGATCCTGGCCAGGACCTCCTTGAGTACTTCGGGCGATGGATGCAAGAGCAGGTCCGGCAGATGATCCGAGAGGGTATGGGGCGCGTTTTTCTCCATCAGGCTCAAGGCGTAGATGACCTCATGTGGGTGATTGCTCTTCAAAAAACCAAGAAGCAGGTGCTGACCGCCTTCATCCCACACCTGCCTTTCGGAAAACTCCAGGCGGCGCTTCTTTAGCGCTTCCATTAGCTGACCCAGATATCTCTCTCTGAGGGAAAATGTGAACACCATCTGGACACCCAGGATGACGATCATGATCAGGGCAACATTAGCCGCATCGACTTCGAAATAAAGTCGCCCCAGCAACAACAGCCCCCCGCCGATCAGTGCTGCGCCCGGTTCGGCCCGGGTCAGGACAGATGTCTGGACCGCGAAGCGCTTGACCAGGGGCAGAGGTTGGTAGAGTACCTGAAAGGCCGGATCATGGATGGTGTTGCGCAGAACATAATCGCACATCTTGCAACTGACCGTCATCGCGAACATGGCCAGGCCGACCCTGGGAACGAGGGCCACCCCGGAAGACATGGCGACGCATCCCAGCAGTACTCCGCCTGGCAGCAGGAAGAGCGCTTTCAGAATGCCGATTCTGTCCAGAACCCGGCCGGTGAAGAAGGTCTGAACGATCATGTTTACAGCACTGCCCACGGCAAAGAAAACACCCAGGAAACTGGTCATGGGATCCATGGTGTCGCGGTAATGCGTTTCAACCTGGTTGCTGAAGGCCATGTCCATCAGATAGAACACCATAAGGGAAAGACCCCAGATCAGGTGCAGAGGAAGAGCATAACGGTCCCTGAGCATCTCTCCGAGCCTGGGAGCAGGGGTGTCGTCGTCCGATTCCACAGATGCGGCCTGGGGCGAGGCGTCGTTGAGAGCCTGGATGATCAGGATGGTGAAGACCACCGAACCGAAAAGCCCCATGGCGGCGATCAGGATCAGGTTGATCGAGCCGATGGCTGATACCAGAACAGGGGTGATGACACCAGCCACGATGTCGGCTGCGAATTCGCCCGCTCCGATCAGGCCAAAGAGACGCTTGGCCTGGCGGGTGTCGAAGACCTGGCCGAACAGTCCCCAGATGCTCATATAGGTC
>Ga0194044_10001265_pt1 | contig 12891 bp, 8 predicted proteins | sample JunL4417m_MetaG_FD_155460 | JGI IMG/M metagenome (GOLD analysis project Ga0194044, IMG submission 155460) | Anoxic zone freshwater microbial communities from boreal shield lake in IISD Experimental Lakes Area, Ontario, Canada - Jun2016-L442-17m | ecosystem: Environmental > Aquatic > Freshwater >...
TTTGTTAAGTATTACAGTATGTTATGAGTGTTTTTAATCAGATTTTAGGGTTAACTATCTGTTATTAAAGCCAATATTGCATAGAATAAAATCACCGTGCCCCTTAGCATTACTGGCCTTTAACAGCGGGTGATAAGCCGCTTGCCTTTGTCATCAATGTTTGTAGGTTTCCGCAGCATGACCAGTTCGTCATCTAACCCGTGACGGAGAATGTCAAGTCTGAATGATGCAGCCGCAAGATTTTCGGCGTGAATCGGTTTGATCCGGAACGGGAATAAGTTGGGGCTATCAATCAGGTCTTTCAGCGGCGCCATGCCGTTGGTGCGAGCGTGGAGGGACGCTTCGGTTAGCCAGGCGATCAGTCGGTAATCATCAATGGCCGGCATTGTACCGGCGGTGTAAATTCCCTTTGTACCGGTCTCCTGAAGAATGCCCCAGTCCAGATAGGAGCGCATTACATAGCGCGCTCGCCGTGAAACTGTCTCCCGCTCACCATACTGTTCACGCACGCGACGCTGGACGTGAGATGCAGCCGCTGAGCCCTGAAGCCTCAAAAGGCGTCCTACCTGCGTGGCCACACCCGCCCAGAATGGGTAAACAGCCATGACCATCCCCCAATGAACGGCCAGATGATCGCACAGTGGAAAATGTTTGAGTAGTTCGAGGCCGTCAACTTGGAGCGACTGAAGTTCGATGGGAACTGTGAGCCATACTTTCATCAGAATGGTGATCGTCTTGTCTAAAGATCCGCGCACATCCGTCCTGCTCGAACGAAAAGATGTCTGCAAGTCATCCTGAAGAATTGTCTTTATGTCCTGAGCCTTGTTCCCGGCCAGCACGAGAGATGATGTTTTTTCCAGCCATACAAAGCGCACGAGACGGTCAATTCCAATTTGAGAAAATCTACGTTCGTTACTCATTCGCCTATCCTCTTGATCTCGACCAGAGGGACGATGAGTTCCTCGACCGAAATACCGCCGTGAGTGACGATTCGCTTATTCTCCTGGACAAACGCCTGCCGGGCGGGGGCCAGAAGAGCGAGGCAGTCCTCCGGAAGGCCAACGGGGTCCCATTCCAGCGCGGCCGGAAATCGTTTTTTCACCTTGGCGCGAAGGGCCACATCTGGATAAATGCGGACGCGTTCACCGCGAAGGTTCGCCAGAGCGCCCTCCGCCGGACGGCCGCAACCTTCCGCCTCAATGTTGCCATGGTCAGAAGTCAGATAGACTCTAAAACCCCGATCAAGAAGCAGATCAAGGAGTGTGTTCAGATAAGACTGCTTAGCCCACTGGCACACCTGGTTGTGCATCCCGGCAGTGCCCATTTCCATTCCGTGCATGATCTTATCGACCTTGTCCACAACCAGCCCTGCGACGCTTGCCTTGGGATGAGAAAGCGCTTCAGACAAGGATTCCAGACTGCCGTCACCCAGTCCCTTAAAGTAAACGACCTCGTTTGGCGTGAATCCTTGATTGGCCCAGAACTGCGCCCATAGTGCAGGTTCCTTGTCCGTGGACTGGATGCTGTTCGGGAAAAAGATGGGAGCCTTTCCGGCAAAGGCAGCCTGGCGCGAAACGGATGTGAGAGAAGGAATCCATGCGAAGACAAACTGCTCCCTGAATCGGAAAGCGGGCTGCCTTGATGCGAGCTCCCTGCGGATCACCAGCCACTGGTCCATGGCAAGGCCATCCATCACGATCAGTGCGATTTTCGCGTTACGGTCTTTTCCCACCTGACGGGCAAGAAACCTCGGAAGGTGATGCAGCATGACCGGAGGCACTGGCGGCAGGTTGACAAGCCCTGCGTACCGCTTGAAAAGCCAGGCTGCAAATCTAACGTCAACCTGAGACTGCAAGCTCTTGATGCGTTCGCCCGTCTGTTCGGGAATAGCCTCGGCTTGATCATTCGCCAGCAAGATCAGCTCCGCCCATCCACGTGCAAAGTGAAACCAGTCTGTGTGCTTTGCGTCATCAATCGGAATGGATGTCTGCAAGCTGCCAATGAGCTTGTCCAGGCGACAATACCTGTCCTTGATTGTGGCGGTGCGAACGCCAATACCTACCCAGGTCTTGGACAGGGAGTCTGCATGGTCGTGTGACACGGAATGCAGCAAACCCTCGACAAATAGGTTGTCAATATAGACCCTGATGTCATGGTGTTCAAATGGAAGATCAATAGGCCCTTCAATGGCCAGGCTGTAGGGCTTCTTGTTCTCACGAACGCCGGATGCTCCTTTGGCTGCTATACTGTCGAGGAAGATCGGCCATCGCTCCTGGAGGAATGCGAAGAATATCTCCCGGTTCGTAATTAGCGCCTCAAGCGGCCAGTCGTCAAAAATGGTGCTCTGACGAAGGATTTGGATGAACCGCTCGTCCAGCACAATCGGAATGCGCTGGCTGCGGTAGTGATGCCGCAGAAGTATGCGCAAGAGGTCCGATGGCTGCTTGATCAACTCGGGGGCGATTCCAAAGACATGCCGGAGAACGAACTCCTTGGTGGCGTTGTCGCCCAACTGGCCGGGTGCATGATTGTTTTGCGCCTCATACAAGGCATCAAGGTCTCCGCGATCCAGGGAGGTTACGACCGGGGGGCTGAGGTTAGGGAAGATGTCGCCGAGATTGAATGAAAGCTGGCGGCCAGCCTGGAGGAGATCATAGGGCAATCCACTGAGGTCGCTGGCATGGGAATGCAATACGACAACGAGGTCCGTGTACTCACCCCGGTCCCAGCGGGATCGGAATTTCGATTCATAGGCGTAGCGGAATGCAATATGGTCTTCAAACGGAATCAGCTCGAATCCGCGCTCGCGGATGCCTTCGAGAATCCCTTCTTCGAGCAAAAGCCCATCCGGGTCGGCCACCAGGGTGAGTCGAGCGACCTTCGGGGTGAAGTCATTCAGAATTTGATCTCGCCAGCTACTCATGATCACCGCCTTCCACCCGAATCACAAGCAGTGGCGCCATCTCGGGATAGGCATGTGCCTTCTGGTCAAGCTGTTTTTTGAAGCTTTGCTCCTCCTGAGCAAGAAGGTTCAGACGATAGTTGCGGACCTGGGGCAGACCAATCCGATCGATAGTCTTACGGCGGGCGGTAAAGGCGTAGTCGGCCTTCTCGCGCTCTCGTGTAATGCGGGACCGGTGTTCCTGTATGAGCGCTTCGTAGATGGGTTTCCCGTGTTCTTCCGCGGCGCTTTTCAGTTTTGCGAAGGCTGCTTGGGAGACTGCGGCGTCAAGAATGGATCGGACATGTGTGCTTGACGAGAGGAGCTGGTCCCACACATATCTGGCCGTCGGCATGTATATCACGCCGCTGTCGGCCAGAAAGAGAGGCATGATCCTTCGACGGTTCCACTCCATGGATGCGATCGCAATTCGCCACAAGGACCAGATGCCCTGGACTTCCTTGGTGAGACCCGGGATCGACACGATGGGGACCGGTTGGCCTGGAACAAAGCGAGGAAGCCGCATGGCCAGACCGCGAATCTTTGGTTCTTCCAGGGTAAGATGCCGGGCTACCGGAAACCTCTCAGCTTCCTTGCTCGTGAAGACCATGTTCTCGAAAACTTCACCATCAGTCCAGGTGAGGTTCCATCTCTGGTTTTTCTTCTCGGCCTGGCCGCCATGCGCTTTCAGATAGCTTACGGTCATGCGCTCTATCCAATGAGGTAAGGGGTGAGTCAGGAGCCGCTGGGCTTCGCCAGGCTCCAGATCCTCGGTTGCGCCGAGCACGGATGCTGTCGTGCGCGCTTCGCGGGCCTGCTCCTGCAGGCTGGCAACCACGGTCTCCACGGAATCCTCCACCTTTTCGGGGTTGAGGATCGCATCTACATACATTTCGTCGAATATCTGGCCGGCCTGGGCCGAGTCGAGGACATCACCGGTCTTGTCGATGCCGAACTCCTCGAAGATGACGGCGAGTTTCTGCTCCAATACTTCCCGGACACGGTGCTCGACCGAGCCCTCGAAGACGAAATTGACCGCGCGAACCGCATGGGTCTGACCGATACGGTCCACCCGACCGATCCGTTGTTCGAGACGCATCGGATTCCAGGGGATGTCGTAGTTGATCACCACATGGCAGAACTGGAGGTTCAAGCCCTCACCGCCAGCCTCCGTGGAGATAAGGATGCGGGCATCCCCGGCAAATGCCTGCTGAACTCGCTTGCGCTCTTCCATGTCCATGGAGCCGTTCAGGCAGGCAACCGAGAACCCGCGCTCAATCAGAAATCTACGGAGCATATCCTGGGTGGGCACAAACTCGGTGAACACCAGTGCCTTGAGCTCCGGGTCCCCCTCTTCGGACTGGAGGCGGTAGAGCCAGTCGAGCAGCGCCTCTGCCTTGGCATCCGGTCCGATCTGCTCGCAGCGGGCCGCGGCATCCAAGAGCAGCTTGACCTCGGCGCGCTCGTTCTTGAGCGCCTTGAGGCGGGTGCGAAGCAGCAATTCGATCTGCTCCTGGCCATCCAGGTCTGCCCATTCCTCATCGGAGATGATCGGGAACAGAGTCAGTTGCTCCTGGGGTGCGGTAAGTGCTTCGAGCCGCCTTTCAAGCGTGGTGCGGATGGCGCTTGTGCTGGAGACTACCAGCCGCTGCATCAGGATCATCAGAAAACCGATGTAGCTGCGCTTTTCGCGCATGGCCTGGTTGTAGCCCTCGCGGACGTATTCGGTGACCGCCTCATAGAGAACTTGTTGATTGCGGTGACGCTCTCCCCAGGAGACCGGGGCAAGCTGTGTTAGCCGGGGTTTGAACAGCGGCTTGCCATCGGCATCGATGGCGCGGCGTTTCTCGGTGCGGATGACATACGGTTGGACCCGCTCGCGGGTAACGCTGCTGATGTTCGGAAACGCCTTGGCGTCGATCAGGGATACCAGCCGGTGAAAAGCGTCTGTCTTGCCCTGGTGCGGAGTGGCCGAAAGCAGCAGAAGGTAAGGTGCCGCTTCTGAGAGTCCCTGACCCAGCTTGAAACGGGCCACCTGATCAGTACTGCCGCCAAGACGGTGTGCCTCGTCCACAATGACCAGGTCCCAGCCGGCGGAGATCAGGTCTTCGAACCGTTCGCGGTTGTGCTCGCCAACCTGGGCAGCGGTCCATCCACGGCGCTTGTCCAGTGGTTTGACCGAATCCATCGGCACAACCACCTGTGAGAAGAGAGTCCACGAGTTACGGGTTGCGGGCTGCGAGTCTTCAGCATCCGGAACTCGGAATTCAGAACCCGGAACCGCCGATATGCGGCTTAGCGTTTTGATATCTTCGGGTAAAACAAGCTGGAACTGCTCGTTGAAGTGGGTCCGCATTTCGGACACCCACTGGCTTACCAGTCCCTTTGGAGTAATGACCAGCGTCCGCTTGACCAGCCCGCGGAGCTTTAGCTCCCGCATGATGAGACCGGCCTCAATGGTCTTTCCCAAACCGACCTCGTCCGCCAGAAGGTAGCGCACCCGGTCGTTGGCGATGGCGCGGGATAAAGCCCGAATCTGGTGCGGAAGCGGGATGACGGAGGACTCGATGGGTGCGAGCAGGACATCCTGGGTCAGGGCATCGGCCACCCGCGCAGCGGCGGCGACGTAGGCTATATCATCTGGTGAACCGGTGCCCGCGCTCTCTATGGACTTGAGCCTGGAAGCCGGAATGCGAACCACAGAATCGCGGCCGGGCAGCCAAACGCGGCAGATTGTCTCACCCCAAAGCGTCTGGACTTCGATGACCTGACAGAGCTGCCCGTGATCCGGGCTGTAGCACCACGAGTTACCGTCTCCGGATTGTGAAAGATTCATTACAGAGCCTCCAGTCTCAACCTGTTAGGTTTGATGCCCGAACGTGACCAGTGCTGTTCAACCGGTTGAATAAAGGCAGGACGAACCAGTTTGGCTCTTTGAACCAACCAGTCGCCTTGGTCGAACCGAAGATAAAGACCCTCTGCTGGGTTATCACTGAAGTGCGACTGCGATAGGAGTGTGCCAAGTTTTAAAAGCGTAAAGTGCCCGCTCTCAATTTTTGGTGCTTGGGAGATACCAATGGCCTGGAACATCTCATCTCGACGGGTGCAAGAGAAAAAACATGCAGTGATTTTATCGTATAAATCGAATCCTAGAAACCAGTCCGGCAGTCGGTCATAAACGACAGAGTGCTTAGCATAGCACCATTCTCCAAAAAGAACATATCGATCGGTCAGTTGTTCGAAAATCGCGTCGATTCTTGGATTCAACCAATCCGAGAGCTTTTTCCACTGCCCCCTACTTGGAAGATGCAAGTACGCTCCTCGATTTTGGGCGCGAATATTTCCATCGGCATCAAAAGAGAGCCCAAGGTTCGCTCCGTCTATCTTTTCTTCAACGACTAATTCATGCATGAGGAATTCATTTCGCTCATGTTCCGACATGACCTTGTCCCCCCTGACGATAACATCACCAAGTTGAGCCAAGTGTGGAGTGGTGGGGAACTTGAAAAAATCGTCTTTCACTTGCCCATCTTCTCCTCATACTTTTTCTTTGCATAATCAGGGCACAGAAAATGCACCGTAATCCCGATGTCAGCCAAAGCATCTTTCCAACCCCACCACTTGCTATCCGTTGCCTGTAAGACTGGCGGTTTTTCGGGATGTGCATTTGCAACGGCGATAAATTTTCGATCAGAGATATCGAAATGAGTTAAACCATCATGGTCAGGGAATTCGTGGTATGAATCACCACATTTTGTAATTGTGACCCGGTCAGAATCCGGAAAATTCCAGCGATTATCATGAACCCACTTCATGAAACTATCCCCGATGCCAGGCTGACCCTTCATCGATAGTTGTTGGCGATATTCATCAAAGATTTCATCTCCTGCATCCATAACCAAGCCGCCCTTTTTCACAACATACTCGACAGCTTCAATGCAGGCCAGAACACAGCCGATTAGCTCTAATGATATCTTGTCAGGAGCAAAAGCAAGATTTGCTGTTTTTGGCACATTGGTATCGATCAAACACTTTTGTGGCAGTCTGCTCATGCCGTTGCCTCCAAGCCGCTGCTGCTTTGGTTCATGCGCTTTTTCATCGCCGCTTTCGCTTGCTCCATGATGTCTCCCATCTCATCGCCAAAGAAGTTTTCCGGCCAGTTCCGGATATTGCCATAACTGTCAATTTTGAGAGACTCCAAGGTGGAAGGAGTTTTAGTGATGTCAGCAAAATATGCGGACAATTTCTCTTGTGGGATGGTATCTTCGGCAATCCGCCGTTGCAGTCGCCGCAAAAAATGCTCTGAGTGGGTCTCTATAATCAATTGGATGTTTCTGTCAGCTCCATTTTCCTTGGAATTGATAACATCAATCATCACATCGGCCAACGCCGACTGAGCATTCGGGTGAAGGTGAATTTCAGGCTGCTCCATCAGGATGATTGATCCCGGTGGGGCATAAAAACACTGGACCAGCACCGGAAGCACCTGAGAGATGCCAAAACCGACATCCGGGAGATCCACCCAGTCCTTCGATCCTTTGACTCGGACCTTGACTTCATATTCCTGCCGCTGTTCGGAAATTGAATTGACTTTGAACTCTTCGATCAATCCCATTTCCGTAAGCTTCAGCGCGATAATCGCTTCAAATGGCTTTGCCTGGCGCTTATAGCCGAGACTGATTTTACGGTTTCTGGCGGATAAAATTGCGGCTACAGTATTTTCACCTGAAAATCCGACGCTTTCAGGATTGACACCACCCCACGAGTACAGTCTTTCAGCTTTATTACGAAGAGGGCCCAGATAAAAAAGTGATTGGAACAACTTTTCATGCCGTAAGTTTAGCTCCTGGACAAAATCGGCATTCTGATAATAGGCAACCACTTCATCCGGAAAGCCGTAGAATCTGACGGTATCCTTAAGTGACCAAGCTCGCATTTTCTTCCGTACAAGAGCATACTGCTCTGCGTCTGCTTTATATGCAGATTTAGCGCCGGGTTTTCGCTCCAACAACACAGCTAAAGTCTGCTTTCCGTTCGCCATCAACTGATATTTTAGATAACTGACAATAAGCGAATACTTTTGTTTATCTCCAAGCCTGACAACCGCCTCAAATGACAACAGGTCTCCTGAGTAAATTTGACTGGTAATTGGGTCTTTTATTTGAAAAGCATCCTGAAAATCCCACTGGTACTCGAACGATATCTTGTTATCCGGATTACGGTGAAAAACCATTTCCTGATAGGAGCCAAGCTGAACCGCCGAGTTTTTTCCGCCGGGATAAAAAACTGCTTTTCGGTCCGAGGATTCAACCGTCTGCTTCAGCATCATCAAGAACTGTCCGATGCTTGACTTGCCTGAACTGTTTGCGCCAAAGAACAAGGTAATCGGAGCCATGCGGATGCTCCCGGTGTCTTTCCAAATTTTAAAATTCTGTATTCGCAATTGCTTTAGCATTTACACACCTCCGGTTCTTGTCATTGATCATACCACATGAAGAGTATTGAATCTTCATGAAGGATGTTTTCAGGATTCTTGCTTGCCACAGGGAATTGATGGGTGCGAGCAACACTGATGTATGCGATATCGTCTGGCGAGCCAGTGCCAAACCTCTGCAGGGCTTGAGTCTGGACATCTGGATACGAACCACGGAATCGCGGCCGGGCAGCCAAACACGGCAGGTCATTTCTCCAGAGCCTCTGGACATCGATGACCTGACAGAGCTGCCTGTGGTCCGAAGAATATGCCCAATTTCCCGAATCAACCATTTCATTTCTTCTTCATTTTACGCTTTTTGGACTGTTTCAGACGCTTGCGCAAATGCTTTAGATCTTGTAAATTTCGAAGCCTTGCGGCATCTTGTTCCTGCTTCTTTATTTCTCGCGTTTTCCATGCCTGTTTTTTTTCAAATTCGAGCTGCTTAACTTTTGTTTCTGCCTCTAACGCGCGTTGCCTCGCTAACGCTTCTCTTTGTTGAGATGCTTCTGCTCGTCGCCAGCCCATTTGTGCAACGAAGAAAGGCTTCTCGAGATCTGGAGTCTTGTCAAATGCATCATCAATATCTCTTGTATACGTTGCTTCGAGCTCGGCAATATAACCTGTTCTTTCTTTCTTGTATGACGCTTTGGCCGCATCAATGCTGGGGCCGAAAAAACGGACATAGCGATCTTTGTCGATGAAAGATATCCCGGCATAATAATATTCATGAAGCATACATTGCTGAAGCAAGTCTGGGCTTGTTTTCCTGCCTGGTAAGGCCGAAAGGTATCTATATAAAGCTTCAGGCGTCCAAGTTGTGACAGCTTCCGGTTGAAACACTTGATCTATGATTCGGCTTTGTGAGACGAAATAGACTTTTTCAACACTCTCCAAACCGTCTATTGAGTATTTGCCGGACCTCAATTTATTTACGAGAACCCATACCTCAGCCTCAGATTCGACTTGAAGCGAAGAACGAAATATTCCGCGATTTTCGCGTTCACTTTGTATCTTGGCTTTGGCATTCTCAATCTCACCCCAGTCCTCTTGAATAAATCCTTTTAAGTCTGAAATATTACTTACACATATACCAGTCCGGATAATACTCATATCAAAAGAAGAGCGGTCAATTCTTCCATATGGAAGGATCAAGTCAAGATAGTCTTTGAAAGTACCAACCAAACCATCCGCACTAAGCCTAATGTATCCGTCAAGAAAGAGGTTCTGTTTGTAGCTTCCTCTCACCAATGCAGCCCGCAGAAATTCTGGCGATTCCGCGCCAGTTGTTTTCATGAAGCGCAAGGCCCAATCGAAATGCTCCCACGCCTCTTGAAGTAGTTTTGGAGTCGCATAAAGTAATGCGTTTGCATCAGCAAGCGTCTGAAAAAGCTCAACAGCATAGTCATGGTTATGGCATCCGACGGCGATAAGAGGAAGAATAACGCTTGAATCAAAAAGCCATAGGGTTCTTTGGAATATGTCTTGTCTTACTTGACAAAATTTTGGGTCACGCCCAAGAAGATGATATAGAAAATAGCCTTGCGAGACGGAGGCAAGATACCTGCGTTGTGGAGGACTTGGCTCCACAAGGAATTGATGTATTGCTTCGACAAATGCAGCGCGGAGCCCCATGTCATCTATCTCAACGGCTCTGTCAGAGACATATCCGAATACATCCGATAGTTCTCCAGGACTTGCTGACTGGCCAGAAAAAACCTGATTCGCTATTACCAATCCACGATTGGCGAAACTGGCAACTATAACCTCCTCAGCCAACTTCTGACATTGTTCCAATTGTAAGTCTGTCAATCCGTCATAATTATTCTTCAGATTCAGTTGGAATTGGCCATATGCTTGGTCCTTTTCAGTTTTCCGAATCGTCTGGTATTCATGGACCTTTGCACGACCACTGCTGGTGATTGTAAACTTTTCAGAAACATTTGATACGAAGCCTTGCTGGATAAGATTTTCCAACGTCTCTCTGATGGCTCCTTCAGAATTAGTTCCCCCTTTCGTGAAATTCTTCAAGGTAGGCAGGGACGTAACCTTTTCTATGACTACTCCTCTATCATCCTCCGAAGGGAGACCCGCAAGAATGAGCGGCGACAGATAATCTGTCGCCTGTACTCCCTGAAGCCGTCTGTAAAGAAATAATGCAATAGCAGATTCAATTTCTTCTTCCGGTCTTGCAGCAGTTTCGCTCCTCTCTCTAAGACGATGCCTCGGTACAATGAATCGATCAGCGACCTTTAAAATCCGTCGCAATTCTGAGTGTGTGCCATCACGATTCGAGTATTGAACAAGTACAATATTGTACTTTTCGAGGTATTCTTGCTCATCGGCCTTTGTGAAATCCGCAGCAACCATATAAATGGGGTGTTGAGGACTCGCTGTCTTGCGTGCAAGTCGTAGAACAAATTCAATATCAGGGTCGGATAAGCTATGCCCTATTATAAAAATATCAAACATTTCGAAAACTTGGCGGAGTTTATCTCGAAAATACTGGACTGAATCTTCAACATAAAAACGTTGGTAATCGGCTGACGTGAGAATGACCTCATCCGGGTGATTTAGATCGGAGTGAAGCTTTTGAATTAGGTGACTTGCACCATCACGAAAGGAATAGAAGTCATCCTGACGGTTTCTGATGACCGTGAAATACTCGTTCAAATTGGCAAGACAAGTCGCAATCTCATCATCGTAGTTTGTAGTGAGGTAGCAGGCAAAAGGCCACTTACTGATCAATTCGTAAAGAACGCCTTTATTCTTTGCGGGAGGAGTTAGCAGATGCATGATCAAATTAACTAAATCGATACGGTTGCCAAGATCACGCTCCGCCTGCCGAAAGAGCTCTGGATATTTCTTGTCCATGAGATATTTCTCATACGATTTGGAGTCTGAGACATGACCCTGCTTTGTCAGTTCTGCATAGGTTAGTTCAGCAAGCTTTTGCCAAGATGGGTAACCTACCTCACATGACGGGCCTGACCCAACGAGAACGAAACATCGCCCATTGTTTATCGTTCGTATAAGACGTTTATCAAACATTTTATTCCTCCCCCGAGCGCGTGAGCGCCTGGTCGTACCACATGAGCAGTTTCGGGTCTTCCTGGAGGACGTTTTCGGGAATCTTGCGGGCCACGGTAATGACTGTGGCATAGTCACGTTCCTGCCAGGCCTTCTTGAAGCCAGCGCGAACGGCCTCGAGGCGGAACACCTTCAGGCGTTTCTGGACCGAAGTTCTATATTCTTCGAACTCCTTGAGCAGGGACCGCTCGCGCAGTTTCTCCAGATCGCCGGCCTTGTTCGGGTCGGGCACATACCAGCGATCCTTACCCTTGGAGCGCAGGCTCTCGTCGTCCTTGGGTAGGTTGCGCAGCTCCTTGAAGTTCGTGGAGATGTAGCTGTGAATCTGGCTCGGCACCTCTCCCTTGCCGCCGTAGATGAGGAAGCTTTGCTCCAGCAATTCCGACAACTCCAGCGGTTCCTCGTGTTTCTGCCAACCGCCTATCTCCTTCAGGAACTGAGGATGGAGTTCCTGGAAGGTCTGTGGCTTCTTGATAAGCTGCTGTTTGAGCCATTGGATGGCAGAGGACTCATCGGTGACGAAGAGCTGAAGCTGCAGAACATCTCGGACGGTCATTCGCTTCTTGTCGTATTTGGCCACCTGATCGGGGAGGAAGTACATGCCGTCTCGTTCGGAGAATCGCTGAGCCAGTCCGGCGTATAACTCGGCAGCGGACATAGGAACTGCCACGTTGCGCTGAACGTGGAAAGCTATCATGCGGTCGAAGAGCATATAGTTCTGCCGCTCAGCAATTATCTTGGCCTGACCATCTTTGACGAGGAAAACCGGAAGTTGCTTTAGATGAGTCCTGACAAAATCCCATACACCATCTGCAGTACCTGCTTCCAAAGTAAAACGATCTTCAAGTTCGCTGTTAGGCCTGTAGACGGTTATTGCAAGGTCCTTATCTACAGCAGCTGCCTTATGATCTTGATGTAATGTTGAATGTACCTTGTCAAGAATTGCTACTGATGCAACGACGAAACCTGCCGTCTCCAATGCTTGCTGTATAGCAGACCATATAGCGTTTGATGAATTATGGAATTCGACTACCATCCATCTTCCAGGCTTCAATACCCTGTAGTATTCGTTGAAGCACCTTGTCATTATTTGCTGGTATTCATGGAGCCCCTTTTTCTGAACGGTATTAGTAATTGCCTCTGGGGTGTTATTCGTGAATACCCGAAGCCACCATTCAGCAAGAATGTTTTGCTCGGAATAGTTAATGTTACCGCCAAAGGGGGGATCAGTGAAGATGAAGTCGACTGAACTGTTAGGTATGCTTGCCAACTGTGTTGCACTCTGTGTGGAAACAATCGAATATTCCCTTGGCCATGACGAACTGAGCTTTTGTGCCTGCTCTAAAACTGAAAGGACTTTTATGCCTACATTCGTTTCGACTTGGAT
>Ga0194044_10001267_pt1 | contig 12875 bp, 15 predicted proteins | sample JunL4417m_MetaG_FD_155460 | JGI IMG/M metagenome (GOLD analysis project Ga0194044, IMG submission 155460) | Anoxic zone freshwater microbial communities from boreal shield lake in IISD Experimental Lakes Area, Ontario, Canada - Jun2016-L442-17m | ecosystem: Environmental > Aquatic > Freshwater...
CTGGGAGCGCCGCACCCCAGTGCGGCAATTGTGATGATATGTGCATGGCCGCACTGGGGTGCGGCGCTCCCAGGCGCATCCCGGCAAAAAGTGTCAACTACTTTTATGGTAATATGAAGGATGCCAGAAAAAGCTGTTTTCTGTTCTCTGTTCTCTGTTCTCTGTTCTCTGTTCTCTGTTCTCTGTCGTCTGCCCTTTATCATTCAAAAGGAATTGATATGAATTTGGATTTTCAAAACGTTCTGGTCACAGGTTCTGCCGGTTTTATCGGTTATCACCTCTCGCTTCGGTTGCTGAAAATGGGTTGCCAGGTTGCGGGTATTGATAACATGAATCCCTACTATGATGTCGGTCTAAAGCAGTCCAGACTGGATCAGTTGCTTGCATTTGACAATTTCTCGTTTCATCCGGATGATCTTGCAGATCGATCCGGACTGGAATCTGTTTTCAAGAAGCACAAACCCTTTGACGTGGTAGTGAACCTGGCGGCCCAGGCAGGTGTTCGGTATTCCCTGACCAACCCCCATGCATACATAGATTCCAATATCGTCGGATTTGTGAATCTTCTGGAATGTTGCCGATACAACCAGGTGAAACATCTCGTGTTTGCCTCTTCCAGTTCCGTATATGGTGCGAACACGCTGATGCCGTTTTCCGTGCATCACAACGTTGACCATCCGGTATCGCTTTACGCCGCCACCAAAAAAGCCAATGAGCTGATGGCGCACACCTACAGTCACCTTTACAACATGCACTGTACGGGGCTGAGGTTTTTCACGGTCTATGGCCCCTGGGGAAGACCCGATATGGCATTGTTTCTGTTTGTCCGGGCGATTCTTGACGACAAACCCATTCAGGTCTTTAATCACGGAAAAATGAGGCGTGATTTTACCTACATTGACGATATTGTCGAAGGTGTCTTCCGGATCATGGGAAAACTGCCCCAGCCCAATCTTTCATGGAACGGGGATCGCCCAGATCCTGGAACATCATATATTCCTTACAAAATCTACAACATCGGGAACAACAACCCGGTAGAATTATCAACATTTATCGAGATCATTGAAAAGAATCTCGGAAAGACCGCACGCAAAACATATATGGATCTTCAGTTAGGAGACGTGGTGTCCACTTATGCCGATATCGACGATCTTATTGCAGATGTGGGGTTCAAGCCCCAGACTCCTCTTGAAGTTGGCATTGAAAGGTTCATTGCCTGGTACAGGGAGTATTATTCAAAGCCGTAAACCAAACGGCAGGCTCTTCATCGAATGATAGGGAAAATGCAGAGGTTATGATGAATCTGATAATTGAGATTGAGCAGGAAGAAGACGGTCGATGGATTGCTGAAATTCCGGAGATTCCGGGCGCTATGACTTACGGACAAACCAGTCAACAAGCTGTTATTTCGGTAAAATCATTAGCTTTGCGAATATTGGCGGACCGTTTGGAGCATGGCGAAAGTATTCCTGAAATGGAACAGGTTTTCCTGATAGCCGCATGAGTTAATGGAAAGCTGCGAAAGTTTAACCCATAAGATTAAGTCTGTCATAAGGAGACGGAATGACTTCACAAAATCTTTATACCGAAAAAACGTGGAAAAAGCTCATGGATAGGGCAGAGGTGATGAATCAGCCGCAAAACCATCTGAAGCATCTTGTCGCCGAACCCAACCGTTTAAACACATTTTCACTGTCCGCCACAGATATATTTTTTGATTTTTCACGGCAGCGGCTCGACTCAATCACTCTCGAACTGCTTTTTGAACTCGCCCGCACCCGCGGGGTTCTTCAAAAGTTTGCGGCTATGGTACAAGGCGAAAGACTGAATGTGACGGAAAACCGGGCCGCACTTCATACGGCAACCCGCGATTTTTCCAGCACATCCATCTATCTTGATGGAAAGGATATCCTTTCAGAACTCAGAGAGGTTAACCACCAGATAAAAGTATTTTCCGATCAGGTTCACGGCGGAGTGATTTGCGGCTCTACAGGCAAGCGTTTCCGTCATGTCGTGGTTATCGGCATCGGCGGCTCCTATCTGGGAACGGAATTCGTTTCAACGGCACTCAAATCGTATGCGGACAGAGGGATTGATCTTCACTATCTGTCGAATGTGGACATCCATAATTTTGGGGCGATTGTCAAAGAAATTGACCCTGAAGCCACGCTGTGGCTAATTATCTCAAAAAGCTACACAACGCCGGAGACCTTGTCCAACGAAGGCTTGGCCCGGGCGTTTATGGCTGAAAAAGGAATTGACCCCTCAAAACATATTGTTACTGTAACCAGCAAGGGAAGTCCGGGAGATAATCCTGCCAATCCCGTACTTCAATCCTTTAACATGTTCGATTTCATCGGTGGCAGGTACAGCGTTAGCTCCGCAGTCGGCGCAGTTCCCCTAAGCCTGTATTTGGGATATGAGATATTTGAGCGTTTTCTGAAAGGAGCAGAAGCCATGGATTTTCATGCCCTTCACTCCCAGGTTCATGAAAACATACCTCTTACGGCTGCACTTATTGCGATCTGGAACAACAATTTTCTAAAGTATCCAGCTCAGGCCATTATCCCGTATTCAGCCCCTTTGGCCAAACTGGCGCCACATGTTCAGCAGCTCAATATGGAAAGTAACGGCAAAATGGTCAATACCGAGGGCGTATTCATGGAAGAGCCTTGCGGAACCATTATTTTCGGAGAACCAGGCACCAACGCACAGCATTCGTTTTTTCAACTCGCTCACCAGGGAAGGGCTTTTCCTATCGAATTTATCGGCGTTGTCCATCCGCAGTTTCCTCAATACCAGACTCTGTCCAAGGGGGTAACCAATCATCAGGAGCTCTGGGCAAATCTGCTTTCCCAGCCCATGGCCCTTGCCATCGGAAAAGAGGATGCAGATCCGGCAAGGTATTTTCCCGGCAATCGTCCGTCATCCACGCTGATTTTAAAGGATATTTCACCGGAAAGCATTGGAAAACTCCTGTCGTTTTACGAAGCCAGAACTGTTTTTGAGGCATTTATCTGGGGCGCCAATCCTTTTGATCAGTTCGGGGTGGAGCTGGGAAAAGTTCTGGCTGGGGAAATCCGCAAAGAAATGGCTGCCAGAAATAAGGACAGTGCGCATTCATTGGATTCGTCAGACCCCATCACCCGATTTTATATGGAAATGTTGCTTTCAAGCTGAAGATTAGCCAAATAGGTCCGCTTATGCGCCGGTACGAGCAAGCCAGATGTTTTTCTCATCACGCTTGTATATCAACAACCAATCAGGCTCGATATGTATATCTCGATAGCCTTTCCAGTATCCTATTTCTCCGACATTTTTCAAAGGTTGGGTGTATTCAGTATTCCGATCATTGCCTGAAGCGAATGGCGTACCGAAACATTCAGGTCGATGATTTGTTGATGGTTCTGATGTGGGGTGATATTCAGGACGTTGAGTACGATCCGGAATATGATTCCTGGAAATGTCGGATTACAGGGAAAAGCCTGGATGATGATGACTTGACATTTGTGGCGGCGATATATGTCAATGCAAACGCTGTGATGTGTATCACGGTCTTTTGATGGAGGTCAGAATGAAATGTCGGAAATGCAAGGGGCGGATGACAAAAACAGCGGATGATCACAGATACCGGGAATCCGGACTGGAAAACGTTGTGTTGAAGGGGATTGATATATTCCGTTGCGATTGCGGCGAACGGGTTATCAGTGTTCCCAGAGTGCCGGAACTGAATGCGCTAATTGGAGAAACCCTGATTCAGAAAGACTCCCCTTGGCCGGAAGCGAAATCCGGTTTCTCAGAAAGAACATGGGTCTTACCGGAAAGCATCTGTCAGAGATTATGGGCATTGACAATGCCACCATATCCAGATGGGAGAGTAACTCTCAAAAGCCCGCAAAGACACACGATCACTTTATCCGATTGCTGTACATCACCGAAAAGTTTGTTTGTACCCCGTGAAGTTCTGAAGATGCGCATCGAAGGGTACCTGGTATATCTTGAAGTGACATCGGAATAATCAGCAGCCAAAATATCTTTTGGCCTCCCTGTTGGTGCCGGGTGGATGTTACCAGATGGGGTGAGGGTCCTGGACCAACAACTGTTGAGGATGCCTTAGCTTTTGCTTTTTTACTTTTTTGGGAAGATCGGGGGGGTGATGAATGTGGAATGTGGAAGAAGGAGAAAAAACGATGGTTGCAAAAGATATGGAAACAGCAAATAAATTTAAAAGCCTGTTGCAGGGAAAGGTAAAGCTGCATCAGGTTATTTTGTTCGGTTCACGAGCGCGGGGTGATGCTGACCCAGATTCGGATATGGATGTTTTGGTTGTTTTGGACGAACCAAGAACACCTGAGAGACGGGATATCGTCTCTGATTGTGCGTGGGAGGCAGGGTTTGATGTCGGCGTGGTGGTAGCGTCCGTAATCTTTACACGCGAGGAGTGGGAAAATGGCCCGGAGTATTATTCTCCACTTGCTGAAGCAGTGAGATCGGAAGGTATCCCATTATGAAAAGAGAAGAAGCGATCGCTACATTGATCAGTTATCGTATTGAACAAGCGGAAAAGGCTATCGAAGATGCCCATTGTCTGCTTTCCGGAAATGGCAGCCCACAAAGCATCATCAATCGCTCCTATTATGCCATGTTTTATGTAACCTTGGCTCTAATGCTTCAAATAGGGAAATCGTTTTCCAAACATTCAGGCGCAATCAGTGCTTTTGACAAGGAATTCGTTCACAAGGGCTTGCTCCCCAAAGAGTTGTCATCTGATTTACATAAAATCTTTGAACTCCGCCAAGATCATGATTACAAAATCATCTCGAATCCATCAATTGAAGAAGCGAAAATATCGGTGAGCAAAGCGAAACGTTTTGTCATAACGGTGAAAGAATATTTAACGGAAAGTGTAGATTATGCCCGTTTGTAGTAATCCCAATGATTCCCCCAATGGAAAAAAGGGGGAATCATTTCAGAAATGGTGATGCCGAAGCCATGACGCAACTGGGGTTAATTTATGATCGAGAAAATGAAAACGACAAAGCCCTGTTCTGGTATCAAAAAGCTGCGGATGCCGGGCATGCCTATGGCAAGGAGCGGCTGGCGTTTTTACAAAAGTGGACAAACCTCCATAAATAGTGTTTAGAGAGCAGCAATTCCCGGACTGCCTGATATCAGATGATCGGACAAATCATTTGCCGAACTGAAGTTCAAAAAAGCCAAAAGCAGGCATATAAGAGGCAGGATGCCGAGTATGGGTTGTGAAAAGCAGAAAAAATGGTCTTCAAGTTATATGGAAACCGCTCAAGAAACTCATATTGACTTCTTAATAATATTTCTTGACATCATTATTATCATGATATAGAAAGAGGCCTTAAAAGCATAAAGTCCGCCACTTGGAGTGAATACCTAAGCCAATTCTTCGATCACATAATCTCAGAAAATCCTTTATTCCTCCATATCCAGCAAGGTACTGAATCATCATTCGCCGGTTGCGTTTTAGACGTGTATCTGCTCCATGAACGATGGTCTGGTAGAGAGTCTTTTGTTTTCGTTCCCATTTTCCGTGTTGTTTTTCCTTTGACGCACGCGAATATGAATATAGCCGAAAGTTGCTTGCTCAGAAAAAGCTTTTAGGTGCGTTACCGGTCGGGATGTACGAAGATGGTGCTATGCCCTTCCCTGCCGCCTTTCCGAGATCATTTTCTTACCAAGGTATCTTTTAACTATAGTTTTGACCATTTTTCACTTCTAACCCCCTGGTACAACAAATAGGAATTGAAATAACCGGCGGGTAAGAAAACAACGGGGTATTGCATTAATGAACATAGCCGAACTTAAAGACAAAAGAATCAGCGAATTGACCCAGATGGCCAAAGACCTTAACATTCACGGGGCTGCTGGTCTGCGAAAACAGGAACTCATTTTTGCCCTGCTTCAGACTCAGTTTGAACAAAATGGTCAGATATATGGTGAAGGAACCCTTGAAATCCTTCCGGATGGTTTTGGTTTTTTACGCGCACCCAACTACAACTATCTTCCGGGGCCAGACGATATTTATGTTTCCCCTTCTCAGATCCGTCGATTTAACCTTAGAACGGGCGACACCATCTCCGGTCAAATCCGTCAACCCAAAGAAACCGAGCGGTATTTTGCACTTCTGAAAGTAGAGGCCGTCAATTACGAAGACCCGGAGGTGGCACGCGATAAGATCCTCTTTGATAACCTTACCCCTTTATATCCAAACCGGAAAATGAATATTGAGGGTGCTTCGAACAATTATTCCACGCGAATCATGGATCTTATGATTCCCATTGGTTTTGGTCAAAGAGGACTGATCGTATCTCCGCCTCGTTCGGGCAAGACCATGCTGCTTCAAAGCATCGCCAACAGCATTATCGGCAGTCACAAGGATGTCATTCCCTTCGTGCTTCTCATTGATGAAAGGCCGGAAGAAGTTACCGACATGGAACGATCTGTCAATGCAGAGGTTATCAGCTCTACCTTTGACGAACCGGCGGAACGCCATGTTCAGGTGGCTGAAATGGTCATCGAAAAAGCCAAGCGACTGGTTGAACATAAAAAAGATGTGGTTATTCTTCTGGATAGTGTCACCCGACTTGCTCGTGCCTATAATGCTGTGATGCCTCCCAGCGGAAAAATTCTATCCGGCGGCGTGGACTCCAACGCACTTCAGCGTCCCAAACGGTTTTTCGGAGCCGCGCGTAACATTGAGGAAGGCGGCAGTCTCACCATTATCGCCACCGCCCTGATCGATACCGGAAGCCGAATGGATGAAGTTATTTTCGAAGAATTCAAGGGAACCGGCAATATGGAAATTCAATTAGATAGAAGACTTGCCGATAAACGGGTATTCCCTGCAATTGACATCAAGAAATCCGGCACCCGAAAAGAAGAACTTCTTTTGGATGACGAAACATTAAACAGGGTTTGGATTTTGCGAAAATTGCTATCGTCCCTGAATCCTATGGACAGCCTTGAATTTTTACTTGAAAAAATGAGCGGAACAAAGAATAATAAAGACTTCTTAAATTCCATGAATGCTTGATGTACACATACAACATCAATACTAACAACCAACAGGGAGTTCATCAAAGTAATGAAAGCTACGATTCATCCGTCTTATGCAGAAACGGTCATCAAATGCGCCTGTGGCAACAATTTTGTTGTTGGATCCACAAAGCCCGATATTCATATCGAAATCTGTTCCAAATGCCATCCATTTTTTACCGGAAAACAAAAACTGGTAGATACAGCAGGCCGAATCGAACGGTTCCGCAAAAAATATGCGAAATTTCAAAAATAAAGGCTGAAGGCCAAAGGCCGAAGGCTGAAGTGAGGGAACATATTTAAGTCCCTTTACACTTTTTGCCTTTGGCCCTTGGCCTGACACGTTATGTTTGACAAACTAAAAGGTGTTGAAAAACGATTTTTGGAGGTTGAAAAGCTTCTATCAGACCCGAAAACCGTTCAAAATCGAGAACTCTACCAGAAATATGCTCAAGAACATGCAGACCTGAGCAAGGTTGTTGCAGCTTATCGCGAGTATAAACGGATCATCGCCGATCTTGACAACAGCCACGAGATGTTAAAGGACAGTGATCCCGACATCAAGGAAATGGCTCTTGATGATATCGAAAAGTTAAACCGCGAAAAAGAACAGCTTGATCTGCAGATCAAAAAGCTTCTTGTTCCCAAAAACCCCAATGACGACAAAAACATCATTCTGGAAATCCGGGCTGGAACCGGCGGTGAAGAAGCTGGTCTTTTTGCAGGAGATCTGTTTAGAATGTATTGCCGATATGCCGAGAAACGCAACTGGAAAGTAGAGGTGATGACCCATCACACAACCGGTGTCGGCGGCTTAAAGGAAATCGTCGCCATGGTTCATGGCAACGGCGCTTACAGCGCATTTAAATATGAAAGCGGCACCCATCGCGTTCAGCGGGTGCCCACCACGGAAACGCAGGGTCGCATCCATACTTCCGCTGTTACCGTCGCCGTACTTCCGGAAGCCGAAGAAGTCGAAGTCCACATTGATGCCACTGAAGTCAAATTTGATGTATTTCGCTCATCAGGCCCCGGCGGACAATCTGTTAATACAACTGATTCGGCAGTACGGGTTACCCACCTGCCTACCGGTTTGGTTGTGATCTGTCAGGACGAAAAATCTCAATGGAAAAATAAGGCAAAGGCTTTGACCGTTTTAAGAGCCAGACTGTTGAATAAAATGGTCAGCGAACAGGATGAAAAACGCTCCATGGATCGTAAAAGCCAGGTGGGAACCGGGGATAGAAGCGGCAGAATCAGGACCTATAATTTTCCTCAGGGTCGCATGACCGATCACCGCATAGGGCTTACACTTTATAAGCTGGAAGCCATTCTTCAAGGCGACATTTATGAGATCATCGACCAGTTGACCGCTTATTATCAGGCCCAGGCCTTACAGAATGCAGAATCATCCCGGCCCCAGGGAAGTTGAGTGGACCATCCTGAGTCTGCTCAAGTGGGCGACTGGATATTTCACTTCTCACGGTGTTGACAGCCCTCGGGCATCAGCCGAAATTCTCCTTGCCACCCTCCTGAATTTAAAACGGATTGATTTATATCTCAGATACGATCAGCCTTTGTTAAAAAGCGAACTCTCCGGGTTCAAGTCCCTGATCAAGCGACGGGTCAACAGAGAGCCAGTAGCCTATATTATTGGCAAAAAGGAATTCTGGTCCCTGGACCTGGAGGTCAACCCGGATGTTCTGATTCCCCGGCCGGATACCGAAACGCTTGTAGAAGCCGCCCTTAACTGTCTCACACCTGTGGACTCTTCTCAGGATTCAGCAGGACAGGTTCTGGAGCTTGGCACAGGTTCCGGCGCCATTGTTCTTGCCTTGGCATCAGAGCGACCGGCATACCGCTACATTGCAACGGATATCTCGCTGAAAGCAATCGGTGTCGCCAGGACAAACACCATGCGTCATCAACTGTCATCAGTTGTTTCGTTTGTAGCCGGCAACTGGATGGATCCGTTTTCGCCAAATATGCCCGTATTTGACATGATTTTATCGAATCCGCCATATATTCCATCTGAAGACATTGCCGGCCTTCAGCCCGAGGTCAATCGATTTGAACCGCTGCTGGCTTTGGACGGTCGATCCGACGGTCTTCACGCCATTCGGCAGATTATTTTTTCTGCGCATACGCTGCTGAAACCCCAGGGCGTTCTCCTGCTCGAAATAGGTTTTAATCAAAAAAAAGCAGTGATCCAGTTGATTCAACATTGTGGTCATTATCATCCCTTTGAAATCATAAAGGACTATGCCGGACATGATCGTGTCGTTGTGATGTACAAAAGCGGGGAGCAGGGCAGGTAGATTCTTTTCTTTATTTTTTTGATTGTGAAAACAGAAATAATTTGGTACAAAAAGAAGATTTAAAAAAATTCGCACGTTCTCTGACCGGGTTTTTGGTGCTTTCGTGGAAAGTGGAAATCCGGGCCGAGGAGAGCGGTGGCAAAACCAAAAAAGGAGAAACAAAATGGCTTACGTTACAATGAAGGAACTTCTTGAAGCAGGGGTTCATTTTGGTCATCAGACCAAACGCTGGAATCCTAAGATGAAACCTTTTATCTTTGGAGCAAGAAACGGAATTTATATCATTGATCTGCAAAAAACCGTCCGCATGTTCAGAGATGTTTATGATTTTGTTGTGGATACGGTAGCCAACGGCAAATCCGTCCTGTTTGTCGGCACAAAAAAACAGGCCAAGGAAACCATTTTCGAAGAAGCCAACCGATGCGAAATGTATTACATTCAAAACCGGTGGCTGGGTGGAATGCTGACCAATTTTCAAACGATCAAAAAAAGTATCGACCGGTTAAACACCTTGAATACCATTGAAACAGATGGTTCCATCAACCTCTATCCTAAAAAAGAGCGTCAGCAACTGGGAAAGGAGCGCCTGAAATTAGACAGCATTCTGGGCGGTATCCGCACCATGACCCGACTGCCCGGAGCAATCTTTATCGTTGATTCCAAGAATGAAGCCATCGCCGTCCGGGAAGGAAGAAGACTGCGAATCCCCATCATCGCAATTGCAGATACAAACTGCGATCCGGACGAGATTGATTACCTGATTCCTGGAAACGATGACGCCATTCGTTCCATTCGCCTGCTTACTTCCAAAATTGCTGATGCCTGCCTTGAGGGCAAGCAGCGTTATACAGAGAAAAAACAGGCCGATTCGGACAAAACAATTGATGAATCCGAGATGAGCGCGGCAGGTGCGGATCTGAAAACCGGTGAACGCAAAGTGATTTCAGATGGCGCAGATGGCCCTGTAATTGAAATCATCAAGAGAGCATCGTCCAAGTATGATGAAATTGATGAAGATGACGACAGCGAATCGTGATGCCATAATATCTTTTGGCTTAGAAAGTCCAGCAGGCGGAACGCCGGACGTTGCGCTGCATCCTTCATTATTGCGGCGTACTCAAAAGTACGACAGGCAAACTGCCAGTCGTCGGGATTGAAATTTAAAGGAGAAGAAGCATCATGACCACCATTAGTGCATCAACTGTTAAAGAGCTGCGGGACAAAACCGGCGCAGGAATGATGGATTGTAAGGAAGCGCTGAAACAAAGCGATGGGGATGTCAGCAAGGCCATTGATTTTCTTAGAAAAAAAGGGCTGGCGACTGCAGCCAAAAGGGCTGGCAGAGCTATGTCTGAAGGAGCCATCCAAACATATATTCACACTGGCGGCAAACTTGGTGTCATGGTTGAAGTCAACTGTGAAACCGATTTTGTAGCCAAGAATGAAAACTTCGTCCAGTTTGCCAGAAATATCGCCATGCACATTGCGGCCACCAATCCCGTATCCATTTCTCAGCAGGATGTTCCCAAGGAAGTAGTTGAAAAGGAAATGGAGATTTACCGGGATCAGGTTCGCGCCATGGGCAAACCCGAACAAATGATTGATAAGATTGCAGAGGGCAAGCTGAACAAATTTTATAAAGAAAGTTGTCTGCTCAACCAGGGATATGTCCGCGATCCCAATGTCACCATTTCCGACCTGATCAATGAACAGATTGCGAAAATCGGCGAAAATATCACCATCAAACGTTTTGTAAGATTCCAGGTAGGAGAATGATTTCTTGAAACAACCGCTCTACAAAAGGATCCTTCTCAAGCTGAGTGGCGAAGCCCTAATGGGAAACCAGGGCTTTGGCATTGATCCGGATATGATCAAATATGTGGCGGATGAAATACGCTCCGTCATAGACATCGGAGTGCAGGTCGCAATAGTGGTTGGAGGCGGCAATATTTTTCGGGGAATTGCCGCCAGTTCCTTTGGCATGGACCGGACCTCCGCCGACCACATGGGAATGCTTGCCACAGTTATCAACAGCATTGCTCTTCAGGATGCTCTGGAACGCAAAGGTGTTCAAACAAGGGTTCAGACCGCTATATCCATGCATGAGGTTGCTGAACCATTCATAGTTCGAAGAGCGGTTCGCCACCTTGAGAAAGGACGCGCCGTTATTTTTGCAGCAGGAACCGGAAGTCCGTATTTTACCACTGATACTGCCGCCGCCTTGAGGGCGCAGGAAATTCATGCCGAAATACTCCTAAAAGCAACCAAAGTGGACGGAATCTATGATGCTGATCCGGTCAAGAACAAGGATGCCCGGTTTATCAAAAAGATCAGCTATATGGAGGTGTTGGAACGTCAACTGAAAGTCATGGATATGACGGCGATCTCACTGGCGATGGATAACAATCTGCCATTGGCTGTTTTCAATCTCCACGGCCCTGGAAACATCAGAAAAGTTGTCTGCGGAGATGATGTGGGTACTCGAATTTGCAACTGAATACATTTCTATAATTATCCTGAAAGGTGAGCTTCATGATTGAGTCCATTTGTCAAGAAACCAAAGATGCAATGAACAAATCCCTGGCAGCTTTGAAAAACGATTTCAAGCGGGTTCGAACCGGTCGTGCATCTCTATCCATCCTGGACGGTATTCGGGTGGATTATTACGGCACGCTTACTTCGCTTAGCCAGATGGCTTCTCTTTCCGTTCCGGAAAGCCGTCTTATTACTATTCAACCTTGGGATGTATCGGTCATCAAGGAAATTGAAAAAGCCATTCTGAAATCAGACTTGGGGCTAACGCCATCAAATGATGGAAAAGTGATTCGAATCTCCATCCCTCCCCTTACCGCAGACCGACGAAAAAGCTTGGTGAAGATCATCCATAAAATGAGCGAAGAGCACAAAGTCGCCATCCGCAATATCCGCAGAGATTCCAACGAACTGATCAAGGGAACGACAAAAGACGGAGCAATTTCTGAAGATGATGGGTTCAGGGGCCAGGAGCAAATTCAGAAAATCACTGACGATTACATTAAAATGCTTGACGCCATCTATAGTGAAAAAGAGAAAGAAATCCTTGAATTCTAAACTGCCGCCTATTGAGGTTGCCGCCCTGGAAAAAAGGATTGACCTTCAACATCTGCCGGCTCATGTCGCCATTATCATGGACGGCAACGGCCGGTGGGCCAGACAGCGCCTTCTCAATCGGATTCACGGGCATGAAAGAGGGGCGGAGACAGTTCGAACCATTGTTACCGCCAGCCGGGAAATCGGGATACCGACATTAACCCTGTACGCCTTTTCCACGGAAAACTGGCAGCGTTCTGCAATTGAAGTGTCTGCCCTGATGTCTCTTTTAAAAAAATTTCTCGAATCTGAAAGACCCGTCATGCTGGCCAATGGCATTCGGCTGAACGCCATTGGTCAGATTGATCGGCTCCCTCAGGACGTACAAGATGTGCTTTTTAAGTCCATTGAGGCCACCCG
>Ga0194044_10001270_pt1 | contig 12852 bp, 6 predicted proteins | sample JunL4417m_MetaG_FD_155460 | JGI IMG/M metagenome (GOLD analysis project Ga0194044, IMG submission 155460) | Anoxic zone freshwater microbial communities from boreal shield lake in IISD Experimental Lakes Area, Ontario, Canada - Jun2016-L442-17m | ecosystem: Environmental > Aquatic > Freshwater >...
CAGCAGTTTCGTATCAAACAGCATCGGTTCCCGAAATACCATCTATATTTCTGATTTTTCGGGCGTATTGGATATAGGCGGGGCTGCTATCAGCGTCAGGGCGTGGGATGTTTCCGGAACAGAAATTCCCGATTCTGAATCTATCAGTTCTTATAAAATTTTCAATCATGAAACGGTAAAGATCACTGGTGCAGAGCTGGCCAGTCGGTTCTCTTCCGGTTCACCCATGACTTACGAGTTTACAGTTGATTCATCAAAGGTCGTGATCACCAATATCAAGAGCAGCTCGGACGGTAGCATCAACATCCCAACGGTTTATACCACCGGAATAAGCAACTGATTTTAAAACGTGCAACAATAATGAGGTCTCTTTTGGAAAATTCATACTGTTTTCGGCAGAAAATATTGCTGTTGACTTAATATTCACAATATTGCATGCTCACCGATAAGGCAGCCAGGTATTTATGATGTACACGGGCATAAACCTGTAGCTGCGAAGAAACCATCGAAAGAAAGGATATTGCCATGAAAAAACTGTCAGGAATGTTTTTATGTTTGGCCGTAATGTTTTTCGCTGTTTCCACTTTTGCGGGACCTGTTCCGGATGTTGTTCAGAACCAATGTCGTGACAATACAGGCAACCCTATTATCTGCCCATCTTCGGACCAGTCCTTTAACGGCTGGGATGCCAGTTTCGCTATCAATTCAAATCCCAATATCAGGCTGGATTTAAACGGAAACGATCTGCAGGTTCCGCATGTACCGCCTGAGATAATGGTGCAACAAGATATTTTGAGTTTTTACGAGACCATCAATATTTCATCGAATGCAGGAGCGACAGGCGCAACCATTTCCGGTACCATGTATCAAAGCGACGGCGTAACGCCGCTGACCGGAGAGAGCGTCTTTGTACTTGCTTTCACTGGATCGCCATGTCGCAGTCAAACACTGGTTGGAAACGCTTTCTCTAATTCATCAACTGGAATCTATACGATACCCGGTCTGCCTGCCGGAACCTATTATCTGTGGACATACTCCGACTACATCAACGAATGGTGGGCTTCACCGCTGAGCGTTTGGGATTGCGCTGGCGCTCAATCGATAGTGGTTGCGGAGGGGCAGACTGTCACCGGCAAAAACTTCCAGTTAGAGCCTGGTGCAACCATCTCAGGTACCCTGTATCAAAGCGACGGCATAACGACACTGACCGGCAAGAGCATCTTCTTAGATGCTTATCTAGGCTCACCATGCGATATTACATTGTTTGGGCGTGGTGCTTACGTCAATTCAGCGACTGGAACCTATACAATACCCGGTCTGCCTGCTGGAACCTATTATCTGAGAGCAAAGCCAATTGATAACTACACCCTCGAATGGTGGGCTTCACCACTGAGCGTTAGCGATTGCGCTGGCGCTCAATCGATAGTGGTTACGGAGGGGCAGACTGTCACCGGCAAAAACTTCCAATTGGAGCCTGGTGCAACCATCTCAGGTACCGTGTATCAAAGCGACGGTGTAACGCCGCTGACCGGTAAGATCATCCATGTAGCTGCTTTGACCGGATCGCCATGTGGCGGTGTATGGGAAGGATATGCTGTCAATCCAGCAACTGGAACTTATACGATACCCGGTCTGCCTGCCGGAACCTACCATCTGCTAGCATTTTCACAAGAATACGATATCTACTGCATCGAATGGTGGGCTTCACCGCTGAGCGTTCGGGATTGCGCAGATGCTCAATCGATAGTGGTTACTGAAGGGCAAACTGTCATCGGCAAAAACTTTCAACTGGAGCCTGGTGCAACCATCTCCGGTACCGTGTATCAAAACGACGGCGTAACGCCGCTGACCGGCAAGAGCATCAAAGTATTTGCTTGGACTTGGACCGGATCGCCATGTGGCAGTCGTAAAGGGTTTCAATGTAACGTAAACCCGGCAACTGGAACTTATACGATACTCCGTCTGCCTGCCGGAACGTATTATTTACAGACTATATCGTCAGACAACTACATCAGTGAATGGTGGGCATCACCACAAAGCGTTTGGGATTGCGCTGGCGCTCAATCGATAGTGGTTACTGAGGGGCAAACTGTCACTGGCAAAGATTTCCAATTGGATTTAGGCGGAACCCTATTATCCGTGTCTCCTGTCAGTCGGGATGTAGCTAAAGACGCAGGCACCACTACATTCAACGTTTCTAATACCGGAACAGGAACCATGCCTTGGACAGCCGCAATAACATCCAGCGACAGTTGGCTTTCGATCACATCTGGTTCCAGCGGCACCAATGCTGGAACCATCAATTGCAGTTTCACTGCGAACACCAGCACCACAGCCCGAACCGCCACCATCCTGGTAACAGCAACTGGTGCAACCGGCAGCCCCAAAGATGTGACGGTAACACAAACACCAACAACGCCAACAACAAGGTACGACTTTAATTCTGACGGCAAGCCCGACATCCTCTGGAGAAACACCTCAACCGGTGAAAACTCCGTTTGGTATATGAATGGAGCGACGCTCTCTGATGTGGAGAGCTTACAAGCTGTATATGACACGAACTGGACAATAGTGAGTACAGGTGATTTTAATAGTGATGGCAAGTCTGACATTCTCTGGAGAAATACCTCAACTGGTGAAAACTACATTTGGTATATGGACGGAGCAATCCGTGCAGGAGGCGACTATCTCCGGACCATTACCGATTTGAACTGGACAATAGTGGGAATTGGGGACTTTAACAGTGATGGCAAAACCGATATCCTCTGGAGAAATACCTCAACCGGAGAAAACTCTCTTTGGTATATGGATGGAGCAACCATCGTAGGTGAAGGCTACCTCTACCCAACTGTTGCTGATTTGAACTTGACGATTGTGGGTACAGGAGACTTTAACAGTGATGGCAAGACCGATATCCTTTGGAGAAATACCTCAACCGGAGAAAACTCTCTTTGGTATATGGATGGAGCAACTATCGTTGGTGGAGGCTACCTCTACCCAACTGTTGCTGATTTGAACTGGATGATTGTGGGTACAGGAGACTTTAACAGTGATAGCAAGACCGATATCCTTTGGAGAAATACCTCAACCGGAGAAAACTCTCTTTGGTATATGGATGGAGCAACTATCTTTGGTGGAGGCTACCTCTACCCAACCGTTGCTGATTTGAACTGGAAGATTGTGAATCATTAGGATGATGTGTATTTTGAGTGTTTTTGACAGCAACATTGTTGTTACTGCAAAACTAACAGATAAACTACCAAAGTCAGGGCATGGAATGTTTCCGGAACGGAATTTGCCGAGTCGGATTCTCTCAGTTCTTATAAAATTTTCAATTATGAAACGGTAAAGGTTACCGGCGCAGAGCTGGCCAGTCGGTTCTCTTCAGGTTCACTCATGACATCTCAGTTTACCTATATTCATCAAATGTCGTGATTACCAATGTCAAGAACAGCTCGGATGGCAGCATCAATATCCCAACGGTTTACACCAGTGGGATAACCAACTATACTACCACCTATGTCAGTGATCTGAATACCATTCGAATCATGGATATGTCCGGTGGTATTCCGTCAGGCGGAGGCAGTATCACCATTATCGTCATGGGTGGGGGCGGAATTTTGATTCCAAAATCCGGAAACGCTACTGCGCTGAAACATAATAATCATGGCACAACCACAATCGCAGGAATCGATCTTAGGAATCGTTTCCCTGGTGGTATTCCTGTCACCAACGAATTTTCCATTGGTTCGCCAAGTGCGGTCGTCACGAATCTAACGGAAAGTACGGATGGAACGATCAATATCCTCGCCGTATTCACCTTTGGACCTTATGGAGGGATATAAACAACTGTTTGGCTGTTGAATAAGTGTTATCATAAAATTACACAAGCCTGCTTCGTAATATGTGGAGCAGGCTTTTCGGTTTGTGGATAATATCCCTGGTTAAGGAAACTAACATGAGACGATTTCACTCTTATGGCCCTGTTGACAAAGACATTCATTTTGCCGTTCCCCGGACAGATCTGGTGACGGACTGCTTGAACCATATCATTGGAGTACCGGGTAAAAGCGGTCATTATTTCACGATCTATGCCCCCAGGCAGACCGGCAAGACATGGCTGATGCGGGAGGTGAAGCAGAGAATCGAGCAGGACTATCCTGGGCGATTCATTATCGGTACGATGTCCATGCAGGGGGTCACCATGACGGAATCGGATGATGATTCAGTTTTTTTCTCCTATATCCCCATGCTGATGCGTCGGACGTTTAAAATGGCCATTTCAAAACCGGATTCATGGATGGAATTGGCGTCATATTTTTTTAAGGATTTATCGCTGTTTTCAAAGCCAGTGATATTATTTATTGATGAATTCGATAAACTTCATCCCCGGATTATTGATCGGTTGGCTAATCTGTTCAGAGATATGTATTTGGAGCAGGAGAATTATCTGATTCATGGACTGGCGTTAATCGGCGTGAAAGCCGTACTGGGGGTGGATAGCCTGAAGGGATCACCGTTCAACATTCAGCGAACTCTGCATGTGCCGAATCTGACACTTGATGAGGTACAGAATCTGTTTGACCAGTATCAGAACGAATCAGGGCAACTGGTTGACACAGTCGTACTGGAAAATTTGTATAGATCGACCAGTGGGCAGCCCGGGCTGGTGGGATGGTTTGGTGAGCTGTTGACCGAGAAATTCAATCCTGGTCAGCATAAACCGATTGGCAGTGATACATGGGAAATGGTTTATCGAAGGGCGTTATATACCGAATGGAACAATACGGTGTTGAATCTGATCATAAAAGCCAAAGGTGAGTATCGCAACCAGGTGATGGCGCTGTTTGTCAAATCCGACATTGCTTTCACCCTGCGGGCGGAATGGTGCAATTATCTGTATCTGAATGGCATTATAGACTGGGCTCAAACCGATACACAGGGCAGTGTCCGAGAAACCTGCCGGTTTTCATCGCCGTATATTCAACAATGTTTGTATGATGCGTTAACCAGTGAACTGGTTGGCGATAGTTTGCCCATCCTGGCTCTGGAAATTCTGGATGATCTGGCTGACGTGTTTGAAGGCAATCTGAATCTGCCGGCATTGTTATCCCGTTACAAAGCATATTTGGTCCGAATGAAAGCAAAGGGATTGAATCCTTTCAAAGACCAACCCCGGCGAATTGATCTGCATTACACCGAAGCTGTTGGACATTTTCATCTGTATTCATGGTTAAAGGAGGCGGTTGGTGGGAGATGCGTCGTAAGCCCAGAGTTTCCAACCGGTAACGGCAAGGTGGATATCCACCTCAACTGCAATGGAAAAAGGGGCATTATCGAAGTCAAAAGTTTCATCAATCTCTCTGAGACCCGGAGAGCCTTATCTCAGGCAGCGGCATATTCAGCGGGTCTGAGACTGAATTCGATTACACTGGTATTGTTTGTTCCGGTAGAAGATGAGGCGGTGCTGGCGGAGTTGTCCGTTCAAACCAGAATCGAGGACGTTACGGTAAATGTGGTGGCTATTGGGTGGATGTAGGCTGAAATACAACGTTGACCGTTAACGGTTAACGTTTGGTTATATGGATTTCATTCATGTTGTATTGATCCACCAGTGGACAGTATTTCCCATTGGACATTATTAAGCAACTGTCAATAAGCTGAGATGTTTGTTCTTGTTCATCAATATCTGTAATGATATACTTCGAACAGTCATTGACTGAGTTTTAATAGAATTATGAATAAAGATAAGCAGTCACATCATTCATAATTCATCACTTGCTCATTAAAGGCTTTACCATGCAAAATAGTACCATATTCCATTCTGATGGACTTGAATCAGACAAAATAGACCGGCTTGTTGTCCTGCCGTTTATGAAATCTGTGGATATTGCCATAAAAAGCATTCGGGTCCGTTTTTTTCGATCCCTGATTACCACCATCAGCCTGGTTCTGGCGGTGTCGTTTCTGAGCTTTACCCGCGTTGGCTCCGATGTGGCGAACGGGCTGCTTTCCACCGGCGAACCAGCGCTGCGCCAGGCCCTGATCCGCTCCGGATACGATCTGCGGCCGGAGGACGTTTCCGTGGGAAACAGCCCCAAGCAGCAGTGGATTATCGTACTTTCGCTCCTGGTCTGCGTGGTTGGAATTGTCAATGCACAGCTCATGGCAGTCACCGAACGCTTCAGGGAAATCGGCACCATGAAGTGTCTGGGCGCACTGGATCGCTTTATCCTGAGGCTTTTTCTTCTTGAGGCAGGCATTCAGGGGCTGATCGGCTCCGGTGCTGGCGCGATTGTTGGTGGCACCTTCGCCTTGGTAAATTTTTTTATTCGATTTGGAACCGTATCCATCACCACCCTTTCGTGGACCCAGGCAGGGCTGTCTGTTGGCGGTGCCACGCTTGTCGGATGTGTGTTGAGCCTTGTCGGCGTGATGTATCCAGCAATGGTTGCCGCCCGCATGCAACCGGTTGAGGCCATGCGGGTTGAACAGTAAAACGCAATAGAATTACGAATTACGAATTACGAACGAAAAAAAGCTACATTCATAATTCATCATTTGCTCATAAGGAACTGTCATGACTGATTCCAGAAAAATTGTCCGGGTTACTGGCGTTACCAAATCCTTCAAGCTGGGCAAATTGGATGTTCTGGCGCTGAAAGGGGTTGATCTTGAAATCGCCGCCGGAAACTATATTTCCATCATGGGTCCATCTGGGTCCGGTAAAAGCACTCTTTTTAACATGATCGGCGGATTGGACAAACCCACAACCGGAAAAGTATTTATTGACGAAGTGGATATCGCCCAGTTGGATGCTTATGAACTGGCCTGGTTGAGATGCCGGAAAATCGGCTATATTTTTCAAACCTTCAACATCATTCAAGTCATGACCGCCCTTGAAAATGTCACCCTTCCCATGACATTCGCCGGCATGGCCGATGATGCGGCTGCGGAAAAAGGCATCAAACTCCTGGAGATGGTGGGTCTGGGGGATCGCTTTCAGCATAAGCCCTTTGAACTGTCCGGAGGACAGCAGCAGCGGGTGGCCATTGCGCGCGCCCTGGCCAATGACCCTGCCATTATTCTGGCTGATGAACCGACAGGAAATCTGGATCTGAATACGGGTGAGGAAATTATTTACCTTCTGAAGCAGCTCAGCCGTGAGCGGGGCGTCACCATCATCTCGGCGACCCATGACATCAAGATGCTGAACGTATCGGATCAGGTCGTCTGGATTCGGGATGGCCGGATTGACAAAATTGAAAACCGGGATGAGCTATCCATTTCAATCGGCCAGATCGGACGGAAAATAGGGGACGGGCATTGATATATTGATTGGATTTTCAATCAATATGTTGATTGGACTTTCAATCAATATGTTGATTGGTTTTCCAATATAACAGACAAATAAAAATCATGGTAATCAATATATCAATACCCGTCCCCCATCTACGAAAGTCATGTATGAAACATCTCCCAAAAAAATCCGGTGTTTTTGAGTCGCACATAGTCCTAAAAGATAATATTGGGCATTGTTGCGTTATGTGTTCACCCCTTGAATTTCGGCCATTGTTTAAATGGCTGATGCTGATGACGGCCATTGCGCTGATATGGATGTCTAATGCCGGAGCCAACGATTTTGAAAAAGACATCCGGACATTGTCTGCATTCGGAGACAGAAGCACTGGGACTTCAGGCTGTCGGTCCGCCGCTGAATACATCAAGGAGCAGTTTCAGGAAGCCGGCTTTTCCGATGTTGGCGTGCATCGGTATTCACTTCCGATCCTTCAGCATGGAAAAAGCCTTATGGCGATTCCGGATCGCAGCATGGCGATTCCCCTTCACCCGCTTCTGGGAAATGCCATTTCCCCCCAGGCCATTGATCCCCAGGGGCTGAAGGGCCAGCTCATCTATGTAGGGGCTGGCGCTTTGACCGAATTTAACGGCAAATCCATTGAGGGCGCCATTTTACTGATGGAGCTGGATTCAGGAAAAAACTGGATTCAGGCAGCATCGCTCGGTGCCAAAGCACTGGTTTATGTGGACAGGGGCCAATCTTCAAGAGCATTGTTTGAAGACAAGCGCGAGCTTTCTCCCATTCAGTTTCCACGTTTCCGGATTTCCCTGGAGGATGCCCGCAAATATTACGGAGAGTTTGAAACCGCTCCCAAGGGTCTCGTTTTCCCTGAAATCCAGTTGAATTCCGAAGTCAGTTGGAAAGAGATTGTTGGTGAGAATATCTACTGTCTTATTCCAGGCCGCAATGCCAATCTTCAGGAAGAACTGATGATGATTGAGGCATTTTACGACAGTACCGCCTATATGCAGGGACTGTCTCCGGGCGCGGATGAGGCCGTCAGCATCGCCACCCTGCTTGAGCTTGCCCGCAAGTTCAAGGAAACACCGCCGGATCGCTCTGTTCTGCTGGTAGCCACCAGCGGCCATGCCCAAAGCTTGGCCGGTCTCAGGGATCTGGTCTGGAGCCTTAGGGTTTCTCCCAAGGACCTTCGCAAGCAAAAAAAGCATCTTAGGGATATGGTTAAAGATACGCGCAAAGTTCTTAGTGCGCTGGATACAAAATCACGGCAAGGGGCTGCTGAGGCTACCGATTCTGAAAATTCACCTGGAACTGCCGATTCTGAAAACTCGCCGCTTGAAACGCTGGTAAAAAAAGCCATCAGTGATGAAATCAAGACCAGGGTCGATGAAATATCGCGGGAATTGATGCGGTTGCGGCTTGAGCGGCATGATCCAGACCAAAACTTATCCCAGCAGGAAAAAATTCAGAACCTTGCCAAAGACAGGCTTCTGCTTCGTCAACTGGGCTGGAAATCCTCTTTCAAGAGCCTCTCCGCTGAAGATCAGACGGTCCTTGATCAGCTCATGCCTTCCGTCATTCTGCGCCAAAAAGCCATTCTTCGGGATACCTCCAGTCAGACCAAGCTTCTCGACAATGCCCTCGACTTCAGATCCCTGATAAAAAGCCGGGAGCTGATGGTGGCGCTTTCGCTGCATCTGTCCAGCCACGGCGATGGATTCGGCGCTTTCAGTCAGGGATGGCTGTATCCCTTAAAGCCCAGTGTAAACCGTTCCTCGGTCTACACTCTCCTGGATGACGCCATGTATCAGGCCAATAATCAGGCTAATAATCAGGCCAACAATCAAGCTAATAATCAGGAAGGAACGCCCGGAATATCTCCTGCCTCCCTATTCAGGGACACGTTAAGACCCAGCAAACTTAGAACCTGGCAGAGTTATTTTACGGATCGGCCTTTTTTAGGCGGCGAAGTCAGCACGCTTGCCGGTTACATCGGCGCCAGCCTGGCCACTGTCCATGACGCCCGAAATCTCTGGGGAACGCCAGACGATGTCCCGAATGCCATTGACTGGTTTTATGCCACAGAACAAAGCCGTCAAGTATGCAGCCTGATCAGCAGTGTTGCGTCCGCCCCCAATCTCTACAATGACAACCTGCCGCAGAATGGATTTTCCACGGTCAGCGGCCGCGCCAGCTTTATTCGTCATGGAGAGCTGTTTGCCGACCAACCTGCTCCGGGAACCGTAATTCTGGCCTACCAGGGAAATACAAGGTATTATGCAATGGTCAGCGATGTGGGAACGTTTCAGATCAAAGGGGTTGCCGACAAAAGACACGTTCTGGAAAAAGTGATCATAGAAGGCTATCTGTTTGACCCTGTAACAGGGAATGCCTTGTGGGCCATTGACAAGGAGCAGACCGGAAAAGAGGCCTACCGCCTGAAAATGCAGCGCACCGCCATGCAGACCGACCTGGTCATGTTTGCCTGCAAAAGCACCACCTTGTTCAATTTGATGGAGCCACGCACCTTCAAGTACCTGACAAAGATCAACCTGATAGACGGCCGGCGGGAGGCCACTCCCCTCAAGTACTGGTTCAGCCGGATTGATACCCGGTCTTCGGTGTTGACATCCATTTTTCTGGAGCCAGAAACCCGCCTGAAACTAACGCTCTCGGATTCGGTGCTTCACAAAAAAATGATCCTGACCCATGCGGACCCCGCGCATTCCGAAGGATCAGGATACCGGATTGATGACTGGCCGATTCTTCACCAAACCGAATACCGGGCAGCCAAGGATATATGGGCGCTTTTAAACCCGCGGATCACCAACCTTGAAAAACATGGCATTTTCAACGAACAGATCCGAAGACTTCAGCAGGAAGGGCAATCCGCCCTGAAAATAGCCGAGCAGGCTCTTTCTGATAGAATGTACGACCAGTTCGTTGAATCATCATCGGCTTCATGGGCGCTTGCCAGCCGGGTCTATGATGATATTGAGCAGACGCAAAAAGACGTGCTTTTCGGAGTCCTGTTTTATATTGCCTTGTTTGTTCCGTTCGCCTTCTGCATGGAGCGACTCCTGTTTTCGTTTTCCAACATCTACAAGCGACTTATTGCCTTTAGCGTGATTCTGGTTCTGGTGATAGCTATTATCTACCAGGTTCACCCCGCCTTTCAACTGGCGTACAGTCCGCTTGTCGTCATCCTGGCTTTTTTCATCATCGGCCTGTCCTTCATGGTGACACTGATCGTTTTTCTGCGGTTCGAAGAAGAAATGAACCGACTTCAGAACCGGGCAAGACCCACGGCAACCGGGGATATCACTCGGTGGAAAGCCTTCACAGCATCTTTTTTCCTGGGAGTCAGCAACCTTAGACGTCGAAGGATTCGAACAGCTTTGACCTGCGCAACGCTGATTATTCTGACCTTTACGATCATGAGCTTCACTTCGGTCAAGAGCTTGCGACTTCATTCCAGAATTCAATATCAAGCATACACGCCGTATTCCGGTTTTCTGCTGAAAAATGTGAACTGGCAGGATATTCCCCAGGCAGCGCTCCCGGTTCTAACCCATGCCCTTGATGATTCCGGGATCATCGCTCCCCGGGTCTGGCTGGAAGGCGAAGACCGGACCATATCCGCGGAAATTCCCCTGCGATATGACGGCCGAAGATTTGAAGCCCAGGGCATGATCGGCCTTTCCGCCGACGAGCCAGGCGTTACGGGACTTGATCAAATTCTGGTTGGTGGCAGATGGTTCAAGCCGGAAGAGCGTCATGTAGTCCTGGTTTCCGATCGCATGGCGCGAGATCTGGGGATTTCCTTTGATAAGCCCGAATCGGCAAGCGTTCAGATTTGGGGAATTCCATTTCAGGTGACCGGCATATTTTCTGGAAAGCTTCTACAGGATCGGCCAGATCTGGACGGCGAGCCTCTGACGCCAGCTATTTTCCCCCGTGAAGCTGCTCAGGAAATGACTGAGGTTGAGATGGAAGCCATGGAATCAGGGGATGATGTACGGTCGTATCAAAGCCGGTATCAGCATATTTCCGGAGATCTGACGCTGATTGTTCCCTCACAAACGCTGCTGGCTTCCGGCGGCAAGCTGAAAGGCGTTGCAGTCCGGCACACAGAAGCAACGGATACCCGCAAAGCCGCTCAGCACCTTGTTGACCGGTTCGGACTGGCGCTTTTCAGCGGTGAGTCGGACGGCGTTCTGCTGTATAATGCCAGCGACGCCTTAAGCTACAGCGGCGTGCCCAATATTTTGATTCCGATAATCATCTCCATCTGCATTGTGCTGAACACCATGATCGGCAGCGTCTATGAACGAAAGCGTGAAATCGCCATCTATACATCGGTGGGACTTGCTCCGTCCCATGTCAGCTTTCTTTTTATCGCAGAAGCCATGGCGTTCGCCGTTCTTAGCGTGGTCATGGGCTATCTTCTGGCCCAGACCAGCGCCAGTCTCTTTGCCGGAACTTCGCTATGGTCGGGAATCACCGTCAACTACTCTTCGCTTTCCGGAGTGGCCGCCATGATACTGGTCATTCTGGTGGTGCTGGTTTCGGCCATTTACCCCTCAAGGGTTGCAGCGGAAATCGCCATTCCAGATGTCAACCGGTCCTGGACCCTTCCAGCATCCAAAGGGAACATGCTTGAAATCACTCTGCCTTTTTTGATGAAATACCGGGAACACCGAAGCATCACCGGGTTTTTATATGACTATTTCAAAGGCCACCAGGACGTTTCCCACGGACTTTTTTCCACCGGCGAAATCACCTTTAGTCAGGTTTGCCCGACACCGCCGCTTGCAGGAAGTATCGAAGCCTGTGAGGGAGAAAGCTGCTGCAAGGATGCCTGTATTGAAATAAACGCTCATGTCTGGCTGGCGCCGTTTGATTTTGGGATCATGCAGCAGGTGGTTCTGCGGTTTTGTCAGTCTAAGGAAGAGCCGGGTTTCCTGGAAGTCAACATTTTGCTGGAACGTCAATCCGGAGAGTCGAATGCCTGGAGAAGAATCAACAAGGCCTTTTTGCACGCTATTCGAAGGCAGCTTCTGGTGTGGCGGTCACTGGATCTGGCGGCTCATGAACACTACGAGAAACTGCTGGGGGATGCTCTGAGTGAAACATAGAAAGGGTGCAGGGTCTCTTTTCCTGCATCCCGATACCTTTAGTATTCCCTGATTTCTAAATACCCTTTCAGGGATTTCTTTTACCAGGGGCGAAATTTGAACTCAGAAAAAGTTATGAGATTTCTACTTCCACAAGTCCGTTATAATCAGAATTATTTTGATTGACAGGCATTGTGGGTTGATATAGTGAATATCAGTCACTTTGTGTAGCCTTTTGCAGCGTTGAAAGATCAACTGGTCGATGTCCCATTTTAAACGCGGTATGTTGTGGATAAGCATGGATTCAACACGCAGTATTGAACATTGTCGGGATATTATGGTAGCGTCAGATGTCAGCCCATATCCCATGCAGGAATGAATGAAAGGGAGAAACTCAATGAAAAAATTTAATTC
>Ga0194044_10001271_pt1 | contig 12849 bp, 10 predicted proteins | sample JunL4417m_MetaG_FD_155460 | JGI IMG/M metagenome (GOLD analysis project Ga0194044, IMG submission 155460) | Anoxic zone freshwater microbial communities from boreal shield lake in IISD Experimental Lakes Area, Ontario, Canada - Jun2016-L442-17m | ecosystem: Environmental > Aquatic > Freshwater...
AACATTTTCTAATTATGAAAAATATATTGATTATCTAAAAAATAAAATTGCGGATATTGATAAACTACAATATAGAATAGACTGGAAAGATTCAATCTCAGAAGATTTAGGTAATAAATATCAAGTCTTAGTCCCTAGAATGCCAAATAGCACAAACTCAAGATACGAGGAATGGAAAACTTGGTTCGAAAAGATTATTCCTTTATGTAAAAATGGTGTGATTCTTGTTGGTCATTCACTTGGAGGAATATTCCTAGCAAAATACCTGTCAAAAAATAATTTTCCTAAAAAAATTAAAGCGGTTTATTTGATCGCTGCTCCGTACGAAGATTTGGAGTTTGAGGAATTAGCTGATTTTTCACTTCCTAATTCACTTTCAAAATTCAATAATCAAGTTGATAATATTTTCTTAATACAAAGCAAAGATGACATAGTTGTGCCAGTGGATCATGTGTATATGTATAATAATGAACTATCAAATTCGAATGTTGTATTATTTGAAGGAAAAGCTCATTTCAAACAAGAACACTTTCCAGAATTAGTTAAATTAATCAAAAGTCTGTAGTGCTATTATTTCGAAGTATACTAAAATATGTTCTATAATAAAAATATGACAGTTTTTGAAGGATACAAACAAAAGAAAAGTGTTATTGTTGTATATACAGGTGAGGGTAAAGGAAAAACAAGTGCTGGTCTGGGTTTAATGGTTCGTGCGTTGGGAACTGGTTGGAAGGTAGCATTTATCCAATTCATTAAGTCTTGGGATGTGGGTGAACATAAATTCATAAACGAAATCATGCCAATATATAAAGATAAACTTTCCTTTGACAAAGGGGGACTAGGTTTTTATAAGGCTGGTGAGTTAAGTTCCGATGCTTCGGAACAAGAACATAAATCTGAAGCCAGACGTACTTATGATTTTGCGTATGAATCTGCAACCTCTGGTGAATACGAATTAGTCATATGTGATGAAATAAACAACTCTGTTTATGATGGTTTACTATCAATTAAAGATCTAGAAAATTTGATTAGTAATAAACACCCAAAAACAAATCTATGTCTTACTGGTCGTAATTTTCCAATATCATTAATTGACAAGGTCGACATTGTCACTCAGATGACAAAATTAAAACATCATTTTGATGATAAAATATTAGCGAATGAAGGAATTGACTACTAGTTTTCTTACAATAGCTCGATTTTTTACTAGCTGAAATGCTGTTAACGCCGCAGGTACTAAAATCAAGTTTCCGATTAGCATAGTTCTATAAAATGGTACAGCCATTACGAAACAGTCAATCAGACCTGTGATAGTTGCTGGATACCAACCCTGCAACCATACCCCAAAGTTCGTAATTACAAAGAATGTGAATGAACTAACAACTGCAAATCCGAAAGAGTACAAAATTTGTGATTTTGGTTTTTTATTAAATCTTCGTAGAAAAGTTGCACCTAAGCCAATAATTGCGAATGCCCCCCAGGTGAACATGAATATTGATGAGTTTCCGATAAGAACATCAGAAATCACCATCGATGTTACTGGAACTATCAAGGCTGCTCGCCATCCTACTGAAATCGCAGCTATCACACTAACGGCCGTTATAATTTCAAGGTTGGGGGCAACCTGATATTTATTATTAATGATTCTCCATCCAACTGCTAAAACCACCAAGCATATTGTTAACGAGATATTTTTTATCATCATATTTTTTTTAGTCATAATTTATCCTTTAAAAAGTATCTATTTTCCAAGTAATTGTTTCAGAACCTTTTGTTATATAAGTACCAGCACCCTCATTAGCTGGCTTGCCGTCAACATTAAATGACCAGAACTCTTTCTTTGCTGAATCGGCTGATACGCCATTTATACTATTAACCATACCCTCTGGACTAGCGTCTACTTTAGCGTTTTGTTTCAAAAGTTCAAGTGCGTTGACACCATCTTTACCTTTATATGATATTTCTTTTGCCTCAGTTTTTACTATGTTATCTGTTTTACTCTGTTTATTTTCATTAGACTTAAAGTAATATGCAGTTGCCGAAATACCACTTATTAATACTAGAGCCCCAATGATATATAAAATTATTCGTTTTTTCATATTGTTCCTTCAATATTATTAATTATTAACACTTACTAAATCCACATAACTCACATTTTTGACAGCCTTCTATGAAACGTAAACTTGCTGAACCACATTCAGGACACATATCAGTTAAACTTTTTGTTTTATCAGCTTCAAATAATGGAGCAGTTTCGTTTTGTACTGGCTCTTCCTCAGGTTTAACAGAAACTCTTGTTGCCTGATGTTGTTCGATGACTTTTGCGATTGCATCTGCAAGCGACCTTACTCTATCGGCTCCAAACCCAGTTGAACTGCTACCACCAATGCCGCGAAGTTGTGAAATAACTTTTTGAGCAACTTGATCAGATGAATAATCTGATGGGATACGAAAGGCTAGTGATATCAACCGTCCGATAGCTTCAGCATCAGCAGTTATATCTGATCCTGCACGACCAACATTAATAAACACTTCAAAAATATTTCCTTCTTCATCTTCATTAATCGAGACAAAAGCGCTTCCAAGTGGTGTTGCAATTCGGTGTGTGCGACCATTTAATACACTTGGCCTCGGTTTGATAGTAATTAGTGCATTGATTGTTGTTTCAGATTTCTTAACTTCAATCGAACTATCAAGTTTATCGTAATAAGAAGATTCTTTTTTTACTTCTAGAACTTGCTTTTCACGACTACCATCTCGATATATTGTTATTCCCCTGCAACCAATTTCATGCGCCATTAAATAAGCATTTCTTACGTCGTTGATGTCAGCAGTGTTTGGGAAGTTTATTGTCTTTGAAATTGCGTTATCGACATATTTTTGAAATGCAGCTTGAATCTTTAAATGCCATTCAGGGCTAATATCTCCAGCAACTACAAATGTCTGACGTAGACTTTTTTGTAAAGAATCCATATTTTGGATTGAGCCACCATTTGTTTGAATTTTTTCAAGTAATTCTTCTGAATATATTCCATGTTTTTTTAGAGCCGACACAAAATACGGGCTAGTCTGGAACATCCTTTTTCCTTCAATGGTATTTTTTGAATATGTTAAGGCGAAGAGTGGTTCACAACCACTTGAAGTGTCAGCTAACATCGCAATTGTGCCAGTTGGAGCAATAGTTGTCCGTGCGCCATTTCTAGGGCTAATTTCTCCTGGTTTATCATAAATTGAACCTTTGTAGGCAGGGAAAACGCCACGAGTTTTTGCCAGTTTTTCAGACGCAATATCTGATTCTTTCTGAATAAACTCCATAACCTGTTCGGCCATTTTTACACCTTCGTCAGTGTTATAGCCAATGCTCATTGATAATAGTGCATCAGCAAAGCCCATTATTCCAAATCCGATTCGTCGAATCTGACGAACCATATCACGAACCTTTTCGATTGGGTATTCATTCATATCAAGTACGTTATCTAAAAAGTGAATTGATTCATGAACTGCAATTCGCAACTCTTCCCAATCGAAATCATTTCTATCAACAAAAAGTGCTAGATTAATACTGCCCAATGTACAGGCGTCGTATGGTAGTAGTGGTTGTTCACCACAGGGATTTGTTGCTTCAATTTGGCCTAGTAGAGGTGTAGGATTGGCTCTAGAGTTATTTATTTGATCAATAAATATCATTCCTGGATCACCATATTGCCATGCGAATCGAGTGATTAAATCAAAAACTTTCTTTGCGTTAAGGCGTCCCATAACTTCGCTATTTCGAGGGTTAATTAGTGGGTATCCGTAATTTAGATCTTCTTCGGTACACCATTTTGTAAGTTTCGCTACTGCGGCATCTAATCTGACATTCTTTAAATCCATGTCACGAGTTTGATGTGCTTCACGTACCTCAGATATCAACGTATCAAAATCGAAATCTTTCTCATAATCATCAGCAAGTAGATCTTTGTCGATTTTTATCTGATCAAAAAACTCTTTAGATGTAGTAACCGAAATATTAAAATTAGTTAATGAAAATTCATCGAGTTTATAAATCGCAAATAATAATATGTCTGGGTGATTATAGTGTAGTATTCCCATATTTGCGCCACGTCTAACGCCTCCTTGACGTACTGAAGACGTAATATCGTTATACATCTGCATGAATGAAATTGGGCCTGTAGTCGTGCCACCTGATGTTGATAAAATATCATTTTTTGGTCGAAGTCTTGAAAATGCAAAACCCGTGCCTCCACCAGATTTATGAATAAGCGCCATATCTGTTGCTGACTCCAAAATACCTTCTAAATTATCAGGTACTGGTAGTACGAAACAAGATGATAATTGTTGTTTTGGTTTTGCGGCATTCAAAAGTGTGGGTGTTCCAGGTAAAAATCGGCTAGTTGACATAAGTCTATAGAATTTAACAGCAGTCGCTATATGTGTTTTTTCATCTCCACCGTATAATCTGTCAGCTGTTGCAATATTATATGCTACACGCCAAAACATTTCTCGGGGTGTTTCTATAGGGTTCCCAGTTTTGTCACGACGTGCATAACGAGTTCTTCCAATATACCAAGCATTCTCACTTAATTTTGGTTCTGCAAGTTTTGAAGGTGGGGTTGGTACTTCACACCCAATTTTATGAATCTCGTCTAGTTTTTTGGCCTCGTCAAGGTCTAATATCGGTTGATACACATTTTTCATTTTTTCACCTCTATCCCCATACATTTTGTGTCTTAATTTTTGCACATACGCTATATGTTGCGTGTGTTTTTAAGTATAGGCGCTATATATTGCGTATGTCAACGATAATTGTTATTATTACACTAACGACAGATAATACAAAAGGATGGTTATGAAAGCAACAGATAATGGTACATTTCAAAAAGATGTCTTGGAATCAAAAAAGATAGTTTTATTAGATGTTTGGGCTCCATGGTGCGCACCCTGTAGGGGTATGGAACCAGTGTTGGACGCACTTAAAGAGGAAGTGTCAGATTGGGCAGAAATTATAAAACTTGACGCATCTGTCGAGATGGAATTGGTTCAAAAGTTGGGGGTTAATAGTTTACCAACTTTCCTGATCTATAAAGACGGTGTTATTGTAAATTCTACAATCGGTGCAACTTCAAAATCTAATTTACTAGACTTATTATCAAAATCAAGATAGTTACATACTATACAACATTACTACCAATTTGAAGGTCCGTCCTTCAAAATAAAAAAATATTATATAATGTATTATTTGCGGTCAAATATTATGCTTGTTTAAAGAATTTATTTGTCTGCTATAATATTTACGAGGTGGCGCGTTGACGGAACGGTTACGTAGAGGTCTGCAAAACCTTTTAAATGGGTTCGACTCCCATACGTGCCTCCAAACAATTAGCGTGGATGGTGGAATTGGTATACACGAGAGACTTAAAATCTCTTGGCCTCACGGCCGTGCGGGTTCAAGTCCCGCTCCACGCACCAATATAAATACTAGACGTAATTGTTTGGTATTTATTTTTTACTCTTATTTTAATTTTATATATTTGCTATAATAATAGATATAACACGGTAATTTTTGAGGAGGAAAGTTATGATTACAGCTATTTGGATTATTTTAGGAGTAATACTACTTCTGGTGATATTTTTATGGATTGCATACAATTCATTGGTAACATTGAAAATTCGTGTTGATGAAGCATGGAGCGATATAACTGTTCAATTAAAACGTCGCTTGGATTTGATTCCGAATCTAGTTGAATCAGTTAAGGGTTACGCTAAACATGAAAGCGGTGTATTTACGGCAGTTACTGAAGCTCGAGCAAATGCATTGAATGCTAAAGGTGTAAAAGAGACAGCTGCAGCTGAAAACCAATTTGAGGGTGCACTAAAAAGCCTGTTCGCAGTTGCAGAAGCATATCCTGATTTAAAAGCTAGTCAGAATTTCGTTGAGCTACAACAAGAACTAGTAGATACAGAAGATAAAATTCAAGCTTCACGTCGTTTCTATAACGGTGGTGTTCGTGATCTAAATACAAAGATTCAAACTTTTCCAAGTAATGTTATTGCTGGAATGTTTGGTTTCAAAAATCGTGACTTTTTTGAACTTGACGAAGCTGAACAAAAACAAGCTGAAAAACCGGTGGAAGTTAAATTTTAATAAAAGTCAGTTGTTTATAAATGTATAAAGCAATTGCCGCTAATAAACGTAACACTATACTTATTATGGCACTATTCGTAGGTCTCATTAGTGCGATTGGCTGGGTAGTGAGTTATTTTTATGGTAATACAAATATTGCATATTTTGTTGTAGCTGGAGCTGCAATTTATACGATTTTACAATATTTTATTGCCACAAATTTGACGATTGCAATGACAGGCGCAAAGCAGATTGAAAAACGCGATAATCCTAGATTTTACAGAATTGTTGAAAATCTATCAATTACGACTGGTATGCAAATGCCAAAGGTTTATATTATTGAAGATCCTGCTCCAAATGCGTTTGCTACTGGAAGAGATCCAAAACACGCTATAGTTGCTGCTACGACAGGTTTGATTGATATTATGGACGATAGTGAACTGGATGCTGTTATGGCTCATGAAATGGGGCATGTTCAAAACTACGATATCCGCTTAAGCATGATAACTTTTGGTTTAGTAAGTGTAATCGGTATATTGACAGACATAATACTTCGAATGTTTATTTTTGGTGATCGAGATAGCGACACATCACCAGTTGCGATGATAATTGGGATATTGGTAATAATCTTAGCTCCGATAATTGCTGCAATTATTCAAATGGCTATTAGTCGTCAAAGGGAATATTTGGCGGATGCAACTAGTGCCATGACTACTAGAAATCCCAACGGCCTAGTATCTGCACTAGAAAAATTAAAAAAACAAGGTAAACCAATGAAACGTCAAAGTACCTCTTCGGCCCACTTATTCTTTTCCAATCCTTTGAAACCGGGTTTTTTAAATAAGTTATTTAGCACCCACCCACCATTAGATGAACGTATTGCGAGATTACAAAAGAACGAAGGGAAGTTTTAGATGAGTTTTAAAAAGTCATACGATAAATACAAAAAAAAGACTGATACCTACCTAAAGCGCAGACCACACCGTAGTTTTCGCCGTACTAAACGACGAGATTATAATCGTTCACTAGATCTACCAGGTTATATATCTTTTACAAGGTATGTTGGAATAATAATATGGCAAAATCGTAAAATTTTTGGAAGTTTAGCACTTTTATATGCTGTAATGACAGCTTTAATGGTCGGAATTGCATCACAGGAAACGTATTTAACCTTAACTAATACTCTAGATGCTACTAGTGGCAATATATTTGGCGGCGGATTTGGTGAAATTGGAAAAGCTGGATTGATGTTCGTTACCGCAGCATCTGGTGGTCTCTCTCAAAATTTGACAGACGTACAACAACTATATGCTGGTCTAATTACTCTCATAACTGTATTAACTAGTATTTGGTTGCTTCGTAATATTATGGCTGGGCATGAAGTAAGGCTACGTGATGGATTATATAATTCAGGCTCGCCAATAGTTTCGACTTTTATAGTCTCATTACTCATAGTTATTCAATTACTACCACTATCATTAGCTGTCATCGGCTTTAGCGCTGCATCACTAACTGGATTATTGAATGGCGGAGTTGAGGCTATGTTGTTTTGGATTGCAGCAGGTTTGCTGACGATGCTTTCATTATACTGGATTACGAGTACTTTCTTTGCTTTAATAATAGTAACTTTGCCTGGGATGTACCCATTCAAGGCAATAAGAACTGCGGGAGATTTAGTGGTTGGTCGTCGATTACGTATCTTACTTCGTCTAATTTGGATGCTTTTTTGCACATCAATAGCGTGGATATTAGTAATGATTCCAGTAATATTGTTGGATAAATGGATTAAAGGTTTTTGGTCTGCGATCTCTTGGGTACCGACTGTTCCGTTTTGCCTACTTGTACTTGGGGCATTAACAATTGTTTGGACGACAAGTTATATTTATCTATTATATAGAAGTGTAGTTGCTGATGATGCAAATCCTGCCTAAGATAAGAGCCAAAGAACTCAGAGTTTTACTTGCTGATTATAGTTATGAGTATCATGTTCTTGATGATCCATCAGTTAGTGACGCTGTATATGACAGCTTATTCAATGAATTAAAGAAAATTGAACAACAGTATCCTGACCTTGTGACTTTTGATAGCCCAACGCAAAGAGTTGGTAGTGAACTATTGGGTGGTTTTAAAAAAGCTAAACATAGTTCACGTATGCTTAGTCTAAATGATGTTTTTGATCGTAGTGAGGTAGAGGCCTGGGTGAAACGAACTGACAAATTATTACCCGGAAGTAAACATGAATTTTTTGCTGATATTAAAATGGATGGCCTAGCATGTGCTTTGATATATATTGATGGGTTATTCACCAAAGCAATCACTCGTGGTGATAGTTTTGTCGGTGAAGATGTTACCGAAAATGTTAAAACAATTAAAAATATACCATTAAGTTTAAGAAGCGCTAAAGGATATGAATTTTTATTATTTGGCCGTACAGAAGTGCGTGGAGAAATTGTAATACTAAAGAAAGATTTCGAAAATCTAAACAAAAAACGTCGAGATTTAGATAAGGTTGAGTTTGCAAATCCTAGAAACTTAGCGGCGGGCACAATTCGTCAGCTTGATCCAAAACTTGTATCGAAAAGGCCACTCCATTTCAGGGCTTACGATTTGATACGTGATGAACCAGGAGAAATAAAAACAAATATGTTTGCGTATGAAGGTCTAACAGCTATTGGTATAAGCAGAAATCAACAAGCTTCTGTATTTTGTAATATCAATGACGTTATGGATTTTGTGGATATTTGGGATAAAAAAAGGCATGACCTACCTTTTAATACCGACGGTCTAGTTATAAAAGTTAATAATCGTGATCAATTTTCTAAACTTGGTATTGTAGGAAAACAACCACGTGCGGCAGTTGCATATAAATATGCACCTGAACAGGCCACAACGGTTGTTAATGATATAGTTATTAGTATTGGTAGAACTGGAGCGGCGACTCCAGTAGCTGTATTTGAACCTGTAATTGTTGCAGGCACAAGAGTCCAACATGCAAGTTTGCATAATGCTGATGAAATTTCACGTCTAGATATTAGAATTGGTGATACTGTAGTCGTTTTCAAAGCAGGTGATATTATTCCTCAAGTGCAAGCTGTGGTTTTAGAACTACGACCTAAAAATACACTCAAATTTGATTTTTTAAAAGCTCTCGCAAGTCAATATCCTGAATTAGATTTTTATCGTCCTGAAGGTGAAGTTGTTTATCGTATAAAAGGTGCGACTGGAAAAATATTACTGAAGAAGTCACTAGAGCACTTTGCTAGTAAAAGTGCACTTGATGTCGATACATTAGGTGAAAAAAACGTGGTGGCGTTGGTTGATTCGGGCATCGTTAATGATATAGCTGATATTTTTTCGATTAGTGAAGAACAATTATTAAAGATTGACAGATTTGCGCAGGTTTCTGCAGAAAAGTTAATTAATGCTATATCAAATAAAAAAACCCCAACAATTGAAAAATTTATTTATGGTCTTGGGATACGTCATGTTGGTGTACAAACGGCAATCGATCTAGTAAATACTTTTCATTCACTTTATGAGCTGCAACAAGCTTCAATAGATAAACTACAGTCGATTGATGGAATCGGAGATGTAGTTGCTGAAAGTATAGTTGCCTGGTTTGCAGATCCAGAAAACGAAGATCTATTAAAAAAGTTCAAAAAACTTGGAGTAGATCCTATCTATGAAGCCAGATTCGGTAAATTGCTTGATCAAAATTTTGTTATCACAGGATCATTAAAAAATATTTCCAGGGATATGGCGGCTGATAAAATTCGTTCACTTGGTGGAACATTCCAAACTACTATTACTCACGATACAACATACCTAGTTGTTGGCGAAAAAATAGGCGCTAGTAAATTAAAAAAAGCGCAAGATTTTGATATAAATATTATTAATGAGTCAAAATTTGAAGAATTATTGGCTACCGCAACATGATAATCGTACTTATAATATTTGCGGCAGTAATAAGCACCGCTTTGGGTGGTTTATTTGCTATAAAGTTTAAAGACAAATTACATCTTATTTTAGGTTTTGGCGCTGGTGCAATTTTAGGAGTTGCACTTTTTGATCTATTGCCAGAATCTTTAGAATTAACTAAAGGTTTTTTTAGTGTCCAGGTTGTCTCTGGTTTAATTGCTATTGGTTTTGCGATATTTATGCTAATCGATAGATTCTTTTCGCCACACGGTGATCATGATGATAATTGCGAAAACCAACATCACAAAGGTCAATTCGGAGCTTCTGCAATAATACTTCATAGTTTCTTGGATGGATTTAGTATTGGCTTGGCATTCAAGATATCACCAGCAATTGGTGGAGTAGTAGCATTGGCGGTTTTGATCCATGGTTTTTCAGATGGAGTAAACACTGTAAATATGATTATTAAAACAAAAGGCAAGCGAAAAATCGCACTTAAGTGGCTTGCGGTTGATGCGTTAGCCCCAGCATTAGGTGTCGTATCTGCTTATTTAATGAATGTGCAAAATCAGATTCTTGGATTGGTAATGGCATTTTTTATAGGATTGTTCTTATATATCAGTGCCAGCGATTTAATTCCTGAAAGCCATCATCGTCATCCCGCAACTTGGACTACAATTTCAACAATTATTGGAATGATAGTAATTTTCCTTGCTTCTACTATTTTGAGTTAGCTTCAAATCAAAAATATTTATTCGATGATATAATGACGAATATGGTATTTAAAAATAAACCACCAGCCACAAAAAAAGTTTCAACAATCGAAAATTTTCATGGCTATAAAATTGCTGATGATTATCGTTGGCTTGAGGATAACAAAAATCACGATAAAAAAATATGGATTAATCAGCAGAATAAATACACAGATTCAATATTAAAAAAACAACCAAATTTTAATATTTGGAAACAAAAAATCGAACCTTATATTCGCACGGAAATGCATAGTATGCCAGTAAATAAAAATGGTGTTATTTTTTTTAGATGCCAATTTCCAAATGATGATTTTCCAAGTTTAATAGTTGATAATGGAAGTAAAGAGAAAGTTTTACTAGATTTGGCTGAAATTGGTGGTGGCGAGTCGATAGAACTTAGTTTTTGGTCTCCATCTCATGATGGTAATTTATTGGTATATGGAATAGCAAAAAAAGGTAACGAAATCCCAACCCTAAAAGTTCGCAATGTTAATACTAGAAAAGATATCGATGTTGAAATAATTAATGCAAACGGTAATATTAATTGGCTAGATGATAATTCGGGATTTTTTTATACGAGAGGTCCAAAGCCTAATACTGTGTCTGAAAATGATGTTAGAATGCATACGAAATTATATTTACATAAACTCGGTGATAATTTTGATGGTGATGAACTTATTTTTGGTAAAGATCGCCCAGCTGATGATAAAATCATTATCGATCGTAGATTCGGTGCACCATATTTAGCGATTAGTGTTTCAAAAGCCTGGAGTGTAAATGATGTATATTTATTCGATATAAAAAGTGGAAAAATAAATGAATTATTTATTGATAAAAATGCCCAATTTGATGTTGTACCGTTGCCCGACAAATTGGTTGTCGGTACCAATCTCAACGCTCCTAATGTTAAAATTATTGTCATTCCAAATAATGATATAAATAATACAGCTAAACAATATAAAGAACTAATTTCTGAAAGTAATATGTTGATTGTCTCTTTTTCAATAACGAAGTCGCGAATATTCGTTAGTTATTTACATGACGCTTCTACGAAAGTCGATATTTTTGATCACGACGGTAATAAAAAAGGTAAATTACCTGCACCAGATATTGCAAATATTTATTTAAAAACTAGTTCAACTGATGACGAAATTTATTATAGGGTTGAAACAATGGTTCAGCCAGGCATCATTTATAAAATGAATACAATTAGTCTAGATTCCAAAGTGTATTTTGTCATAAAAATAAATCATAATCCTGATGATTATATTATCAAAAGAGAATGGGCAAAATCCAAAGATAAAACAAAATTGCCAATTTTTATTGTTTATAAAAAGGGTCTTAAACTGAACGGAAAGAATCCAACTATACTGTATGGTTATGGTGGTTTTAATAATATAATTTCACCATATTATATGTATACAAATATGGCATGGCTAGAAAGTGGAGGCGTCTATGTATTATCAGTACTACGTGGCGGTGGCGAATATGGGGAAAAATGGCATCAAGATGGTATATTAGACAAAAAACAAAATACATTTGATGATTTTATTGCTTGTGCTGAGTATTTACAAATGAAAAATTATACCGATAAAGAACACTTGGCTATTATTGGCGGTAGTAACGGAGGTCTATTAGTTGGGGCAGTAACTATGCAACGTCCAGATTTATTTAAAACAGTCGTCTGCGCTGTGCCATTACTAGACATGATACATTATCATAAATTATTAATAGCAAGTAGGTGGATGAATGAATATGGTGATCCAGATAATATTCAAGATTTTAATTATATTATTAAATGGAGTCCTTATCATAATGTAGATAATGCAATAGATTATCCATCAATTTATTTTATAACTTCAGAAAATGACACACGTGTTCATCCAATGCATACATATAAAATGACAGCAAAGCTACAAAATGTCGATAATCCAAATATCGTTTTAATGAGACTGGAACGAAATACAGGTCATTCTGGATCAAAACCTAGATCAATGATGATAGATTCAATTTCCGAGAAACTAACTTTTATTGCATGGCAATTAGGTTTAAAAG
>Ga0194044_10001272_pt1 | contig 12848 bp, 2 predicted proteins | sample JunL4417m_MetaG_FD_155460 | JGI IMG/M metagenome (GOLD analysis project Ga0194044, IMG submission 155460) | Anoxic zone freshwater microbial communities from boreal shield lake in IISD Experimental Lakes Area, Ontario, Canada - Jun2016-L442-17m | ecosystem: Environmental > Aquatic > Freshwater >...
TACTAATATATTTTATATTTTTTTTTTAAAAAAAAATAATTTTAAGATTATTTTTTTTTTAAAAATAAATATAAAATATATTAGTATAATGTTCAATTCGATGAATAGTATGCCTCCTCCTTTAGCTCAAGTTCCTGGGACAACACAAATTGATTATGATACTATGTTTAACTTTCCACATTATTCACATTCACCCCTACCATATCAATTTAATATATGTATAAAATTTACTAATTTATATATACCTATTTCACAATATATTGTATCAGATATTGTTAATAATTTATTACCAAATATTAATTATAGTGATAATGTTACTTTTGGTCATTCTAATTATGATTCAGTAATAAGTAATTTAAATCCAATAATTTTAGGTAATCAATCGGTTACACCAATGCGATCTATTCCGGATCCAATAAAAATTAAAATTATTGACTATGTGATGAATATAATAAACACACAAGGACTTTTACCAAAATCTTTACCAGTAAATTTACCATTCCAAGTTCCAAGTCCATTAAATGCTACTTCTTTAGTAAACACAAATTATAATATTAATATTTCACAAGATTCGTTAAATACAATATTTACTATAACTGGTTCTTGGGGTGGAATAAGAAAATTTGTAGATAAATTACCTAATTTATATATTCCACCAAATTTACCACAAAATGTAATTACTTGGAATAATATGCATATTGATTTATATGATCCGAATTATGATAATATTCCAGTTGGTGTTCCTGATTTATTAACATATCCTGGAGAACATTATTATGAAATAGCAGCTGTTGATTATGTTCAATCTCTTCATACAGATTTAAAAAAACCAACAAAATTAAGAGGATTTGTTCAAATAACAGGTCATGATAATTTAGGTAATCCAATATATGATATTAATAATGCTCATCATTTAGGGCCAGTAATTTTTGCTAAAAAAGATGTTCCTGTTAGATTTAAACTTTATAATTTATTAGATTCAGTAAATCATGATGGCAAACTTCCAATCCCTTGCGATTCAACAATAATGGGTGCTGGCGAAGGACCAAATGGTACACCTGAACTATTTTCTGAAAATAGAACAGTAATTCATTTACATGGTGGTAATACACCATGGATTAGTGACGGAACCGCTAATCAATGGATCGCTCCTAGCACACAAAAAACATCTTATAAACAAGGTTTTTCTAATTATTCTGTTCCTGATATGGCCCAATGTCAAATTGGAGAAGGTACTGCTACATATTATTATACTAATGATCAAACTTGTAGATTAATGTGGTATCATGATCATACATATGGCATTACAAGATTACAGGTATATATGGGTTTAGTATCAGCATATTCATTAACAGATAATGTTGAACAATCTTTAATGGATGATATTCATTTACCTGATGTAAATCATACATTCCCGTTAATTATACAAGAAAAAATTTTTGTAGCATGTGACGAACAATTACAATATTCTGATCCTACATGGATACAACATAGAAATACAATTAATCCGCAATGGGGTGATTGTGGTGATTTATGGTTTCCACACGTATATACTCCAAATCAAAATCCTAATGATCCTACTGCATGTAATAATTTTGGTAGATGGGATTATGGTCCTTGGTTTTGGCCACCAACTAATTTACTAAATTATGAAATAATTGATGATATGGGAAAGCATATTTCTGCAATACCAAATCCAACATGTGTTCCAGAATCTTTTTGTGATACTCCATTAGTAAATGGAAAAGTACTTCCTTTTATGGAGGTTGAAGCAAGATCATACAGATTTAATGTTTTAAATGCAATGAATGATAGAACTATAAATTTATCATTATTTAAAGCAGCTTCTAATGATCTTACGAATTATACTTTTGATGAATTTGGAAATCCTATTCCAATTTGTTTAGATAGTGGTGAAACAGTTATGGTACCGGCTATTGGACAAGCGGGATGGCCTGCTAATTGGCCAACTGATGGAAGAGATGGAGGTGTTCCTCATCCGGCTACTTGTGGTCCAAACATTTATCATATTCAAAATGAATGTGGTTTCTTGCCCAAAGTAGTAGTTCATACACAACAACCTGTGAATTATGAATATAATAGACGAAATATTATTGTATTAGATGTAAATGCAAGTAATTTATATTTAGCTCCTGCTGAAAGAGCTAGTATTATTATTGATTTTTCTACATGTAAACATGGGGATATTATTCTTTTATATAATGATGGTCCTTGTCCAAATCCAGGATTTGATCCTAGAAATGATTATTATACAGGATGTCCTGATAATTCAGGAACTGGTGGTGCTCCTACTACTCTAAAAGGTTTTGGACCTAATACTAGAACTATTATGCAATTTAGAGTAGTTAATAAGGGTTTAAATGGTAATGTTTTAAACAATCATGACCCAAATATGATTTCTAATCTTAATAATACAATTCAAAATGCTTTCTTATCATGTGGTCAAGAGCATCCTATTGTTCCAGCACCTGAGTATGATGATTTATGGTGTGTATCTAACAGAGCAGGCGATTGTTCAATTTATGAAACTAATAATTCTGGATTAATTGATTCTAATTATCTTAATTTTAAAAATATAAATAACAGCGCTATTGTTACACCTGTTATAACAAATGGAACAATTTCTAGTTTGACAATTGATCAACCTGGTGTTGATTATATTCCTAGTACAACTATAGTTACTATAGACCCACCACCAAGTTCTATTCCAGCAAAAGCTAGAGCAGTTGTAGATAAAGATCCAAACAATAATTGTTTTATAATATCTAATATTATTCTTGACAATCCTGGTAAAGGTTATCTATCACCACCCAAGGTATATATAGGTTATCCCAACGCTATAGATATTCAAGCTATTGCTATTGCTATTATAGATCCTTTATTAGGTTCAATTACTGATATTGTTGTAAATAAAGATAATTTTGGATATTATACTCCACCAAACATAAAAATTAGTTCTCCTAATTCTTCAACAGGAATTCAAGCAACTGCTATTGCTAATATTTCAAATGGTAAAATTGTTAGTTTTACTATTACAAATGCAGGAACTGAATATTACACATTACCTAATATTTTAATTGATGTTCCACAAAGTAATGTTACTACAGGAATTGCTCTTGGTAACATGGGTATGAATGGTATGACTTTAGGAAATGCTAATGCTATACAAGCAACTGCAGAATCAGTAATTAATGGAGATGTATTAACATCTATTATTATTACAAATCCAGGAACTGGATATGATCTAAATAATTTACCCTCTATTTTTATTGATCCTCCAGTATCAGCAATAGTTGACAAAAATGATATTACATTTGCGAGTGGATATGTAAGTAAAATTATTAAATTAGAAAGTGGAACAAGCTATACAAATAAAACATTAATAAGTATAACTGGTGGATTTGGTGATGGAGCACAACTTATTCCAGTATTATCTAATGGACAAATTGTAAATATCAAAATTATTAATCATGGTTCTGGTTATTTTAATGTTCCATTAATTAACATTGATCCACCAGAGAGTGTTGGAGGTGTTACTGCACAAGCCATAGCTATTATTAATGGTCGAGGACAAATTACTGATGTTAACATTATTAATAAAGGTTCTGGATATGTTTCAAATTTAGATCCAACTACAGGAATTAATATGTTGCCAAATGTAAGTGTAACTGGAGTAAAAGGATCTACTGATATTTTACCAGAAGTTGTATGTGAGTATTCTTTAGGTGAAATTTTTAGTGTAGATGTGATAAATGGAGGTTATGGTTATTTTGATATTCATGGGAAATCACTTGTAAATGCTGTGTTAAATATTAGTCTTCCTAATCCAGGAGGAACTATTGCAAAAGGTTATGCTATAATCAATAATGCTCAAGTATTAAAAATTATTATTACTGATCCTGGTTCTAACTATTCTTCTCCTCCAGAAATAAGTATTTTTACAACAATCCTACCCATAAATCCTGCTAGTTTTAAAGTTAATCATATACCTATAGGCGGAATTTCAAATATAAACTTTAAATTAGATAATCTTGGAAATCCTATTGTAGGATTTGGATTAACCTCAAATCCAATTATAGATTTTATTGATGATAATGGTTCAGGAGCTAATTATAAATTTGAATCAAAATTAATAACTTCTATTGAATCTTTAAAAGTAACAAATGGAGGTTCTAATTATGATCCAAATAATCCACCAAAGATTTCTGTTATAGACCCTATGGGAAGTTATTTAACTATTAATGTTGATAGTACTGCTATTCAAGAGTTATTTGATCTAAAATGGGGTAGAATGAATGCAACATTTGGTATTGAACTTCCAAAAACAAATAAAACAATTCAAACTACTATTCCTTATGGGTTTGCTGATCCCCCTGCTCCATGTGAAATTTTTGATTTCAATAATTGGTCATTAGCACCTATTAGAGGAGATGGAACTAAAATTTTTAAAGTAGTTCATAATGGTGTAGATACACATTCTGTTCACTATCATTTAATGCAAATTCAATTAATTAATAGAGTTGGATGGGATGGTGCTATAGACCCAATTTTACCTGAAGAGTTAGGATGGAAGGAATCAATTAAAATGAGACCTCTTCAAATAATATTTATTGCTATGAGACCTGTGCCACCTAAAACTCCTTGGGCTATTGGTAATTCTATAAGACCTTATTCTACAATTATGCCTGTTGGATCTACTTCACTTTATGATTTTGCTAATATATCACCAACAACTGGACAATTAGTTAATGTAACAAATGATATTTATAATTATGGTTGGGAATATATGTATCATTGTCATATATTGGGACATGAAGAAAATGATATGATGAGAGCATTATCTTTTAATCTTCAATATACAAAACCATATACACCTGATTTATCTGCTATTATTGATAACACACAAACATTTGTTTCTTTAAGTTGGTCTTTTACAAAAAATCCACCATCTTTTCTTAAATATGATCCTGCTGAATATTATGATATTGTTATTGAAAGATCTATTAATGATGGGTTCAATAGTAATAGTACTCAAAATGTAATTTTAGCAGATGTTTGTGGTAATAATAAAAATTTAACAGTTAAATCATTAAATTTTATTGATAATATTTCAAATTTAATATTACCTAGTGTTGGAATAATTTATTATAGAGTAATTACTCAAAATTCTTTTGGTTTATCGTATTCTCAAATTTTTCCTATAGTTATAAATGATCTTCCCAAAATGCCTGTTATTACTGATGTAACATGTTCTAATATTAATTGGAAACAAGACAAATCTGTGACTGGGAGTGATTTAATAACTGGTTATACAGTTAATATAAGTGATATATATAATGGTACAACAACAAATTTACCTTCTATAAATGTTCTAGGAAATGTATTAACAACTACTTGGTCACCTAAATTAACACATAGATATATTATTACAGTTATTGCATATAACATAAATGGTTATACTTCATCATTACCATTTGATATATATTATGATATACCTCTTCCTCCAACTGGTTTATTACTTACTCCAAATAATTTATTATGGGATAAATCATTATATTCTATTGATGCTCCTAATAATTTTATTATTACTTATGATGTTACAATTAAAGATACATTTAATAATATAACTACAACCACTAATACAACCACAACTACAAATTCTATACCAATAACTCCTATATTAGATCATAATTATGAATTTTTTGTTTCAGCTTCCAATTTAATTGGAACATCAAGTTTTACAAATTTAATTAAATTATGGTGTTTATTAAATGCGCCATCAGGTTTAATAATGAATTCACCTACATCTTTTTCATGGTCACCTGGACCATTAATTACTAATAGCCCATCATTAATTAATTATACATTAAATATAAGTTCTATTATAGCAGGTGTAATAACAAATGTTCAAACTATTAATTCAATCACACCATTTGTAACTATACCATTGTTAAAATATGATATTGCTTATAATTTTTCAGTTACTTCAAATAATGATGCAGGTAGATCGTTGTCTTGTGATTTAAATAATATTTTATATTCTGTTCCTAATCCCGTTACAAATTTACATGTTATTCCAAATTTAATTTCTTGGACATTACCTTTACCTACCAATATTCCTATTACAAGTGTAGAGATTACAATTGTTGATAATAATGGGCCAATTCAAATATTATCATTACCAGGAAATGCAATATCAACAATTTTTAATATGAATAATAATACAACTTACAATATTTCTGTAATATTGGTAAATATGTTTGGGCAGTCAATACCCACAAATTATAGTTTTACAACTAATATTGTATCAACACCTTGTAACTTAACTTTTAATAGTAATAATATTACATGGACAAAATCAACACCAATTTCAAATATATATCAAGATAGTGGATATATACTAACTATATCTCGATTAGGAAGAGCAGATAAAATTTTTAATTTACCATCCACAGCATTATCATATACATATAATAATATTGCCCATGGGTTTATGCCAAAATTAAATAATTCATATAGTGCTACTATTGTTGCTATTGGTCTAACTGGAAATTCGCTAATTAGTTTACCAACAAAAATAAATTGGGGTTTGCCTAATTCTGTAAATAATATATCTTATTTAAATAACTTATTATCATGGGTAAATCCTCTACAAAACATTGATGATCCTGCAATAAAATCATATATTTTAACTTTAAATACAACTCCTTTTGGATCACAAACCACAACTAAAAATATATATAATATTTCTGGTCCTACCACATCATATAATTTACTTTTTACAAAAAATAATAATTACAAAATATCATTGGTTACTAGGAATATTGTTGGTAATTCTTTACCTGAGAGATTCAATTTTAATGCTGCTGTACCAAGTCCACCATTATCATTAAAATATGATAGAATTAATCATATTCTATCATTTGATAATAGCAATAATAATAATAATGTTTCTCCTATAATTTCATATACATTAGAAATATATGATGATAGATATAATAATATAACTTTAAAAACTGCATTAGCAAATCCTGTTCCTATTCATCCTTTAATTGCTTTAGATTTAGGTTTATCAACAACTTATACATTTCAAAATTTTACTCCTAATCATCGATATACTTGTGTCGCAATTGCTAATAATTTATACGGATCATCTGTAAGATCTAATACTTATAATTTTATTGGTTAAAAAATATAATTATTTATTATATTTTGGATATTTAAATATTTTATTTGTGTAGCATTTTAATAAATACATATTTTCAAAAAATCTTATAATATATCTTATTATGTAAGATATATTATGATAAATAATAACTATAGTATTTAATATTTAAATTAATATATATTGTTAATAATAAATGTCTTATGTTTATTTATTAGTTTCAAGTAATGGTTCAACATATGTAGGTGCTACTATTGATTTAGAACGCAGATTAAAGCAACATAATAAAGAAATAAAAGGCGGTGCTTACGCAACCAGTTCAAAAGTATTAAAAGGCGAAACATGGATTCGTGCATGTCATGTATCTGGTTTTCCCGATTGGACTGCATCACTTCAATTCGAATGGCGTTGGAAACAACTTTCCAGAAAATTACCAAAAAAAATGTATCCACTGGAGAGAAGGCTAAAGGCTCTTAAAGAACTCCTATCTCTCGAACAATCTACTTCTAAAGCCATAAAATATACAGAATGGAGTTCTCCTCCAGAAGTTCATTTGGAATGTAAAGAATCAACCGCATTATATTATTCTGAATAATCTACTTCTAAAGCTATAAAATATCTATCATTCCGTTTTTATCTACACATACTTCATTCGCCAATTTTCTTATAATTTTATTAATTCCATTATTATCATCAGGTGTTATAACACTAAATACCTGCTTAACAATTTCCACATATTGTGCATGTTTTTTTGTCTCGGTATTTTCCCATTGTGGGTTTTCCTCTTTCCATTCGATTAACTTCATAAAATTTTTGTGAGCTATTTGTCCTATTACTTTTTTCACATTATCTTGTTTATCATCTTTATTCCATACATCTCCGTCTTTAATATAAAGTGTTTCTCTCTTCTTATCCATACAATGCATTGGTCTTTCTGTTTCATCTAACTCTTTTAACCCCCTAATAAAAATGTTTGATATACCTTCCACATATCCCAGCTTTCCAACATTTTCTAATTCATTTGATTCTATCTTGAGAGAATTTATAAAATCATCCATATTCATTGCATTTTTACAGGTTTCATTCAAAAATACATTTACATTGAAATGTTTATTATGATTATTATTTATAATCGAATTATTTATATTCGGCGTATTTGCTATTTCTAATACTTTTTGTGTTAATTCATTGTTTTGTTTTAATAATTGCATGATTAATGCTTTATCTGTCATATGATCATGTATTTCTTCCGTGTGGCATTTTTCTTGGCATTTTTCTTGGCATTTTTCTTGGCATTTTTTGCTTGATTTGCATTTTTTATTATGAGACCATAACCCATTTCGTGATTTATATGTCTTGTTGCAAAACTCGCAACATAATGGTGTGCTGTCACAAATGTCACTATTTGTCCTCTTTTTGTGTTTTGCTGTCAATAAATGAACAGAGTAGTTATTTTGCTTGCTACATGAGAAGTCACATAATTCGCAATGATAATTTTTGGCATTTTTAGGCATTTTTTTTGTCACAAATGTCACTTATATTAGTGACAGAAAAAATGCCTAAATACTTTTTCGTAAAATATTATTATTTTATATTTTTTTTTATCATAACAAATAAAAATAATAATATTTCGGTTTTAAAGCTTTATGGTGAGAGTGTGTTTTTTGCAACGAAAAATGTTGAAAAGTATTTCCTCTTTTCGTTTTTGGACATTTTTTTTGTCCATTTTTAAAAAGAGGAAATACTTTTTGATAAAAATAAATTTAGTAATATTATACAATATTAAATAACTATTATCATTATATAAATATAATAATGAGTTCTGCTATGCAAGGATTCTCACCACAAGCAACTAGTAGCAGTAGTAGTAGTGCAGTAGCAGCAGGATTCGTATCACAAGCAAGTAGTAGCAGTAGTAGCAGTAGCAGTGCGGTAGCAGGTGTTGCATCGGCAGTAGCAGGACCCGCACCACCAGATGATAATTTAACGAATGTATTTAATACTATGCTTTTATTTACTAGTGTTATATTTCAAACATTGAATGATTTAATGATACAAAACTTATATGTCAATAATGATACGATAGTTATAGATAACCCTGATATACAAGCAGTAAACATTACTGAGTGTGAAGATTTAGTAGGCAAATTAATAATAGCATATAATCATAGATTAAATAGTTCTGAAATATTTTCTAATGATAAATCAGCATGTATAATTTATGATATGAAATCTTTAAATTTACTTCCTTCTACTGCTTATTCCAGTGATGATGCAATTAATGAGGCAATTGAAAGAATTGCTGAACAATTTTTAAAGTATGCTATTGTTGTTTGGATCACATCGATTAAAAGAATAACCGAAATAGAAGATAATAATGGTGCAGATGAATATAAATTTGGCGATACATTATTTTTAAATCCTCTTTTTAATGCATATGATGGTGTATTTCATGGTGTAGATGGAATACATGATGAAGATCCAAGAGGTGATATGGCTGGTTCAAAATTTACACCACAAATCCCACCAAATAAAGCAAAAGGGGGGTGGTGTTATTTTCAAGATAAAATTGGTGAGAAGTCAAAACATATGTTAACAAAATCTATTATGAAATCTTCTCTTCAACCAACACCAGACCAAAGTGATGATATTGCAAAATTTGTTAAATGGGATAGTTTGAATACAACATCTGGACATAAATTACTAGATCCAAGTGATAAACTATCTCGATTAGTGTGTAATATTGAATTAAAAAAAGAGGTAGTATTAACAAGTTATTCGATGATAGATAATTCAAATAGATATAATATTATTCAAGTTAATAGTGACAAAAAAGAATTAGCTAACACAGTGGTTCGTGTAAGAGATGTTTATGATTTGTCTAGTTTATCTAATATATTAACTGTTCTTGATTGTGCTGGTTTAACTAAACAAGAATTAAATTATCTTGCAAGTGGTGTTGAACCTGATAAAAATACTGGTGATGATATTGCCCAAGAAGATGATGAACTATTAGGTGGAACAAAAATTTTTAAAGGAGGTGCTAAACCACAAAATCAAAAAATACAATCAAGCAGTGATGGAAATATTTTATCTGGTATATTAGATTCCAGTGTTGGAAAATCTACAGAAGGATTGGATAAATTATTGGCTACCTACGCAACTGCAACTACAGGGATTTTTGGCAATTATGTTACTTTTTATTTACCACATACCCGTTTTCCAATTGATGATAAAAGAATTATATATATTTATCAGCGTGTTATAATTAAAATAAAAAATGCTAATGGCTCAGTAGCCGTTAAAAAAACCTATAAAATAATATTTGAAGCTTGGATAACTAATAAATCAACAAATCCTCAAAACTATCCATCAACATTTATTGGAAAAAGTGACCCATTTGAAATTACAGAAGATGATAAATGTCCTGGTGTTAATGATACTATAAGATATATTTTGTCGAAAATATGTGCAACTCAAGTAAATACCTATGATATATCATTTATTAATGATATGTATGGTATAAATTGTAATAATAATATGGAGAAATGTTTAACTGCGACAAAATTTTTTAATAATTTTCAAAAAGGATTTGAACAAATATTTACGGATGATATTAAGAAAAAATATAATTTAATAGTTTTAGATGTTGAAGGTGTTACTGATTATAAGTATTTAAATATGGCTTTTATATTTAGACAAAAGACAATGGGCGATTTTCTTAGATTAGCAGATGCTGCTTATATAACTTATATATTGTGGTTTCTTATGAATAAAAAAGGTATAGCAATTGAAACTACTTGTGATGGATATTCTTCTATAAAAGCAATTATTTCTAATAATACACCTATAATTTATTGTGGTGCTAAGATGTGGGGTCAAAAATTTACTATATATTCACCATTTGCATCTGATCCAGCATCCATTGAAAGAAATAACCAAAAGAAAGCTATTTTAAATTATCAAGATAAAGTAAATATATTAAGATCTTCTTTTGATATATCGTTAAGAACAATAAACGATTTTATACATCCTCTTCCTCCTTATAAAACAATACTGGATAGACTAAGAGATATTAATAAATTATTTATGGATATTTTTATTACAAATAAAAATAGCGAAGTTTTTTTTAATAGTGCATGTAAAGCACTTAATATTTTTAATTGTCGTATAATGACAACAAATAATGCTATTCAAGCTTTAGATCAATCTAGCACCAATCTAGAAGGTCGTGATAAAAGGAACAAGGAACGATTCAAACAAATAAACATAAATGTAATTGACGCAAGAAACAATTTATCAAGTATATTTGAGCAAAGATTATCTATTATTGCACTATTTATTATGTTAGATAAATATATAAAGAATATTTTATCATATTATGATTTTTTTGAGTCTTTTGACGAAATAATAGAAAAATTATGTATTAGTTCTTTGGGTATTGATATTGATGATAATTTAGCTGGTGGTTATGATTTGGCTACAAAAAATTTAGTTTTTGTAAATAAATTATTATCATTTATAATTCCTTTAGATATTCTTTATAATGTACAGGCTTTTTTAGACTCGTGCAAGGCAATAAATGAAGGTGATCAATCAACAATTATGGGTAATATAGAAATATTATTATTATTAACAATTGCTAAAGATGATTATACATATTCAACTTCAACACTATTTAATAGTGTATCTAAAAAAATATCGAAATTGGATTTTTCTGAAACACCCAATATTATTAATGCGAAATTTTTACAAACAATTAATGACAAAAATGATTTATTAATTGATATATTTGAGCAATTAAAAGATTTATCCAATGCTATACCGGAAGATCTTGTAGGGGATAGCGTCTTTAATGTCCCACAACAACTCATCAAAATTTCTAAAATTAATCATTTAGATAAAATTTTTTATATGAATGTACGAACTGATAGTTTATTTGAACAATTTAAACAATGGGTCGTTAATCCTGAAATTATAAATGTTGAAACTTTTATACCTAATATGCAAATATTTGGTACAATTACACCACTTTCGATTATTCTTGGAAAATTTCAAAAAATTCTAAATTATTATAGAGAGAAAAAAGAACAATCAGGAGGAGGTAAATTTAATTTTGATGAAAATAAAATAAATTTTGATGAGATTGAAAGTTTGGTTAATACATGTAAGCAGATTTATGTTACAAACGCACTACCCCCTTTTCATTTGTCATCAAATGAAAAAGATTTTGTAATAGATTATTTACCATTCATTCGAATTATCAATTTACAAGAAGAATCTTTGAATGCTGTGAAGGATTTAAAAGAGTGGGATACAACACTACATGATGAGAGCAAAATAGTAATAGATGCTTTCGCTTCTATTGAAAGAGGGAAAGAAGCATTTTTTAATAATAATTTATTTATGTTTGAAATGTTATTTAAAATGGTAATATTATCATTAGAATTAATTTCTGGCCAATGCGCTTATCCATATATTGAAGCGATGGTAACATCATTAAATGTTATTAATCATGAATTAGTAGCCAATATAAGTGATGATATTACTAAATCTTCTGAGGGAAACACAAGTGAATATGATTTTACTACATATGATGTAACCCTACTTCAGAATTTAAAAGTACCAAAATCTATTTTAAGTATTTTATATAGTAAATTAT
>Ga0194044_10001274_pt1 | contig 12844 bp, 11 predicted proteins | sample JunL4417m_MetaG_FD_155460 | JGI IMG/M metagenome (GOLD analysis project Ga0194044, IMG submission 155460) | Anoxic zone freshwater microbial communities from boreal shield lake in IISD Experimental Lakes Area, Ontario, Canada - Jun2016-L442-17m | ecosystem: Environmental > Aquatic > Freshwater...
CAATTGGAGAAGTACCGATTGGGCAAAACGCAAGGGGCTCTATTCTGAGATACACGAAACAGTAGAAAATATGGATGAGGCGGTAGATCGGTTAGCCGGAAAACTTGCTAAATCAAACCCCGAAGCTATGGCCGCGATGAAGAAAATATTCTGGAAGGGCACCGAGCACTGGGATGAGTTATTAAAAGAGCGTGCCGCCATCAGCGGGACCCTGGTATTGAGCGATTTTACACGAGCGGCGATCGAAAAGTTTAAGGCGGGGACGAAATAAGCCCCGATAATGGGAGCTTAATGAATCTTTCTAATTTAGCCAAAATCTTCCAAATTTTAGCCCGAAACCCCCTGTTTACTGGGTTTATTTTTACAACACACAGAACTTCCCCACTTAAAATCATCTAAAAAAGGCTATTCAGTCTCTTTGCTGAGCGAGAAGCCGATCCGGTTATTATTATTTACCGGTATCAGTGCAGGGTCTTGTTTAAAATTAAACCTGAGTAGTAGTTGAATAGATCTCGCATTGTCTTTATGTGTAAACGCTTCAATCGTTTTTAATTTCATCAAATCAAAGGCAAACTCAAGGATCTTCTCCATTGCTTCACCCATATAACCCAGGCCCTGAAATTCGGGATGCATGGTATAGCCTATTTCGGCCTTATCTTTTCCTTTCGAAATATTCCAAAGACAGATCGTACCCATGAACTTGTTCTTGTCTTTAAGGGTAACTGTCCATAAAATTGTTTTGTTAGCCGCTACCTCTCGATTTATCCTGTTGATGAAGGCCCGTGTTTCCTCAATAGAACCCTGCCTGAAATCATCCAGATATGTATTTACGGTTTCATCGTTGCGGTGGGTAAACACATCCTGGTCGTCGGATAATTCCAGTTGTCTTAATACTAACCTGTCGGTGGTTATGATCGGGAAGGGAGTGAAATTGAAATCAACCATGGGTTATTGTTTTTCAATAAAGAACATGCTTTACTATTGGTAAGGAGCCTAAGCGGCAGCGAACGGCCTCACAAGGGAGGTTGATGAGATGCAAGTAGCTGCCAACCAATTATACCACTCCTTCTTTTTATAAATCTTAATTAGATAAAAAAATCGTTTTGCCCGGCAAAACCGAATATGTTTTACCGCCTTTTTTAAAGAAGACAGTTAATGCACTTGGATTGTTCACCATATTTTTTTCAACAGAAAACTTCAAGTTCCGGAATGCATTGATATAATCCACCAGGTCTATCTGTGTGGTATAGTGGATCGCTGAATTATTTGCCAATAACTTGAAGAATTTTTCTGTTTCATCCCAATGGCTTTGGTTGTTTCCCATTTCCCAGCTATGTCCCCAAATATCTAATAGCGCCAATTCTTTGGTATTGATAAAATCATTGATCAACTGGTAATAACGGTCTAATTCTTTTTTATCATTTTCCGGATCATTCGGTTTCCAGTAGGCTTTGGCAAATTGATGTACCGTGGGGTGCCATTGCAGAAAATTCTCGGGGATCTTAAATCCATAACTGTCATCTACCGTTCTTGCATATTCAATACCCAAACCTTTGATGGCATCAATGACGAATGCATTATTATTTCCAAAAGGATATGCCATGCCCCTTACCGGATATCCCATTAATTTTTCCAATGCTTTTCTATCTTCTACTACCTCATAAACAACATCAAATTTTGATAGTGTGGTCAAGTTGGGATGATTGGCAGAATGAACAGAAACCTCGTGTCCGGTATACAATTGTTTGATCTCGTCTCTGTTTACATAGCCACTGGTGCCCAGTTTGTTTGAATTGAGGTGAAAGGTTCCGATCAGCCCATATTTGTTCATGAGTTTTACCAATTGCCGATCCTCTGTTCTTCCGTCATCATAACTTAGTATTAATGCTTTTGTTTTCCCTTGCGGAAAAAGCATTTCAATGGGGTCGCCGGTTTTGGCAATTGCGGTATCTGTTTGGGCTACAGCAAGGTTTGTGGAAAGAATAAATACAAGGGCTGCGATAATTGTTTTCATTTCTGATATTTGTTTGGAGAACAGATGCGACTATCTTAAAGACATTATTTCAATTTTCATGTATGGATAGTAAGGCAGGGTAGAAAGTTATTGATCTGCATCCGACTTATCGTTTGCCAATAAAACCAAGAAAATTCCAGCGGTATCAGCCTTTATATAAGAAGCCAGTAGCGTTCCATTGTCTTCCCATTCTTTTATGATCTCTTGTTCTTTGGGCAATAATTTCATTCTTGTTTCATTGTCAATTTCTTGTAAAAGAATATCGATCATAAATTTATTCATTGTCTTTTTTGTTTAATGGATGATTAATTATTTGTAGGCAGAGCAGAAGATATTTATTTTATCAAATATGGTTAACGATTAGTATGACGGAATCCTTTTAAAGACTAAGCCCATTTATAAAGCAGAACTGTCATGCTGAGGCACGAAGCATCCCGGCCGCTTTGATAATACTGTAAGAAGACCTGTGCGATTGGATCCCCAAAAAACAGCAAGAACCGCTCTTCTTCGCCGGGGTCTCAGCCAGCACACAGGCTTGGTGATGAAGACCCCGTCGGGACGAAAGAGTTAGACCTTGTTGCCGTTGGTCAGGAGACCAGACGGCGGCGAAACTTCCAACCATAAACTTATTCAATCCCCCAACTCATCTCACCACCTTTCTCATCCTTAAGGTTAATGCCGATTTGTGTTAATTGATTCCTGATCTTGTCGGAGGTGGCAAAATCCTTTTTGGCTTTTGCTTCTTTGCGGATATCGATCAGTAGTTCCATTACAGCGGCCAGCTTTCCATTGTTGGCACCGGTTTCATCTTTCAAACCAAACACATCTTCCAGGTAGGCAGCAAACTTCTGTTTTAATAATATAAGGGTGTTGGAAGAAAGAGCGTCTGGTTTAATGATCCCGTCTTTTATGGAGTTGATCACCGGCACCAGGTCGAACATATTGGCCAGCACTTTTGCGGTGTTAAAATCGTCGTTCATGCTTTCGTCAAATTCGGCGACTTGCTGTTGTACTTTTTTATCCAGCTCGTTATCAGTGGCGGCCTGTCCTTCAACCGTTGAAAGTTTCTTCAGGGTTTCAAAACCTTCCCATAATCTTTTCAATCCTTTTTCTGAGGCTTGTAAGGCTTCGTTGCTGAAATCGAGTGTGCTGCGGTAATGGGTTTGCAACATAAAGAAACGAACTGTCATGGGTGAATAGGCTTTGTCGAGCAGGGGATGGTTACCGGTAAATAATTCTTCGGGTAAAAATCCATTGCCGGCGCTCTTGCTCATGCGTACACCGTTAACCGTTAGCATATTGGTATGCATCCAGAAATTGGCGGGTGCGGTATGATAACATGCCTGGCTTTGCGCTATTTCATTGGTATGGTGTGTTGCGGCAAGGTCCATACCTCCACCGTGCAGGTCGAATTTCTTTCCCAAATATTTTTCACTCATGGCCGAGCATTCAATATGCCAGCCCGGGAAACCCATACCCCAGGGGCTGGGCCATTGCATCAGGTGTTCGGGTTTGGCCTTGATCCAAAGCGCAAAATCGAGCCTGCCGTGTTTTTCATCCTGTCCGCCCAATTCACGTGTACCTTCCAGCAGATCATCCAACTTACGGTTGGTAAGAATGCCATAGGGTTTTTCTTTGTTGTATTTCTCTACATCAAAATAAATGGTGCCATCTACTTCATATGCATATCCATTCTCCAGTATTTTTTTAGTCATCTCTATCTGCTCTGCAATATGTCCGGTAGCAGTAGGCTCAATGGATGGGGGCAGGTTATTGAACATCTCCATCACATGGCGAAATCCTACGGTGTATTTTTGCACGATCTCCATCGGCTCCAGTTTTTGCAGACGGGCGATCTTGCTGAACTTATCGTCGCCCTCATCGCGATCGCCTTCCAGGTGTCCGGCATCGGTGATATTGCGTACATATCGAACCTTGTATCCCAGGTGCTGCAGGTAACGGTAAATAATATCGAAACTGATAAAGGTTCTGCAGTTGCCTAAATGCACATCACTGTATACGGTGGGCCCGCACACATACATGCCCACATGGTCGGGGGTGATGGGTGTGAACTCGGCTTTGTCGCGGGTAAGGGTATTATAAATTTTTAAAGGCATCTTCTTGATTGTTACGGGTTGTTGTTGAATTCGGGTGTTACACAAGTTTACTCCATCGTAGGCAGTAAATCATAAAAGCTAACCCTATATTTTATACAAAGATATTAAGCTATGCCGCAAGGGCAACAGAAAAATTGATATGAACGGGTATTATACATGCAGGGAATAAAGATAATATAATTTTTTGAAGCCCGTTCTGATCAGGGGTTTAGCTTCAGATCGGTGAGGATGGGGAAGTGGTCGCTCAGTTTTTTCTTCACCCGGATATACTGCAGCACATCAAATCGGTTATCGGTAAAAATATTATCGATGCGGAGCGTGGGCGCTATTCCGGTAAAAGTTCGGCCCAATCCAACACCGGTTTCGGCAAAGGCATTCTTCATGCCGTTTCCAATGGTATGGTAGGCATAGCTGTTGGGTACATCATTGAAATCGCCGCAGACGATCATGGGGTACGGACTTTTATTCATTTCTTCCCGGATCCTGTCGGCCTGAACTTTTCTTTTCAAAAACCCCACCTTGAATTTACCGAAAATGCTTTTTGATTCCTGGATGGATTTTTGGTCATCGATATTAGGCGCGTCAATGTATTTGAGGTTATTGCGGGTAAACCTCAGCGATTGTAAATGGATATTGAAAACGCGAATGGTGTCGGATCCTTTTACGATATCGATATATTGAATAATGGAATTATAATCATTGGGATACCACATGATGGTTTGCCGGTTGATGATGGGGTATTTCGAGAATATGATGATCCCGAAATGGGCATAGTCCCAAAAATCTTCTTTACGATTATAGGAATATAAGCAATCCGGAAAGTTGAGTCGTTGTTGAAAATCGGATAGCAATCCATGTGGTTTGGTAACGAAACTATCCTCGGCCACCATTTCCTGAAAGCAGGCAATGTCTGGTTGGTATTCATTGATCAGTTCGATCATCTGTTTCTTTACTTCAGGATGTTTTTTATTTTCCATCACATTGAACTGCTCCACATTCCAGCTCATCACCCGCAAGGCCTGCGCATGTTTCTGTGTATGAAATGAACTGGAAAAACGAAGCGGCAACATTTGGGTAACCGGACCCCAGGCAATAGCGATTGCCACGATGGAAATAAGTGCCAGCCGGGGTTTTGCAAAGATCCAGAAGATCAGGAACAACAATAAGGCCAGCAGAAAATAGAATACTGAAAGGGTGAGGAATCCGAGTAACCAAAATTTGGTTGGATTCAAATAATAGGAATAACAACCCAATAGAAAACAGATGGCCGCCAGGATATTGACAGCAATGAAAATCTTCTTGGTGATCGTTCTGATGAAACTTTTGGCCATTCGCTGCTATTACAATTTGATGGAATCGGGTGCGCAACACCCGGGCAAGGTGCTTCGCCGCTCAACAAGTATACAATAATTATAGGCCTTCCTCGCTGGCCCTTTTTAAAATCTCTTTTTCTTCCTTGGTCAGGAATTCATATCCTTTCTGACTGATCTTATCTAATATTTCGTCTACACGTTGCTGTGTTAGTGTGGCAGTTTTTGTAAAAGGAGTTCTTTTGCCGGCATCATAAAACATGTTTTCTTTTACCGAACGGCTGCCCGAATTTTTATCGGGGTTGAACAGGTTCATAAAACCATGATAAGCGCGGTTCATCCAAACGCTTCCATCAAAACCCTTGCGCATGAACCATACAAACAAAAATCCGGCAAGGGCTCCACCAATGATGGCAGCACTATTGGCATTGGTTTTTCCAAGGGTATTGGCTAAACTAAACAAGATGAACAGTCCCGACATGATCCATACCGGTATTCCTCCTCCCAGGTTTTTGAATAGTTTGAAACGGGGCGATAAGGTCGCTACTGCTACGGCCAGTGCTGCAGTTCCGGTATTGGAACCGGTGAGGTAAGCCGTTGCCTGTTGTTCGTGCAGGGCCGGAATAGCATAATTGGCTGCCACAAAAAATACAGCTCCGGCGATGCTGCCATAAATATATACGGGAAAGATAAGCTCGTTGCCCGACAGGGTTTGCAGGATATACCCGAAAGCATATAACCAGAGCATATTGCTCAGCATGTTTAATAACAGGGTAAGCGGGGGCTGGCCACCGAGGGAAAACATAAAGCTTAACAGGGTCCAGGGGCGCTCGCTGATATGGTTGAGTTGTGCGGGCAGGGCAAACCAATCGATGGCATCAAATTTCAGTACATCCATGCCTTGTCCCTGGTGCGTGTACAACACAAACACATGACTGGCCATGATGAACAGAAAGAAAACGATATTGAGCGCAAGGATGGCAATAAGGGCATTGCCCGGCTGCCCCATGGTGAAGCGGTTTCTGCGTTCATTATCGCGATATTCAATATATCTGTCGGCTATGCCCATACTATTCAATGCTTCTTTTATTCAAACTACTAACAGCGGTTGCCCGGAAAGGTTAGTATCAATAGAAAGTTTTTTTATTGGTCTTGTTCCAGATCAGCACCAGTATAAAACCCATGACCAGTCCGCCCAAATGCGCAAAATGCGCAATATTATCAGTCTTGCCCCCATGGAACCCGCCAAACAAATCTATGGCAGCGATGATGGCCACAATATATTTTGCCTTGATGGGAAAAGGAAAAGGAATGATATAGAACTGTGTATTGGGAAACAAATAAGCAAATGCGGCCAGCAATCCCATGATGGCACCAGAGGCACCTACGGCAGGCGCATCGGATAACATCAATTGCGCCACTCCGGCTGCCAGTCCGCAGGCCAGATAAAAGATCAGAAATCGTTTGGGTCCCCAAACTTTTTCCAGCACCGATCCAAACATCCACAGGGCATACATGTTGAATAAGATATGGATCATTCCGCCATGAGCAAACATATGCGTAACCAGCTGGTAGGGCTTGAAGTAGGGAGTACTATATGGCCAAAGGGCGATGGCGTTAGATATCTTCTCATCAGGCCCATCGAACATCATTTGTACAATAAATACCAGCACATTAATGATGATCAGATTGAGCACGATAGGGGTTGTGCGCTGAAAACTATTTCCGTAATTACTATTATAGGCCATTCCGTAAAGTTAATTGATAATTTTTCATTTCAGTTTCAACAGCACCACACATTCAATATGGTGGGTATGCGGGAACATGTCTACCGGCTGTACTTTTTCGATGGTATATTTTTCGGCCAGCAGTCCCAGGTCCCTTGCCTGTGTAGCCGTATTGCAGCTCACATATACGATCTTGGGGGCAGCCATCTCCAATAATTTGATCACCAGTTTTTCGTGCATGCCTGCTCGTGGCGGATCAGTGATGACCACATCGGGCCGGCCATGGGTGGCAAAAAAAGCATCATCGCAGATCTTGATCACGTCGCCGGCAAAAAATTCTGCATGCTGAATATTATTAAGGGCCGCATTTTCGCGGGCATCATCAATGGCTTCGGCGATCAGCTCTACACCAACGACCTTACGGGCCTGTTTACTCACAAAAATGCCGATGCTGCCGGTGCCGCAATAAAGGTCGTACACCGTTTCGGTGCCCGTTAATTCAGCAAAATCGCGGGCCACCGAATATAATTTTTCTGCTTGTTGGGTATTGGTTTGAAAGAAGGATTTTGGCGATATCTTAAATTGAAATTCGCCCAATGTTTCCATCGCATATCCCTTACCGTAATACACCTGTGGTTGCAGGTCGTAAATGCTATCGTTCCATTTCGGATTGATGGTATACAACAGCGTACTGATCTCGGGAACCTGTTTCAACAAATGATCGAATAGTGCAACACGGTCATGCTCTTCATCATGATTGAGGCAGATATTCACCATCAGCTCTCCGGTGCTACAGTATCTAATAATGATATTGCGCAACCAGCCGGTATGGGCCTTGATATCATAAAAACTAAACTTGCGCTCATGTGCAAAGGCCCTAACGGTATTGCGGATACGATTATTCACATCATGCATGAGGTGGCAGTGATGAATGTCGATCACCTTATCAAATATGCGGGGCACATGAAACCCCAGGGCGTCTCCGCCGAAAGGGGTTTCTGCTTCCATCTCTTCCGGAAGCATATAGCGTTTATTGCTGAACGTGAATTCCAGTTTGTTCCTATACTCACGGCTATTGGCTGCCCCAATGATGGGCATGATCTCGGGGATGGTTACCTTGCCAATGCGGGTGAGGTTCTGTTCCACTTCCTGTTGCTTGTATTCCAGTTGTTTGGCATAGGGAAGCATCTGCCATTTGCAGCCACCACACACACCAAAATGTTCGCAGAACGGTGTATCCCTGTCGGGCGAATATTGTTTGATGCGCAATACCCTTCCTTCGGCCCAGTCTTTTTTTGATTTGGTGATCAGCACATCGGCTACATCACCAGGCACACCGCCGCTGATAAAGATCACTTTGCCATCCAGTTTTGCCAGGGCTTTACCTTCTGCAGCGTATTGGGTAATGGGCAGGTCTTCCAATACGATCGATTGCTTTCTTTTTTTCACAGCAGCAAAAATACCCCAATATTCATCAAGTTTGGTTTTGTTAATGAATTGTAATTTTTCAACAAGTGATTATTGGCAACACGATAATTAACCATTGATTTTAGATACATTTGCAGACCTTATAATTATGATGAAAAAATACCTTTTTGTAGCGCTGGCCCTGCTGTTGGTGCAGATCGTATCGGCCCAGGGATACCAGGTTAGCCTGAAGGCCCCCGCCTTTAAAAGCGGCATTGCCTATCTTACCCATTACTGGGGAACCAACCTCAATGTGGTTGATTCTGCTGCCATCAACAGCAGCGGAGTGGGCATCTTCAAGGGTCCCGAAAAACTGATCGGTGGCATTTATGTGGTGGTATTGCCCGGAAAACAGATCCGGATCGAGCTGCTGATCGACAAGGAACAACAGATCTCCATCACTACCGACACATCGGATGTGATCAACAAGACCGTGATCACGGGTTCAAAAGAAAATATTCCATATCAGCAATACCAGAAATTTGTGGCCAGCAAGGGAAAACTGTTGCAGGAGGAGCGCATGGCATATGCAATGTCTACCACCAAGGCCGATTCTTTATTGCATGAAAAGAATTACAATCTCTACAATGGGCAACTGAATGATTACCGCGAGGGCGTATTGAAGAACCAGCCAAAGTCCATGCTGGCGGTTTTGAAAGAACCCGATATGCCGAAGCAATCGCCGGTTACGCATCAGGACACGCTTAATTATTATTATAATTACCGAAATCATTACTGGGATGGCGTAAGTTTTATGGATGAGCGCGTGATCCGTACACCCTTCTTCATTAAAAAAATAGAGCAGTACTATGGCGAAATTTTGCCGCAGGCTCCTGATAGCATCATCAAGGATGTAGACTATAAATTATTGCTTGCCCGCTCTTGCCCCGAAATGTATAAATTCCTGCTGAACTGGTTCACCGATAATTATATCAATCCAAAATACATGGGACAGGATGCCATCTTCGTGCACCTGTTCGAAAAATACCATAGCAAGGGCATCAGCAACTGGCTCAATGAAAAGCAGATGGAATCTATCAGCCGCAGGGCCTATATGCTCATGTCGAACCTGGTGGGAGAAAAAGGGGCCGACCTGCAACTGCTCGACAGCACCGGTAAACCCAGCAGCTTATATAACGTACAAGCCGATTTTACCTTGCTGTGTTTCTGGGATCCCAACTGCGGACATTGTAAGGAAGAGGTGCCGCGCCTGGATTCGATCTATCGCGCCAGCTGGAAAAAACACGGCGTGAAGATCTATGCTGTATTAACGCCCGATGAAAAAACCAATAGCAAACCAGACTGGGTGAATTATATCAAGGAGCACAATCTTTCCGACTGGACCAACGTTTACCAGACCAAAGAAATGGAACTGGCAGATTTTGCCGCACAAAAGCCGAGCTTCAGACAGTTGTATGATGTTACGTTAACGCCTACGCTATACCTGCTCGACAAAGAAAAGCGCATTATCGGCAAAAGACTAACCTGGCAGCAACTGAACGACCTGCTGGAAGTAAAATGGAAAACAAGTTCGCCGAACTAAAATAACCTGATCGATGAAAAATTTTTATTTACTGATTGTATTGGCCTGTAGCAGCAGCGTGGTTTTTTCACAAACCCTGTTCACGTACGGGAATATGGGTGTGGATAAGGAAGAGTTTCTGAGGGCTTATAATAAAAATAAAGTGGTGGTCACCGATAAGGAAAAATCGCTGCGCGAATACCTCGACCTGTATGCCAAATTCAAACTGAAAGTAAAAGCTGCCAAAGACCTGCATCTTGATACCTTGCAGCAACTCCGGTTCGATCTGCAGAATTTCCGCAGTCAGGTAGCCGAATCTTATTTAACCAATGAACAGGAACTGAATAACCTGATCAACGAAGCGTTCATCCGCAGCCAGAAAGATATTCATGTGTTCCATTTTTTTACTGCCATTGATGCAAAGATGAGCGCTGCCGACACCGCCAGTGCTTATGCGGGCATGAATGAATTATTACAAAAATTAAATTCCGGCGCCTCGGATTATCAGGAACAGGCAAAAAACATTTCTGAGAAATATAAAACCGTTAAGGCCGGAGACCTGGGATTCATCACCGCATTTTCGGTGCCGTATGAATATGAGCAGATCGTTTATGCATTAAAGCCAGGACAAACCAGTACTATTTATCGCGCCAAGAATGGCATTCATATTTTTAAAGTGTTGGAAGAAAGAAAAGCTGCAGGCAGCTGGAAAGTTGCGCAGATATTATTGTCGATCCCTCCGGGCGAATCGGCTGCTTATTCCGAACCCTTGAAACGAAAAGCCGATTCGATCTGTGTTGCATTGAAGCAGGGAGCCGATTTTGCAAAGATGGCCGATCTATACAGCGATGATAAACTAACCTTTATGGCCGGCGGAGAGATGCCTGATTTTGGTACCGGAAAATTTGCGGTGGATTTTGAGAAAGAAATTTTTTCATTGGCCTATGATGGCGATATCAGCAAACCCATCCTGAGTGCTTATGGCTGGCATATCATTAAAAGAATTAAACAAACACCAACGCCTTCCGACAGAACCGATGCTACTTATCGCTACGAACTGAAACAAAAAGTTTTGCAGGATTCAAGGATCAATATCGGCAAAGAGAAATTCACCAAAGAGATCGCCGCAAAAACCGGATTTAAAAAACTCAATACCATCAAGGAGGCCGACCTGTTCAGGTATGCCGATACTGTTGCCGCAGAAAAACCCGACGCTACGGTTAAAAAATATCCGATCAGCAATAAGGTTGTATATGCCTTTTCAAAAGGCAATACCACCGGATCTGATTGGCTGGAATTTGTGCATGAGTACAAAAGCAATCCGGCCTTATACCATGGCGAAACCAATGCAGAGCTGCTGGATAAATACAGCTCGGTAGCGGTGCTGGAGTATTATAAAAAACACCTGGAAGAATATAGCCTGGATTTTAAATACCAGATGGATGAATTCAGGGACGGAAATATTCTCTTCGAGATCATGGAAAGAAATGTATGGGGCAATGCATCGAACGATAGTGTAGGATTACTACAAGCATTCAATGCAAACAGGGCAAAATATGTGTGGGGAGCCAGTGCCAGTGTGATCTTATTCAATTGCAGCAACCCTAAAACAGCCACCGAGGCAATAACGGCGATGCGTAGTGGTAAAGACTGGAAAACCGTGGTACTAGAAGGAAACAATACCATTCAGGGAGATTCAGGTCGTTACGAAATTACCCAGCTGCCCTTGGGCGCGGGTGTAACTGCTGTACCGGGATTGATCTCCACACCTACGGTCAATAGCATGGACGGCACCGCCAATTTTATCAAGGTATTACAATTGTTTGATGCCGGAATGCCTCGCAGTTTTGATGAGGCCCGCGGATTGGTGATCAGTGATTACCAATCTGTATTGGAAGAAAAATGGATCGATGAACTAAAAAAGAAATATCCTGTAAAAGTGAACGAGGCGGTATTTCAATCCTTGTTGAAATAGTCTGTTCAGTTTTTTTATACCAGTTGTTTTACCACATCAGCGATCATATTCGGCCTGCCCAAGGTATAATAATGCAATACAGGCACCCCGAATTTTTTTAATTCTTGTGATTGTTGCAACAACCATTCGGCTCCTACTTTTTCAACTTCTTCATCATTCTTACATTTCATGACGGCCTTACTAAGCGCCAGAGGAAGATCAATATGAAACACTTTGGGCAACATGGTCAGTTGCTTGCGGGTATAAATGGGTTTTAGTCCGGGTATGATGGGTACCGTGATGCCCATCTCTCTGCAGGCTTTTACGAACGCATAAAATTTTTCATTATCAAAGAACATCTGGGTAATGATATAATCGGCACCCATATCAACTTTTTCTTTTAAATAATGCATATCGCTTTCCATATTGGGCGCCTCAAAATGTTTCTCCGGATATCCGGCCACGCCGATACAGAATTTGGTTTGATGTGTATCTTTTAATTCTGCTTCCAGATACAATCCCGAGTTAAGATCAACCACCTGTTTCAGCAGATCGCTGGCATAGGTATGTCCGCCCGGTTCGGGAAGAAAAGCCGTTTCATTCTTTGCTGCATCACCGCGCAACACCAGCACATTGTCGATACCCAGATAATGCAGGTTGATCAGGGCGTCTTCCGTTTCATTCACACTGAAACCACCACAGATCAGGTGAGGAACAGTATCCACACTATATT
>Ga0194044_10001281_pt1 | contig 12803 bp, 8 predicted proteins | sample JunL4417m_MetaG_FD_155460 | JGI IMG/M metagenome (GOLD analysis project Ga0194044, IMG submission 155460) | Anoxic zone freshwater microbial communities from boreal shield lake in IISD Experimental Lakes Area, Ontario, Canada - Jun2016-L442-17m | ecosystem: Environmental > Aquatic > Freshwater >...
CGCCTTCTGGGTGCCGTCCACGCACCAGATCATCGCTGCTCAGCCCAATAACATCGTCATTGAGTGGCTTACCCTGACCGGGACGACCAACCGGCAGGTGCTTAACGTCAGCGCAGTTCCCGCCAAACGGCCAGCGCGGCTGTTCTGGACTGAGTCGCCCTACGACGCGCCCGTGGTCAGCCTCCAGAACTTGTTCCCGGTGATTCATTACAACTCCGAAGTGCCGTCGCCGGTCTATGATGTCACCACCACCACCAACGGCGGCGTCGTCACCACGACGACTAACGTCCTCGCCGGGGTGTGGCTCGACGCCCAGAAGCGACTCCACGCCAATGGCGTCTCCGGCATGTTCCTGATTGAATACTACAAGGAAGGCAGCTACCGGCAGCAGGTCCAGCCCGACGGCCTCGAAATCGTCCAAGTGCTGGAACCGCTGGTGCAGCTCGTGGACGCGGACGTGGGGTCGCGGCTCCTGCCGGTGGACACTTACTGGGCTAACGTGGATGGCATCAATGGCATCCTGCCCAACGTGACGCAGGGTCTGAACGACACGGCCTATGTGTATGGCCAAACCGGGCCGAAGAACAACTGGGCCTATGCCATCAAGCGCACTTGGGACGATCCGGGGTCTTTGGAAATCTACTGGCAGCACCAAGGTCGCATGGGGGTGAAGTGGCCATACGAAGTGGACTGGTATTATTGTGACTGGCCCCAGCACCCTCAGCTATTCGTATTTGGTGACTCGCCAGCGGACACGACGCCGGCGCTGTTTCCCACGGAGCTATCCACTGCGCTGATGGAGGACATGGATCCGCCGTTGCACGCGACCCTCTCCGCCAGCGGCCGTTCGCTCAGCACCACCCAGCCGGGCACTTGTCTGTTGAAGCACACTACCTCTGACAACATCTGGTTCGAGGTGGTGCAAACCGTCAGCCACACCAACGAACTCTATTTTGACCTCGAGCCGAAGCCTTGGACCATTGGGCAGGAAATCTTGCCCGGCGACCCGGAGGCTCACGCCCTGCAATTTGACGGCACCAATGACTACGTCATCGCCGCGGAGAGTTTCTTGAACCAGCTCAGTGACTGGTCGCTTTCGTTCTGGTTCAGCCCGTCGCTGATCACTAATGGCACGTTGTATTCCGAAGGTGATCCTTTGCTCACCCTGCAGGTCGGTTTGATGGCCGATGGCCAGTTATCGGTTGGGGTTTGGAACCAGACCGTTCCCGGCAACTGGGTGCGGACGACGACGACGAATGCGCCAGTTTTAGCCAACCACTGGCAACAACTCACCGTGACCCTCACCGGCGGCAGCGACACCAACGGCACCTTGCGGCTGTACCTGGACGACTATGTCTGGGAAGCCACTAACTTCGTCCGGCTCAACCTGGTCTCCGGCCGGGCGTATCAGGCAGTGATGGCCGCCGCCTCTTCGCACGCCGCCAGCATCAGCGATTTCTTTCAGGGCAAGCTGGACGAGGTGCGCCTCTGGAACATGGCGCTCACCGCCGATCAGATTCGCAGCAACCGATTCGACGTGTGGCCGGACACGGCCGGCAGCTTGGTCGCCAACTTCTCCTTCAACGAAGGCCAGGGCGCGGTGGCGCATAACTCGGCCGGCGACATAGACGGCACGGTGGTCAGCGCCTCGTGGTGTTGGGGGCAAGTTATTCCCACGGGCGACTCCGTGGCGTTCCCCGGCTTCGTCCACGTCCCCGAGGGCGACCGCTACAACATCGACTTCTATAACTACCCTGCGGAAGCCGCGCCAGGCGCGGTGTCTCACGTCTATGCCGTGAATACCGGCCAGTTGGAAGTCTGGTGGGCCAACCAGAGCCAACAGCCAGATATGCCGGCAGTGTATTACCCGTCCCGGGTAGTGCGCTATCTCTCCGAATGGCCGGCGAATGCCCCGCAGATCGTTATCGCCAGCGGTCTGGGCAGCAGTGGCGACCAACTACAGCCCCAGACGCTCCAGTTTGACGGCCAACTGGACGCGACGGCTTCCCTTTACTACCAAAACGATCCAACGCTGCCCGGCTACAATCCCAACGAGGAGCACGCCTTGATACTGGGCGGTGTGGCCTACGCGCTCCGCAACGACCTTAACACGTCCAACTCCTCCGCCCCGTTTGTGCTGGTGGACTATCTCGACGCCAACTCTGGCGAGCCGGCGATGGAGGTCTTCAGTGTCGTCGCCACCAACGCGGAATACCGCTTCGAACGCGACCTTAACGCCGGCCTCCCCATTCTGCCGCTTATGCCCTTGGGCGCAATGCCGCTTTGCACTAAGAACTCCAGCGACACCATGCCGCCGGCGTGGCCGGATCGCAAGCTCGGCTGGTGGGCGGTCTCGGCGGGTGACGATGGAGGCGAGGCCGATGCCATCATGCACTTCTACTACCAGATGCAGCCGACGTTCTACTTCCCGGCCGTGGCGGCCAGCGCCCAACCAGCCATCGGGCAAGAAGTGCCGTGGCTGCCTACACCTTCCTCCACTGCCGGCACCTCCGGCGTGCCCGTCGTCGTTACTTACCACATTTCTTGGCCGGATAACCTGCCGGAACTACAGCTCGGCCAGACCCTTACCACCGCCACGCGTGGTCTGCCGGACGTATGGAATCAACTCAGCGTGGACGTGAAATACGACCAGTCGTCCCGGCTGGCGAACGGCCCTAGCGTGGTTCTGTTTGATCCGGTGGCCGACCAGGAGGTGGACCTGGATCGCGCGGTCATTGACGCCCTGCTTCCGAGCGACTACGCCCGCCAGGACCTAACCAGCCCGCTCATCCACTTCCCCAAGCTGCCGCCGTCGCTTTACCCCCGGCTCTTCTTCGACCCTGACCGGGGCACAAATGGCCGGTTAGTGCTGGAAGGCCAGTTAGTTTCCACCCTCACCGGCAGCGGCTATCTCCTGCTCAATCTGCTGGAAAATTTCGAGAAAGCGATGGCCAATGATACCGCCAGCGGCATTACCACGGACCTGAGTAACAAGTGGGCCATCGCTGTGCAAGCCTTGCCCGGCACCTTGGAACTTATCTCTCCGAACACACCGTATGTTCAGGCGGCCCTGGGTGCCCGGCTCACTAACGGCGTTGGCTATGTCACGCTCGCCTTCAACAATAGCACCAACGCCCAGCAAGTCCCGCCCTCGCTGCCCGTCAGCCTCAGTCTGCTCAAGGTCGTGCCGGAGCTTTACAGCGGTGACTTAGAGGTGCTCCAACCAGACGACGTGCTGGCCGAGCAACTCTCACTGCGCTACAGCGCCGACTTTTCCGGACAGGTCGGGCAAACAATATACCAGTGGCGCTGGGTTGAGCCATCCGGCGGCTTGATTCCTAACACTAACTTCGGCATCTGGGCCGTATATGGCAGCGACCCCACGCCGGGCACCAACGAAGTCACCATTTCTGGTGCCAGTCCCTTCACGCTGTCGGATCACTATTTCGCCGTGCGTTACCGGCCTACCGTTACCACTGGCCCGACGGGCACCAACTGGAGCGACTGGACCTATAACTTAGCCCCCGGCTGGGTCAAGCGTGCCATGACGGGCATTAATCCGTTCGAACAAGCCTACCACGACATGGTTGCCAACGCAGTGGATACTCGCGTGACGATGGTCAGCCAGGCCGGCGGGCCTTATGAGGGCGACGTCGCGCTCAACCTCGATGCCGCCAGCAGCGCCGGGTTGATTGCCACTTACCAGACTATCTTCAACCGCGCCAAAGAGTTCAGCCTCCTGGCCGGTCTTAGTGACCCCGGCGTCAACCAGACTTTGCTCTTTGCCGCCAGCCGGCTGAATGACCTCTACGCGCTACTAGGCAATGAGGCTTACGCCGACGCGCAAGACCCAACCATCGCCTTCCCGCGCTCGCTGGCCGAAGACCAACACGGGGCTGACGCCACCTCCATTTTCCCGTTCATGAACCAGGTGCCTAACCTGCTGGAAGAAGAGTTGGCCTTGCTGCGCGGCCGGGACGACACGCTGGAGCCATCGGTTCACACCTCGCCCATCTACAACCGGCTAATCTGGAACTTCACCGCCGGCATCAACGGCGGCGAAGCGGCCTATGCCTATAACTACAATCTTCGCGGCACGCCCACTAATACGGTAGGCATGATCACCGCCGAGGACGCCAAGCGCCTTTATCCGCAAGGCCACGGCGATGCTTGGGGCCACTACCTAAGTGCCATCAGCGGGTACTACGACCTGCTCTCCTACACGAACTTCGCCTGGCACACCGAGGCGGAAGCCACCCTCATTGGCAATGCCGCCGTCAGCACCGATTACCTCGACGAACAGAAGTTCGCCGAGACCGCCGCCGCCCGCGCCCGGACTGGCGCCGAGATCGTGAAGCAGACTTTCCGCCAGTGTTACTCCGAAGACCCGACGGGTCGCTGGCCCGGCTACCATGACAGCAACACCAACCGCGCTTGGGGCATCGGCGAATGGGCCAGCCGCGCCGGCCAGGCCGCTTACTATGACTGGGCCGTAGCCAACTCACTGATGTTGGACAGTCTCACCAACATGACCCAGGTGGGCGGCGCGGACCAACCGCCGGAAGGTATCCAGAAGATTGACCGCGCCTCCACGCCGGAACTGGGCGAGATCGCGAAGACCTTCCAAGACATCCAGACTCAGGTGGACAGCGCCGATACTGGCCTCAATCCGCTGGGCTTGGCCCGCAACGTCGTGCCGTTCGACATAGATCCGACGGCGATTGACCAAGGCAAGACCCACTTCGAGCAGATTTATGACCGCGCGCTTCAGGCACTCTACAACGCTTGCGTCGCCTTCGACCACGCCCGCGGCGCCACGCTCCAACTCCGCGAGCAATCTGACTCGGCTGCTAATCTTGAAGAGTCGCTCGCTCTGAACGAGATTGATTACCACAACCGCCTGCTCGAGCTTTACGGCTACCCGTACCCGGATGACATCGGACCCGGCAAGACTTATCCCCAAGGCTATGAGGGGCCGGACCTGATTAACTGGCAGATTCTCGATTTGGAAAACCTGCTCGCAGATGCGCCCACCGGCCAAGTGATGCAGGTGCAAGTGATCAACCTCGACTTCTCCACCAGCCAGGATTGGACGAAGACGAAATACGAGGACTACAAAAACATCACAGGGACTGGCACGACGAACTCCGTCGGCACTGTCACGGTCTATATGGCGGATAACGGCTTGAAGGTGAAACCGCCTGGTTGGACCGGCCACCGGACTGCCCAAGGTGAGCTACAACTGGCCCTCTCTGACTTCGTCCAGTCCTGGTATTCGCTCGACGCCAAGAAAGCGGAATACAACAAGACCCTCGCGGAACTAGAGACGGACCTCGATCATCGGCAGGCGGACTACACACGCTACACCTCCGAATGGAACCAGGACGAAAGTGTCGTCACCAGCAAGAAGGCGATTGCGGGCATCATAGCAGGGCTGAGGGACGTGGGGCGTCTGTTCGATATGGCGGCGGACGCCGAACTAGAGTCGGCGACGGCAGCGGCGGGAATGATTCCCTCCGAGATAGCAGGTTTGGTCGGCCCATTTCCGGTGGAAAACCTTGCCATGAACCCAGGTAAGGCCGCCGTTGTGACGATTGCCACTACCACCGCTTGGGTCAGGCGCTTTGTGACTGCGGGGATTGATGCTGCCAGTGAGGGGCTTGAGGCCGGCCAGTTATCCAGGGAAGCGGACCTGGAAAAGCTGCTCAAGGCGGATGAATACCAGGCCCTGATGCGCTGGGGCACCGCCGACACATTGGTCAAACTCAGGGAGCAATACGTCAAACAGGCCGAGTTGTTCGCCCAGGTCGAGGCTTTGGCGCAAAGCCAGGAGCGCATCAACAAGCTCTTGGCCGAGGGCGAGCGGCTTATCTTCGAACGCGGCCAGGTCCGTTCCCGCGCCGCCCAACGCATCCAGATGGAACGTTATGCCGACCTCAGCTTCCGTATCTTCCGCAACGACGCCCTGAGCCGTTACCAGACGGCCTTCGACCTCGCCGCCCGTTACACTTACCTCGCCGCCAAGGCTTATGACTACGAAACCGGACTGCTTAGTTCCGACACCACGCAGACGCCTGGCAGCAAGTTCCTCGCCGACGTCGTCCGCGCCCGCCTGCCGGGGCGGTTCTATGTCTGGCTCGGCACACCGATGGTCGGCGGCACCAGCGGCGAGCCGGGCCTGGCGGACATTCTCGCCCGCATGAAAGGCGATTGGGACGTGGTGAAAGGCCGCTACGGCTTCAATAACCCGGACACTGAAACCAGCCGTTTTTCCCTACGTTCCGAACTGTATCGCATCTCGCCATCGTCCAGCAGCGACGCCACCTGGGCGCAGGCGCTGGAGAACTGTAAGGTAGCCAATCTTCATGAGGTGCCGGAGTTCATTCGCTACTGCCGGCCGTTCATTGACACCACCAACGTCGAGCCGGCGCTGGTCATCCCATTCTCCACGTTCGTCGTCGCCCGGAAGAACTACTTCGGCCAAGACCTGGCGGGCGGAGACAATGCCTACGACGCCAGTCATGCGGCGACGAAGATTCGCTCCGCTGGGGTCTGGTTCACCGGCTACAACACCACTTTCAACACCAACAGCACCGGCGGCGGCCTGGGCAACGAGCCGCGCGTCTATCTCATCCCGGTCGGCGATGACGTGATGCGCTCGTCCACCCGGAATGCCATTGAGACGCGCTCCTGGACGGTGTTCGACCAGGCCATCCCGCTGCCTTACAACGTCGGCGGCGCGGACGTGGACAACCCGGACTGGATTCCGGTGATGAACTCGTTGCGCGAGCCGCTGGCGCAAATCCGTCGCTATGACTCGATGCGCGCTTACCATGACAACGGCCAGTTCGATGAAGCCGAGACTCATAACAACAGTCGGTTAGTAGGCCGGTCAGTCTGGAACACCCGTTGGCTGCTGATTATCCCCGGCAGCACCCTCTTGGCCGACCCGGCGGAAGGGATCGAGCGGTTTGTTCACGGCGCGCTGGTCAACGGCACGCGCGACGGCAATGGCATCAAAGACATCAAGATTTTCTTTCAAACCTATTCCCTCTCCGGGGATTAACCGCCCTACCCATGAAACCAAGAACTCTCTTCGTTACGTTCCTCTTTGCCGGAGCGGCCGCCCTGCTGCTGCCTTCGGCGGGCTATGCCGGCCTGCCGCAGCCGATGTGCGTCTATTACGGGCAGGCCAAGGACGGCTATGGGCTGCCTTACTTGCGGGACGCCGACGTGATCCTGCGGCACGGCACCAATGAGATCGCCCGCCAGACGATTAGCGGCTCACTGCGGCCTGGCGTGAACTTTGCGCTCTACGTCCACCTGGACGATGGCCGGAGCGCCAAGCCTTATTCGCCCAAGGCGCTGCGCAGCGGCGACCTGATCTCCATCGTAGTCCGCGACCGCGACGGCGAGAAAACGGTCATGGAGAACCAAGTCGTCCCACCTGTGGGACAGCCCGGTGACATGATCCTCCGCAACGTGACCGTCGCGGAGGACGTTGACCGGGACGGGCTACCCGACCTTTGGGAATGGGAACTCATCGAGTGGTCAGACGGGCGGCTGCGCAGTCTCTCGGACGTTCGCGGCGAGGATGACTTCGACGGCGACGGGATGTCAAACTGGATGGAGTACCTGTCCGGCACGTTCCCGTTCCTCGCCTACGATTACCCTCGCATTGAGCAGTCGGCGCTCACGCCCAACGGCCGCCTGCGGCTGACTTTTCTGAGCGTGGCGGGCAAGAGTTACAGCCCGGTCTGCACCACCAATCTCACGGAACCGGTCTGGGCGCCGTGCGCCTTTGCGCTCAGCGACACCGGCCCGCTCCAGACGCTTCCGGCCGAGGGAAATGGCGATTGGTTCTCCCTCTACCTCCCGGTCCAAGAACCCGCCTGCTTCTTTGGCCTGAGCGTTGAATGAAACTGCAATTCACAACCCTTGCAGCAGGGCAGCCGTCCTGGCAGGCAATTTCGGCAAACATCCCGGCTGCGCCCTGTGGGGCCAGGCGGTGGCTGGCGGTGCTTGCACTCGCCGCTAGCCTCGTCTGGTGGACCACGCCCGCCTGCGCGGCCCTGTTCGCGGCTGATAATGCGGACAACGATCCCTACCCGGTCACGCACTTTCAGATTGGCGACAACGGTGGCTATGGTTTCTTACCCTGGGTGCGGCTTGAAAGTGACACTCTAGTAGGAGCCCAATACCTCGCGTCCGCGATCGTCCCCCTCCACGACGGCGCGTGGGGCTTGGACGGCACTTACGGCGTGGGCCGTGGGCTGGCGAGTGCCTTGCCCGCTGGAACTTGGCAGGTGACCGCCGTCCACAATCCGAACAACAGCGGGTTCTCTGGCTTCAACCTGAGAACCTCTACTCAACAAGCCGGCTTTGGGGCGGGCGAACTCCTGCGGTTCGGCCTCAACGGGAGCAGCGACACGGGCATCTACGTGTCCACGGATCGCGGAGCCAGCTACAATTTTCTGAACTGTGGCTGGTTTAATGGGAGCGGCGACACGCTCCAATACAATGTCGGCTGGGACGCTTCTGGCAATTACTCGCTTTCGGTGAACGACCTGACCCAAACAAAATCGGCGAGCTTCACGGGCACGATGGCGCTCGGTGAGGTGGCCATGCTGGGCGCAGTCGTCTATGGTTTGACCCTGGGGGAGGGCCTCAGATTCGACGCTTTCGAGGTCGTAGCCGTTCCTGAGCCAGCCACTGTCTTACCCCTGCTGCTCGTCATCGTCCTGGCCTTGGGTTTGGAGCATCGTCGCCAAATCTAGCCCTATGAGCATGGCGGAGGACTTCGACGCGCCGTTGGCGGATTTCGAGCCGCACATGAAATGAACCTCCTGCTGGACACCCACGCATTCCTTTGGTTCATCGCCAGTGATCCCCGCCTCAGCAACCAGGCGCAATCGTTGATCCAGACGCCCACGAACCGCCGCTTACTCAGCATCGCCAGTTTGTGGGAGATGGCGATCAAGCTCAGGTATGATCGAGTATGATTGGATTGACAGGGGTGGGTCTTAACAAACCACTTGCCGTCCGCCGCTCGGATGGCTACCGTAGAAAACGTGCGGGCAAACAACGAACGGATGGCGTCGGTGTTAGCGCCGGAACGGATGCCAACGCCGACTCTCGGCCAGGTTTCCTGGGAAAGGATGATTCGATCCGTGGAAAAAGTAAGGGAACGACTTTGCCGAACCGCTGCCGCCTTGGATGCGGCAGGCGTGCCTTATGCCGTCATCGGGGGCAATGCCGTGGCGGCGTGGGTTTCTCGCGTGGATGAGACCGCTGTGCGGAACACTCAGGATGTGGATATTCTCCTGCGCCGCTCCGATCTGTCGGCCGCCATCGCCGCGATGGCACAAGCGGGCTTTGTCCATCGTCACGCCGCCGGTCTCGATATGTTTCTGGATGGCGACAACGCTGGGGCGCGTGACGCGGTCCATGTGGTCTTTGCCGCCGAAAAGGTGAGACCCGACTATTTCGCGCCCGCCCCGGATACGACCGAGTCCGAGGCAACCGAATCATTCCGCCTTCTTACTCTGAGTGCGCTGGCGCGCATGAAGCTCACTTCGTTTCGGGACAAAGACCGAACCCACCTGCGCGACTTGATTGAGGTTGGACTTTTGGATGCCTCTTGGGTGGCGCGATTCCCTTCGGAATTGGGCGTGCGGCTGCAGCACTTGTTGGATAACCCGGAGGGTTGAAGATCACAATGCTACAGCAGCAAGGTGATTCCCGTTCTGGCAGCGGAAATAATGATAAGACATTGCTTTTGACGCCACGCGGGGCAATGCCGACCATGCAAGAGGACGAGGTGAGAATATGACAATCCCTCGCGCATAATACCGAACGATTGCGTTTTTACTGTGGGGAAAACGCAGAACTCTTTCTCAAGAACAGTGGTTCGGTGTTCTCGTCTAAATCGGTGACGAAGCCGTGGGCCGAATTTTCCCCGACGGAACCATCTCCAAGGGCGTGACGCCTCGTGACCTTGAGAAATTCGAGAAGGGCGGCCAAGTGCAAAGTCATCTCCAGCCCAATAACCGATGTGCGTATGGCCCTGGCGGAAACCGTATCCGGGACCTTTGGCCGGTTACTGAGCTTCGCCATAGTCGCCGCTCGGCCCGAGCCGGCCGCCGAGGTGACACGCTCGGAGTGCAAGGCGAACTTGACCGCCGGTTCGACGAGCGGCGTTTGTTCCAGGGGCGGTTCCTGATCGGTCAACACGACCGCGCGCAGGTAGTCGAGGCCCTCCACGCGGAGACGCCCGGGCACAGGCGACTGGTCGTAGCTGTAAACAGCATGACGAATTTGGCCGGTGTTAACCCGCGCCACACCCCACTGCCTCGTTTCGGGCACGCCCGGCGAGAGTCAGGCGGTGCTGAATCAATGAAAACGAGGACCTGCGGAACCTACCGCCCCAGCGCTTTGCTTACCGCTGACTTCATCTTCTCCAGGCCGGCGCGGGTGATCTCCAGAGCGTCCATCTCCCAGTACTTGCGATTAAACAGCTCGAGCGATAGCACGGTTTGGCCGCCAAGCGCGCTCAAGGCGCGCAAGATGTCCGTCAGTGGCGCCACCCCGTCGCCCGGATATACCCGGTAGCTGTCGTCGATCTTCTCACGCGGCGGGTCGGCGGGGTAATCATTCAAGTGGAAGACCTGGACCGCGTTCTTGCTCAGCAAGCCCAGACCGGAAAAATCCGAGCCACCCGTGTAAAGATGGAAAACGTCCGGCACCACGCAGGCCTTGGCGTGGCCGCTTTCCATCGCCACGCAGGCGCATTCGCCCAGCCGGCCCAGGTTCTTCGAGAAGCCCCACAATTCAAGTTGCGGCACCACGCCAACTTTGTCCCCGGCTTCCAGCAGCGCACGGTAACGTTCCGCAGCTCGCAGCAGGTCCAGCTTGGGCCGATCGGTCTCGCCGCAGGGCGGGGCGGCGAGTCGTTTGCCACCGATTTGCACGATCAAATCCATGTCAACCTTCGCCTGTTCCAGGCCTTGCGCGCGTTTGGCGTCGTCGTCCGCGATCCATTGGGAAAATCCAATGGCGCTTTCCACCGTCAAACCGAGATCGGCAATCCGCCGCTTCAAATCCGCCAGCGAACCGCCCTCCTTCCGGTAAGCCTCGATGGACGAGACCCAAGGTTCGATGGCCTGAAAGCCCGCTTTGGCTGCCACCTGAACTTCCTTGGCGATCCCCAGCTTTTGTCCGCGGATGGTGCCGGTGTTCAGGCAAAAGCGAAACCCACCATATTGGTCCTTGGGCTTGGCGGTCGCGGTCTGTTCAAAACCGACTGCCACCGCCGCGCCGACCAGCGCGCCGGCTTGCCCAAGAGCCTGGCGTCGGGAGACTTGTCCTGCTTTGCTTGACATAGTTGCAACGGGAATCGGCCGGTTCAGGTTTGGCATCAATAAGCCTTTGCTTTATTCCATCGCCGCGGCCTTCTGGCGACGTTCTTTTAGCTCCTTCCAGGTGGTCAGGGTGATGCCACGTTCCTGGATGAGTCGCTTCACCGCTGGATCGGTTAACGCTCTGGCGTCCGCCAACCGCGACAGACTGGAGGATGTAATCAACGGAAAGTCATCTGTCGGAATGGAGGCGTGGAAAATAATCTCCGTCACACCGGGCTTGAGATCTTTAAGCAAAGCGATGAATTTCTGCGTTTTCTCCTCCGGCTTCCACACATAGGAATCGGTGTGGAGATCATCAATGACCGGCAGCCCGGCATTCCAGATTCGGGGAACCCACGAGCGAAGCTTAGTAATGGCTTCCGGATTCTCTCGCAGCGCATACGTGCCATGTCCGCCGATGGCCAGAATCGGCAGGCCCTTTTCTATGCCAAGCTTGGCGAACCGCTCGAAATAATCGGCCCGGGCGAAGAGGGTTCCCATGTGCGAATCCAGATGGGTGATGGGAATACCGAGGTGCTCGGCGCGATCCATTTGGGCGCGGAGTTCGGTCTCGACCTCATCGGCTGTGGCATGAGCGGCCGCTTGCTCCACGCTTTGCCATAGACACCCATCAGCGTCCACCAGGCCAGGGACGTTGGATTTGCCGGCCAGTGGCGACCAGCGGTAGAGACTCCACTCGGAGGTCAGGGTCAGATGCAGGCCGCTGTCCACCTCCGGGTGCTGTTTCAAGTATTTGACGATCTCGGGCACCCACGGACAGGGCATCATGACGCTCCACGAAGTCGCCACCCCTTTTTCCACCGTCTCGATGCCACCAAGATTGGAGGAATGGGACATCCCCATGTCATCCACGTGGAGGATAATGACAACGTCGTTGGGCTTCCAACCCAGACGCTCGGCAAAGGTCTTTTCTGCACGGAGGCTGGTCGCAAGTGTCGAAGAGAGCAGCATAGCGATTAAAACAAATCGGTTCATGACGGGCGCAGCATTCGATGGCGCATCTTTATTGGCGCATGGTGATGGATTGTGCGAACACCGCCGCCAACATTCAATCACTAATATCATCGCCGACCGCGATGCCGCCCACATTGCCCTGGCCAGCGCCTACGAAATGGATATACTCTTGATACAGCCATGACCTCGACAGGCTGTTTGCCGAGACGAGCAAACGCGAACTGAATTCCGGCCATCCGCTCGTGGAGTTACCTGCCAAATCCCGCAAGCGGTGAAACGTCAACCCCGCCGTGAAACTTGATCGTAACGCTCATTCCATTTCTCTTTCAAGATGAGACTAAATGCGCTGTGTTTTCGTCATGGCGCGACCACAAAGGGTGCCGGTCAGAGGCGGCTCGACCCGGCTCGCCCAACCGCTGTGGGTAAAGT
>Ga0194044_10001283_pt1 | contig 12786 bp, 10 predicted proteins | sample JunL4417m_MetaG_FD_155460 | JGI IMG/M metagenome (GOLD analysis project Ga0194044, IMG submission 155460) | Anoxic zone freshwater microbial communities from boreal shield lake in IISD Experimental Lakes Area, Ontario, Canada - Jun2016-L442-17m | ecosystem: Environmental > Aquatic > Freshwater...
GGGGATGGCGATACTCACGGCGAATGCCAAATATCTCTCGGCCGGACCAGTGGTCGCGATGGTGCTCGAGGGTCATCAATCGGTGGCGATCGCTCGCAAGATTACCGGTGGTACCGAACCGCTCGGAAGCGATGTCGGTACGATTCGGGGTGACCTCACTATTGATTCGTATCAATTGGCCGACACTGATGCACGTTCGATTCGCAATTTGATTCACGCATCCGGTGCGCCGGAGGAGGCTCAGAAGGAAATTCCGATTTGGTTCGCTTCCAATGAACTCCTCTCTTATCGTCATATTCAAGAGGCGATTCTCTATGATGTAAATCTCGATGGTATCGTGGAATAACGAGTTGTCTGAGTTTTTCTTGAAAGTTTTAAAAAACAACTCTTATTGTTTCTATCACATAGTAATAGTGTAGAAGGGTTGTTTCAAGAGCTTTCAAATAAAAGTGTACAGTTTTTTTGAAAGTGATATTTTTTTCTCAGAAGAGGAATGCAAAAATGTCTAGAAGAACAAAAAATGAGGCACTCTGTCGGAATTGCATAGAGGCAAATGTGCTGGAAAAGAAAGAAATAACATGTTCAAACATGGATAGTTTACAAGGAGATAATCCGGTAGCGGTTTCAATGGTTTTTCAGGAAACACCCTGTGAGAAAAACCAAAAACAGTGCCCATTTAAGTGTAAAAATTCTTTTGCGAGGACGTTTCTCAATAGTCTGCGCGACAGAATCAATAGCGTGAGGATCGTGCCTTGTAAAACAGAAATCAGAGGCTTTTATCCAAGGAAAAACATAACACCTGGTAGGCCTAAAAAAAGGGTGGCTGTAGAAAAACAAGGAAGATTCATTGGCCATGTGCCAGTGAGATTCTGATTCCAACGGGGAGCGGATGATTGTATTCAAATAAAATGAATAGTAATCTCCGCTCCCAAAATTTTTTTAAGATTGATAGTGATAGTGTATCGGGCTGTAGTATACCGGTAGTACGCGTCCATGGGGTGGATGTAGACCGGGTTCAATTCCCGGCAGCCCGACTAGTAAGTGAAGAATATCACTTCACATCGAAGTGCTGGACACCTGCGGGTGTGGAGAAAAATACCTGGTTGTTGGTAGTATCAAAAACGAGGTCGGTCGCTTGACGGAGATTCGGCGTGGCATATTGGTGCTGAATATGTCCGGCTGTATCGAACATGATGATGCGTCCGAATGATCGGTCGAGCACGATGTAAGGAGTGGTGTCGTTACCTCCCACTATACGATCGAAGTGAATGGAGCTAGCGGAGTTTTCGAAAGTGACGGTGGTATTTCGCTTTCCCTTGGTGTAGATGAACAATTGTTGTCCATTGGGGATGAGGATATTGGTATTGACGGCGAACGAGGTGGGTGTCTGAAAGGCCGGTGCTTCATGGAGCCATGAGACCGGTGTACCGAAGCCTCCATCGGCGCGCGGGTAACGGAGGATTGCTTGGGTCGATGTGTCGAAAGTATAGAGGTAGGTCGAATACCCAGCAAAGGCGCTGATGTCTTTGGGATTTTTGAATGAGAGATTGTTGTTGCTGAATGCGTGATTGGCAGGTGTAAATGAAATCACGGAACCGGTGTCGGTAAGAAGGACAATCATTTGGATATCGGAGAGATAGGCTGCTTGGAGGATAGTGCCATTTCCGTTGGGCAGCACATAAGAATTTGTTTCAAGAGTTTCAGTATTCAGAATGGAGATTTCTTGTACGCCGATCGTCATGAGGAGAGGGTCTTTCCATGCGAAAATGTTTTTCGTATCGGGGTGCTGCCATACAGAAGTTGGTTCGATAGTTGAGAGATTCGTTTCGACTGGGGCCGGCGGCGGAGTATTGATGACTGGTTGCTCGGGTGTGACTACCGGTGTGTAACTACTCCTCCAAGACAGCCAGCTACCAATGACAAGCAGTAGAATCGCCAATGTGAGAATGATGGCTTTCTGTTTGGAAGTAAGTTTGCGCCAGAAAGTGAGGAAGGCCTGCTGTGCCATGCGAACGATCTGCAATAAGAATAAAGCGATTTTTCGGAGTAAGGGGAGGAGTTTTTCGGTGAAGATTACCCGGACAGTGTCGAAGAATTGTTGGATCCGGCTCCGATCCTTATTCTGAATCTGATTTTCACTGGGGCTATCGATTGGGTTTTCCATTTCAGGTTTTTTCCAGCTCCATTGCGAGGCAGGACGCTCATTTTCTTCTGCGAGGGATGTTCGCGTTTCTTTATATTCGGTAGAAGTTTCGATTATGATGTTGTTCGTCGCGATAATTTCATTCGTGGTAACTTCGTATGATTGCGTGTATTGTTCTGAAGGAGTTTCTTTTTGATGGCGCGCGGGAATTTTTTTGAATTGTTGTTGTGTGAAGCGAGCAGCTATTTGAGAAAAGTGGCGCGTCAATTGCCAAAGTGTTTGAAAAAAGAGTCGGCTGGAATGGAGTAACGCTATCCAATTTTGACGGAGGAAAAACCAAAACTTTCGGAGAACGACACGGAGCCATTCGAAAAATTCTTGCGTGATAAAATGGATCTGTTCCTGGTATTTTTGGCGTGGAGGAAGTTCTCGTATGGTTTCGCCTTGGACATAGATGTGCCCGGTCGTGCCGTCGGTGTATTCATTGGACTGTGATGTTTCTTGATTACCAGTGAGGATGCTCGGTGCCTGAGCTCTGGCTTCTTGGGTTTTGTTGCGGAATGCGCTTTGGCTGAAAACATTATTGATGGAAGTTTCCTTGGGAGTATTTCGCATGAGGACTTGCTTGGTTTTGGGGACAGGAGTGATTTCTTTGAAAGAAAGGATGAAGAGTCCAGCGAGCGGAGACTGATTGATGAGAGCGGTATGAATGAATTGAGAGAGTTTGTCGGCGGGAAAATGTTTACTCGCGCGTTCGATATCCTCGGAACTCAGTAGGGTGAAGAGTTCGGGCGAGGCGAAAAAAAGGAGATCTTGCTGTTGGAGGCGTCCGGTAGAAACCTCGATGAATGTTTTGAGTGGATGGAGCGATGCTTCTTCGGGTGCGAGGCCTTCGCTTATATTACTCAAGATACCGTTGCGGAGAAGGGCGACCGTGCCGTCACCAGTGACGGAAAAGTGGAGCATACCTTTGTCGATGATACCGATGGCAGCGTGAAGTGTGCCAAGCCATTCAGTATTACCTTGCTTGATGAGCTCGGCGAGTGCACGGTTGATCTTGTGGAGGGTTGCCTCGAGACTCTCGACGACGGTGCGTCGCGGTTGGCTGAAGTATTCTTTTTTGATGACGGAGACGAGGAAATTGACGATATAGGCGGAGGATTCGCTTCGGTCGCCAATTTCAAAAACCCCGAGAATAGTCCCGAGGGATTCTTGACTGGCGTTCTCCGGAGCGTAACGGAAAGTTTTCAAGAATGGCTGCAAATCACCAGTTTCTGCTATGACTATTTCGTTGTAGGTGGGTTCAAGAATAGTAATAGCTGGAGGTTTTCCTTTTCGTTGAGTGGTCATAGTCGTGCCTTTAGTATACCATATTTTTCTGAAACTGGAATTTTTTGAGATTTTTAGCGACGGGAGTATAATTGTAGGGTGAAAAAGTATGATTTTATTGTTATTTATAGCCTATGAAAGATTTGCGAATTGAACATCAAGAAGAACTCACGGGTATATCAGAAGCCGTCGTGAGAGAGCGGGGGAGTAAATTGCAGGCGTATACCGGACAGTTGCAGGATGTGATACAAAAAAGTGATTGGCAGTCAGATGAGGCGTCACTTCTTCTGCCAGATACGGACACTACATTAGTTCAAGCGATGGTCGCCAAGAAAAAAACACCGAACTTGAAATATATCGTCGTGATTGGTATTGGCGGGTCGAATTTAGGTGCGTATGCCGTGTATCAGGCTTTATATGGGAGTGAGGATGCGTTCGTTGTCGATCGTTTTCCGAAATTGGTGTTTGCTGATACGGTTTCGACGACGCTCCTTCATCGGTTGGCAGAAATTTTGCAACAAGTGCAGTTACCCGAAGAAATCTTGATCGTGTTGATTAGCAAGTCTGGTACGACAACCGAAACAGTTTCCAATGCTGACATTCTTTTTGAGCCACTCCTTGTTCGTTTTGGCGCAACTTTTATTGAGAGAATAGTTGTCATTACCGATGAAGGATCAAAACTGCATACTCTTTCTCAGGAAAAACATATAGATACGTTGTTCGTGCCGGCGAAAGTCGGTGGGCGGTTTTCAGTGTTCTCGCCGATCGGGCTGTTCCCGTTGGGTATGGCGGGTGTGGATATCAAAGCGTTGCTCTCGGGAGCCAAAGCCGTGCGTGACGCGTTTCTGGCGGCGGAGGATGTTTTGGAAAACAAATCTTTAGTGTCAGCCGTGTTGCAGAAGTTGTGGCAGGAAAAAGGCTATACGATCCACAATTCTTTCTTTTTCAATCCGGAATTGGAGATGGTTGGTAAGTGGTATCGGCAGTTGACAGGCGAGAGCCTCGGCAAGTCACACGATCGTCAGGGAAGCCTGGTAAATGCAGGCATTACGCCGATGGTCTCGATCGGGTCGACAGATCTGCACTCGATGGTGCAACTGTACTTTGGTGGACCGAGGGATAAATTTACGAGTTTTGTGTTTGCGCCGAATGCAGAGAGTCCCCGGGTGTCTTCAAATGGGTTATTGTCTGGTTTGGTAATGGGTATTGAGGGGAAGTCGGCAGACGATATCTTGCAAGCGATCTATGAGGCGGTAAAAATTTCATATCGTCAGCACGAGCTTCCATATATGGAGGTTTCACTCCCGGAAATTTCCGCTTTCACGTTGGGACAATACCTGCAGTTTCGGATGTTAGAGATGATGTATCTGGCGCAACTGTTCAATGTCAATGCGTTTGACCAACCGAATGTGGAGGATTACAAATCAGAAATGAGAAAAGCCCTCAATTCGAGTAAAGCGTCTGAATAACCCTGTCTGTATGATATGGAGAAAAAATCAATTTTCCCTATTTCGATAGGTGGGTTTCAATTTTTCGCTTCCTGTCCTGAAGGCTTCTCGAGAACATTGTATCACTTTTGGGTGATGATGCAAGTGTGAAAATTCGCGGTGATTACTGTAAAAAAATTATGGAGATACTACGTGATAAGAATATCGGTATATTTGATTCTGGTTTCGGTGGGTTGAATATCATGCGCGGGATTGTGCGAGCGTTGCCGGAGTACGATTTCGTCTATTTGGGGGATACAGCACGCACTCCGTATGGGACGCGCTCTCAGGAGACGATTTATGAATTTACCCGGCAAGCAGTAGACTTTCTTTTCAGTAAAAACTGCGCTCTTATAATTTTTGCCTGCAATACCGCGTCGAGTGATGCTCTTCGATTGATACAGCAGAAATATATCCCGAAGCGATATCCGGATGGGAAAGCTCTTGGTGTGCTTATCCCGATAGCGGAAGTCGCGGTATCAAAAACGAGCAACAAGCGAATCGGTGTTGTGGCCACCGAGAGTACCGTGTCTTCGGGAGCTTTTATCCGGGAAATTTCCAAGCTTGATCCTGAAATCCAGGTATTTCAAAATGCCTGCCCGTTGCTCGTCCCGCTTATCGAATCCGGTGAGATTGATTCCGAGGTGACAGAGATGATGCTGAGAAAATATCTGGCGTCCTTGCTCAAGCAGGATATTGATACTTTGATTTTAGGGTGCACGCATTATGGTCTTTTGGAGAACAAGATCAAAAAAATCACTGGTGAGAGCGTGACAGTTATCTCAGAGCCAGGAATTGTTGCCGAGAAACTGGCCGATTATTTGGAGCGTCACCCGGAAGTGGAAGAACGACTGAGTAAAAAAAATAAGAGAACTTTTTATTCCACCGATCTGACGAAGAAATTTGAAATACTTGGGAGCAAATTTTTCGGGAAAAAATTAGAGGTTGAAAAGGCGAATTTGGAACAATAAAAGACCCTGATGGTCAGTGCAGAGGGCTGAATTCAAGAATTGAGAGCCCCTTTTCGAGTATGGCAATGTTTGGTATACTCGAAGAAGAGGTTTTTATTTCATTGACCGGTATTTTTACTGTTATGTCTTCTAAACGATACTATCGGCGGGTTCGGGTGGTGTGGATCGTCATTTCAAGTTTGGTGGTGCTTTCGATGATTCTCTTTCTTATTGTCCCTTTTTTTGGATATTAAAGTATGTTTCGTCGGCTGTTGCTTGGGATTTTTTTGATTTTAGTGACGACGGTTTTGGTGTGGCTCGGGTATCAGACCTACCAGGAATTCCGTCGTGGGCAAGCGGTGGATCGAGAGATACTCCAGCTGAAGGAAGAGAGTAATCGGATTCGCCAGGAGAATACTTCATTGAAAAACAATATCGAGTATCTCAAGACAGATGATTTTCAGAAGAGGGAAGCAAAAGGCGAGCTTAATTATCAGGAAAATGGGGAGCGTGTCGTCGTGTTTCAACCAGGAACCAACACCACTTCCAATCCTTCATCTTCCGGGAATAAGGTCTCTTTTTCAGAAAATAAAAACGAAACTCCGTCGGTGATTTTCCGAAAACCGAATTATCAGATCTGGTGGGAGCAATTCTTCTAATCTTTTTGGTATATGATGCAGCGATTGAAAGATTTTTTTTCTCGAGGTAAGACGTGGCTTTGGTTTTTCCTTAGTCTGGTCTTGTTCGTATGTATCGGTCTTGTGGTGAGCGTATATGCTTTTCCATCGACCAACTTTTCCCAGAAGGTAAGTACGGCCGTCAGTCTCCCGGTGGTTTTTCTGACTCCGCAACAATTCATCACTTCTCGTGAGTGGGAGCGGAATACACTTTCGACTATCCGTCTGTATGCCGAGAAAAAAGATACCCTGCTCAAGGCGGGGTTGAGTATCGATTTCAGCGGAGCAGATGGACAGAAGTTGCTCTCGGCGAAACGAAAGGAGATTTTGAATAAGATGTTGGAAGATCGACTCGTTGAGAAGCTGGCCACCGATAGGGGATTGAGTGTTTCCGCTGCTGATCTGACCAATAATGTTGATGTGGTATTGCAGAAAAACGGCAATGATCAGAAATTTCGCCAGCAACTTTCTACTGATTATGGTTGGACGCTGGATGATTTCAAACAGATCGTCGTCCGGCCGACTCTCCTCGGTGAGGCATTGGAGAAGTTTTTCAATCAGCAGAAACAAGACAATGGAAAAGCAAAGCAAACCATGCTCGAAGCACAGAAACAGCTCGGTGGCGGAATGTCATTCGCCGATGTAACAACTCATTATTCCGAGGGTGCGACAGCGAGAAATGGCGGCGATCTGGGATGGCTTCCGATCGAAGCGGTCACGCCGGAGATAGCGACATTTGTCAAAGACCAACCGCTCCATGTGGCGACTGGCATCATCGAGAGCACTCTGGGATTTCATATCGTTATGGTAGATGAGCGTCAAGAAAAAAACAATTCAATCTTGGTACATTTACGCCAGATTTTCGTTCACAAGCAGACCTATGCCGAATGGCTTCAAGAACAGAAGACACAAATAAAGCCATTGATACTGCTTCGGGGATATCAGTGGAATGCCGATATGGGACGGATTGAGTTCAGCGATCCTGATATGCGTCATTTTGAGGAAAATGTTCGACAAGAGGCTTCAGGGATGATTCTTTAGAGTTGCTATTCCGTACAGTCGTATGCTTTTCCATCTATCGGTTTTTTTCAATACACTTTTATTCGCCTTCGGGTTGATGGTGACACTGAAATACGGTGACAGTGTTTTTTTCTATGCTTGGGCGGCAGTTTTTTTATTGCTGGTCACATTGCGGGCAGTGCACTCTTTTGCGAGTGACTCATGGCGTTCATATATTTTGCCGGTGATTCTGACGCTTTCGAGTGTATCATTGATGGCTTTTATCAGCACGCTTCTCGAACGGGAAATTTTTCTGGTTCTTGTTGTTTTTTCCTATTATACGCTGTTGCTTGGTTTGTATCGATTGTCGAGGGTTCAAGGCGATCTCTCGGCACGCGCTCTGGTCGCGATGAACGCTATGATTGCATCGTTCTTTTTCCTGAGCGTTTTGTATGGATTCTATATCAATTTCACTGTGCCATTGTGGGTGTTTATGGTTTTGTATGGTTTTGGATCGTTTGGCGTCTTGTTTCAGTATCTCCATATTTTGACGCCGGATACGAAACGTGTTTCGCTCTATAGTCTGGTGGGCGCCCTGACGCTGGCTGAGTTGGCATGGATGGTGAATTTTTGGCCGTTCGGTTATCTGACGAGCGGTATAGTGGTGTTGATGTTCTTCTTCGTTTTGTTCGATTTGGCGCAAAACGATATCCTTGGGACGCTCTCCAAGAAGCGCGTCCTGACGCACACCGCGATATTTTTCGGTCTGCTTGTGATTGTCTTGTGGAGTTCTCGTTGGCTTCCGGTAGCGTAACTTTACTCTCAATTCCATATGCGGGAAAAAAAATCATCGACCGGCGTTTTGACATTGGCAGCATTGGGCATCGTATATGGCGACCTCGGTACTTCGCCATTATATGCTTTTAACGAAGTCTTTTTTGGTAGTGGGCGTTTGCCGACGACACCTCTGATGGCGATTGGTGTAGCAAGTCTCATTTTTTGGATGCTTCTTCTTATCGTCGGTATCAAGTATGCAGTGTTCGTCCTGCGAGCGGATCACCAGGGTGACGGTGGGGTATTTGCTTTGTTTGGAATCTTGCAACAATTCAAAGGACGCCGCATCACTATCTTTTCTTTCCTCCTCATGTTTTCGGCCGGATTGCTTTTAGGTGAGGGAATCATTACGCCGGCAATCTCGGTTTTGTCTGCAGTTGAGGGATTAAAAATTCTTGCACCAGGTCTGGCGTCGTGGGTTATTCCGTTGACGATTGGTGTCTTGATATTTATTTTTTTCCTGCAAAAGAGAGGTACGAAACGCATAGGAAAGATTTATGGACCGATTATGCTCGTATGGTTTGGTGCGTTGGCATTTCTTGGTATTCGACAATTGGTCTTGGTACCGGAAATCATCGCTGCGATATTCAATCCGTATTCGGCCTGGGTTGTTTTATACTCAGTGGACTTTCATCATCTCTTACTCATGTTTGGCGCGGTGTTTCTTGTGTTAACAGGGAGCGAGGCGTTGTATGCGGACTTGGGACATCTCGGGCGCCGGCCGATCCGTATCGGTTGGTTCACAATTGTTTTTCCATCGCTCTTGCTCAATTATGCCGGGCAGGCTGCCTTTCTCGTCCGTGGGCAAGCGGTGCAGGGTGGGAATGTTTTTTATAGTCTGGTGCCGGAGGGTTGGCTTCCCGCGATGATTATCTTGGCGACGATGGCGACATTTATCGCGAGTGTCGCGTTGTTGTTCGGGGCATATTCACTGGCGGCGCAGGCGATCGCCTTGAAGCTCCTGCCGCGGATGCGAGTGGTGCATACGAATCGTGAGACGGAGGGGCAGATTTATCTTCCTGCCGTTAATTGGACGCTGTTCGTTGGGAGTGCTCTTCTGGTGCTGGGTTTTGGTTCTGCGACGCGATTAGCATCAGCGTATGGTTTTGCAGTTTCGGGGGTAATGTTGATCACTTCGCTTTCGATGTTGTTCGTGGCAAGTCGGCATTGGCAATGGTCTCGATTTGGGTCGGGGATTGTTTTCGGCGCCTTTGTGCTCATCGATATATGGTTCATGTGTGCGAATTTGATGAAGTTTCCAGAGGGTGGTTGGATACCGTTTTTGTTGGGATTAATCGTGTTTGGTATCATCGCAACCTGGCGTTGGGGTCGTCAACTTTTACGCACTGCCTATGATGCTTATGTGTCTGACCGAAGTATCCAGTGGTTTTTGGATATGAAGCGGCGTATCGAAATGGCCGGCGGAATATTGCGGGATGAGCGCGTTCGGAATATGGCAGAGAATGATCGCGCGGTTGTTTTCATTATCTCTAGAGCCTTGGTCAACAAAGAGAGTCGTATCCCCGTTAAATTGCGTGTGCACCTGAAGCGCTGTGGGACTGTTCCCAAAAATATCATTTTTCTCAACATTCAACAGGAAAAGGTGCCGTATCTGAAACGCCATATCCAGATCATTGATTTCGGACAGAGTGTGTATGCGGTGCACGCGGTTTTCGGGTTTATGGAAAACCCTAATGCGACCGCCGTATTGCGGGAACTCTATCACAAGCATCATATTTTCGGGGAGAAGTTTCGTCGGTGTACGATCGAGACAAGTGAGGATGAATTTTTAATTGACCGTGATGTGAAATGGCCGCAACGATGGATGGCACAGATATTTCGTATTTTGCTACAGTGGGCGGTGCCGGCGTATCGATATTTCGGTTTGTCCGGTGATGCGTCCGCGGGTTTGTCCAAGACCGTCGTGCCGGTGCATCTCTCCGCGCAGGGGATTCGGGTTGAGATTCCTGAATTCTCGTTGCTCGGTCGGCGCGATATGATTGACCCGGATACGCTTCAACCGACCAATATCCATTTTTCGAAGGTGTAAAAACCAAGGCTCAGACAAGCCGGAGTTCAGCCCTTGCTTTTTCTTTCGTTTTGGGGTATACTGGATTCGTGATAAGTTTTTCTCAGAGTTTTCAACCAAGTGCGCGGAGCCAAGGCGTTTGAGCCATAAGCAGAGTGCGGAGGTACACGACAAAAGAGAAAGGTCGGCTTACACGGTAATTAGAGTGTTAGTACAATGAATATGGCTCAAAAGCTTTATGTCGGAGGTTTGCCTTATCAGACAACCGAAGACGAATTGCGCGACGCTTTTGCACAGGCTGGTTCAGTGACATCTTCAATGATCATCACTGACCGGATGAGCGGACGATCCAAGGGTTTCGGTTTTATCGAAATGGCCACGGATAAAGAAGCTCTGGCTGCGATTGATATGTGGAACGGCAAGGAATTCAACGGCCGTCGCCTCACCGTCAACGAAGCTCGTCCTCGTGAAGAGCGTGCACCGCGTCAGTACTCGGACAATGGCGGCAGCAATAACCAGTCCAACTGGTAATTCTGCATCATTGAAAGATTACTTTCAAAAAACACCATCCTGCAAAGGGTGGTGTTTTTATGTGCGAAGTTTTGAAGTTGTATTCGCATTTCCCCGCAGTGTCATCCCGCACTTGATGCGGGATCCAGGTTGCAGTTGTAATTCTTTCAACCTCACCCCAGCCCTCTCCTCATCTCAGGAGAGGGGGAAATACAAAATCTTATTTCCCCAAAGAAGTCATAATATCCCGCCGGTGTTCTTCTTCCTGCATCAGGATGCCTTCGAGGGTTTGGCGGATGCCATACTCGCCCAATTCGTCGGCGTTCTTGACGAGGGCTTTGTAGATCGAGATGGCTAATTCTTCACCGGCGAGATCCTGTTCGAGCATCGTGGTCGAATTTTCAGAGACTTCGCGCTTCTCGACATCGATGGTCGGCACACCACCCAGATCATTGATGACCGTGGCGACGAGTACCGCGTGTGCCATTTCTTCATTGGCGTGAATGACGAGCTCCTTGGCGATGGCGGCATACTGCGCGCCGGTGATGGTGGCTGCGTGTTGAACATACTGCACTGCCGCGGCGTATTCCCATTCGAGGGCCTTATTGAGATCGGCGATAAACTGTTCTTTCGTGGTAGACATAGGCATAATGATTACGGGTTAGTATACACAGTATAGCACAAGGAGGGGTGCTTGACTTTTTATAAAACAAAACATAAAAAGAATATGCTATACTGAAAATAGAATACAAAAATATCTATGGCCTTGTTCGGAAAACTTTTTCAGGGAAAAGACAGTCATTTTTTGGCACTCGATATCGGTACCGAAGTCGTGAAGGCTTTGGTGTTTCAAATTGACCAAGAGGCGAGCAAAGCGATCGTCGTTGGGACTTCGCGTGTACGCCAGAAGCTGGGCAATATGGAGAGCGGTGCGGTGGCGGATATCGCCGGTGTCATCGAGACTTCGCGGGCAGCGATCACGGAGGCGTGCGCGCAGGCGAATATTCCGTCGGTACACAAGAGCATCGTCGGTATCGCCGGCGAATTGGTGAAGGGGACGACGACGACCGTACATTATAATAGAGTGAATCGCGATCTGAGTATCGGTTTACCAGAATTAAAAACGATCGTACAAAAGGTGCAGGAGAAAGCCCTCGAACGCATCCAGCAGGAATTGGCGGCGGAAACAGGACAATCGGAAATCGATATTCAACTTATCAACGCGATGATAGTCGATGTGCGTATCGACGGCTATCGGGTGCGCAATCCTCTGAATTTCAAGGGTGGTGATGTATCAATGGGCGTGTTCAATGCCTATGCGCCTACGTTGCATCTCGAGGCGTTGCGGACGATCACTTCGGATTTGCATTTGGAACTCTTGACGATCGCGGCCGAACCGTATGCGGTGGCGCGTTCGATCGAGGTGGATGACGCTCTGGATTTCAGTGCGATTTTTATCGATATCGGTGGCGGGACGACGGATATTGCCGTGGTGCGACATGGAGGATTGGAGGGCACGAAAATGTTTGCGCTTGGTGGTCGTGCTTTTACCAAACGCCTGGCGCAGGAGTTGGGTGTTTCATTTGATGAGGCAGAAAATATCAAATTGCAATACGCGTGGGGCAAAGTCAGCCCTGAGGACACCGAGCGAATGAACGCTTTTTTTGCCGAGGATTGCAATCTGTGGCTCTCGGGCGTGGAGTTTGCTTTGGCAGAGTTTTCGACGAATGATTTATTGCCGACGAAAGTTTTCCTCTGTGGCGGTGGTTCTGGTCTCCCTGGGATCAAGACGGCTCTGCAATCGGTCGAGTGGAGTTCTCATTTGCCT
>Ga0194044_10001286_pt1 | contig 12770 bp, 9 predicted proteins | sample JunL4417m_MetaG_FD_155460 | JGI IMG/M metagenome (GOLD analysis project Ga0194044, IMG submission 155460) | Anoxic zone freshwater microbial communities from boreal shield lake in IISD Experimental Lakes Area, Ontario, Canada - Jun2016-L442-17m | ecosystem: Environmental > Aquatic > Freshwater >...
TATTGTAAAACTAAATTTACCCCAACGGGGTTGTGTCAGCAAGAATGACGCAACCCCGTTGGGGTTGGAAATCCATGCGTGAAATCATTCCCAGGGTAGCGACGTTGTCGCAACCCTGGGCTATGGGACGAAATCCCGTTGGGATTCAATAAGAACTGTGAATCCTTGGAAAGTGTAAACCGGAACATGAAGGATGCCCAGTAATCCACTATGACTTTCTTGGAGATGATTCGCATATCAATCTATAGTTACCTTTATGGAATGTCAAGATATTATTCCCATATTGGGAACATTTCGTATGACCACTATTCCTCTCCGGATTCCGGTTCTTCGAAAAGTTCTTCGTCTTGTGTTTTGGTGTCGGACGAGCAATCAGTATCGGTGGGCAGGTCGGGGAGCTTGGCGGCGGCTTCGCGCACGTCCAGCTTGCCGGTCACGATATCCGCCGTCAGTCGCGTGCGGTATTCCAGCATCAGCGAGATCTCGCGTTCGGTGCGGTCAATGGAGGTATTGATCGTTACTGTCTCTGTCGAAATGTGATCAACAATGGCCTTCTGCTCTTCAAGTGTCGGCAGCATCACCGTGAATCCTCGAATCTGCTCCGGACTCAGGTGCGGAACGCTAATACCCGTAAAAATCGGAGCAATGTATTCGGCAAAAAGTCGTCCCCGTAGTAAGAAAAGCAAATACTCGGCATCAAATTGTTGCTTTGAGCGCAGTCTTGCAACGCGTTGAAGAAGAATCGAAGGCACATCTTGGTCTTGAACCATTGCAGCACGAGTACCAGAAGCGATAATCGGGCGGTCCATGCCGAGCACAATGTCGCCTTGTTTAAGTGCAAATTTATCTAACCCATCAGCAGGCCGACGCTCCCAGCGGACGGTATCATCCCACCTAATACTGGATGGGGTGACGTTGATTCCTCGGAGCAGTTGTACGCCACTGCTCTTTTGAGTGAAGCCATCGCTGGGAAACGGGAAACCAGTTAGAAGGTTGGTAACCCTTCCAAGTCGCTTCACTTCCCAATGATTGGGGATACCACCGAGCCATGGGATGCCGGAGGGCTTGAGGGGAGCGTTGGGATTGAGGCCGCGCGTGATGGCGCGGTGGATGATAGCCTGCTTCTGCTCGCCCAGCAGCGCGATAAGCTTCCGCTTGGCGCGAATGAATCGGTCAATCTTCCGGTTCGCATGGTCCAAAAACCGCACGATGGCTGATTGCTCGTCTGGAGGCGGGAGTACGGTGTAGATCATCTTGAAGTGCTCAGGACGCAGACTCCACATGTCCGATGTAATGCCGTAAGACCAACGTTCTGCTTCTTTAGCGAATGTCGGAGTGCGGTAGAGGTGGTGATAGAACCAAGAATTGGCTTTATCCCTCGGACGAATCACTACATAGGCCGGGCTTATAATTTCCCGGAGAGAGGACGCACCAATCGCCCCCTGCCACGCTCGCATCTTGTTGTAAGCGATGTCGCCCGGCTGAACGAGTTTGTAGGCTGACTTATTGACATTTGAGCTGTCTTTCTTGGAAGTGTCAGAGAGCAGCGTTTTCTGCCGCACTATACCACGAGTGATGGTGACTGACAGCATCTCATCACCCGGATGTTTTCGGTCTTTGATTTCCTCGAAAATAGCCCGGTTTGGCAGAAGCGACCAATGAGCGGGTAATTGTCCAAGCCATTCCTGCCCCGATTCCTTGTATTCCGCATACGGCTTGAGTCCATTGATCATTTCTCGTCTCCCTTCTTTTTGCGGCGCGGCTTGGAGGTAAGCAGTTGTGGGAGGGCTTTATCAAAATCATCCGGCCGGAAGGACTGCTCTACAAGGCGTTTCTGGTGAAAGGTGTCGTAGTGCTGCTGGGCATGGCTGTCGAGGTTGTAGAAGTCTCGACTGTGTTCGACTTCGCGGCGAACTGACAAGAATTCCTTGTGAGTTGCCTCAGGCACTAATTCGCCCTCCGCGTAGATGTTGCGAATCTTGATTGCGCCGTTCTCGGCTTCGTAAATAAGGAGCTGGGATTTTTGTGAGATGTCGCTCATTTCGCGCCCCCTGTGATTTCGCTCAGCAACCCTTCCGTCTCCCGCTCCAGCGCAAGAATATCGGCGCTGATCTGGGCGAGGGTACGAAGCTGCGGTGGCTTGTAGAAATGGCGGGTGAAGCTTATTTCGTAACCAATCTTTGTGTCATCCTCGACTATCCACGCATCAGGGGTATAAGGCAAAACCTCGCGGCGGATGAAGGCTTCAATGCCGCCTTCTTCAAGCAGCGGGATCTGCTCGTAGTCGCGCAGTTCACTGTCCGGCTCATATTCGACGACACAGGTCTTGCCGCCAAGCTTGGTCTCAAACATGCCGCGAATCGGATCGGAACGCATCTTGCCGGGTTTGTGGACTTTTTTGATCACGCGCGGCGCATCCTCCACCCGCCAACTGACGGCGTTGAGGATGAGCTTCAGGTCGGTGGCGCCGAGCTTGAGACTGAGATTCTTGAGCGCCGCATCAACCTTTTCAAGAAAGACGTTATAGTCATCAAATAGTCCGTCACCAAGGGACTCGCTGAGCTTGGTAGCAATCTCAACGAGCATGGCATCGCGTCTCCAGGTGGCTTCGCTGAGAAGTTTCTTTTTCTTCCCGTCGGGCAGGGCTTTCCTGGCGTTGCCGCCCTCACCTTCATCGTCCTCTTCATCGGTATCGCCTTTGCCCCAGTCGCCCACGAGCTTTTCCAGTTCCTTTCGAACGGAGACGGGATTTTCAAAGATGACATCGCCGAGTTCATCGTAGAGCGATGTACGAATTTCCTCATCTCCAGAGGCAAATCGGAGCGTTTCGATGGCTTTGCGGCTGAGCTGGCTGTGCAGGCGCAGCGGGCGTTCAACCTTCACCTTCCAATAACCGAATGCGGCATTGAGAAAGATTTTCGACTGGTCGGACTCCTGGAATGCAAGGAAAGTGTCACAAATACGCTGGATGTCCTCGGCGGCAAGTTCGCAGTTCTTTTTGCCCATGTTCTTGCGCAGGGGGCGGAACCAGTGGGTGGCGTCAATGAGCTGTACCTTGCCCCGGCGGTGTTCCGGCTTACGGTTTGTGAGCACCCAGATATAGGTGGCTATACCGGTGTTGTAGAACAGGTTCAGAGGCAGTGCTACGATGGATTCCAGCCAATCGTTCTCAATGATCCAGCGGCGGATGTTGCTCTCTCCCTGGCCTGCATCGCCGGTGAAAAGTGAGGAGCCGTTGTGTACCTCTGCAATACGACTGCCGAGCGGAGTGTCATGCTTCATCTTGCTCAGCATGTTAGCCAGAAAAAGCATCTGGCCGTCGCTGGAGCGAGTGATGAGGGAATATTCCGAATTGTCGCCATGCTGAATGATTAAGCGCGTGTCTTTGATATCCTTCTTGCCGCCCATGCGTTCGAGGTCGCTCTTCCAGCTCTTGCCGTAGGGCGGATTCGACATCATGAAGTCGAATTCGCGTGAGCGGAACGCATCGTTAGAGAGCGTGGAATAGGCCGGTCCGCCGATGATGTTGTCGGCAGCGTCGCCGTCACCTTTGAGCAGGAGGTCGGCTTTGCAGATGGCGTAGGTCTCGGCGTTGATTTCCTGGCCGTAAAGGTGGGTGGCAACCTGCTTGTCATGCGTCCGAGCGATTTCCTGCAATGTTTCCTCTCCGACGGTCAACATGCCGCCGGTTCCCACCGCGCCATCGTAAAGAAGATATGTGCCCGATTCGATCCGGTCCGCAACGGGCAGGAATATTAGATTGGCCATCAGCTTCACCGCATCGCGTGGCGTCCAGTGCTCGCCGGCCTCCTCGTTGTTTTCCTCGTTGAAACGTCGGACGAGTTCCTCGAACATGGTGCCCATCGAGTGGTTGTCGAGGCCGGGAAGGTCGCCGACCGGGTATGGACTGAGATTGATATCCTTGTCGAGGAACTTCTCAATGAGCTGACCAAGTGCATCCGCCTTGGAAAGGCGTGGAATCTGGTTACGGAACTCGAAGTTAGTGAGGATGTCCTGCACGTTCGGCGAGAAACCGTTGAGGTATGTCTCAAAATCATCCTTGAGCTTCTGCTGGGTTGCGCGGGATTTCAGGTCGCTCAGAAGAAAGGGCGAGGTATTGTAAAACGCCTTGCCGGATGCAGATCGAAGGGCGTCGTCTTGATTCGTGATCATCTCCCGGTCGAGCGCCGCCTTCATATCACGCACTGCCTGCTTGGTCGGCTCCAGCACCACATCAAGGCGGCGGAGGACGGTCATAGGCAGGATGACATCCCGGTACTTGCCGCGCACATAGACGTCACGGAGGACGTCGTCAGCGATGTTCCAGATGAAGTTGGTGATGAAGTTGGTGAAGACGTTTAGTTGAGACTGATCCATACTTTTCCTTAGATTTTGGGATGTCTAACTTCATCCGGCTGCTTCGCTTGTCCATTCCCCCGCGAAGCTGCAGCACACAACCCGGACAGTCGGTTACCAGAACATCGGCCCCGGCATTCTCAACATTATCCAGTCATGGCTTTGGGAATTTAGGTCCTCCATGTTTTGACTGGTAAGCCAATCAACATATTGATTGAAAAACCAATCAACACACCAATACCCGTCCCCTAACTCCCCTGTTTTATGAAAGCCGTGCTGCGCTGCTCGGCAAAGGTGAGGTGCGCCATCATCGCTTCGCGGGCGGCTTCTGCATCCTTGGCTTCTATAGCCTCAAAAATGCCTCGGTGATGCCGGCAGAGGACATGGTGATCATCGCCAGTTATATAAACCGCTCTCCAGACCGACTGCTGGAATTCCTTCATGGCGTCGAAAATACTCTGCATCAGGTGCAGCCAGACGATGTTGTGAGTGGCGCGGGCGATAGCGATATGGAAATTGGCGTCCAGGTCTTCGGATGGCAGTAGGCCTTCCAGATTGCGTTCCATGCCGGCTATAATCGACCCCATACGACGGATATCCTCGGGCAGCGCCCGTTGAGCGGCATAAAAGGCCGTCCATGACTCCATGCATTTGCGGACTTCAATCACATCCAGAGCTCGATCCTGCTGCATGCGGATCAGCCCGCTGAGTGCATTGGCGGAAGTAGTTTCCACCAGAGACATGACAACCGTACCGCCTCCCTGATTGGACATGACCAGCCCGGCGGACGCCAGAACATTCAAAGCCTCACGCACAGAAGGGCGCGATACACCGAACAACTCGGCCAGTTCACGCTCCGGAGGCAGTTTGTCGCCGGGAGAGAAATCTCCTCCCAGAATCGAGGCGCGTATCTGATCTGCAATCTGGGTTGATACCTTCTTCGGTTTTATCGGTTGAAATTTCATGGGGTAGTACCCGTCAAAAAAGGTTAGGTGATTTCCAATCAAGAATATACGGCCTTGATCATCGTTTCGGCCAGTTTGGTTTATTTCGTAGGGGCGAATCTTGTATTCGCCCTTTCGATAGGGCGAATACAAGATTCGCCCCTACTGTTGCCTGATGGCGGCGATACACGGATAAATGCCTGGCCGAATGGGGGTATTCTTTGTTGGAAATCACCTTATTATGAAACCCAATCTTTACCATGAAAATACTTTTAAACCACGAAACAAGTAGGGGCGACCGGCCGGTCGCCCTTACCGCGTTCGCGTGAGAAACGCTCTCGTAGCCGACACAAGAGCGTCGGCTACAAGAGCGTCGGCTACAAGTTTTATATATTTTGGTCATTCATGGTTGCGGCATAGACCATGCCACGACTGTTTATACTGTTTTTGGCCGCTCTGCAACTGAAACGATATTCAAGCATCAATACTCTGCGCCAGCAACTCGGTAAGGTGCATGATCTTGACCTGCGGCAAATGGTCCAGCAGACCCTTTTTCAACTGCAGCAGACATCCAGGGTTGCCGGTAACCACCGCATCCGCCCCGGTAGCCCGGATGGTGTCGAGCTTGCGGCGCAGGATGAGGTCAGCCATCTCCGGTTTTGCAATATTGTATGTGCCGCCGCTGCCACAACAGGCATCGGCATTCTCCAGTTCCATGTACTCCAGACCTGGTACAAGCTTGAGCATGTCACGCGGCTCCCTGCGAATACCCTGACAGTGAGCAATGTGACATGGGTCATGGTAGGTCACTTTCATCGGAAGTGGCTTGAGGAGCAATTTCAGCTCATCGGCATGCATCGCCAGAACCTGCGAGATGTCCCGCACCTTGTCGCTAAAGGAGGCGACTGACGAGTCACTTAGATGATGACTGTACTTTTTCAGCTCGGCCCCGCACCCACCACAGTCTGTGACGATGAAGTCCAAATCGAACCCGCAGAAAATATCCACATTTTTGCGCGCCGCCTCCTTCAAACCCGCCAGATCACCGGCCAGCATGTTGGGCGCTCCGCAGCAGACCTGATTTCTGGGGGTAATGACCCGATAGCCGAGCAAAGTAAGCAGTTTGATCGTAGCGCGACTGGCATCGCTGAAGATCAGGCTCATGACGCATCCCAGAAAAAATCCGACCGTTCCGCGCATCTCACCCTTGGCTGGCATGTCCTCCTTTATTACCTGGCGCAGCGGTCTTTCTGGCAAATCAGGCAGCAGCCCTTCCATCCTCTCCAATTGTTTGGGGAACATCTTGAGGATACCAAGCGTCCTGACAAGCTTTTGCAGGCCGGTACGCTGGTAGAGGCGCATCGGCGCCATGGATGCTTCAAGTCGGTCAGGATGGGGCAGAAGTTTGCGCAGTACCAGATCCTCCATGAAGCCGAGCCGGCTCCCATCTTTGCGCTCACATGTAAACTCGGCCACCAGTTCGCCGGGATTAACGCCACAGGGGCAGGCCGAGGCGCAAGCCTGGCAATCCAGGCAGAGCGAAAGATATTCAAGAAGGCGCTCCGACTGCTCCAGTTCGCCATCCTGGAGTTTACGCACCAGCGCCACCCGACCGCGGGGCGAGGCGGTTTCAAGGAAAGTTTCCTTATAGGTGGGACAAGCGGGAAGGCACATTCCACAGCGCATACAGTTTATCAATTTAACGTAATCCATGATAACCCTCTGTCTAAAAGGAAATTATGAAGGATGAATAAAAACAAATGGTGAAGGCTGGATGTTTTTTCATTCATAATTCATAATTCGTAATTCTTTTGTGATCTTCACTTTAAAATATTTTCCCCGGATTAAGTATTCCCTTGGGATCAAAGGCATGTTTGATACCCCGCATGACCCTGATACCCGATTCTCCAACCAGCTTTGGCAGGTATTTCTTCTTGGCCATCCCCACGCCATGCTCTCCGGTAATGGTGCCGCCCATTGATATGGCGGCATCAAAGATTTCATCGAAAGCTTTGTGCGCGCGCGCGATCTCGTCCTTGTCCCGCTCGTCGGTCAAACATGTGGGGTGAAGGTTGCCGTCGCCGGCGTGACCAAAAGTGCCGATGGTAAGATTGTATTTTTTGGCTGAATTTTGAATGACCTCCAGCATGGCGGCTATACAACTGCGCGGCACGGTGGCATCCTCCAGAATGGTGGTCGGCTTCAAGCGCGCCAGAGCCGAGAGCGCAGTGCGCCGGGCAGTGGCCAACTTGAGCGCTTCATCGGCATCCCTGGCGGTCTGAAAGAATGAACATCGGTGCTTTCTACAAATCGCCTCTACGCTGGCGGCCTCTTCCGCAACCACCACCGGGTGGCCGTCCACCTCAATCAGCAGCACAGCATCCACATCCAGCGGCAGCCCGACGTGGGCGTAATCCTCAACACATTTTATGGTGACCCTGTCCAGGAATTCCAAGGTGGCAGGAATAACTTTGGCTGCAATGATGGCCGAGACCGCCAGCGCAGCCTGACGCATTTCCGGAAAGTGGGCCAGCATGGTGGTCTTGACCTGAGGTTTTGGAATCAGCTTGACGGTAATGCCGGTGAAAAATCCCAGAGTGCCTTCGGATGATACCAGGAGCGGATTGAGACAGTAACCGGCTACATCCTTTACCACTTTGCCTCCGGTACGAAGCAGGCTTCCATCAGATAGAATTGTCTCCAGCCCCATGACGTAATTGGCTGTGACACCATATTTGAGGCCACGCAGACCGCCCGAATTCTCGGCTACATTGCCACCCATGGTGGAGATATTCATACTGCCCGGATCGGGCGGATAGAACAGGCCGCGCGCTTCTACCTCGCGGTGCAGGGCGCTGGTGATAACCCCTGGTTCCACCGTGGCAGTCAGGTTTTCCTCGTCCACCTCGATGATCCTGTTAAGACGGCTGGTCTGAACCACGACCCCTTGACTGTCGGCGATCGAGCCGCCCGACAGGTTGGTGCCGGAACCACGGGGGATCACGCTTACCCCTGCCCCGTAGCACAGGCGCATGATACGGGCGATTTCATCGGCAGTCCCAGGCAACAGCACCACCCCAGGACTACTTTCCAGCTCCGGGGTCGCATCATAGCCGTAAACCGCCAGTGACTCCCTGTCAGACAGAGTATGGGGTTCACCAACAATAGCTTGCAGTTCTTTTACGAATGATGGGTTCATGATAGTATTACCTTTCTCAAAGGACAGGCCGGAGGGAAGACCTCCGACCATCCCCTGATGCATCTTATACCTGATGCTACTTGACTGTCGTTGCAATTACTGGAATCATCCATGGAAATACATAAGCCTGCAGGAAAACAACAACACCGACCAGAGAGGCCAGTGCGATACTATGCCAGAAAACACCGCGAAGAATTTCTCCCTCGGACCCCTGCTGCCCTGTCGCAACACCTGCCACAACGATGCTTTGAGCGTCGATCATTTTACCCATAACACCACCGCTGCTGTTTGCTGCGCAGGAAAGAATCGGATTGATGCCCAGAGCTTCAGCGCTGATTTTCTGAAGCCCACCGAAGAGAACGTTCGATGAAGTGTCACTGCCTGTAAGCGCCACGCCGAGCCAACCAAGAAGTGGCGAAAAGAATGGGAACAGGAATCCGGTTGACGCAAATGCAAGTCCCATAGTTGCATCAAGACCTGAATAACGAGTCGTGAAACCAAGACCAAGCATTGCAGTGATTGTCAGGAGCGATATCCGGATCCTCTTCAACGTATTCAGGAAAGTCTTGAAAAGTTCGCTGAATGAGAGCCCAAGGAGGAGGCCACTTATGATACCGACAAATATTAAGCTCGTTCCGGTCGCGGATAGCCAGTTGAAAACGTAAACCGCCCCTTCGGCTGTCTCTTTGGCCACGACAGGCGCAACTTTCAAGACTGCCTTGTCCAGATACGGGATTGGAAAATTGACACTTGATACCCCCATCAGGAAGTTCTCAGCACCCTTGGAGCCTCCATTCAGGAATGTCTTGAATGCCGGATAACCCCACGCAAACACGAACACGCACAGAAGAGCCCATGGCATCCAGGCTTTGGCGACCTGGCCGAAAGATTGATCTGGTCGCGCATCAGCATCGGCTTGGCGACCTTCCTTGGTTTCATGATCGAAGTGCCAATTCGTCTTTGGTTTCCAGAATTTCAGCAGGAGAAGTGTCGAGCCCATAGAAACCACGGAACCAAGGATGTCAACCAGAGAAGGCCCCATATAGTTGCTAACGACGAACTGTGTAATGGCGAAGCTGAGTCCGCATGTAAGGCAGGCGGGCCAAACTTCCATCATCTTCTTCCGCCCAGCCATTGCCCAGATAAGCCAGAAAGGAACGATGAGGGAGAATATCGGCAACTGCCTTCCCACCATCTGGCTAAGAGCCATTTCTGGAAGCCCGGTCACCTTCGCAAGGGTGATGATCGGAATACCAAGAGCGCCGTAAGCAACCGGGGCAGTGTTTCCGATAAGGGCCAGGATCGCAGCCTTTAGGGGACGGAATCCCAGACCGATTAGCATCGCTCCGGAAATGGCTACCGGCGTACCAAAGCCCGCTGCGCCCTCAATGAAAGCGCCAAAGCTGAAGCCGATAAGGAGCAGTTGAATACGGCGGTCATCCGAGATTCCGGAGATCGAATGTTTGACCACCTCGAAATCACCCGTTTTCACAGTAATGTCATAAACAAAGATCGCGCCAAGGATGATCCATCCGATCGGCAGGAGTCCGTAGGCCGCGCCGTATCCGGCAGAGGCGAGGGCCAGCTTCGTAGGCATTCCATAAACGAGAATCGCGATGGTAAGCGAAGACAAAAGCCCCGCAATCGCACACCAGTGCGCCTTCAAGTGGGCGAACCCAAGAAGTCCCAGCAGAAGAATTACAGGTATTGATGCTACCAAAGCTGACAGAAGCACGTTTCCAAAGACAGGTGTATAAACTTGTGTCCAGGTGAACATTTAAACCTCCCAATGTTGGATTTTTTGTGGAATTCGCCTTAGAATTAAAACATGGAATCCATTAATTATTTCCGATGAATTGATTGCCATCGCCCACGCCATTTTATCCTCCTTTTTACTTGTTTGATTTTTTGTAAATTGGTATTACCACTTGTGATGGTACTTATAAAAAACATTTTAAGCCTTGTCAAGACTTTTTTTGCAATCTATTTTATTATTTATATATATCAGTATTTATTGAATTTTATTTATTGATACAATAAATTGTCATTTATTTTTTCATGTATTAATGATTTGGACTTACCAAACTCAGAGTGAAGCAATGGATGTGTTTATGAAATAAACGAAGGAAGGACCATAGCGGAATATGGTAGGACACATTATTTATGTGTTGGTGTTTTTCAAGAACCAGGATTAATGTAAACTTTGAGTGGTCAATGACTTAGTTTTTATTCACCGCAAAGGCGCAAAGATCGCAAAGAAAATATTCAATGAAATTTGAGGTAATTGCGGAAGGCGAAAACGTAGGGCAGCAAGGAGGCTACCCACATAAGCCTGGACGCTTTTACTCTCAAGTACGTCCCGGCTTACATGGGTAGCCCCCGTTAGCAGTATAGTTTCATCGTCTGGATGGAGAGAACCAAATACTGTAACTTGCATGATCATCGGCTCCCGCCTCCGTCAGCTCTCCATCGTAAGCAAAGGAAATAGTCCGGGTTCCTTCAGGTACGGGTATTGTTTTTTCAAATTCCATGGGAATCGTATCAATGGAGCGATAACTTCCCGCTGAATAAATCAGGATGTTTTCAACAACAATTCCCTGGCCGTCCAGAAATAACAGGTACACTGCAAAGTGTTTAATCCAACTGAATCCGGTGGCGAATCCACCGAGCAGTTCGGTGGTTCCAGCAATCTTCAAGGTTTCAGATGTCAGTTGGTATTGATATTTTATCGCAAGTTCATTGGTTTTCCACACCCCTTGTTGATTCCCATCCTGAAGCAGAAACATGAGATTCTTTTGGGTTACCTTTTCTCCTTTAAAGGTGAACAGTCTCCCGCTACAAGCGGCAATGGTGAAGACTGCGATCACTAAAAAAAAAGTTGTCTTCATAAATCGGTTATTTCTTAAACGCATCGGATGCACCCCTCACAATTAAAAAGTTGATTTGCAACCCACCTGCAATCGGTATCACAATCCGCCAAAAGATTTTTCGCTGATCTGGATCACTTCATCGCGGCTCTTTTTAAGGGCCTGGATTTTTCCGGCGGTAATTGGCAGCAGCGCATAAATAAAATACGCCGCTGTTTTGAGCTGACCATCATAAAATGCCGCCTGTCGGTTGTTTTCGATAATTGCCTCCAGCGCTTCTCCCGATGCGTTTTCAGCAATCTTTTCAAGCTTGGGTGCGGCGACAGATGCCCGCCACAGAAGCATCCAGCCCATGATAACATCCCCCATGATTTCCAGAAAAGGATGAGAAGCGGCAAACGCCGCACGAACTCGGTCAGACATGACTGCCTTTGCTATATGCGCTGCAATTTCATTCAATCCGGATATGGCCGTATTTACCGCTTCGGCCATATCCGCCAATCCAGGTATGGCTGCTGCTCGTAAAACCGTGGACTCCATTTCAGAAATGAGCGACTGAAAAGCCGCGCCCTTTTTCATCATGAGCTTTCGGCCCAACAAATCCATGGCCTGAATGCCATTAGTGCCCTCGTATATCGAGGTGATCTTGCAGTCTCTAAGAAGCTGCTCCACCGGATATTCGCGTGTAAACCCGTAACCGCCGTAAACCTGAACCGCCAGAGTGCAGACATCAAATCCGCGTTCGCTGCAGTATGCCTTGACCACCGGTGTCAAAAGCTCCGTCATCTGCGCATAATAGTTTTTTTCTTCGGCGGTACTGGCGCAGGCTTCCATGTCGAAACAGCGGGATACATAGTAAATGAAGCTTCTCATGCCCTCGGTATATGCTTTCATCTGAATCAGCATGCGCCGGACATCCGGATGGCGGATAATCGGAACCTGGGGCGAATCGGCATCGGCTGTGATATCTTTACCCTGATGCCTTTCTCTGGCGTAATTCAAAGCGTACAGGTAGGCTGCTGATCCATGGGTAAACCCCTGAGCGCCGACATCCAGGCGGGCTTCATTCATCATGTGAAACATCACTTGCATGCCTTTGTTTTCTTCACCCAGCAGAACGCCTCTGCATTTGCCTTTTGCGCCCAATGTCAGACTACATGTGGGGCTACCGTGAAGCCCCAGTTTTTCTTCGACCCCTGTGCAGACCACATCGTTAAAATCTCCGAAACTGCCGTCATCGTTCACCCAGATTTTGGGAACGATGAAAAGGGAAATGCCTTTGGCGCCTTTGGGCGCACCTTCGATTCTTGCCAGAACCGGATGAATGATGTTTTCGGTTAAATTCTGGTCTCCATTAGTGATAAAGATTTTGCTCCCGGCGATGGAATAGGTTCCATCTGGGTT
>Ga0194044_10001288_pt1 | contig 12759 bp, 20 predicted proteins | sample JunL4417m_MetaG_FD_155460 | JGI IMG/M metagenome (GOLD analysis project Ga0194044, IMG submission 155460) | Anoxic zone freshwater microbial communities from boreal shield lake in IISD Experimental Lakes Area, Ontario, Canada - Jun2016-L442-17m | ecosystem: Environmental > Aquatic > Freshwater...
GGCGCCGGTGGATCACCTCGCAAACGTCAACCAGCCCGCCCTCGGCAGAAGCTTCTGCTCCGCGTATCATCGAGTCCCGCTCCCTACGCGACCTGGAGGAACTGCGTGTACCTGATGTACGTGGACGAGAGCGGTGACACGGGCCTTGACGGGTCGCCGACCGATCATTTCGTGCTCACCGGGTTCGTGGTTCACGAGATGGACTGGCTCGACTACCTCGAGCGCCTCGTGGCGTTTCGCCGGCGGATGGGGGCCGCCTTCGGTCTGCCGCTGCGCGCGGAGCTCCACAGTTCACATCTGCTGACTCGCCCAGGCGCGCTCGTGCGCATCGCCAAGAACGACCGTCTGACCATCATCCGGGCATTCACCAACGAGATCGCCCAGCTCACGCACGCACGCTGTCTCTGCGTCCACGTGGACAAGACGACCAAGGACCCGGGCTACGACGTCTTCGAAAGGGCATGGACGGTCCTCATTCAGGGCTTCTTGAACGCGCTCGCCTGCGGCGACTTTCCACGTGGGACCGGCGTCAGGGATACGGGCATGATCTCCCCGACGATACCGATCAGGCGAAGCTCAAGCGGCTGCTTGGGCGGATGCGCAGGTTCAATCCGATTCCCAACGTGGTCCAGTTTGGCGCAGGCTATCGCGACACGCCGGTCGACCGCATCATCGAGTATCCGAGCTTCCGCGACTCGGCCGAGTCCTACTACATCCAGGTCGCCGATCTCATCGCCTTCCTGCTCTACCAGGAAACCGCGCCAAGCGCCTACATGCGCAAGACGGGCGGGCAGTCGTACTTTCGTCGCCTGGCGCCTCTTCTGCTGAGGCAGGCCTCAAGCAGCGAGCCGCGGGGCATGGTGCGGCTGTAGGAGGGCAAGAAGAAGGGGGCTGGTGGGCATAAGCGCTAACCTAAGACTTGACTCCCGCCACTCTATCGGGTACCGTTGGCCCATGGCCGAGACGATCATGGACGAAGAGTGGGAGCTTCTCGCCGGCTTTCTCCCCGCGGAGTGGCGGGCTCTTGCCCGGGAGACGGGGGCCATGCGGCGGGCGCGCGGCGAGATCACGAGCCCGGAGGTCCTCCTGCAGATCCTGCTCATGCACGTGGCGACCGGCTTGTCCCTGAGGCAAACGGTCGCCAGGGCGCGGGCGCAGGGCCTCGCCTCGCTGAGCGACGTGGCCTTGCTAAAGCGCCTGCGCACCTCCGAGATGTGGCTCGGCGAGCTGGCGCGGCGCATGTTCGAGGCGAGCCGCTTCTCGCGCGCCGGCGTCCGCGTGCCGGAGGGTCATCGCCTGCGCGCCGTCGATGCGACCACGGTCGCCGAGCCGGGCGCCACCGGGACCGACTGGCGGATCCACTACTCCCTCAGCCTCCCCGACATGCGCTGCGACTTCTATGAGGTGACCGACGCCAGGGGCGGCGAAACCTACAAGCGCATCCCGGTCGAGGAAGGGGACATCATCCTCGCGGACCGCGGGTATTGCCACCGCGAGGGCGTCGCCCACGTGCTGCGCGCCAGGGGCGACGTGATCGTGCGCCTCAGCAGCACGAGCTTCCCCTTACTCGAAGCCGCGGAGGAGGCGCCCTTCGAGATCCTCGCCCACCTGCGTGACCTGCGTGGCCACGAGCCGGGTGAGTGGCCGGCGCGCTTCGCGGCCGGCGGAGAGCTCTGGCCCGTGCGCCTCTGCGCGATCCGCAAGAGCCGCCGCGCGGCCGCGCGGGCCAAAGAGAAGGTCCTGCGCAGGGCCTCCAGGAGGCAGGCCGAGGTGCGCCCTCAGACGCTCGAGCTCGCCGAGTACATCTTCGTGCTCGTCTCGCTGCCCATTGAGGCGCTTAGCGTCGAGGAGGCGCTCGACCTCTACCGCGCCCGCTGGCAGATCGAGCTGTGCTTCAAGCGCCTCAAATCGCTGTTTGCGCTGGGCCACGTGCCCAAGCGCAGCGACGCTTCGGCGCGCGCCTGGATCGAGGGCAAGCTCCTCACGGCGCTGCTCATCGAGCGCCTCATCGACGAGGCGAAGCTTTTTTCCCCCTGGGGATTCGAGATCGCGGCGGCGCAGTCACTGGAGGGAGTTCCTGGAAGCGCGTGACAGCGTGCTCGCCGTGCTTGGCCGACCACTGCGGCCCTCGCACTTCCTGCGCGCCGCCCCCATGCTCGGCGCGCTGCTCGCAAGTCCCCCACGCAAGCGTCTCATGTGGAACGAGAAGGCTTGGGCAGAGATCAAATCGTTAGGTTAGCGCGTATGGGGCTGGTGGGCCCCCGGAGGAATCCGTCGTCCAGATCATGGCTGGAGTCCAGATTCCGCTTCGATTGTACCACCGGCCCAGCGCCGGCGCTACGGCCACCATCCGACTGCGTGCGTCTTCCACTCGAAGACCGCGAGCTGACTGAGCACGTACGGGTCGATGGGGATGGCGAAGCCGTACCGGAACCAGACCACCCTCACCCACAGGACGGAAGCTGCATTCTCCGCGATCACTGCCAGCAGGCCGTCGAGAAGAGCCTCAAAGCGGTGCCGATCGCGCAGGCGCTGGACTCCCGCGCCTCCTTCGCCGACGGCATGGGGCTTTGCCCATGGAGCGTCAATGCCGCATGGGGTGCTCCACGTTGCCTCTGTAGTTGTCATCGAGTACCGTAGATAGCTCAACCGGGCTATGAATGGAACGCGATGACAACAAGGAGTCCCGCTGCCACGATCCGTGAAGCGCTTCTGCCCGGAGACCCCGTCTCACTCGACGAGGCCGTCGAGCTGACGCACGCCTCGCGCCAGGCCACAGTGCTCGCTCTCAATCACCTCGTCGGCCGCGGCGACCTGGCGTTGGTGCGCCAGCGGCTCTGGGTGCGCCGTGGGGCGTCGCCCGATCCCTATCGACTGGGCGCGCGGATCGCGCAGCCCTACGCTTTCGTCTACGGCTCGGCTCTGGCTCTTCACGGCGCCGGTTCTGCGGAGCGCAGCGAGGTGCTCGTCTCAAGCCCGCACCGTTTCAGCACCTTCGAGCTCGCCGGCCTGCGCTACCGCTGGGCGCGGCCGTGGGTCGATGACGGCATCGGGCGCGTTTCCGTGGGCGCGGAGTTCGTGCGCACGACGAATCCCGCACGCACCCTGGTCGACTGCGTGCGCATCCCGGCCAACGCCGGCGGGATCGAGGAGCTGGCGCGAGCCGTCGACATGATGTCCGGACTCGATGACGAAGAAATCCTGCGCTGGGTCGACCGCCATCACGAGGCCGCCCTGGCCGCACGCCTCGGCTATCTGCTTGAGCTGTCAGGTCAGCGCGGACCCGAGGCAACCTTGGCCCGCGCTCTGCTCGAGCGGCGCCCGTCCCACCGCGTCTACCTGGCGCAGCGTCGACGTGGCGGGCGCCTCGTCTCTCGCTGGAACCTCATCGTGCCGGCCCATCTCGCCTCCGGCAGCGTGTGAGCTCCTACCCGGCACGGCGCTACTACGAGCGCGTCGCTGAGGCGAGCGGCTTCCCGATTGCCGCTCTGGAGCGCGTCTTTCGTCAAGCCGCTCTGCTTGGCGAGCTCGTGGCCCGCGTGCCCGGCGAGCTCCTCCTGCGCGGCGGTACCGCGCTCAACCTCCTGCATCTTGAGGCGCCGCGCCTCTCGGTCGACCTCGACCTCGACTACGTCGGTTCAGCCGCAGCAGAGGAAGCCCAGCAGCGCCGCCCGTCGCTGCTCGCTGAACTGGAGGAGCTCGCCGGCGAAACCGGCTACCGTGTGGAGCGGTCACGGCAGAGCTACGCACTGGCGCATCTCATCCTGCGCTACGAGAACACGGCCGGTCGCGGCGACGCACTCAAGCTTGACTTGAACTTCCTCGACCGCGTGCCCGTCCTTGAGCCCGTGCGCCTGTCCCTCCGGCACCCATTCGGCGACGATCTGCCTGCCCCGCCCGTGCTGACGTTCGCACTCGAGGAGCTCGCCGCCAGCAAGATCATCGCCTTGGCGCGACGCGGTCTCGCCCGCGACCTCTTCGATGTCGCTGAACTGGCGCACTTTCCGGACCTCGATCTCGAGATCGTGCGCCGTGTACTCGTCGTTCGCGGCGCCGCCTACCCGCCGCCGTCGCCCGAGCAGTACGCGGCGAACGCCGGGGAGCAGGTGCGGCTGGTGGATTGGCGCTCCCAAGTCGTGGCGTTGGCCCGGCGCGATCGGCCGGTCGATCTTGTGATCGCACGGCAGCGGGCCGAGGCGATTCTGCGCGTGGTGCTCAAACTGGAGCCTGGCCAGCTTCGGTTTCTGCGCGCACTCGAGGCCGGCACTCTGGACGCCACGCCGCTCGGCGATCGCGCATTCGTGTCGCGAGTGCACGCCAACCCGGGTCTGCTCTGGAGACTGCAGCGTGGCACGGAGGGGCTCGAAGAGCGCTAGCCGCCAGACCAGAGTGTCGTCCTGGCGAAGCTGCGTCGTGGTCCGGACGGAAAGGCGTGGGGCAGAGGCCGGCCCCGCTACGCAGTCATCGGCCTGGGGGAAGCGTCGCAGGCTCCATTGTCACCGCGCCGACGCCACGACAGCCATCCCACGGCGCGCGCGAGGACGTCGGACATGGACGTGGCGATGCAGGTGACGGGCGGCACCTTGCGCGGTCGCGGGCCGTGCCTCAGGCTGGTAGGCATCTCAAGACGCCCTACGTGTTGGTCGATACGAGGACCGCGGGTGTCTGTCGGGCTGAGCGGTGCGCAGCCTGAGCACTGCGCGGCGGAGGTCGGGAGCTTCCTCATCCAGCCGCCGGGCAACGCGTACAGCGGCTTCAACATCTCGATTCACGGCATCCACCCGTCGATGACTCAGAACAGCCCGACGTTCGCCGAGATTTGGCCGATGCTCGCGGACAGGATCGGCGGCCGGGCGGTGGTCGCCCACAACGCGAGCTTCGACGTGAGCGTGCTGCGCCACGAGCTCGATCACCTGGGCCTCAGCTACCCAGATCTGGAGTACTACTGCACGCTGGTCCTCTCGCGGGCCTGCTGGCCGCGGCTGTACAGCCACCGGCTGCCCGACCTGAGCTTGGACGAGCTTGTGCGCAAGCTCATGGGCGATGAGCACGCCGACGTGCTGCGCGAGAGCCTCGCCTGGTTCGTGAGTGAACTGATGGAGGCTGAGGTCACGCAGCAGATCGGCGCCGGCCTGCACGAGTAGAGCCCGGCGCCCACGGCGCACAGGACGGCTACCGCGAGCGGGCTTGGCAGACGCGCGCCGGCGAGATCGAGCTCGCCATCCCGCGGCTGCGATCCGGCAGCTACTTCCCCAGCTTCCTTGAGCCGCGCAGCCGCTCGGAGAAGGCCTTGGTGGCGGTCATCCAGGAGGCCTACGTGAACGGGGTGAGTACGCGCAAGGTCGACCGCCTCGTCACCCAGCTCGGGGTGTTCTTTGTGGCCTTTCGCCTACCAGCTCACAGGCTTCGCGATCGTCCTTCCGTCGGCGTTGACGATCGTGTCCGGCAGTCGGTGGCGGGGTAGCTGCGTGGGGGCGATCTTGAAGTGGCCGTCCGTGCATACGTTGAACGCCCTGTTCGATCGGTACGGAGGGAAGAAGCAGTAGCGCTTCAGGGCGGGGTGGATACGGTGCGCAGTCTGGAGGGCCGGCACGAGATCGGTGTCGCCGGAGACCACAGCGACAGCCGAACACTCGCGCGTCGCGGCCGCTTCGACGATCGCTGAAGCGATGGCGACGTCGGTCTCCTTCTCTTCGTGCCGTCGCAGGTGCACATCGCACGTCGATGAGCGATAGCGGATGTCCTTGGGCTTGAACACTCCGAGGTGCGTGATGATCCCTGAAGCGCTGATGGCGTCCAGATAGCGCGTGTGCCGCGTCACCGTGCCGGGCCGGCTCTTCTCCAGGTGATGCGCCAGCGCGCTGAAGTAGTGGATCTGGGCGATTCGCGCCGTGGGGTCGATAAGGTAGAGCCTGGACTCGCAGAGCGAGCGGATGTCGAGCCAGCGGCAATCCGCACCGGTCTTGCTGCGCGTTTCTCGGACGGCGTGGTAGAGGTTGAAGCCGTCGATCAGAAAGCAGACCGAGGTTGACATTGCCCTCCAGAAAGAAGAAACCCCCGGGATCGTGACCCCGGGGGGACCAGGAAGCCGAAGCCCCGCTGGCGATGACTCGTTCATGTTGCCACCAGCCCGGGCGGCAGTCAATGCGAAATGAGCGACGGCTGGTTGACATTGGCAATGGCGAGCGGCGCGGAGCCTACCCCAGCACCTTCACCCAGTGCCCCTGCAGCCGGGCGGCGGTGGCGCCGAGCTTGGGGAGGAGCGGGACGTCGTCCATCCGTGTTTCCAGTCCACCATCAGTCCAACCATCAGTCCAAGTGGCTGGCCCTCCTGCTGAACGAGATTGCGCAGGAAGTGCGTGATGAGGTGGGCCCGTGGGCCACGGCTTTCGTCATTCGCTCGGGGTCCACGTGCCATGGTAGGCGCCACTATGCGCTGGTCCCCGAGAGACTCTGGAAGGGGCACGGGGAAGACCGCATTCTGCAGGGAGCAGCGGCGCCTCTCCGTGGAATGGATTCGGGATCACCTCGACGCTTGGCGCCGCTCGGGCCCCCGGCCAGATGCAGTTACCCTCGATTCGCTAGGCTCAAGCGGAGCCAAGTCGAGGTGGCATAGCACGCCTCTGAAGATCGGCAGGCCGTGCGCGACCAGGTGCTCGGCTGCCTCGAGCCGCACGTCGGCGACCTGGCCGCCTACGCGATCGTTATCGACAAGCGCGGACTCGCTGCCGAGATGCGCCGCGCCGAGCGGTTCTACTCCGCGGCGTTCAGCAAACTGGTGGAGAATGCGATGGCGGCGGAGGAGAGCGGGCCACGACGGCGCGGGTGATCGTGGTCACCGACACGCTGCACGTGCGCCGCGAGCGCTCGGCCGCAGCGGCGCCTGGCATGCATTTCGTCATCGCTGACCGGCTCGATGAGGCCGGGCATGCCGGTGAGGCGATTGTGGGAGTTGCCTGGGTCCATCGTGTCGCGCGGCAGCTCCCAGACTGTCTCGTAGACGCGCTGCAGGTACGGCGCCGTGAACCACTCGTCGCAGAAGGCGGTGACGAGGGCCGTGGTCTCGATCAGCTCACGAGTGCGCTCGACGGCGTCTGCGATGATCTGCGCGTGGTTGCTCGTCACGGATCATCCGGGCCACCAAGTTGACGGTGACCGCGAACAGTGGGTGGGCGGTGATGACGCTGTCAGCTCCATTCCGGCGGCTTGCGCACGATTCTTCCGTTGGGCAACGGCAGCTCGAGCGGGAGCTGACTGCGTTCGAAGTGCCAGCGGCGAGGATGAATGCGGAAGTCGCCCTCGGCAGCGAAGGCGCTCTTGGCACGCAGCTGGACGATGCCGACGGGCTTGCCGATGTCGCGGCGCACGATGCGAAGAGGTTCGACGAGATTCCAGACGCGGACCATGCTTGGCGTTCTATGGATCGGCTGCGTAGGCATCACCAGCGGGCGCACGATTTGCCGCACACTGCGAAGCGTCCTTTGTGAACGGCCAGGTCGGGCAACGAGCGCAACGCACGAAGGTAGACCCTCTGGCGGTCGGCAGGGCCCGGATCCCCCTTGAGCGGATGCAGATCCGCGGTGAAGTACCTGACCAGCGTGACGTGGTTGTGCGGCAGAAGAACCCGGCAGAAGCGTACGATGTCGAGCCAGCGGAGCTCGCCGAAGCGGCCGTGCTTCATGGCTCGGTAGTAGAGGTTGAACCCGTCAACGTAGACGTGCGTCGTGGGCCACGCCGGCTTCACGATCTTCGTCACCCCCGTTGACAGAAGCGGCCCGAGAAAAGGCAAAGACCGCCGAAGGGCGGTCTCTGCGCCCCGGGCCGAAGACCCGGGGGTGGTACGTCAGGCCTCAGTATCACCTCGTCAACCCGGGAGCGTCAAGTGCCGCGAGCGAGTGTCAACCGCGCGAACGCTCTCTGCGCAGCCTGAGCTCACGCCGGAGACCTACTGCCGTATGCGTACGCGGATGCTGCAGCCGGGCCAAATCGCGCCCGCGACAGAGCGAGTGGGGCGCCAGAGAGATGCCGAGCCGTCCGCCTCGTTACGGCATGCTCTGCCGTCGCGGACGACCTCCTTCGCAGCCACGCCCGGCGCGACAGAGAAGCCGCCATCGGCGGCGCGGTCTTCGGCACGCTGGAAGACGTCACCCCGGTGTTGACGTGCCGTGGGGCCCGCGTCCGCTACCATGCGCCGGCAGACGCGTTGACACCGTGGCGTTGAGATACTATAGTATCGTATCAGTTACTATAGTCATCTATCACTGACGAAAGTTGTAGCATGCGTCCAATCGCCACACGACGGAACGCCTTGCGCTACCCCTTGGACGGCGTCCTCGGCTCCGAAGCGCAGGTGCGCCTCCTGCGCGCGCTCATTCATGACGTGGATGCTCCCCTCGGCGTGTCCGACGCGGCCAAGCTGTCCGGCTTGACCCAGGCGGGCGCGCGAAGGGCGCTCGACCGCCTGGAGACGTCCGGCCTCGTTGAGCGCATCGGAGGCGGCAGAACGCAGCAGTACGGCGTGTGCGCCCAGGAGCCGCTCGTGAAAGCTCTGAGCCGGCTGTTCGGCGATGAGCAGCAGCGGTACGACGAGCTCATCGCCGCACTGCGCACCATGCTGCACGGCCTGCACGAGGTGCGAGCGGCCTGGATAGAGAGGCCTCCTGAGGCGCCGGGCGACCCTCTGGAAGTGGTCGTGGTCGCGGAGGCCCGGTCGATCGGTTGGCTGGGAGCAGAGCTGCGTACTCGTCTGGCGCCCATCGAAAAGGAGCTCAACCTCATCATCGAGTCCGCCCTCTTCAGCCGCGCGGACGCGCCGCGGCGCGGCGCAGATGCGCTCCTTCTGTGGGCGGGCGAGCCGGACATTGGTCCCGGGTCCCCGCAGCGTCCCGGGACGCACCGTGAAGCAGAGCGGCGAGCGCTGCTCATTGCGCGCGCCGTCGCCGAGCTCATGCGCTCAGATCCCTCCCTGACCAGGCGGGCAGCGCATCATCTGAGCCGTCTGGCGGATGAGGGGCAGGGTACCGCGGCAGGCGACGTTGCCGAGTGGCGCCAGGTGCTGGAGACCTATACCCCGGAGCGGCTCAGGAAGTTCCTTGTGTCGGACAGCTCACGAGCCCAACGACTGCGCCAGAGCTCGCCGTTCCTGGCGGTGCTCTCGCCGCAGGAGCGCGATCGGCTCCTGGCCATGATGGAGACGCGGCGCTGACGCGCAGCGCGAACAGCTCGAACACGCGATTCGCGCGGCTTGCGCTGTGTCGGGAGACACGGAACTCCTGGTGTTCGGGTCTCAGGCCATCCTCGGGACCTTCCCGGAGGCGCCGGAGGATCTTCGGGCGTCGATCGAGGTCGACGTTCAGGCCAAGAACCTGTCCGACAGGACTGACTTCATCGACGGCGCACTCGGTGAGCTCTCCCAGTTCCACGCCACGCATGGCTTCTATGATCGGCCACTGCCTGGAGGCCCACGACCTCGCCCTGAGCAAGCTCGTTGCGAACCGTGAGAAGGACCGAGCCTTCGTGACTACACTGCTGGTGGAGAAACTGATCGATGGTGAGACGCTGATGGCTCGGGTGGAGGCCCTCCCGGTGGCAGCGGAGCGTAGAGAATCGATCCGGCGATGGGTGCGCTTGACTCTGGAAGACCTCGTTTGACTGCTCCACGCGCCGGGTCTGCCCGCGATCTGACACCTCGCAGACCAAGAGGAGGCCTCGATGTCCCAGGATCGAGCGAGGGCGTTCGTCGAGAGGATGAAGAGCAGTGAGGCCCTCCCGCGTTGAGATCGCCGTAGAGGTACATGGTCATGATTCGGCCAGCATGCTCCGCAGCGCGCGCCGCAGCTCCAAGGGCTCCCGGTCCGGCTGCATCGGTAGCGCCCCTACCCCGATCATGTCCTCGCGACGGCTCGGCACGGCGCTGACTCTGCCGCCGGTCTCGGAGAAGAAGGCGGTGGCGTCGCCGGGGTAGAGCACCCACACGCTGCGGACCTCCTGTCGCTGCTGGCCGCGTCGTGCGCCGAGCGCGTCCTTGTACGCGTGCATCTTGTGGATGTCCGAGGGCTGGAAAGTGGTCCACTGGCGCAGGCCGACCACCTGGACCTCGTCATCGTCGGCAGCGGAGTCGATGGTCGCGGCGCCGATGGACTGCAGCCTGAACTTGGCATCGAGCAGGTGCAGCTCGTCGCCCACGGTAAGCGTGATGTCGGGGCGCAGCGTGACCGAATAGGAGCCGGCCATGTTGCCGCCGTACGAGCGGTTGTAGGCGAGTCTGACGCCCTGCGGGATATCGACGGCTGCTCGTCGACCCGGCCATGGCGATGGTGGCGAGGTGGTACGTCTGCGCGGCGATGGTCGCGGAAGCCGATGGCAGACCCGGGTCCCGTGCCCTGGTCGAGTATCTCCTCCACGGCGCGTGGGCCTGTGACGATGCCGGCGACGTCGACGCCCCCAGCGACTGCCGGGAGCGCACGGCCGCCGCCCTCCAAGCCTTGCACGAGGCCGGCGACCGGTACAGGTTCGACGACGCGAGCGCGGACTGCGCGCTGCTTGCCGACTTGCGTCGCAGATCCGGGCGGCTCCTGGAAGCCGGGGCGGCTGCGCGCGCCGGCCTCGAGCTCGCCGACTCACCCTTCTTCCGCCGGCTCCTCGAGCTGCAGCTGCGCCTGGCCGAGCTCTGCGACACGGACGCGCACCTCTACGAGGAGGCGTTCGCCGACGCCGGCGCGGAGCCCGACGAGCAGGTGGTGGGCGACACGTGAGGCGTCGCGAGCGCGAAGCGGTGGCCGTGGCGCGGCGCCAGGTAGGGATGCGACAGATGCACCCAGTCACAGGCCGCAGCGATCCTCGGCACGACCCAGCCCAAGGTGTCGGACCTGTTCGCCGGCAAGCTCGCCGGTTTCTCGATGGAGAGGCTCATGCGGTTTCTGAACGCGCTCGACCGTGATGTGCGCATCGTCGTGACGCCCAAACCGCGCGGTCGCAGCAAGGCCACAGTGAGCGTCGCGGACGCACCAGTCGCTGCCCGTCGGGCTCGGGCCGTCAACGGCTGAGCTGAGGCCGGTTCGTTCGGGGTCCAGCTGGCACGAAGGTTGGCTGCGCGTCGTCGTCTGCAATAGCGCCCGCCAGCCGACGGCGTGGGCGGCCCTCGAGAGCGTCGAGCAGTACGCGCGCGGCTGCGATACGACGAAGTGATGCGCGGCTCGCGGCGACGCGCGATGAGCAGTCCCGCGAGGCGGTAGCTCGTCTCGTCCATGCGCAGCTCGGAGACGGCCGCAGGGCCTTCGGCCTCGGCCTCAGCCACGACCTGGGCGTAGTGCTCGTCGAACGTGATCCACATTGTCATCCTTGTGCCGAGGAGCGGCCCTCGCTACGCTCCAGGACGGCATGAACGATATTTCTGAGCACAACGGCGGCGAAGTCGTCCTCTTCGAGTCTTCGGACGGTGAGGTGCACCTCGACGTGCGCCTCGAGCACGAATCGATCTGGCTCACGCAGAAGCAGATGGCTGAGCTGTTCGGGCGTGAACGATCAGTGATAACCCGCCACATCCAGCGGGCGTTGGCCGACGACGAGCTCTCGGCCGAAAGCAATGTGCAGAAAGTGCACATTGCTTCTTCCGATAAGCCACTGACTCTCTACAGCCTCGACGCCGTCATCTCCGTGGGCTACCGCGTCAACTCCGCGCGCGGCACGCAGTTCCGCATCTGGGCGACGCGGACCCTGCGCGAGCATCTCCTGCGTGGCTACACGCTGAGCGAGACGCGCCTCCGCGAGAAGGGCTTCGGCGAGATCGAGCAGGCCGTCAGCCTGCTCGCCAGCACGCTCACGCGCCACGAGCTCGTCAGCGGCGAGGGCGCGGCGGTGCTCGACGTCGTGCAGCACTATACGCGCGCTTGGCGGCTGCTTCTCGAGTACGACGAGGGCCGGCTGGCAGAGGCTCCGCCGCGTCCCGAGACCGAGGCGTTTCGGCTCACTCTCACGGTCGCCCACGATCTCATTGCCGGCCTGCGCGCCGCATTGGGCGAACGCGCGCAAGCCGGCAGCCTCTTCGGCCAGGAGCGCGGCGAACAGCTCGCCGCGATCCTCGGCGCCATCGAGCAGACCTTCGACGGGCAGCCGCTCTATCCATCGGTCCAACTGCGCGCCGCGAACCTGCTCTACTTCGTCATCAAGGATCACCCCTTCTCCGACGGCAACAAGCGCATCGGCGCGTTGCTGTTCCTTGAGTACCTCTCTCGAAACCAGCTCCTCGCGCGCGCCGACGGTACGCAGCGCATCGCCGACAACGCGATGGTCGCCTTGGCGCTGCTGATCGCCGAGAGCGAACCGGGGCAGAGGGACCTCATGATCCGCCTCATCATGAGCCTGCTGGAGGGCGACGAGTGATCCGCGAGAAGCGCTCTGACCACGCCGCTCGGACTCTGGTCAGCCCGAGAAGCGGCGCGCCCCTCAGCTACGCTGGATGGAGCGCATCACCGCGAAGAACATCGACGACGCCGTCATCGTGGACGAGACACAGGACCTGGACGTGCGGCGTCTCGCCCTGATCCGCCTGCTTGCCGGCAAAGGGCGTGACAGCCTGACGCTGCTCGGCGACATGAACCAGCGCATCTACGCCGAGCCGCTCGACCTCGAGGAGCCGCACATCTCCGTCGAGGGTCGGACCTTGAGTCTCGCCGCCGGGTACCGGACGACGCGGGAGATCGCCGAGCTCGGCCAGAGGCTCCTTCCGGCTGAGACCGGCGCCGTGCCCGACATTGCGCC